>Ga0081539_10000806_pt1 | contig 61012 bp, 61 predicted proteins | sample TabmetS4T2R2_FD_71023 | JGI IMG/M metagenome (GOLD analysis project Ga0081539, IMG submission 71023) | Tabebuia heterophylla rhizosphere microbial communities from the University of Puerto Rico - S4T2R2 | ecosystem: Host-associated > Plants > Roots > Rhizosphere ...
CTCGGGTACTGGCGGGGATCGCCGTGTCGTTCGGGGGGGCCGTGGGGGTGGGGCTCTCCATGTCCGGCGAGGGCCACGCCTCCGTGGTGGGGGTGCTGATGTGCGTCGGAGCCGCGGTCGGCTACTCGATCGCGATGGTGGCGCAGAAACCCGCGCTGCGGCACGGAAGCGCCTTGCAGATCACGACGTTCGGCTGTCTCGTCGGCACGTTGGCCTGCCTGCCGTTCGCCGGGCAACTCATGCGGGAAGTGAGCGCCGCGCCGCTGTCGGCGACGCTGAACGTGGTCTACCTCGGCGTTTTCCCCACCGGGCTGGCGTTCACGACGTGGGCCTACGCCCTGGCCCGCACGTCCGCCACCCAGCTGGGTGCCACGACGTACGTGGTGCCGGCCCTGGTGGTCCTCATGTCATGGCTGGTGCTCGGGGAGGTCCCGGGCTGGCTCACGCTCGCCGGCGGGGTGCTCTGTTTGGCGGGCGTCGCGGTGTCGCGAACTCGGGCTGTCACGGCGCGCCGGAGGGGCAATGCCCCGGTCGGGTTGGAATCGGTGACCTGAATGGAGTAGCTGGTGATCGGCACTCGACGGGACTGGCAGGGCCGTTCGCGTACGCAGTGCGACGATCAAGCCGGATCGCAAGCCGGGAAACGACACCGGTCGCGGCCTCGGTGGGCCGCGACCGGGGAAGCCAGTCGATGTGCGGGTTGTTGTCCTCGCGCGCCGGTCGGCCGATCTCCCGTTTGTCCCTCGGCCGGACGGGCGGTGCGTCAAAAGCCCGTAACGAGCAGGCTCAGTCCTCCTTGGACGGGCGGGCCTCCGGCGGAAGCACGCCCCAGTCGATGAGCTGCTCGGTGAGCTCACCTGGGGTCATGTCGTAGATGATCGCCAGCGATCGCAGGTCCTCGGTGCGGATGGACAGAACCTTTCCGTTGTAGTCCCCGCGCTGGCTCTGGATGGTGGCGGCGTAGCGGGCCAGCGGACCCACCTTCTCCGCCGGGAGCTGCTGCAGCCGCTCCAGGTTGATGACGATCTTCGTGGCCGGCTCGGCGCCCGAGGGCACCCGGCCTTCCGGCAGCAACTCGACCACCGGAACCCCGTAGAAGTCGGCCAGCTCGGCCAGCTTCTGCACGGTCACCGCCCGGTCGCCGCGCTCGTACGAGCCGACGACGACCGCCTTCCAGCGTCCGCCCGACTTCTGCTCGACGCCGTGCAGGGACAGGCCCTGCTGCTGGCGGATGCCACGGAGCTTGCTCCCTAGCGCCTTGGCGTAGTCGCCCATATGGCGATTCTCCATTTCGTTCGCCCGCCGGCCGGTCGGAACCGTGGATGCCGCGGGTAGCCGCATATCGACACGCAGAGTAATGGTTACCCACAGTTGTCACCAGGTCAAGCTGATCTGTGTACGACGTCCGGGGAAACCCCGGATTACCACCCGGTTGGTGGATCCGTGGGGCCTGATACGGTGCTACAGCACCCGCAGTGGGTGTGGAGCAAGACGTCCTTTAAGGACCCGTCCCGTGAGGCGGGGAAGGAGGTCACACCGTGGCGCCGCCCAACCGTGGCGCGACGGAACCGGCCGAGCGGCGCGAGCTGCTTTCGGCCGGCGACGTCGCGCGCACCGTCGCCCGTATGGCGCATCAGGTGATCGAGCGCACCGCTCTCGGTGCCGCCGACGCCTCACCTGTCGTTCTTCTCGGCATTCCCACGCGTGGCGCACCCATCGCCACCCGGCTGGCCGACCGCATCGCCGACTTCTCCGGCGTCACTGTGCCAACTGGTGTGCTAGATGTCACACTCTACCGAGACGATCTTCGCCGCAAGCCGACCAGGCCCCTCGGCGCGACCGCGCTGCCGAAGACCGGCATCGACGACCACCTGGTGATCCTGGTCGACGACGTCCTCTACTCGGGCCGCACGATCCGCGCCGCCCTCGACGCCCTGCGGGACGTGGGCCGCCCACGCGCGGTCCAGCTCGCCGTGCTGGTCGACCGGGGGCACCGGGAGCTGCCGATCCGCGCGGACTACGTCGGCAAGAACGTGCCCACGTCCCGCACCGAGGAGGTCCACGTCCTGCTCACCGAGATCGACGACAGGGACGCGGTGGTCCTCGACCGGAGGGACCCGTGAAGCACCTGCTCGCCACCGAGGGCATGGGCGCGGCCACCGCGACCGCCGTGCTCGACACCGCCGCCCAGCTCAAGCAGACCCTGCTCGGCCGGGAGGTGCGCAAGCTGCCGACCCTGCGGGGCCGCACGGTCATCACGATGTTCTACGAGAACTCCACCCGCACCCGCGTCTCCTTCGAGATCGCGGGCAAGTGGATGAGCGCCGACGTCGTCAACGTGTCCTCCGGCGGGTCCAGTGTCGGCAAGGGGGAGTCCCTGCGCGACACCGCCCAGACCCTGGCCGCGGCCGGCGCGGACTGCGTGATCATCCGGCACCCGGCCTCGGGCGCCGCGCACCGGCTCGCGGAGTGGCTCAAGGACACCGGCACCTCGGTCGTCAACGCCGGGGACGGCATGCACGAGCACCCCACCCAGGCCCTCCTCGACGCCGCCACCCTCCGGGAACGGCTCGGGGACCTCGAGAACAAACGGGTCGGGATCGTCGGAGACGTCCTGCACAGCCGGGTCGCCCGCTCGAACGTCCACCTGCTCACCACGCTCGGCGCGCGGGTCGTCCTGGTCGCCCCGCCGACCCTCCTGCCAACCCACGTGGACCGGTGGCCGGTCACGGTGTCGCACACCATCGACGCCGAACTGCCCACCCTCGACGCGGTGATGATGCTGCGCGTCCAGGCCGAACGCATGCACGGCGGCTTCTTCCCGTCCGCCCGCGAGTACTCCATCGCCTACGGGATGAACGAGCGCCGCCTGAACCTGCTCCCGGACGACGCGGTCGTCCTGCACCCCGGTCCGATGCTGCGCGGCATGGAGATCTCCGCGGCCGTCGCCGACTCGCCCCGGGCCGCGATCATCCAACAGGTGTCGAACGGGGTCCACGTCCGCATGGCGGTTCTCTACCACCTGCTCGCCCACGAAGAGGAGGTCGCGTGAGTTCCTTGCTGCTCAAGGGAGTCCGGCCCTACGGGGAGGACAAACAGGACCTCCTGATCCGCGACGGCCTGATCGCGGAGGGCGCCGGCGCGGACGAGGTCGTCGAGGCCGACGGTCTCATTGCGCTACCCGGTTTCGTCGACCTGCACACCCACCTGCGCGAACCCGGCCGCGAGGACGCCGAGACCATCGAGACCGGCTCGCGCGCGGCCGTCCTCGGCGGCTACACGGCCGTGTTCGCCATGGCCAACACCGACCCGGTCGCCGACAACGCGGTGATCGTCGAGCACGTCGCCCGCCGCGGCCGCGAGGTCGGCCTGGTCGACGTGTACCCGGTCGGCGCGGTCACCGTCGGCCTCGGGGGCGAGCAACTGGCCGAGCTGGGCACCATGGCGAACACGGGCGTCCGGATGTTCTCCGACGACGGCCACTGCGTCGCCGACCCGCTCCTCATGCGCCGGGCGCTGGAGTACTCGACCGCCCTCGACGTGGTCATCGCCCAACACGCCGAGGAGCCGCGGCTCACCCGGGGCGCCCAGGCCCACGAGGGCGAGCACGCCGCCCGCCTCGGCCTCGCCGGCTGGCCGGCCGCCGCCGAGGAGGCGATCATCGCCCGCGACTGCCTCCTGGCCCGGCAGACCGGCGCCCGCCTGCACATCTGCCACGTCTCCACGGCCGGCGCGGCGGAGCTGATCCGCTGGGCCAAGAGCCAGGGCATCACAGTGTCCGCCGAGGTCACCCCGCACCACCTGCTGCTGGACGACGAGCGGCTGGCCACCTACGACCCGGTCAACAAGGTGAACCCGCCGCTGCGCACGTCCGCCGACGCCAAGGTCCTCCGCGAGGCGCTGGCCGAGGGCATCCTGGACTGCGTGGCCACCGACCACGCCCCGCACGCCCCGCAGGACAAGGACTGCGAGTGGTCCGCCGCCCGCCCCGGCATGCTCGGCCTGCAGACCGCGCTGTCGGTGGTCGTCGCCACCATGGTCGAGCCGGGCCTGCTCGACTGGCGCGGCGTCGCCCGCGTCATGAGCGAGCGGCCGGCCGAGATCGCCGGGCTCACCGACCAGGGCCGCCCGCTCGAACCCGGCGAGCCGGCGACGCTGACCCTGGTCGACCCCACGGCGACGTGGACCGTCCGAGGCGCCGAGCTGGCCAGCATCGCCGCCAACACCCCGTACGAGGGCATGACCCTGCCCGGCCGAGTGGTCACGACGGTCCTGCGGGGCCGAGTGACCGCACACGAAGGAAAGGTGCGCGCATGAGTCAGGTTGAGTGCTTCGCAGCCGCACCTCAGGGGAACGTGACGCAAACCAGCCACAAGCACGTGACCAAACAGAACCTTCTGTCCCCCAACGCAACCAACTCATCGAAATTCGGGGAGGCGGAACAGTGCGCATGAGTCAGGCAGCTCTCGTGTTGGAGGACGGCAAGGTCTTCCGCGGCGAGGCGTTCGGCGCGACCGGCCAGACGCTCGGCGAGGTCGTCTTCTGCACCGGCATGACCGGCTACCAGGAGACGCTGACCGACCCGTCCTACCACCGCCAGATCGTGGTGGCGACCGCCCCGCAGATCGGCAACACGGGCTGGAACGACGAGGACGACGAGTCCACCCGCATCTGGGTCGCCGGCTACGTCGTCCGCGACCCGGCCCGGATCCCCTCCAACTGGCGGTCCCGCCGCACCCTCGACGACGCGCTCGTCGAGCAGGGCGTCGTCGGCATCGCGGGCGTCGACACCCGCACGCTGACCCGCCACATCCGCGAGCGCGGCGCCATGCGCGGCGGCGTCTTCTCCGGCGACGCTGTCACCAGCGTCGACGAGATGGTGGAGCGGGTCCTGGCGAGCCCTCAGATGGTCGGTGCGGACCTGGCGGGGGAGGTGACCGCCCCGGCGTCCTACGTGGTCGGCGCGGGCGGCGAAAGGCGGTTCCGGGTCGCCGCGCTGGACGTCGGCATCAAGACCAACACCCCGCGCATGATGTCCCAGCGCGGCATCGAGACCCACGTCCTGCCCGCGCACGCGACCATCGACGACGTCCTCGCGCTGGAACCGGACGGCTTCTTCCTCGCCAACGGCCCCGGCGACCCGGCCACGACCGACGGCCCGGTGGCGCTCACCCAGGCGGTGCTCGAACGCGAGATCCCGACGTTCGGCATCTGCTTCGGCCACCAGATCCTCGGCCGCGCGCTGGGCCTCGGGACCTACAAGCTGCGCTACGGCCACCGCGGCATCAACATCCCGGTGATCGACGTGGCCACCGGCCGGGTCGCGATCACCGCGCAGAACCACGGCTTCGCCATCGAGGGGGAGCCGGGCCAGCGGTTCGACACCCCCTACGGCGGCGCCCAGATCAGCCACTACTGCCCGAACGACGGCTGCGTGGAAGGCGTCCGCGCGACCGACGTGCCGGCGTTCTCGGTGCAGTACCACCCGGAGGCTGCGGCCGGCCCGCACGACGCCGCCCCGCTGTTCGACGAGTTCGTGAACCTGATGGAGGCCCGGCGTGCCCAAGCGTGACGACATCGAGCACGTCCTCGTGATCGGCTCCGGGCCGATCGTGATCGGGCAGGCGTGCGAGTTCGACTACTCGGGCACGCAGGCCTGCCGGGTGCTGCGTGCGGAGGGCCTGCGGGTCAGCCTGGTCAACTCCAACCCGGCGACGATCATGACCGACCCGGAGTTCGCCGACGCCACCTACATCGAGCCGATCACCCCGGACTTCGTCGAGAAGGTCATCGCGAAGGAGCGCCCGGACGCGCTGCTCGCGACCCTCGGCGGCCAGACCGCGCTCAACACGGCGGTCGCGCTGCACGACCGGGGCGTGCTCGAGAAGTACGGCGTCGAGCTGATCGGCGCGGACATCGAGGCCATCCAGCGCGGTGAGGACCGCCAGCGCTTCAAGGACATCTGCGCCTCGGTCGGTGCCGAGACCCCCCGCAGCGCGGTGTGCCACTCGATGGACGAGGTGCGCAAGACCGTCGACGACCTCGGCCTGCCGGTGGTCATCCGGCCGTCGTTCACCATGGGCGGCCTCGGCTCCGGCATGGCGCACACGGCCGAGGACCTGGAGCGCATGGCGTCGGTGGGCCTGGCCGAGAGCCCGGTCCACGAGGTGCTCATCGAGGAGAGCGTCCTCGGCTGGAAGGAGTACGAGCTCGAGCTGATGCGCGACCGCAACGACAACGTCGTGGTCATCTGCTCGATCGAGAACGTCGACCCGATGGGTGTGCACACCGGCGACTCGGTGACCGTCGCGCCCGCCATGACCCTGACCGACCGCGAGTACCAGCACATGCGTGACGTCGGCATCGCCGTGCTGCGTGAGGTCGGCGTGGACACCGGTGGCTGCAACATCCAGTTCGCGGTGCACCCGCAGACCGGCCGGCTGGTCGTCATCGAGATGAACCCGCGGGTGTCGCGATCGAGTGCCCTGGCGTCGAAGGCGACCGGCTTCCCGATCGCCAAGATCGCCGCGAAGCTCGCCATCGGCTACACGCTCGACGAGATCCGCAACGACATCACCGGCGAGACCCCGGCGAGCTTCGAGCCGACGCTGGACTACGTGGTCGTGAAGGTGCCGCGGTTCGCGTTCGAGAAGTTCCCCGGCGCCGACCCGACGCTCACCACGACCATGAAGTCGGTCGGCGAGGCCATGTCGCTGGGCCGCAACTTCGTCGAGGCACTGGGCAAGGCACTGCGGTCCATGGAGACCAAGGCCGCCGGCTTCTGGACCACCCCGGACCCGGAACCCCTGACGGTGGAAGGGATCCTGGAGGCACTCCGGGTCCCGCACGACGGCCGCCTGTACACAGTGGAGCGCGCGCTGCGGCTGGGCGTGAGCGTCCAGGAGGTGTCGGAGGCGTCCGGCATCGACCCGTGGTTCGTCGACCAGATCGCCTCGCTCGTCGAGCTGCGGGCCGAGATCACCGCCGCGCCCGTGCTGGACGAGCACCTGCTGCGCCGCGCCAAGCGGGCCGGCTTCTCCGACCGCCAGATCGCCGCGCTGCGGGCCGAGCTGGCGGGGGAGAACGGCGTCCGCACGCTGCGCCACCGCCTCGGCATCCGCCCGGTGTTCAAGACCGTCGACACCTGCGCGGCCGAGTTCGAGGCCCGCACGCCGTACCACTACTCGGCCTACGAGCTGGACCCCGCCGCCGAGTCCGAGGTGGCCGACCAGCGGGAACGGCCCAAGGTGCTCATCCTGGGCTCCGGGCCGAACCGCATCGGGCAGGGCATCGAGTTCGACTACTCGTGCGTGCACGCGGCCATGGCGTTGCGGGCCGCCGGCTACGAGACCGTCATGGTCAACTGCAACCCGGAGACCGTGTCCACCGACTACGACACCTCCGACCGGCTGTACTTCGAGCCGCTCACGTTCGAGGACGTCCTGGAGGTCGTGCACGCCGAACAGCAGTCCGGCACGGTCGCGGGCGTGATCGTGCAGCTCGGCGGCCAGACCCCGCTCGGCCTCGCGCGGCGCCTCGCGGACGCGGGGGTCCCGGTCGTCGGCACCCCGCCGCACGCCATCCACCTGGCCGAGGACCGCGGCGCGTTCGGCGAGGTCCTGACCAACGCGGGCCTGCCCGCCCCGAAGTACGGCACGGCCACGTCGTTCGGCGCGGCCAAGCGGATCGCCGACGAGATCGGCTACCCGGTCCTCGTGCGACCGTCCTATGTGCTCGGCGGCCGCGGCATGGAGATCGTGTACGACGAGGCGTCGCTCGCCGGCTACATCGAGCGCGCCACCGAGGTCACCCCTGAGCACCCGGTGCTGGTGGACCGGTTCCTGGACGACGCCATCGAGATCGACGTGGACGCGCTGTGCGACGGCGAGGAGATCTTCCTCGGCGGCGTGATGGAGCACATCGAGGAGGCCGGGATCCACTCCGGCGACTCGTCCTGCGCGCTGCCGCCGATCACGCTGGGCCGCACCGACCTGCAGAACATCCGCCGCTCCACCGAGCTGATCGCCAAGGGCATCGGCGTGCGCGGCCTGCTGAACGTCCAGTACGCGCTCAAGGACGACGTCGTGTACGTGCTGGAGGCCAACCCGCGTGCCTCGCGGACCGTGCCGTTCGTGTCCAAGGCGACCGCGACCCCCCTGGCCAAGGCCGCCGCGCGGATCATGCTCGGCGCGACGATCGCCGAGTTGCGCGAGGAGGGCGTGCTGCCCGCGCACTCCGACGGCGCGGAGCTGCCGCCGACCTCGCCGGTGTCGGTCAAGGAGGCCGTGCTGCCGTTCCACCGGTTCCGCACCCCCGAGGGCCACGGCGTCGACTCGCTGCTCGGCCCGGAGATGAAGTCGACCGGCGAGGTGATGGGTGTCGACGCGTCCTTCGGCAAGGCGTTCGCCAAGTCCCAGACCGCGTCCTACGGTTCCCTGCCGACCAGCGGCCGGGTGTTCGTGTCGGTCGCCAACCGGGACAAGCGGGCCATGGTGTTCCCGGTGAAGCGGCTCGCCGACCTCGGCTTCGAGATCCTGGCGACCGCCGGCACCGCGGAGGTGTTGCGCCGCAACGGGATCCCGTGCACGGAGGTCCGCAAGCACTTCGAGCCGGCCAGCGACGGCGAGCAGAACATCGTCGACATCATCAAGGACGGCGGCGTCGACATGGTGATCAACACCCCGTACGGTAACCCGGGGCCCCGCGTCGACGGCTACGAGATCAGGACGGCGGCGGTGTCGCGGGACATCCCGTGCGTCACCACGATCCAGGGCGCGGCGGCCGCGGTGCACGGCATCGAGGCGTTGATACAACAGGACATCGGGGTGGAGTCGTTGCAGTCTCTTCAGGCGGCGTTGCGGAGTCAGCGATGAGGGCTCCGTTCGGCGCGCGGGTCACCACGGCCGTCTCGCTACGCGGCCCGCTGTGCGTGGGGATCGACCCGCACGCGGCTTTGTTGGAGCAGTGGGGCCTGCCCGCCGACGTGCACGGGCTGGAGACGTTCGCCATGACGTGCGTCGAGGCGTTCGCCGGCGAGATCGCCGTCGTCAAGCCGCAGTCGGCGTTCTTCGAGGCGCACGGCTCGGCCGGCGTCGCCGTGCTGGAGCGGCTGATCGCGGCGTGCCGGGAGTCCGGCACGCTGGTGCTGCTGGACGTGAAGCGTGGCGACATCGGCTCCACCATGGCCGCCTACGCCCAGGCGTACCTGGGGGAGGGCTCGCCGCTCGCGGCGGACGCCATCACCGTGTCGCCCTACCTGGGTTTCGGCTCGCTGGCCCCGGCGCTCGACCTCGCCGAGAAGAACGGCCGGGGCGTGTTCGTGCTCGCGCTGACGTCCAACAAGGAGGGTCCGCAGGTCCAGCGAGCCCGCGACGACAGCGGCGTGAGCGTCGCCCAGACCATGGTGGACGAGGCCGCGGCCCGCAACGCCGGCGCGAGCCCGCTCGGACCGGTCGGCCTGGTCATCGGTGCGACCGTCGGGCGGACCGAGCTGGACCTGTCGACGCTCAACGGCACGATCCTCGCGCCCGGGTTCGGCGCGCAGGGCGCGGGCGTGGCCGAGCTGCGGGCGGTCTTCGGTGCGAGCCTCAAGCACGTGCTGCCGACGTCCTCCCGCGACATCCTCCGGCACGGCCCGGACGCCGCGGCCCTGCGCGCCGCCGCGCTGCGGGTCCGGGACTCGTTGGGCGTCCACGCCATCTGACCGGCTCGCCGGCTCGTGAGTCTCCTTCAGCAACTCGTTCACTCACCGGTCCTGCGCCACAGGCTGGGTGGAGACGTGACGAAGTCCGGACCGGCGGTGACGCTGCTGCGTCTGCTGGCCGGCCGGGTCCCCGACGAGTACCTACAGGTGTTCCCCGGCTACCTCGCGGCTGCTGAGTGGGACATGCTCGAGAACTCGCTCTCCGGCCATCTCGTGGACAAGCGGATCGCGCTCACCGCCGACGAGCGGCGCCTGCTGGACGAGGTTGCCGGACCGGGAGTGAGCGCGAAGTTACCAGACGTTGGTACGGACCAGTCGGCTTACCGGTTCATGTCATCCGGCCCCGACCCCGCAACCGCGGAGAACTGGCTGGTTTCGGTCGCGGCGCGTCTGCGCGGTCTGCGGTGGGTCCTCACGGCCCTCCGAGAGCCCGCCATACCCCTCGTGAACTGGGGTTATCTGGTCGAGACCGACCCCGGCGCGGACGTCGCCCGGCTGCCGGCCGACCTGCGGCTCGGCGATCCGGACCGGGGTGTCGTCGAGGTTTTCCCCGCAGGGGAGCCGTTGCCGCCGTACCATGTCGAAGCGCTTCGCGCAGCACGTGAAGTGTGGGTCCGAGACACCTGACCTGAAGGTGTTACCGCAGGTCCAGGGGTGTTAGCTACTGAGAGTTGATCTATGCTCTTTCGCGCATCACCCACCGCACTAAGGTGGACCCGCGTTGTCACGACCTGCCGGACCTCGGTAACGTCGCGACACCGATCCGCAGAAAACCCCACCCCCCGGAGGAAATCGTGGCCCTTCCCCAGCTGACCGAGGAGCAGCGGGCCGCAGCGCTGGAGAAGGCGGCTGCCGCCCGACGCGCCCGAGCTGAGCTCAAGGAGCGCCTGAAGCGAGGTGGCACCACCCTCAAGGACGTGCTCGCCCAGGCTGACAAGGACGAGGTCCTGGGCAAGATGAAGGTCACCGCACTGCTCGAGGCCCTGCCGGGCGTCGGCAAGGTGCGTGCCCAACAGATCATCGAGCGTCTTGAGATCGCCCCGAGCCGCCGCCTTCGCGGCCTTGGCGACCGCCAGCGCAAGGCTTTGCTCGCCGAGTTCAGCGGCGAGTGACACGCAAGGCGATTCGGAGGGGCCGGCTGGTCGTTCTAGCCGGCCCCTCCGGCGTAGGGAAGAGCAGCGTCGTCCACGAGCTGCGCATGCTCTACCCGGACCTGTGGTTCAGCGTGTCGGCGACGACACGCGAGCAGCGGCCGGGGGAGCGGGACGGAGTCGACTACCGGTTCGTCACGGCGGACGAGTTCGACCGCATGATCAAGGACGACGAGCTGCTCGAATGGGCTGAGATCCACCGGGGCATCCACCGGTCCGGCACGCCACGCGCGCCGATCGAGGAGCGCATCGCCGCTGGTGAGCCCGCGTTGGTGGAGGTGGACCTGCAGGGCGCGCGCAACCTGCGGGCGGCGATGCCGGAGGCGTTCCTCGTCTTCCTGTCGCCACCGAGCTGGGAGGCGCTGGTCGAGCGGCTGGTCGGCCGCGGCACCGAGGCGCCCGAGGTCGTGGAACGGCGGCTCCAGACGGCACGCGAGGAGCTGGCCGCGCAGTCGGAGTTCGACGCGGTCGTGGTGAACACCGACCTGAAGAGCGCCGCCCAGGACTTGCTAAAGTTGATACTTGACAAACCTCCCTCCAACGCTTTGGAGACGCACGAGTGATCACCCCCACCGAGTTGGGCGCACTGGGCGACCCCTCGAGCCAGCAGCTCGAGGGCATCACCAACCCCCCGATCGACGACCTGCTCGACAAGGTCAGCTCCAAGTACGCCCTGGTGATCTACGCCGCCAAGCGTGCCCGGCAGATCAACGACTACTACGCGCAGCTCGGTGAGGGCCTGCTCGAGTACGTCGGCCCCCTCGTCGAGCCCGGTCCCCGCGAGAAGCCGCTGTCCATCGCGCTCCGCGAGATCCACGCCGGCCTGCTCGAGCACACCGAGGGCGAGTGAGCGAGCCGCCGGCGTCTGGACTGACGAGCACGAAGGCCCGGCGAGGAACGAGCCCTGGGCCTTCGCGCGCAGGAGGGAAGACGCCGGGAACAGGCTCGCGAACGCCGAGCGGAGCGAGGCCGTGACACTGTGCGAGGGCCCGCGCGTCGTTCTTGGTGTGGGCGGCGGCATCGCCGCCTACAAGGCGTGCGAGGTCCTTCGACAACTGACCGAGTCAGGGCACTCGGTCCAGGTCGTGCCCACGTCGTCGGCGCTGAACTTCGTCGGCGCCGCGACGTTCGAGGCGCTGTCCGGCCGGCCGGTGCACACCGGCGTCTTCGAGGACGTGCCGGCGGTGCCGCACGTCCGCATCGGCCAGGAGGCCGATCTGGTGCTGGTCGTCCCCGCGACCGCCGACCTGCTGGCCAAGGCGGCGCACGGGCTCGCGGACGACCTGCTCACCAACACGCTGCTGACCGCGCGCTGCCCGGTCATGATGGCGCCCGCCATGCACACCGAGATGTGGGAGCACCCCGCCACGGTGGCGAACGTGGCGACGTTGCGCTCGCGTGGGGTCGTGGTGACCGAGCCCGCGAGCGGCCGGCTGACCGGCAAGGACACCGGCAAGGGGCGTCTGGCCGACCCGGCCGAGATCGTGGACCTGGCCCGCCTGCTGCTGGCCCGCCGCGACGCGCTGCCCCGTGACCTGGCGGGCGTGCACGTCGTCGTGTCCGCCGGCGGCACGCGTGAGCCGCTCGATCCGGTCCGCTACCTCGGCAACCGCTCGTCGGGCAAGCAGGGCTATGCTCTCGCGCGCACCGCGGCGCAGCGGGGCGCGCGGGTCACGCTGGTGTCCGCGCACACCGCCGCGCTGCCGGAGCCGGCCGGGGTGGACGTGGTCCGTGTCGGCACGGCCCTGGAGCTGCGGGACGCGATGCACGCGGTGTCGCCGTCCGCGGACGTGGTCGTGATGGCGGCCGCCGTGGCCGACTTCCGGCCCGTGACCAGAGCCGAGTACAAGATCAAGAAGACCGACCGGGATCCGGACCCGGTCGGTCTGACGCGTAACCCGGACATCCTCGCGGAGCTGGTGGCCGCGCGGGTGGCCGGCCAGGTGATCGTGGGCTTCGCGGCCGAGACCGGGGACGGTGCCGCTGACGTGCTGGAACACGGCCGTGCGAAACTGAAGCGCAAGGGCTGTGACCTGCTCGTCGTGAACGCGGTCGGGGAGGGCAGGGCCTTCGAGACCGAGGACAACGCCGGCTGGCTGCTGTCGTCCGACGGGTCCGAACGGCCTATCGCACTGGGTTCGAAGGCGCACATGGCGTCCGAAATATGGGATGCCGTGGTCTCGGTGATTCAGAAGTGAGCGTCTCTCGATAGCTAGTACATAGTCTTCAAGCAGTAATCAGTGAGAGAGTGGTGGAGTACGTCGTGAGTAAGTCCGCAAGCCGGCTGTTCACCAGTGAATCGGTGACCGAGGGCCATCCCGACAAGATCTGTGACGCGATCAGTGACTCGGTGCTGGACGCACTGCTGTCCAAGGACCCGAAGTCACGCGTAGCCGTCGAGACCCTCGTGACCACCGGCCAGGTGCACGTCGCGGGCGAGGTCACGACCGAGGCCTACGCGGACATCCCGTCCCTCGTGCGCGAGACGATCCTGGAGATCGGCTACGACTCGTCGGCCAAGGGCTTCGACGGCAACTCCTGCGGCGTCAACGTGGCGCTGGGCTCCCAGTCGCCCGACATCGCCCAGGGTGTCGACACCGCGTACGAGAAGCGGGTCGAGAGCGACGAGGACGAGATCGCCAAGCAGGGCGCCGGCGACCAGGGCCTGATGTTCGGCTACGCGTGCACCGACACGCCGGAGCTGATGCCGCTGCCGATCGCGCTGGCCCACCGCCTCTCCCGCCGCCTGACCAACGTCCGCAAGAACGGCACGCTGCCGTACCTGCGCCCGGACGGCAAGACCCAGGTCACCATCGAGTACGCCGGTGACCAGCCGGTCCGCCTCGACACCGTGGTGGTCTCGTCGCAGCACGCCGACGGCGTCGACCTGGAGCGGCTGCTCGGGGTGGACGTGCGTGAGCAGGTCGTGCTGCCGGAGCTGGCCGAGCTGGAGCTGGAGACCGAGAAGGTGCGGCTGCTGGTCAACCCGACCGGCCGCTTCGTCATCGGCGGCCCCATGGGTGACGCGGGCCTGACCGGCCGCAAGATCATCGTCGACACCTACGGCGGCATGGCCCGCCACGGTGGTGGCGCCTTCTCCGGCAAGGACCCGTCGAAGGTGGACCGTTCCGCCGCCTACGCCATGCGCTGGGTCGCCAAGAACGCCATCGCCGCCGGCCTCGCGACCCGCATCGAGGTCCAGGTCGCCTACGCCATCGGCAAGGCGGCCCCGGTCGGCCTGTTCGTCGAGACCTTCGGCACCGAGACCGTCGACCCGACGAAGATCCAGCAGGCCATCGGCGAGGTCTTCGACCTCCGCCCGGCCGCGATCATCCGCGACCTCGACCTGCTTCGTCCCATCTACAAGCAGACCGCCGCGTACGGCCACTTCGGCCGCCCGGAGCTGGACCTGCCGTGGGAGCGGACCGACCGTGCGGACGCGCTCAGGTCGCTCGCGGGCGCCTGATCCCTTCCACTGGCTGTGGTACGCGGTGGTCGGGTCGCTGCCCACCGCGTACCACGAATGGGTGCTCTACGACCTGACGTGCCGGACGTGGGTGTTCCGGCACGTCAGTCGTGCGTTGACGCAGTTCTCGTTCTGGTGGCTGGCGCTGCTCGTGCCCGGGCCGCTGTCCCTGCGGTTCTCGATGGTGGCGCTCGGGTACCTGCTCAGCCTCTATTTCTCGATCTCCTTCATGGAGGACGCCTGTGAGCGCCGGCTCCTGAAGGCGGGCTACCCGGCAGGCCTGAATCGCAAGATCCGCGAGGAGACGCCCGTCTCCGAACGCGCCGAGACGGCCGCCTTCTACGCGTCGTACTACCCGCCGCGGCAGGCATGAGCCTTGGTGGCACCCCGATGACCTGCCCCGATCGGGTGTTCTGGTAGACCAGCGTCCATGACCGGCGTGCGCAAAGGGGAGTTGCGGCCGGCGGCCACACTCCCGGTCGCCCGCGTGTACGTCGACGTTCCGTTGGCCCACCTCGACCGCCCCTTCGACTACCTCGTGCCGGACACGCTCGACGAGGCGGCCGTGCCGGGGTGCCGGTTGCGGCTGCGGTTCGCCGGCAAGCAGGTCGACGGCTTCCTCCTCGAACGGGTGGCCGCGTCCGAGTTCGGTGGGCGGATGGAGTTCATCGGCAAGGTCGTCTCCAGTGAACCCGTGCTCACGCCGGAGCTTGCCGCGCTCGCGCGGGCCGTGGCCGACCGGTACGCCGGCATGATGATCGACGTTCTCCGGCTCGCGATACCGCCTCGGCACGCCAAGGTCGAGGCCGAGCCGCCGGCCGAGCCGCCCGGAACACCCGAGCAGCCGGACACCACGAGGTGGGCCCGCTACCCCCGCGGCCCCGCCTTCGTCGACGCGCTCCGCAACAAGCGGCAGGCCCACGCCGTCTGGCAGGCGCTCCCGGGCGAGGACTGGCCGGCCCGCCTCGCCGAGCTGGCCGCCACCGCCGCGGCCAGCGACCGGGGCGCGGTCCTCGTCGTGCCCGACTACCGGGACGTCGCCCGGCTGTACGAGGCGTGCGTGGCACGAGCCGGCGAGGACGACGTCGTCCTGCTCGCCGCGGACGTCGGGCCGGCGAAGCGGTACCGGGCGTGGCTCAGGGTCAAGCGCGGCGCCGCCCGGATCGTCGTCGGGACCCGGGCCAGCGTGTTCGCGCCCGTCCAGCGGCCCGGCCTGTTCGTCGTGTGGGACGACGGGGACGACCTGCACGCCGACCTGCACGCCCCCTACCCGCACGTCCGCGACGTCCTGATCCAGCGCGCCCACACCAGCGGCGCGTCGCTGCTCGTCGCCGGGTTCGCGCGGACCGCGGAGGCCCAGCTGCTCGTCGAGTCGGGGTGGGCGCCCGAGATCGTCGCCGCGCGGGACGAGGTCCGGCAGGCGTCGCCGCGGATCACGTCGCTGGGGGAGACCGACCAGCAGCTCGCCCGGGACCCGGCCGCGCGGGCGGCCCGCATCCCGTCCGTCGCGTTCGAGGCGGCCCGGGACGCGCTCAAGAAGGGCCGGCCGGTGCTGGTGCAGGTGCCGCGCGGGGGGTACGTGCCCGCGCTCGCCTGCCAGCAGTGCCGCGGCCCGGCCCGCTGCCGCCGCTGTGCCGGCCCGCTCGGCCTGCCCAGCGGCACCGAGGCACGCCCGCCGACCTGCCGCTGGTGCGGCGTGCCGGACACGGCGTTCCGCTGCGGCAACTGCGGCTCACGCCGGCTGCGGGCCATCGTCGTCGGCGCGAAGCGGACCGCCGAGGAGCTGGGCCGCGCGTTCGCCGAGGTGCCGGTGCTGGGCTCGGGCGGCGCGGAGGTCCTGAAGACCGTCGACGACCGCCCCGCGCTGGTGGTCGCCACCCCGGGCGCGGAGCCGGTCGGCGACTACGGCGCCGCGCTGCTGCTCGACGGCTGGGCGCTGCTCGGCCGCGCCGACCTGCGGGCCACGGAGGAGACGCTGCGCCGCTGGATGACCGCGGCCGCGCTGGTCCGCGCCGACGGCCGGGTGGTGGTGCTCGCCGAGTCCGGGCTGCCGGCCGTGCAGGCGCTGGTGCGGTGGGACCCGGTGTGGCACGCCCGCCAGGAACTGGCCGCCCGCACGGAGCTGGGCTTCCCCCCAGCCGTCCGGATGGCGTCGGTCGACGGGCCGGCGACGGCGCTCGCCGCGTTCCTGGACGAGCTGAAGCTCCCGGCGTCCGGCGAGATCCTGGGCCCCGTCCCGATCGGCGAGCCCGACCGGGACGGCAACACGGAGAAGGAACGCGCTCTCGTCCGCACGACCCGCGCCGACGGCCGCGCCCTGGCCGCCGCGCTGGCGACCGCCCAGCACGGCCGCACCGCACGAAAGGAGCCGGACCCCATCCGGGTCCGGCTCGATCCGCTGGAGCTGATCTAGTACTCGCCGGTGGCGCCGGCCGGGCGCACCTTCGCCGGGTCGTACGACCACTGCCCGCTGGGCGCGACGTCGCCGATGTCGTCGACGCCGCTGACGTCGATGGCGCTGCCGTCCGCCAGCCCGCCGACGTCGGTGACGAACAGCTCGTCCTGGAAGACCGGTAGCGTCCTCGCGCGGACCGTGCCGCCGGTGCTCGGGTCCACGTTGGTGACCCCGATCTCCACGTCGTGCACGCCCTGCGCCACCCCGGCCAGCATCCCGCTGTCCGACAGGTACAGCCCGTAGATGTCCCTGATACCGCCGGTGGCGAGCGCCATGGGTTCGGCGCTGGGGTCGGAGACCGTCACCGACGCGCCCGCGGTCGTGCCCTCGATCTTCGCGATCTCGCAGAACCCCGGTTTGCCTCGGCTGCTGCCCTCCCGCAAGGCGATCACCCGGGCGAGGCCGTCGCCCCGGCTGGCGGTGAACATCGGGAGCCAGGTGGACCGCGGGGCGAACTCCTGTGCCCGAGGGCTGGCCGCGGCCACGGCCCCGCAACGGTCGAGGTCCGCGTCGGTCTGGGCGTTCGGCTGGGTGACGACGAGCGGAGGCCTCGTGCCGGCCTCCTGGGGGGACGCGTCTGCGTGGCGGTGGCGGTCGCGCCGGGGCGGAAGTCGTCGGGTGTGCCGGCGGTCGACTGGCCGATGATGACCGCGCCGATCGCCAGCACGGCCACCCCGGCGGCCACGGCCAGCGGCGCCCGGAGGCGCGACGGCGGCACACCGCCTCGACGTGCCGCTCGAACAGCTCCCCGAAGGCCGCCCGGTCACCGGCCGCGGCACGGGTCCACAACCCATGGTCGGAAGCGATGGCGGGCCCCCGAGGTGGGTTGGCGATGGTCACGTGGGGAAGTGGCCGATGCGGCACTCACCGTTGCGGTTTTACGCGACTGAATAGACTGGCGACCGCCGCTCACGCGAGAACCGATCGGAGCAATGTGACTGTCCAGCCCATCCGCCTCTTCGGGGACCCCGTGCTGCGTACTCCCGCCGCCGAGGTCGTCGACTTCGACAAGGAGCTGGCCACGCTCGTCAAGGACCTCTGGGACACCATGGAGGACGAGGGCGGCGCCGGGCTCGCCGCGCCGCAGCTCGGTGTCGGTCTGCGGGTCTTCACCTACCACTGCGACGGGTCCGCCGGTCACCTCGTCAACCCGACCTGGACGGCGGTCGACGAACAGACCCAGTTCGGCGAGGAGGGCTGCCTGTCCATCCCCGGCCAGTACTGGGACTGCCTGCGTGCCAGGAACGTCGTGGCGAAGGGCTGGAACATGCACGGCGAGCCCGTGGTGGTCGAGGGCAGCGACCTGCTGGCCCGGTGCATCCAGCACGAGACCGACCACCTCGACGGCGTCCTGTTCCTCGACAAGCTCGACGCCGAGACCCGCAAGGCGGCGATGAAGGCCATCCGCGAGGCCGACTGGTTCGACGGCGGCATGCCCACCATCAAGCAAAGCCCCCACTCACTGTTCGGCGGTGCCTGACTCGTGAGCGGAGCTTGCGGAGCGAACCAACAACACGCAGGACGCCGCCGAGCCCGCGACGGGCGCCGGGGGAGCGGAGCCTGCGGAGCGTCCCGGCGCCACGGAGCGGCCGAGGCGGTGTCCTGATGCGGTTGGTATTCGCTGGCACGCCCGAGGTCGCCCTGCCGTCGCTGCGCGCCCTCATCGAGTCGGACCGGCACGAGGTCCTCGCCGTGGTCACCCGGCCCGACGCCCCCGCGGGCCGCGGCCGCCACCTCGTGCGGTCGCCGGTCGGCGCGCTGGCCGACGAGCACGGCATCGAGGTGCTGACCCCCGCGAAGGCGTCCGACCCCGCGTTCCTCGACCGGCTGCGGCAGCTCGAGCCCGACGCCTGCCCGGTCGTCGCGTACGGGGCGCTGCTGCCCCAGAAGGCGCTCGACATCCCGCCCCAGGGCTGGATCAACCTGCACTTCTCGGTCCTCCCGGCCTGGCGCGGCGCGGCACCCGTGCAGGCCGCGATCCGCCACGGCGACGAGATCACCGGCGCCAGCACGTTCCGCATCGTGAAGGAGCTCGACGCCGGGCCGGTGTTCGGCGTGCTGACCGAGGCCGTCCGCGCCGACGACACGGCGGGCGTCCTGCTCGACCGGCTCGCCGAGGCCGGCGCCGGCCTGCTCGTGTCCACTTTGGATGGTGTGGAGGACGGCACCCTGCGGGCCGTCGAGCAGCCGGCCGACGGCACCAGCTACGCGGCCAAGATCACGACCGAGGACGCCCGGCTGGACTTCACCGCCCCGGCGGTCGCCGTGGACCGGCTGGCCCGCGCGGTCACGCCCGATCCCGGCGCGTGGGCGGAGTTCCGCGACGAGCGGATCAAGCTGGGCCCGGTCAAGCGCGTCGTGGCGGACCGGCTGGCGCCGGGGGAGCTGCGGGTGGAGCGCAAGCGGGTGCTCGCCGGCACCGCGACCGACCCGGTCATGCTCGGCGAGGTCCAGGCACCGGGGAAGAAACGCATGGCGGCCACCGACTGGGCGCGAGGGGCGCGAGTAGAACCAGGAGAGCGGCTCAAGTGACCCAACCACGACGGCGCCCGGCGAGGTTCTCCCGGCCGCGCACGCCCCATCCGCCCAAGCAGCGGTCCGGCCCGGACAGACCGCCGGTGGACGACCCGGCCCGGCAGGCCGCGCTCGACACCCTGCGCGAGGTCCGCGCCCGCGACGCGTACGCGAACCTGCTCCTGCCGCAGATCCTGCGGGAACGCCGGATCACCGGCCGGGACGCCGCGCTGGCGACCGAGCTGGCCTACGGCGCGTGCCGGTGCATCGGCCTGCTGGACGAGGTGCTGGCCGCGTGCGTGGACCGCCCGCTGGCCAAGGTCGAGCCGGTGCTGCTCGACGTGCTGCGGCTGGGCTGCTACCAGCTGCTGCGCACCCGGATCCCGTCGCACGCGGCCGTCGCGTCGACCGTGGACCTGGTGCGGGCCGAGCACGGTTCCCGCAGCAGCGGCTTCGTGAACGCGGTCCTGCGCAAGGTGGCCGAGCGCACCGAGGACGAGTGGCTGACCGAGCTGGCGCCGGACCCCGAGAAGGACCGGATCGGCAACCTCGCCATGCGCGAGGCCCACCCGCGCTGGGTGGCCCGCGCGTTCGCCGACTCCCTCGGTTCGACGGGCGACGAGCTGAAGTCCGCGCTGGCCGCCGACAACGAGCGCCCGGCCGTGCACCTGGTGGCCAGACCGGGCGAGATCACCGCCGAGGAGCTGGCGGCCATGACCGGCGGCGAGGTCGCGCCGTACTCGCCGTACGGGGTGCGCCTGCAGGCCGGCGCCGGCGACCCGGCCGGGCTGGACCCGGTGCGGGAGCGGTTGGCGTCGGTGCAGGACGAGGGCAGCCAGCTGTGCGCGGTGGCGCTGACCAGGCCCGCCATGGACGGAGCCGACGAGCGTTGGCTGGACCTGTGCGCGGGACCGGGCGGGAAGTCGGCGCTGCTGGGTGCGTTGCTGGGCATCCAGGGCGGGCGGCTGGACGCCGTGGAGAAGGCCCCGCACCGCGCGCGGCTGGTGGAGCAGGCGACCGAGGGCCTGCCGATCGTGGTGCACGTCGGCGACGGGCGGTCACCGGCCGCGCTGGGCCTGGCCGCGAACACGTTCGACCGGGTGCTGGTGGACGCGCCGTGCACCGGCCTCGGTTCGCTGCGCCGCCGCCCGGAGGCACGGTGGCGGCGGCAGCCGTCGGACGTCGGCGAGCTGACGAAGCTGCAGCGGGAGCTGCTGCTGACGGCCGTGGAGCTCACCCGTCCGGGTGGCGTGATCGGGTACGTGGTGTGTTCCCCGCACCTGTCGGAGACGATCGGCATCGTGTCGGACGTGGTCCGGAAGACGGGTGTGACCCCGCTGGACACCCGCGAGGCGTTCCCGTCGGACATGCCCGGCCTCGGCGACGGTCCTTATGTGCAACTGTGGCCGCACCGCCACGGCACCGACGCCATGTTCTGCGCCCTCCTGCGGAAGTAGATCGACGACGTCGTGCTCTCGCCCACCGTGGACCGCTCCGGTGGGCGGCCCCTGTCCGAGGCCGGTTTCGCCGAGATTCACCTGATCGGTAAGCCGATGCCCGCCGACCGGGCGCGGGCGTGGTGGGTCGCGGGGTTCCTGGCGGTCTTCGGCGGGTTCGTGCGGCTGCAGAACCTGGGCTACCCGACCACGCAGGGCACGCCGGTCTTCGACGAGAAGCACTATGTGCCGCAGGCGTGGGAGATGCTGCGCAACGGCGGCTACGAGGACAACCCCGCCTACGAGCTGACCGTGCATCCGCCGTTGGGCAAGGAGCTCATCGCGGTCGGGGAGTGGTTGTTCGGGTACAACGGTTGGGGCTGGCGGTTCACCGCGGCGTTGTGCGGGGCGTTGATGATCCTGATGGTCATCCGCATCGCCCGCCGCCTCACCCGCTCGACGCTGTTGGGTGGTATCGCCGGGGTGCTGCTGATCTGCGACGGCGTGTCGCACGTGCAGTCGCGGATGGGGATGCTGGACATCTACCTGGCGTTCTTCGTGCTGGCGGCGTTCGGGTGCCTGCTGCTGGACCGTGACCAGGTCCGGCAGCGGCTGGCCGTCGCGGTCCGCGAGGGCTGGGCGACCGAGTCGGTGTACGGGCCGTGGCTGGGGTTCCGGTGGTGGCGGTTCCTGGCCGGGGTCTCGTTGGGGCTGGCGTGCGGGTCGAAGTGGTCGGGCGTGTTCTTCATCGCGGCGTTTGGGCTGCTCACCGTGTTCTGGGACGCCACCGCCCGCCGCGCGGCCGGCGTTGATCGCCCGTGGCGGGGTGCCATCCTCCGCGACGTGTTGCCCGGGCTGTGGGCGTTCGTCGTGGTGGGTCTGGTGGTGTACCTGTCGACGTGGTGGGGCTGGTTCGTGTCGGAGACCGGCGTGGACCGGCACCTGGCCACCGAGTCCGGCCATCACGGCTGGTACGACTGGGTGCCGCAGGCGCTGCGGTCGCTGTGGCAGTACTCGGGGAACGTGCTGACCTTCCACGAGGAGCTGGTCACCCCGGCGACGGGCCAGCACAAGTGGGAGTCCAAGCCGTGGACCTGGCCGATGGGCCTGCGCCCGATGCTGTACCACTACGACGGCGGCACGGTGTCCTGCGGCGAGTCGCGCTGTGTCAGCGCGACCATGCTGATCGGCACCCCCGCCCTGTGGTGGGTCTCCCTCCCCGTTCTGGGCTGGGGCCTGTGGCGGATGATCGCCCGCCTGGACTGGCGCTACACGGCGGTCATCGTGGCCTACCTGGCCGGCCTGCTGCCGTGGTTCATGAACCTCGACCGCCAGATGTACTTCTTCTACGCCACCCCGATGGCCGCGTTCCTGGTACTGGGCATCGTCCTGGTCCTGGGCCAGATCATGGGCACCGTCCATGACGGCTACGAACGCCGCGGCACCGGCCTGCTCGTCATCGCCCTCTACGTCGGCATCGTCGTCGCCAACTTCGTCTGGCTCTGGCCCATCCTCAACGGCGACTCCATCACCGAAACCCGCTGGCAACAGGAACTCTGGCTCCCCAGCTGGCACTAACCCGCGTGTCCAACGCCCCTGACCCGCGTGTCCAACGGCCCGGACCGGTGAGTTCGACAAAACCGTGCGCGTCGCGTTTGTCGAACTCACCGGCACGCCGGGTTGGACACGCGGGTCGGTTTCGTTGGACACGCGGGCATAGCTTCGGGGCGTAGCCTCGGGGCGTGTCGATCTCCGGGCGTGGTCATGTCGCCGTCATCTCCATGGGTGGGACCATTGCCATGGCGCCCAGTGCCAGTGGGGGGATCGTGCCTGCCTTCGAAGCCGATGATCTTGTTGCGTCCGTGCCGGGGCTTGCCGAGTTGGACGTGAAGATCACCGCCGAGTCGTTGCGGTCCCTGCCCAGCCCGTCGCTGGGGTTCGCCGACCTCGTCGCGTTGGCCGGGCGGGTCAACGAGGAGATCGCGGCCGGCGCCACCGGGGTCGTGATCACCCACGGCACGGACACGATCGAGGAGACCGCCTTCTTCCTCGACCTGACCGTGTCCGCCGACGCACCCGTCGTGGTCACCGGCGCCATGCGGCACCCGCACTCCGCCGGCCCGGACGGCCCCGCCAACCTCTACGCCGCCATCCGCGTCGCCCTCTCACCCAACGCCCGCGGCCTGGGCACCCTGGTCGTGATGTCGGACGAGATCCACGGCGCCCGGTTCGTCCGCAAGAGCCACACCAGCAGCACCGGCGCGTTCGTCTCACCCGGCTTCGGCCCGATCGGGCTGGTCGTCGAGGGTGACCCGCGCATCCGCGGGGTCGCCCGCACCGGCCTGGCCCTCCCGGCCGACCCGGCGATCACCGACGTCCGGGTCGGGCTCATCACCGTGGCCATGGGGGACGACGGCACCCTCCTCGAGCACGCCGGCGACCTGTTCGACGGGCTGGTCATCGCCGGGCTCGGCGCCGGGCACGTCCCCGCCACCATGGTGCCGGTCGTGGCGGAGCAGGTGCGCAAGGTCCCGGTGATCCTCTCGACGCGGACCGGCGCGGGCTCGGTCCTGCGCCACACCTACGGCTACCCGGGCTCGGAGAGCGACCTGCTCGACCGCGGTCTCATCCAGTCCGGTTTCCTCGACCCGGCGAAGTCCCGCGTGCTGCTCACGCTGCTGCTCGCCGGCCACGCGGACCGGCCGCGGATCACCCGCGCGTTCGATCTCTACCGGTGAGGCAGCAGCCTCCTACCGACAGGTAATAGGCTCGTGATGTGCCACGAGAACCCATGATCGCGCCAAGCATCCTCGCCGCCGACTTCGCCCGGCTCGCCGAAGCGGCCGACGCCGTCAAGGGCGCCGACTGGCTGCACGTCGACGTCATGGACGGGCACTTCGTCCCCAACCTGACCCTCGGCCTCCCGGTCGTCCAGGCGATCCTCGCCAGCACCGGCATCCCCGTCGACTGCCACCTCATGATCGACGACCCGGACTGGTGGGCGGTCGAGTACGCCGAGGCGGGCGCGTACAACGTCACCGTCCACGCCGAGGCCGCCGCCGACCCGGTGAAACTCGCCCACGACCTGCGGGCCGCGGGGGCGCGGGCCGGCCTGTCGGTCAAGCCGGGGACGCCCTTCGAGCCGTACGTGGAATTGCTGAAGCACTACGACACGTTGCTGGTGATGTCCGTCGAGCCGGGGTTCGGCGGGCAGGAGTTCATCCCCGAGGTGCTCGACAAGGTGCGCAGGGCCCGCCAGCTGGTGGACGCCGGTGAGCTGCGTGTCCTCGTCGAGATCGACGGCGGCATCAACTCCGACACGATCGAGCAGGCCGCGGCGGCGGGCGTCGACTGCTTCGTCGCCGGCTCCGCGGTGTACGGGGCGGACGACGCGGCCAAGGCGGTCGAGGCGCTGCGGGAACAAGCACGAAGGGCGATGTAGACAGGTGTTCACGGGGATCGTCGAGGAACGCGGCGAGGTCGTCGCCGTCCAGGACCTGCCGGACGCCGCGCGCGTCACCATCGCCGGGCCGCTCGTCACCAGCGACGCGAAGCTCGGCGACTCCATCTCCGTCAACGGCGTGTGCCTGACGGTCGTCGAGGTCGCCGACGGCGCGTTCACCGCCGACGTCATGCGGGAGACGCTCGTCCGCAGCAGCCTGGACAAGATCACGCCGGGCGAGCCGGTGAACCTGGAGCGCGCCGCCGAGGTCGGCAAGCGCTTCGGCGGGCACATCGTCCAGGGCCACGTCGACGGGACCGGCGTGATCCTGTCGCGGGAGTCGAGCCCGCACTGGGACCTCGTCCGCATCGGCATCCCGCCCCGGCTGTCGCGCTACCTCGTCGAGAAGGGTTCGATCACGGTCGACGGGGTGTCCCTCACGGTGGTGGACGTCGCCGACGACTTCTTCAGCGTGAGCCTCATCCCGGAAACGCTGCGCGCCACGACGCTTGGTGTCCGCACGCCCGGCGACCGGGTGAACCTGGAGGTCGACGTGGTCGCCAAGTACGTGGAGAGGTTGGCCGCACCACACTTGGCGGGCAACAGGGCCGCGCCGGAGGAGAATGGCGTCACGGCGGAGGAGGCCCTGTCATGAGTGACATCGCGGGTATCGAGAAGGCGATTTCGGACATCGCCGCGGGACGCCCGGTGATCGTGGTCGACGACGAGGAACGCGAGAACGAGGGCGACCTGATCTTCGCGGCCGAGAAGGCCACCCCGGAGCTACTGGCCTTCATGGTCCGCTACACGTCCGGGTACATCTGCGTGCCGCTGACCGAGGCCGACTGCGACCGCCTCGACCTGCCGCCCATGTTCCACACCAACCAGGACGTGCGCGGCACCGCGTACACCGTCACGGTCGACGCGAAGGAGGGCGTGGCCACCGGCATCTCCGCCGCCGACCGGGCCCACACCATCCGCCTGCTCGCCGACGAGAAGTCCGTGGCGGGCGACTTCACCCGGCCCGGGCACGTCGTGCCGCTGCGTGCGAAGGAGGGCGGCGTGCTGCGCCGGCCCGGGCACACCGAGGCCGCCATCGACCTCGCGGTGCTGGCGGGGCTGCGGCCCGCGGGCGTGCTGTGCGAGATCGTGTCGCAGAAGGACGAGGGCGACATGGCCCGCCGCGACGAACTGGAGGTCTTCGCGGCCGAGCACGACCTGGCGATCATCTCCATCGCCGACCTCATCGACTACCGCCGCCGCAAGGAGGTGCAGGTCGTCCGCGTCGCGGAGGCCCGCATCCCCACCCCGCACGGCACGTTCCGCGCGGTCGGCTACGACTCCAAGCTCGACGGCATCGAGCACATCGCCCTGGTCTACGGCGAGATCGAGGACGGCGAGAACGTGCTGGTCAGGGTGCACTCCGAGTGCCTGACCGGTGACGTGTTCGGGTCGTTGCGCTGCGACTGCGGGCCCCAGCTGGAGGCCGCGCTCGCCGCCGTGGCCGCCGAGGGCCGCGGGGTCGTGCTGTACATGCGTGGGCACGAGGGACGTGGCATCGGCCTCATGCACAAGCTGCAGGCCTACCAGCTGCAGGACGACGGCCACGACACGGTCGACGCGAACCTCGCGCTGGGCGTGCCGGCGGACGCGCGTGACTACGGCCAGGGCGCGCAGATCCTCGTCGACCTGGGCATCAAGTCCATGCGGCTGCTGACGAACAACCCGGCCAAGCGCGTCGGCCTGGACGGCTACGGCCTGACGATCGTCGACCGCGTCGCGCTGCCGATCCGGCCCAACGCCGAGAACCTGCGGTACCTGCGCACCAAGCGCGACCGTATGGGGCACGAGCTGGGGGAGCTGGACGTCTTCGAGGGCACCTCACAGGCCTGACCGCTCCCCGCGCCGGCCCCCCGCCCTGAAAGGCGCTTTCAGGACACTGGTCGCGCCCTGAAAGGCGCTTTCAGGACGCTCAACGTCCCGAAAGCGCCTTTCGCGGCATCGGGCATGTCTCGAACGCGCCTTTCAGGGCGGTGGCGCTCGGCCGGCTCAGCGGTCCCAGCCGCCGAGGACCGGCTTCACGTCGACGATCGGGGTGCCGTCGACGGCCTCGAGGTCGCGGACGCGCACGCGGGTGCCGTCGACCGCGACGACGTGTACGCGGTGTAATCCGATCGGGTTGGGTCGGTCCGCCGATCGGGTGCTGAACACCCCCGTCAGTGGGTTGTCCGGGTTGTCCTGCGGGTGCACGGCGAGGGTGTCGCGGTCGGCCTGGTGCAGCCAGGTCAGCAGCAGGACGTCGGTGCCGGCGGCCAGGTCACGCAGCCCCGCCGCCACGTCGTCGGTGAAGACGAGCCACGCCTCCATCCCGGTCTCCCGCCCCTGCTTCGGCGCGGCCGCGCGGTCGGCGAGCGCCGACTCGACGTGGCCGATCGGGGTGAGCTGGTAGGTCACGACGCCCTCCTTCGGTGGCACACCGGCCGGGGGAGGATACTGCGAGGCGTGAGTGGTGAAGGCCGTCCCGAGGTCGAGGTCCAGGAGTGCGAGGGCATCCGCCTCGCCATCGCCGCCACCCGGTGGCACGAGAAGATCACGTCGACGCTGCTCGAGCGCGCGCTCGTGGCGGCGAAGAAGGCCGGCATCAAGGAGCCGACCGTGGTCCGCGTGCCCGGCGCGGTCGAGCTGCCGGTGGTGTGCCAGGCACTGGCCAAGCACCACGACGCGGTGGTCGCCCTCGGCGTGGTGATCCGCGGCGGCACCCCCCACTTCGAGTACGTCTGCGACGCGGTCACCTACGGCCTGACCCGCGTGTCCCTGGACGAGTCGACGCCGGTCGGCAACGGCGTCCTGACGGTCAACAACGAGGAGCAGGCGCTGGCGCGGTGCGGCCTGCCCGACTCCGCGGAGGACAAGGGCTTCGAGGCCACGGTCGCCGCCCTCGACACGGCGATGGTCGTGCGGGGCCTGCGGCAGCCGTGGATGGAACGGGGGTTCGAGTGACATACACGGCTCGTCCCCACAAGGCCCGCGTCATCGCGATCTCCGTGGCGGTGCTGTTCGTCGTGGCGTTCGGGGTCGTGGCGGCGCTGCTGCGCGACTCGTCGACCGGCGTGACCTTCTACGTGTCCGACCAGGTCGCGATGGCCGGCATCGGCCTCGTGCTGGCGGCGGCCGCGCTGTGGTTCGCCCGCCCCCGCGTCCGCGCCGACCACGAGGGCGTGGAGGTCCGCAACATGCTGGGCACCCACCGCTACCGCTGGTCGGAGATCACGGCGGTGAGCTTCCCCGACGGCTCACCCTGGGCCCGGCTGGAGCTCCCGGCCGACGAGTACGTCCCGATCCTCGCCGTCCAGGCCATCGACGGCGAACACGCGGTCGCCGCCATGCGTGAGCTCCGCCGCCTTCGCCGTGAGGCCTCCGCCGAGTCACGCTGAGTCACAAGTCACATTCCACCAGGTGGGTGAAACTCGCTGAACCATTCGGGGTGCGGGTGCGTAAGGCCCGGTGTATCTCTGCCGAGACACCTTTGGAGGCCCGGCTTGACTGCTGTCGAACCCACCACGCCCACGAACACCCCCACGACCGCGCCCCGGTCGCGCCGCGATGTCCTGTGTGGCCTACTGGTCGCGCTGGTCGCGCCCGGTGCCGTGGTCGCCGCCTGCTCGGACGGCTCTGACAGTTCGTCCAGCGGTGGCACCACGAACGGCGGGAGTACGGGAACGTCCGGCGGCGGCACCGGCACCGGCTCGTCCGGTTCCGGGCTGGCCGCGCTCGCCGACGTGCCGGACGGCGGCGGGCTCATCGTCGACAACCCGAGCGGCGGCAAGATCCTCCTCGCGCGCACCGGCAGCGAGGTCAAGGCGTACAACGCCGCCTGCACGCACATGGGCACCACCGTCGACGCGCCCGTCGACGGCGTCTCCACCTGTCCGAACCACGGCAGCCAGTTCTCGACCACCGACGGTTCGGTGAAGAAGGGCCCGGCGACCTCGCCGCTGCCGACTGTCAACGTCAAGGTCGAGGGCGACAACGTCGTTCTCGCCTGATGTCGGGGGACTCCCCGGGCAAACGTGAAACCCGTTCGGCTCATAGTCAGGCCGAACGTCGCTGATTAGGGTGAATATCGCCCTAACCAGGGGTAGTCACGTCTGCTCGGGGAGTCAGGCCATGCGATCAACGAGGATCGGTTTACTCACGGCTGCGTTACTCGTCGTCGGCCTCGCCACCGCCACACCGGCGACCGCCGACGACCGTCCCACCGCCATCGTGTCCCTCGGGGACAGCGCCATCTCCGGCGAGGGCGCCGGGAACTACGAACCAGGCACCCGCGGCGAGAACGGCGACTGGTGCCACCGCTCACGGGGCGCCCTGGTCCACAGGACCACCGTCGCCGACAGGACCGTCAACCTGGCGTGCTCCGGCGCCGACTCCGCGAACGTGTCACTCGCCGACACCACCCATTACACGGAAGGGTCACAGGCCCGTCGCCTGATCGGTGTCGCCCAGCAGTACCGCGTCACCACGGTCATCGTCCAGGTGGGCGCCAACGACGAGCCCGCCTTCGCCGACACCGTGCTCGACTGCATCGGCGAGTGGTTCAACCCGTTCAGCCCCGGCTGCAACTCCTACCTCCGCACCCAGTGGCCGCAGCGGCTCGCGGCCATGGCACCCCGCGTGGAACGCGCGCTCGCCGACGTCCGCTCTGCCATGTCCCAGGCCGGCTACGCGAACGGCTCCTACAACCTGATCCTCACCTCGTACGCCTCGCCGTTCACCGAGCGCATGGACCGCGTGCTGCACGGCCCGCAGGGCTGCCCGATCAAGCTGGCGGACGGCCGGTGGGCCCGCACCGAGGCCGTCCCGCAGTTCGCGGAGTCGCTACGGGGTGTGGCGACCCGCAGTGGCGCCAAGTTCCTCGACTTCTCCCGCGCGACCGAGGGCCGCGAGGCGTGCAGCGGCGGCGCCAACTCCTCGACCGAGTGGCAGAACCGGATCACCGTCGACCCGTGGGCGTGGGTGACCGGCGGCCTGGACGCCATCGGCATCCACCTGGCCCAGGAATCCTTCCACCCCAACGCGAAGGGCCACGCGCAGCTCGGCAGGTGCGTCACGGAGTTCGTGAGCTCCGGCCGGTCCTCGGCGCAGTGCCTCGCCGGCGCCGACGGCAATCTCCATGCCGTGTAGGCAAAAACCGGTGAGCCATGATCCGTTGGGGTGGATTTCCCGGTAGCCTCCCGGAAATTCCACCCCAACGGTCGTAGCGTGCCCGCATGGGACGAACCAACGCGACCGCCTGCTATCGCGAACTCGGCGCCGAACTCAGGAAACGCAGAGAGCTGGCCGGCCTTACCGGTGACGACATCGCCCGGGCGACCGGCTGGCACCGCAGCAAGGTCACCAGGATCGAGAAGGGCCAGCTCGGCATCAGCGTCGTGGAGATGATCCACTACCTGGGCGCCTGCAAGATCTTCGCGACCGACGCCAAGGAACTCCTCCCCCTGTGCGCGGAAGCCGAGCGCCAGACCGGCTACTGGCTGAGCCCACACGGCGAATGGCTGGAGGACTCACTCAGCTCGCTCATCTACCACGAGGCCACCGCCGATCGCTCGGTCAGCTACGAGCCCATGGTGATCCCAGGCCTCCTGCAGACCCGGCGCTACGCCCGGGTGTGGATCGACCGGACGCCGGGCTGGTCCCGGGAGGCGGTCGAGGCCGCGATCCGCCTGCGCGAAGAGCGGCAACAGGTTCTGCACCGGCCGACTCCGGGCCACTTCGTCTTCTATGTCCACGAACAGGCGCTGCGCCTGCGGGTGGGCAGCCCGAACGCCATGCAGGAACAGCTTCTCAAGCTGCTGTTCCTCGCCGCGCTACCGCACATCACGCTGCGGGTTCTTCCCGCCTCCGCGGAGGCGCGGGCCTTGTTCGGCGCCTCGTTCCGGCTGTTCGAGTATCGCGAGCACCACCCCCTGGTCTACCTCGACCACCCCTGGAGCGGTCTCTTCCTGGAGGATCAGGACTTCGTTGCCAACTACCGGAGGCTCCTTCCCAAGATCTCCTCGGTCGCCCTCGATGAGGCAGAATCGCGGGTGTTCATTGCCGACCTGGCAAACGCACTCGACCGAGGGAGCCATACGCGTGATGCCGGCATCTACGAGCTGGAGGAAGAGCAGCTTTAGCCAGGGTGGCGGGAGCGACTGCGTGGAGGTGGCCTTCGCGACGCGGGAGGCCGCCGTTCGGGACTCCAAGAACGCCGCCGGGCCGGTCCTCGTCCTCCCGGCCGCCGGCTGGCGGCACTTCGTGGCGGGGGTGACGGCCGCTGTCGGTGGTCGGCCGTAGTCTTGACGGGTGGCTGATCCGTCGACCTACCGACCGTCGCCGGGCACGATTCCTGACGCGCCCGGGGTCTACAAGTTCCGTGACCCAGGCGGCCGGGTCATCTACGTGGGCAAGGCGAAGTCCCTGCGGAGCCGGCTGAACTCCTACTTCGCCGACGTAGCGATGCTGCATCCGCGCACGCGGCAGATGGTCACGACCGCCGGCAGTGTCGAGTGGACGGTCGTCGCGACCGAGGTCGAGGCGCTCCAGCTGGAGTACAACTGGATCAAGGAGTTCGACCCGCGGTTCAACGTCCGCTACCGGGACGACAAGAGCTACCCCGTCCTCGCGGTCACCCTCAACGAGGAGTACCCGCGGCTGCACGTCTACCGCGGCCCGCGCCGCAAGGGCGTCCGCTACTTCGGGCCCTACGCCCACGCCTGGGCCATCAGGGAGACGCTCGACCTGCTCCTGCGCGTCTTCCCCGCACGCACCTGCTCGGCCGGGGTCTTCAAGCGGCACGGGCAGATCGGGCGCCCCTGCCTGCTCGGCTACATCGGCAAGTGCTCGGCCCCGTGCGTCGGCAAGGTCTCCGCCGAGGAGCACCGGGACATCGTCGAGGACTTCTGCGACTTCCTGGCCGGCAAGACCGACAACATGATGAAGCGGCTCGAGAAGGAGATGAACGCCGCCTCCGCCGACCTGGAGTTCGAGCGGGCGGCCCGCCTCCGCGACGACCTCGCCGCCATGCGCCGGGCCATGGAGAAGCAGGCGGTCGTCCTCGGCGACGGGACCGACGCGGATGTCGTCGCCTTCGCGCACGACGAACTCGAGGCCGCGGTCCAGGTCTTCCACGTGCGGGGTGGGCGCGTCCGGGGGCAGCGGGGCTGGGTCATCGACAAGATCGAGGAGATGGACGAGGCCGGGCTGGTCGACCAGTTCCTCATCCAGTTCTACGGCGACCAGGCCGAGCTGGTGGACGAGGGCGACACCAGCCCCGTGCCGCGCGAGGTGCTGGTCCCCGCCCTGCCCGAGGACGCCGGCGCCATGGCGGACCTGCTGTCCGAGCTGCGTGGCTCCCGCGTCCAGCTCCGCATCCCGCAGCGCGGCGACAAGCGGGCCCTCATGGAGACCCTCGAACGCAACGCGCAGGAGGCCTTCCAGCTGCACAAGCTGCGCCGCGCCGGCGACCTCACCGCCCGCTCGGCCGCGTTGCAGGAGCTGCAGGACGCGCTCGGGCTGGACACCGCGCCGCTGCGGATCGAGTGCATCGACATCAGCCACATCCAGGGCAGCGACGTGGTCGCGTCGCTGGTGGTGTTCGAGGACGGGCTGGCGCGCAAGTCCGAGTACCGCCGGTTCGCGATCAAGGAGGCGGCCACCGAGGGCGACGTCGCGTCGATCGCCGAGGTGGTGCGGCGGCGGTTCCACCGGTACCTCCAGGAGACGCGCGAGGAGCCGAGGGCCGGCATCGACCCGGAGACCGGGCGGCCCAGGAAGTTCGCGTACCCGCCGAACCTGCTGGTCGTCGACGGCGCGGGCCCGCAGGCCAACGCGGCCGCGGACGTGCTCGCCGAGCTGGGCATCCAGGACGTCGCGGTGATCGGGCTGGCCAAGCGCCTGGAGGAGGTCTGGCTGCCGGCCGACCCCGAGCCGACCATCCTGTCACGCACGAGCGAGGGCCTCTACCTGCTGCAACGCGTCCGCGACGAGGCGCACCGGTTCGCGATCGCCTACCACCGGCAGAAGCGGTCCAAGCGCATGATCACCTCCGCGCTGGACGGCATCCCGGGGCTCGGGCAGAGCCGCAAGGCGGCTTTGCTGAAGCACTTTGGTTCGCTCAAGCGGTTACGCCAGGCGTCCGTGGACGACATCAGCGGTGTACCTGGAATCGGCGCGCACACGGCCGCACTGGTACACAGTGCGTTGGCAGCTGAGGTCGACAAGGGAGGGCAAATTGACCGAGACGCCTGAGGACCACGCGCAGGGCGTGGAGGTCGCGGTGGTGACCGGCCTGTCCGGCGCCGGGCGGAGCACCGCCGCCAAGTGCCTGGAGGACCTGGGCTGGTTCGTCGTGGACAACCTGCCGCCGGAGCTGATCTCCACGATGGTGGAGCTGGGCGCGAAGGCGCAGGGCGCGGTGACCAAGGTGGCCGTGGTGATGGACGTGCGCAGCCGCGCGTTCACCGACGACCTGGCCTCGATCATCCGCGAGCTGGACGCCAGCGGGTACAAGCCGCGCGTGCTGTTCCTGGAGGCCACCGACGACGTGCTCGTCCGCCGGTTCGAGCAGGTCCGCCGCGGCCACCCCATGCAGGGTGACGGCCGGCTGATCGACGGCATCAAGGCCGAGCGCGACCTGCTCGGCCCGCTGCGCGAGGACGCCGACCTGGTGCTGGACACCTCGACGCTGTCCGTGCACCAGCTGCGCGCCAAGATCGAGGACGCGTTCGGCTCCGACGCGGCCACGAAGACCAAGGTCACTGTGCTGTCGTTCGGCTACAAGTACGGCATCCCGATGGACGCCGACCTGGTGATGGACGTGCGGTTCCTGCCGAACCCGTTCTGGATCCCGGAGCTGAAGGACCTGACCGGCAAGGACGCGGACGTCCGGAACTACGTGCTCACCCAGGAGGGCGCGGAGGAGTTCCTGGACCGCTACCACGAGCTGCTGCGGCTGATCGGCGCCGGCTACCGGCGGGAGGGCAAGCGATACCTGACCCTCGCCATCGGCTGCACGGGCGGCAAGCACCGCAGCGTCGCGATCTCGGAGGAGCTGTCCCGGCGGCTCGCGGACGAGGATCGGATGGCGGTGAAGGTGGTGCACAGGGACTTGGGGCGCGAGTGAGAGCCGTCGCGCTCGGGGGAGGGCACGGACTGCACGCGACTCTGTCGGCGCTGCGCCGGCTGACACCGGACGTGACCGCGGTGGTCACGGTCGCCGACGACGGGGGATCGTCGGGCCGGCTGCGGCGTGAGCTCGGCCTCTTACCCCCCGGTGACCTGCGCAAGGCGCTGGCCGCGCTGGCGGGCGACGGCGAGGAGAACTCGCTGTGGTCGACGGTGTTCCAGCACCGCTTCGGCGGCACGGGCGCGCTCGCCGGGCACGCGGTGGGCAACCTGGTGCTGGCCGCGCTGGTGGAGATCCTGGGCGACCCGGTGGCGGCGCTGGCGGAGGCCGCGCGCCTGCTGGGCCTGACCGGGCGGGTACTGCCGATGTGCACCGAGCCGCTGGACATCGAGGCGGACGTGATCGGCCTGGACGAGGACCCGGCGGCCGTGCGGCGCATCCGCGGGCAGGTGGCGGTCGCGACGACACCGGGGCAGGTGCAGCGGATCCGGCTGCACGCGGTGGGCGGCCCGGAGGACGTGCCGAAGGCGTGCGCGGCGGCGGTCCAGGCGGTGCTGGAGGCGGACGTGGTGCTGCTGGGCCCGGGGTCGTGGTTCACGAGCGTGCTGCCGCACCTGCTTGTACCAGAACTGCACGAGGCCCTGATCGACACGGCCGCGTCCCGCATGGTGGTACTGAACCTCGTCCCGCAGCCGGGAGAGACCGCCGGCTTCTCCCCGGAGCGCCATCTCGACGTACTCTGCGAACACGCCCCCAGGCTCCGGGTCGACGCGGTCATCGCCGACGCCGACTCGGTGTCCACGCCGGACCGGCTGCGCACCGCCGCGGAGTCACTGGGCGCCCGGCTGCGCCTGGACGCGATCGCGACCGCCGGCGCCCGGGAACGGCACGACCCGGTCGCGCTGGCGGAGAGCCTGCGGGGCGCGCTGGCGAAATAGCCCTGAACGGGTCTACTACCGGATGGACTTTTGGGCATAGGAGTGGCATAGGCGAGCGGGTTCTCGCGGTTGATGGTGGGATGTACGCCTGCGTGGGAGGCGGGTCCCTGTGGGAGGGGGCACGCGTGGTGGGAGAGGAGCTGTCATCGTGGCGATGACCGCGGCGGTCAAGGACGAGCTGAGCCGGTTGGCCGTCTCGAAGACGTGTTGCCGGCGTTCGGAGGTGTCGTCGTTACTGCGGTTCGCGGGCGGACTGCACATCGTGGGTGGCCGGGTGGTCGTCGAGGCGGAGCTGGACACGGGTGCGGCCGCGCGCCGGCTCCGCAAGGAGATCCACGACCTGTACGGGCACAGCGCGGACATCCACGTCCTCGCGTCCGGCGGGCTGCGCAAGGGCACCCGGTACGTCGTGCGGGTGGTCAGGGACGGTGAGGGGCTGGCCCGCCAGACGGGGCTGCTCGACCAGCGTGGCCGTCCCGTCCGCGGGCTGCCGGCGGCGGTGGTGTCCGGGGGAGTGTGCGACGCCGAGGCCGCGTGGCGGGGTGCGTTCCTGGCGCACGGTTCGCTGACCGAGCCCGGCCGCTCGTCCGCGCTGGAGATCACCTGCCCCGGCCCGGAGGCCGCGCTCGCCCTGGTGGGGGCCGCCCGCCGGATGGGCATCCAGGCCAAGTCCCGCGAGGTCCGCGGCGCCGACCGGGTGGTGGTCCGCGACGGCGACGCCATCGGCGCCATGCTGACCAGGCTCGGCGCGCACACGTCCGTGCTGGCCTGGGAGGAACGCCGGATGCGCCGCGAGGTCCGGGCCACGGCCAACCGCCTCGCCAACTTCGACGACGCCAACCTACGCCGCTCGGCCCGCGCCGCGGTCGCGGCGGCGGCGCGGGTGCAGCGGGCCATGGAGATCCTCGGCCCGACGGCGCCGGAGCACCTGAGCGCGGCCGGCAAGCTCCGCCTGTCCAACCGGCAGGCGTCCCTGGAGGAGCTGGGCCAGCTGTCCGACCCGCCGATGACCAAGGACGCCGTCGCCGGCCGGATCCGCCGCCTGCTCGCCATGGCCGACAAGCGCGCGAAGGAGCTGGGCCTGCCGGACACCGAGTCCGCCGTCACCCCGGAGATGCTGGAGGCCGAGGTCTGACGCGTGTCCAACCCGGACGACCGGTGTGTCCAACCGAGACGGCCCGTGTGTCCAACTCGGACGACCGGTGAGTTCGACATCCGCGAAGGGCCTGGCCGGCCGGATTTGTTGAACTCGCGGGACCGGCGCGTTGGACACGCGGGACCGGCGCGTTGGACACGCGGGTCGTGGGCGTTGGACACGCGAAATGGTGCAGGGTCCGCCTGACTGACCCCCACGCAGTCAGGCGAACCCTGCCTCCCCCGGGTGCCGCTCCCCCCGGTGACGGGCCATCCCCCGCCCCGTCACCGCTCCCAGCGCCCCCCGCACAAGGACAAGAGTCGGTGCCGGTAACCCAGATACAGACGCAGTGGGAAAAATCCCGCGAACCAGAGTCGGCCCCCGTGGGAGCACGCCAACTGATTCGATACAGTTAGGTCGCCCGCACCACCTGCTACCAGGCAAACCCCAGGCATTAGGGTGGGTTGGGCCCTCAGATAACACGAGCATGAGGAGACGCACGGTGACGGTTCGAGTAGGCGTCAACGGCTTCGGCCGGATCGGCCGCAACTTCTGGCGCGCGGCGGCGGCCAGCAAGCACGACATCGAGATCGTGGCCTTCAACGACCTCGGCGATGTGGCGACCATGGCCCACCTGCTGAAGTACGACAGCGTCCTCGGCCGCCTGCCGTACGAGGTGACGGCGACCGACGAGGGCATCGAGGTCGACGGCAAGGTCATCAAGGCCTTCGCCGAGCGCGACCCGGGCAAGCTGCCCTGGAAGGACCTGGGCGTCGACGTCGTCATCGAGTCGACCGGCTTCTTCACCAAGGGTGACGACGCCCGCAAGCACGTCGACGAGGGCGGCGCCAAGAAGGTCATCATCTCGGCCCCGGCCAAGGGTGAGGACCTCACCGTGGTGATCGGCGCCAACGAGCACCTGTACGACGGCTCGCAGACGATCATCTCCAACGCGTCCTGCACCACCAACTGCCTGGCCCCGCTGGCCAAGGTCCTCCACGATGCCTTCACCATCGAGAAGGGCCTGATGACCACGATCCACGCCTACACGCAGGACCAGAACCTGCAGGACGGCCCGCACAAGGACCTGCGCCGCGCCCGCGCCGCCGCGCTGAACGTGGTCCCGACCTCCACCGGCGCCGCCAAGGCCATCGGCCTGGTGCTGCCGGAGCTCAACGGCAAGCTCGACGGCTACTCGCTGCGTGTCCCGGTGCCCACCGGCTCGATCACCGACCTGACGGTCGACCTCGCCAAGGAGGTCACCATCGACGAGGTCAACGCCGCCTACCGCGCCGCGGCCGAGGGCCCGCTGAAGGGCATCCTGCGCTACAGCGAGGACCCGATCGTGTCCTCCGACATCGTGACCGACCCGGCGTCCTGCATCTACGACGCGCCGATCACCAAGGTCATCGGCAACCAGGTCAAGGTCTACGGCTGGTACGACAACGAGTGGGGTTACTCCAACCGCCTCGCGGACCTGACCGCGCTCGTCGCCTCGAAGCTCTGAGGTAGTTGATGAAGACACTCGACGACCTGCTCGCCGAGGGTGTGTCAGGTCGGCGCGTGCTGGTACGCGCCGACCTGAACGTGCCGCTCGACGGCGAGACGATCACCGACGACGGCCGCATCCGCGCGTCGGTGCCGACGATCAGCAGGCTGACCGGCGCGGGTGCGCGCGTCGTGGTCACCGCGCACCTCGGCCGGCCGAAGGGCGAGCCGGACGCGAAGTACTCGCTCAAGCCGGTCGCGGCCCGGCTGAACGAGCTGGTCGACGCGACCGTGACGCTCGCGGCCGACGTCGTCGGCGACTCCGCGAAGTCCACTGTGGACGGGCTGGCGGACGGCGAGGTCGCGCTGCTGGAGAACATCCGGTTCGACGCGCGGGAGACCAGCAAGGACGAGGCCGAGCGGGCCGCGCTCGCCGCCGACCTCGCGGGGCTCGTCGGCGACGGCGGCGCGTTCGTGTCCGACGGTTTCGGTGTGGTGCACCGCAAGCAGGCGTCGGTGTTCGACGTCGCGAAGCTGCTGCCGGCCTACGCGGGCGGGCTCGTGCTGGCCGAGGTCGAGGTGCTGCGGAAGCTCACCGGCTCGCCGGACCGGCCGTACGTGGTGGTCCTCGGCGGGTCCAAGGTGTCGGACAAGCTGGCGGTCATCGAGTCGCTGCTGCCGAAGGTCGACCGGCTGCTCGTCGGCGGCGGCATGTGCTTCACCTTCCTTGCCGCGCAAGGGCACGAGGTCGGCAAGTCGCTCCTCGAGAGCGACATGATCGACACCTGCAAGCGGCTGCTCGGCGCCGCCGGAGGCAAAATCCTGCTGCCCGCGGACGTCGTGATCGCGGACAAGTTCGCGGCCGACGCGGCGACGGAGACCGTGCCGGTCAGCGAGATCCGCGACGGCTGGATGGGCCTGGACATCGGCCCGCAGGCGGCGGCCAGGTACGGCATGGTGCTGTCCAACGCCTCGGTCATCTTCTGGAACGGCCCGATGGGCGTGTTCGAGCTGGCGCCGTTCGCCGAGGGCACCCGCGCCGTCGCGCAGTCCATTGTGGACTCGCGGGGCTACAGCGTGGTGGGTGGCGGCGACTCGGCCGCGGCCGTGCGGGCGCTGGGCCTGCCCGAGGACGGCTTCTCGCACATCTCGACCGGCGGCGGCGCGTCGCTGGAGTTCCTGGAAGGCAAGGAACTTCCGGGCGTCGCGGTACTGGAGGGGTCATGAGCCGTCAGGTGTTCATCGCCGGCAACTGGAAGATGAACCTCAACCACCTCGAGGCCATCGCGCTGGTCCAGAAGATCGCGTTCTCCCTGCCGGAGAAGTACTTCGCCAAGGTCGAGGTGGCGGTGCTGCCGCCGTTCACCGACATCCGCAGCATCCAGACGCTGGTGGACGGCGACAAGCTCAAGCTGAAGTACGGCGCCCAGGACGTGTCCCGGTACGACTCGGGCGCCTACACCGGCGAGGTCTCCGCGCCGATGCTGGCGAAGCTGGGCTGCGCGTACGTGACCGTCGGCCACTCGGAGCGCCGTGAGTACCACGACGAGACCGACGAACTGGTCAACGCCAAGGTGAAGGCCGCGCTGAAGCACGAGATCTCGCCGATCCTGTGCATCGGCGAGCGGCTGGAGGTCCGCGAGGCGGGCAACGCCGTCGAGCACACGACCGACCAGCTGATCGCCGGCCTGAAGGGCCTCAAGACCGACCTGGTCTCGAAGGTCACCGTGGCGTACGAGCCGGTGTGGGCCATCGGCACCGGCCGCGTCGCCACCCCGGCCGACGCCCAGGAGGTCTGCGGCGCGATCCGGGCCAAGCTGGCCGAGAAGTACGGGCAGGAGATCGCCGAGACCGTGCGGATCCTGTACGGCGGCTCGGTGAAGTCCGGCAACATCAGCGACCTGGTGAAGCAGGACGACATCGACGGCGCCCTGGTCGGCGGCGCCAGCCTGGACGCGGAGGAGTTCACGAAGCTCTGCGCCCTGGCCGCGGGCGGCCCCCTGCCGTAACGCGTTTTCTGGGGGAGGACGCCATGCCGCAACGCCATGTCGCGGTGAACGGAACCCGGCTGTTCCTGGACGTACGTGGCACGACGACCGACCCGCCGCTGCTGTACCTGCACGGCGGGCCGGGCATGTCGTGCCACCACTTCATGACGTGGCAGGGTGACCGGCTCGCCCGCCGGCTGTTCGTGATCGGCATGGACCAGCGCGGCGTGCTGCGGTCGGATCCGCTCCGCCCCGGCGAGACCTTCACCGAGGACACGCTCGTCGACGACTGCGAGGCGGTCCGCGCGGAGCTGGGAATTCCACGGTGGACGGTGCTGGGCCACTCGTTCGGCGGCCGGGTCGCGCTCCGGTACGCCGCCCGGTACCCGGAGCGGGTGGCGGCGGTGGTCTTCGAGTGCCCCGGCTGGGACTTCGGCGAGACCGAGCGGCTGCGGCTCCCCGCGGCCGCGGCGATCTTCGACGAGCTGGGCGACCACGAGAGCGCTCGCCAGTGCCGCGAGCTGGTGGCAGAGCCCAGTGACGACCTGCTCGACTCCTTCCAGCTGGTCGCCCGGCTCGTCAAGCACGACCGCTACGACGACCTGTACTTCCACCGCCCCGAGGCCCGGGCCCGGTGGCGGGCGGCCGAGGAGTTCCCCGACGAGCTGCAGGCGCGGTCCGCGGCCCACAGCGCGCAGGCGATCGCCGGCCTGCGCGCGCCCGTCCTGCCGCTGCTGGCACACGTCACGATGCCGGCCGCGCTCATCGTGGGCGGCCACGACCTCATCACCGGGCCCGCGCAGGTCGCGGCGTTCGAGCGGCTCGTCCCACACGGCGAGGTGCTCCGGTTCCCCGAGGCCGGCCACTTCGTCCAGCTCGAGGAACCGGAGCCCTACGCCGAGGCGGTGGTCCGCCTCGCGTCCGGCGGCCTCGTGCCCTGAAAGGCGCGTTCAGGACGCCGGGCCGTGCCCTGAAAGGCGCGTTCAGGACGCTCAACGCCCCGAACGCGCCTTTCAGGACATCGCCGATGTCTCGAAAGCGCCTTTCAGGGCATCACCACGGGGTCAGGGTGACCGTGAGGCGGGTCGGGGACGGGTCGGAGACGTACGGGGCGTGTTCGGCCACGTCGTCGAAGGCGAAGCCGTAGGCCTTGCCGTCGACCGTGTTCTCGTGCATGACCCGGGCGTAGTGGTTGGTGACCGCGCGGCGGTAGTACGTGCCCGCGTCGGCCACCGGCTGGGCGCCGGTGTCGGTCAGCACGCCCCGGTTGAAGCCCGCGCCCAGGGCCGCCGCCACCGGTCCGGTCACCCCGTCGTTCGGGGCGGCGAGGGCGCCGTCGCAGTACAGGACGTCCCGGGTCGAGGGCTTCGTGAACGGGCGCACGCCGTTGTCGAACACGAACGACTCGCCCTGGACGGAACCGCGGAAGGTCCGGTCGCCCGCGGTGACCGTCATCGTGTTCGCGCGGTAGTGGTTCCACACCTCGTCGATCCACCCGGCGAAGTAGTCCGCCGCGAACCAACCCGCGTCGATGCCGTGGCCCGGGGACACGACCCGCAGATCCTCACGCACCAGGTTCGCGAAGGCGGGCACGGACCGCAGCGCGGAGAACACCGCCGCGCGGCCACCCTCCCGCAACCGGCCCGTCGACTGCTGGCCGGCGCCGGACAGCGTGATCGCCAGCGGCACCGACAGCATGTCGACCATCGTGGTGTTGCAGTGCATGCCGGCGCCGTCGTAGGTGAACTCGACGAAGTCGTGCGGCACGGGGTAGTTCGGGTCGGCGGTCACCCAGCCCGCCGGGTGTGCCAGCGCGTCGCCGGGGTTCGCCCGGAACTTCAGCTTGGCGCCGAGTGCGACGTAGACGCGCCCGGACATGCCCTGCGGCAGCGACAGCGTGCGCGAGCCGTCGACCTGCAGCGCGTAGTCCGTGTAGCCGTCCGGGCCGTTGTCGCCGGTCGACACCGGCACCAGGGCGCCGTCCGCGGACAGGTGGCACTGCCGGCCGGTCGCGAGGTCGGTCCCCACCACGTAGACCCACAGCGGTCCGCGGCCGGACGAGTTGACTATCTCCAGGACCAGCGATGCCGCGGCGGCCACGCGGGCCGTGAGCGGCACGACGACGGTCGCCGCCGCGAGCCCCCCGAGGAACGAGCGACGAGAGATCATGCGTGGACTCCTTCCGTACGTGCCCGTGCGAGGGCACCGAAGAGGCCACGCGGATTCGTCCCGCACCGAGTATTGACCAGTTTGTTCCCGAGAGCAACAATCGCCCCGGCGAATGCGGGGGCACTGGGTGACGATCACCCGGCGCCAGGTAACCTGTTGCTTCGACCGTACTGACGCGGTCCCCGGCTCGACAGCGAGGATGAAATGGTTCTAGCCCTGCAGATTGGTCTCATCGTCACCAGCCTGCTGCTTATCCTTCTGGTCCTGCTGCACCGCGGTCGCGGCGGTGGTCTGTCGTCGCTGTTCGGCGGCGGTATGCAGTCGAGCCTGTCCGGCTCGAGCGTCGCGGAGAAGAACCTGGACCGCGCGACGCTGTTCATCGGTTCGATCTGGCTCATCTGCGTCATCGGGCTCGGCCTGCTCATCAAGGTCGCCTGAAAGCCCCGTCCATTCCGGGACACCGGGGCAGTTTCGTTTTTCCGCCTGAACCACCTTGTGGGGGTGTAAGAGTCGATGGCTGGTGGTAGTGCGATTCGAGGTACTCGAGTCGGCGCTGGGCCCATGGGCGAGTCGGAGCGAGGCGAGTCGGCACCGCGCCGGCGGGTCTCGTACTGGTGCGCCAACGGGCACGAGTCGAAGCCGTCGTTCGCGCTCGACGCCGAGGAGCCGGAGTCGTGGGACTGCCCGCGCTGCGGTCTGCCCGGCGGTAGGGACGAGCAGGAGCCGCCGAAGGCCCCGCGCAACGAGCCCTACAAGACGCACCTCGCGTACGTGAAGGAGCGTCGGTCGGACGCCGACGGTGAGGCCATCCTCGCCGAGGCCCTGGCCAAGCTGCGCAAGCAGCGCGAAGGCTGACGTTCGCAAGTCGGCGAGCCATGCTCGCGGAGAGCGCTCGCCGAAGTTGCGAACCTCCTGTGTTTTCTGGGGGTGCAACCCCCAGACCCCGCCCGGCGGGGCTCCGGACCCCCGGCACACCGTGCCTGTAACGAAGGCCGCTGCACCTTGTCCGTGCGGCGGCTTTCGTCTTGCCTCAGCCCGCCAGCGGGTAGGTGGCCGACACCCGGAAGCCGCCCTCCGAGGTGGGGCCGGCCGAGAACGTGCCACCGAGCAGCCCGGCGCGCTCCTTGAGGCCGATCAGCCCGTGACCGCCGGACGGCAGCGACGGCTTCCGCTCCCGCGCCCGGCCGTTGCGCACCTCGACGACCAGCGTGTCCTGCCGTTCGAGCACCCGCACCGACGCCCGCGCGCCCGCCGCGTGCTTGCGGACGTTCGTCAGCGCCTCCTGCACCGTCCGGTAGACCGCGTGCGACACCGGCCGCGGCAGCCGCGACGGCTCGGCCTTCACGTCCAGCGCCACCGGCACGGCGTCGTCGCGGAAGTTGCGGACCAGGTCGTCCAGCTCGTACAGGCCCGGCTGGCACTCCTCGGCCGCGTCGCCGGAGCGCAGCACGCCCACCAGGTTGCGCAGCTCCTCCAGCGTGCGGGTGGACAGCTCACGGATCGTGCGGGCCGCCTCGGCGGTGCCGCCGTCCGCGGACACCTGCAGCGCGCCCGCCTGCATGGCGATGAGTGTGACCTGGTGGCTGACCACGTCGTGCATCTCCCGGGCCAGCTCGGCCCGCTCGGCGGCCCGGACGGTCTCGGCGAGCAGCCGCTTCTCCCGCTCACGGCTCGAGGCCAGGTCACGGATGCGCTCGGACAGCTCCTGCCGCGCGGTGATCAGCAGGCCGATGGCCACCGGCATGCCCATGGCGATCACCGCCCAGATGACGTTGAGCAGGTGCTCCTGCCAGCTCTGCGCGACGAACTCCGACAGCGGCCAGCGGACGTACCCGCACACGAACACCAGGAAGCAGCCGACGACCATCCGCCACGACAGCAGCCGGTGCTTCCGCGCGAGCGACCCGAGCGCGATCATCGCGGCGAGCTGGGACCAGCCGGTCAGGTATCCCGGCACCGTCACCAGCACGGCCAGGAACGGCACGTGCCGCCGCATGACCATCGCGGCCACCGCGACCGCCGAGAGCCAGATCGAGTAGGTCTGCGCCTCCTCCGGGATGACCAGCCACACGTCGAGCACCGCGAGCAGCAGGGCGGCGACGTCCGAGGCGATGCCGCGGGCGCGCGGGCTGGTGCGGAAGAACGCCAGCCAGCGGGGTAACAACCGGCCCGCCGGCTTCGGCAGGATGCGGAAGTCGGCGACGTCGAGAGGGCTGGCCTTGGGTGGGAAGGTGGACGCGACCAGGACGGCACCTCCAGTCTCAGGGCGGATCCCGCCGAGGGTCTCAGGGCGAGATTCGCTTGGCGTCATCATTTCGCTACGGGCTGCTGCCGGGGTCCCGTTGGCGCGGGCGGGTGGCATCGAGGTGCCCGCGCGTTGTCGCGGCAGCTCCGCGCCGGTGGGTGCCGCGTGATCCTGTCGTGGTGTTGACATAGGTCCGGCCCCTCCCTCCGGAGTTGTGCTCCGCACAAATGAAGACATGGCCATCGTCCGGTCGGGACGGAATGTTTCACATCAATGTGCTGGAGCAAATCACCAGTTGCCGGACGTAGATCCGTAACACCTTCGCGTTGATCTTCGGTTAACAACCGGCGCGTCGGATGCGCGTCCACTGGGTACAGGGGCATGGTGGGCCGCGCACCACTGCCGAGCGGAGCTTTGCATCGTTTCTGTGTGGGGCGGCCCAGCCGTGTTGTCGGGAACCGGATGAGGGGTAGGAGCGGGATGACGAGGAACGGGGCTCGCCGCGAGCCTGGCCAGGTGGCCGCGATGCTGGTCGCGGCGCTGTTCGTGCTGGCCGGGGTGCTCGACGTGGGGCCCGGCCTGCTGGACAACGCCGTCCACCTGGGGTTCGGCGTCGCGGGCCTGGCGCTGGCGGGTAACCCGCGCGGCGCGCACGGATACCTCATCATCGGTGGCGTGGTGTACGTGCTGCTGTGGCAGTTCGGTTCCGCCGCGAACCCGGCCATCGTGCCGTTCCACAGCGACAACGTCGTGGTGCACGTGTCCCTGGTCCTGAGCATGATCGGCATGGCCATGCTGACCGGCGGCCGCCGCCCGGCCGCGGAGACCGTTCACGAGGTCGAGTACCACGTCGCGCCCACCCGGCGCGTCCGCCTCCGCTCGGTGCCCAGCCGCCCACCCGGCCGCGCCGACCGCCGCACGCCGAAGCAGGTGGCCGACGTGCCCAAGCCGCTCGCCGTCCTGGGCTGCCGCATCTAGCGCCGCGCACGCCCGGAGATCGCCGGGCGGGCTCGACGCACCTGCCCGCGCCGCCCTGAAAGGCGCTTTCAGGACACTGGCCGTGCCCTGAAAGGCGCTATCAGGACGCTCAATGCCCCGAACGCGCCTTTCAAGGCATCGGGGTTGTCTCGAACGCGCCTTTCAGGGCGCCGGGGATGTCTCGAACGCGCCTTTCAGGGCGCCGGGGATGTCTCGAACGCGCCTTTCAGGGCATCGGGGGCGGGGCAGGGGCGAGGGGCGGGAGGGCGAGGTCACTCCGCCATCGCGCGCATGGCCTCCGACAGGTTCGAGTAGTTCTCGATGCCGTCGATGTTGTCGGTGGCCTTCAGGACCCGGGCGACGGTGAGGCTCGCGATGACCACCGCCAGGCGTTGGCCGGTGGCGCGGGCTGCCTCGGTTGCGTCCAGGAGGGCCCGGACGCCGGCGGCGGCGCAGTACGTCACGCCGGTGAGGTCGACGATGACCGCCGGTACCGCCAGGGCGCGGAGCTCGTCGAGGACGCGGACCAGGGTGGGCACCGTGAGGAGGTCGACCTCGCCGGCCAGGCGGCAGACGTGCAGGTCAGGGTTGTGCCGCACGATCTTGACCTGCAGCCGGCGGTCGATGATGCGCTGCACGTCCGGGGGCTCTTCGCGCACGGGCGGAAGACGGTCTGGGTCTTTCCCCATGACGTCTCTCCCGCGCTTCGCCCCGGCTGTCCGCAGTGCGTCAATCCTAGTCGGCACGACAGATCCGGGCGCGATCAGGGGAGTGCCGGTGGGGCCGCGCCGCCCCACCGGCATCCGGTCTGGCAATTGCCACCCCCAGGAAGGCCCTCAGGTAGCCAAGTGCAGCCGGGCACGCAGGGCGCGCGCGGTCAGGTCGGCGGCGTACACCGGCGTGCCCGGTTGGAACTTGCGGCCGCCGCGGGCGAGGCCTCCCGCGTCGACCGCATCGAAGCCGATCTCCTCCACCAGGGCCATGGCGGTCTTCTTGGCCCGGACGTGGTCGCCGGAGACCGGGATACCGCGCCGGCCGGCGAACCGGTCGCGGTGGGCGTGGTCCCGCAGGTGCTCCCAGCGGATCGCGTTGAACGCCTTCACCACCAGCGCCCCGGACAGGTGCGCCTGGATCAGCTCGCTCGAGGTGATGCGGTCTGAGTCCAGGTCGGGGACGCACCCGTCCGACTCGGGGTCGTAGTTGGTCGCGTCGATCACCGGCTTGCCGGCCAGTTCGGCCACCGGCAGCTCCCGGTGGCGGTGGAACGGCACCGCTATCACGACCACGTCGGCGAAACTGGCCACCGCGCGAACGGTGCGCGCGACGAGCAGGCCGGTGAGCGACACGTCATGCCCGACGATCGCGAAATGCCTGCTCAACGTGGTGCCGATCTGGCCGGCGCCGATGATGCCGATACGCATGGTGTGGCGTCCTGATGCGCTGTGAGCCCTGCGGGACGGGGATGGGAGAGGACTCGACCGCTCTGGCGGGCCGCCGCGCGGCGGCGGCTGGTCGGGGGGCGTGGTGGCCTTCCGGCCGCGGTTCCGGCCCACCCTCGCGGGGCCGGAACTCGGGGAGCCGTCACCGCCGCCACGTGGGCGGCCCGCGCGAACGGTCGAGCCCTCAGTCCGGGGCCGCTACCGCCACCACGAGCGGCCGGTGTCTGACGTTCATCGGGATGACCACCGGCCGATAGCGCCGCGGGCGCGGCCGTGCGTGCTGTGTGGCGATGATCGCCGCCGTCACCTCCTCGGGGTCGGCGTAGCGGCGCGGCGGCAGGCGGTGGAGCTTCGCCATGGTCACCGAGTCCGCGCCGTAGACGGCTGCCTGTGCGATGAGCTGCCAGCGGTAGGCGGGGAAGGGCAGGTCGCCGAACACTTGCCGCACGACTGTCTCGTTGTCTTGGTCCGATGTCACTCGCCCAAGAGTGGCCCTGTCACTTGCCGGAGACATCGGTCAACTGACGTACCCGGGAAGAAGTCAGCGGGCAGATGCCGCCGTCCTGTCGAGAATCCAGCGGGTTTCACGCTGCCCGCGGGCCCCGGCGGCGGGAATGTCCTGCTCATCGGCCCCGGCAAGTGCCGCCGCCACCGCCTCGGCCTTCGCCTCGCCGGTCGTCATCAACCACACCTCGGCTGACGTGCGGATACGCGGCAGCGTCAGCGACACGCGGGTGGGTGGCGGCTTGGGGCAGTCGCGGACCGCGACCACCGAACGCGCCGTCTCGTGGACGGCGGGGGAGTGCGGGAAGATCGAGGCCGTGTGGCCCTCCTCGCCGACGCCGAGGAGGCAGACGTCGAACGGGGGCACGTCGGCCAGCAACACGGCGTACGCCTCGGCGGCCGCGTCCGGGTCGTCGCCGAACTCGCCGTCCGACGGCGCCATCGGGTGCACGCGGGCGGGCGAGACCGGCACGTGGTCCAGCAGGGCCGCACGGGCCTGCGTCTCGTTGCGTTCCGGGTCCCCGGCAGGCAGGAACCGCTCGTCGCCCCAGTAGATGTCCAGGGACGACCAGTCGAGCGTGGCGGACCGCAGCGCGCTCAGCACGGCGATGCCCGTGCGGCCACCCGTCAGCACGACCGAGGCCGTGCCCCGGGCGGCCTGGGCCGACGCCAGCGCCGCGGCCAACCGGTCCGCGGTCGCCGACGCCAGCTCGTCAGGAGTGTCGTAAACGTGCTCGGTCACGTCGTCGTTCCGGCCTTCACCTTCTTCGGCGCCTCGGCCTTCTTGCGGGGCGCCGCGGTCCGGCCGCGGTCGACCTTGTTCAGGGCCTTCAGCGCGCCGTCGTAGATCTCGTCCGGGTCCAGCCGGCGCAGCTCCTCGGCGATGCAGTCGCGGACCGCACGCCGCCCGAGCGCCACCCGCCGGTCGGGCTGGTTCGGCTGCGACAGCGTGCCGATCGAGCCGTCCGGGCGGTGGATCTCGATGTTGCCGGACTTGCGCTCCAGCACCACCGACACGATGCCCTGACCGGACTTGGCCTTCACGCGCTTGGCCGGCAGCCGCAGCCGCGCCGACAGCCACGCGGCGAGCAGCTCGGCCGACGGCGAGTCGGCCTCACCGGACACGGTCGCGGCCGTCACCTTCTCGTACGGCGGCAGGTCCAGCGCGGCCGACAGCAGCGCCCGCCACAGCGTGAGCCGCGTCCACGCCAGGTCCGTGTCGCCCGGCTCGTAGCCCTTCGCCCGCACCTCGAGGGCCTTGGGTGGGTTGCGGTCCGCGGCCGAGTCGGTGATGCGGCGGGTGGCGAGCTTGCCGATCGGGTCCTTCGCCGGCGACGCCGGCGCCTCGAACGGCCACCACGCCACGACCGGCGCGTCCGGCAGCAGCAGCGGGATCACGCACGACGCGCCCTCGCCCGCGAGCGGGCCGTAGAGCCGCAGCACGATCACCTCGCTCGCGCCGGCGTCGCCGCCGACCCGGATCTGCGCGTCCAGCCGCGGTGAGGCCTTCTTCGCGCCCCGCGCCACGACGATCACCCGGCAGGGGTGCTCGCGCGAGGCGTAGTTGGCCGCGTCGATGACGTCCTCGGTCTTCTCGCTGTCGTCGGTGACGATCACCAGCGTCAGCACGCGCCCGATGGTGTTCGCGCCACCCTGCTCGCGCAGGTGGACCAGCTTGCTGTTCACCTGCGACGTCGTGGTGGCGGGCAGGTCGATGATCACGGGCGCCTCCAGTGTCGGCCGGTGCGGGCGAGCATCCGGTCCGCGGACTCCGGCCCCCACGTGCCGGCCGGGTACGGGTCGGGCTTGCCGTGGGTCGCCCAGTTCTTCAGGATCGGGTCGAGGATCTCCCAGGACAGCTCGACCTCGTCGTTCTTCGGGAACAGCGACGGCTCGCCCAGCAGCACGTCCAGGATCAGCCGCTCGTAGGCCTCCGGGGAGGACTCGGTGAACGAGTGGCCGTAGCTGAAGTCCATGTTGACGTCCCGGACCTCCATGGTGGAGCCGGGCACCTTCGAGCCGAACCGCATCGTCACGCCCTCGTCCGGCTGGACGCGGAACACCAGCGCGTTCTGCCCCAGCTCCTCGGTGGACGTGTCGTCGAACGGCAGGTGCGGCGCCCGCTTGAACACCACGGCGATCTCGGTGACGCGGCGGCCGAGCCGCTTGCCGGTGCGCAGGTAGAACGGCACCCCGGCCCAGCGGCGGGTGTCCACCGCCAGCTCGATGGCGGCGTAGGTCTCGGTGATCGAGTCCTTCGCGAAGCCGCCCTCCTGGACCAGGCCGGGCACCTTCTGCCCGCCCTGCCAGCCGCCGGTGTACTGGCCGCGCGCGGTGGAGTCCTCGAACGGCCGGACCGGCCGGGTGGCGGCCAGGATCTTCGCCTTCTCCGCCCGCACCGACTCGGGGTTGAAGGAGACCGGCTCCTCCATGGCGGTCAGCGCGAGCAGCTGCAGCAGGTGGTTCTGGATGACGTCGCGGGCGGCGCCGATGCCGTCGTAGTAGCCCGCGCGGCCGCCGAGGCCGATGTCCTCGGCCATGGTGATCTGCACGTGGTCCACGTAGTTCGAGTTCCAGATGGGCTCGAACAGCTGGTTGGCGAACCGGATCGCCATGATGTTCTGGACGGTCTCCTTGCCGAGGTAGTGGTCGATGCGGAACACCGACTCCTCGGGGAAGACCTCGTTCACGGTCTTGTTGAGCTGCTTGGCGCTCGCCAGGTCGTGGCCGAACGGCTTCTCGATGACCACCCGGCGCCACTCGTTGTTGACCGGCGCCGCGAGCCCGGTGCGGGCCAGCTGCTGGATCACCTTGGTGAACGCGGCCGGCGGGATCGACAGGTAGAACGCGTGGTTGCCGGCCGTGCCCCGCACGTCGTCGAGCTCCTTGACGCACTTCGCCAGGTTGTCGAAGGCCTGGTCGTCGTCGAAGCTGCCCTGCACGAACCGGCAGCCCTCGGCGAGCCGGTCCCAGACCTCCTGCCGGAACGGCGTGCGCGCGTGCTCCTTGACCGCGTCGTGGACGACCTGCCCGAAGTCCTCGTCCGCCCAGTCGCGCCGCGCGAAGCCCACCAAAGAGAAACCGGGTGGCAGGAGCCCCCGGTTCGCCAGGTCGTAGATCGCGGGCATGAGCTTCTTGCGGGACAGGTCACCGGTGACACCGAAGATCACCAGGCCGCAGGGCCCGGCGATCCGCGGCAGCCGCTTGTCCCTAGGGTCGCGCAGCGGGTTCTGGAAACGTGTGGGGCTCACTGTTCCGCCTCCCCGGAATTAACCCTGTTGGTCGCCATGGGTAGCGAGCGTTCAGCCTGGTCACGTACTTGTGGCTGGTTTGCGTCACGTTCCCCTGAGGTGACGGTTGCGGAGGTCGACAGTGAGTGCCTCATCTACCCACCTCCTGTAGAGCCTTCACCAGGTGCGCCAGTCCGGCGGCCCGGTCGGTGAGGTGCAGCCGCAGCACCGGACGCCCGTGTTCGGTCAGCACCTGCCCGTCGCCCAGTGCCTGGGCGAGCTGCAGCGTGCCGAGAGTGTATGGCCGCTCGGGCACCCGCAGGTCCTGTTCGACGGAACCGGTGATCTGCAGGAACCCGCCGTTCTGGTGACCGCCCTTGTGGTACTGGCCGGTCGAGTGCAGGAACCGGGGGCCCCAGCCGAACGTGGTCTGCTTGCCGGTGATGCGCGCGACCTCGGGCCGCAGCACCGTGGCCGACGCGTCGGCCAGCCGGTCGAGGTAGGCCTGCACGGCGATGTAGCCGAGGTCCGGCACGGCGTCGAAGAACGCACGCAACGCGTCGGCGAGGGTCTCGCCGACCGCGCCGTGCACCTCCACCGGACCGTCCACGAAGGTCGGTGTCGCCGGCTCGGACGTCGGCGCGTCCAGCAGGGACCGGGCCGCCTTCTTCGCGGCCTCGACGTCCGGCTGGTCGAACGGGTTGATGCCGAGGATCCGGCCGACGAGTGCGGTCGCGAACTCCCACAACAGCATCAGCTCGCCGAGACCGCCCTCAGTGGACAGTCCACCCCCGACGGCGGGGCCGATCGCGACCGGCGTGGCGTCGGTGCCCGCGTCGGCGAAGCCGGGTGCGTCCGGGTTCTCGACGACCACCGGCAGCAGGCCGGTGCCGTTCTTGCCGGTGGACTCGGCGATCAGCTGCTCGACCCAGTCACCGAAACCCTTGATGCCGGAGCCGGTGTCGGCGAAGACGACCTTCTCCGCGCCCTTCGCGTGAGCCGCGCCGAGCGCGGCGGCCAGCTGGATGCCGGGGTTGTCCGGGCTGTCGGCGGCCAGCTTCGGCGCGATTCCCGCCGCCTCGTCCAGCAACGCGCCGATGTCCGCGCCGGCGAGCCCCGCCGGCACCAGCCCGAACGCGGTCAGCGCCGAGTAACGCCCACCGACGTGCGGGTCGGCCGAGAACACCCGGCGGTAGCCCGTCTCCTTCGACGCCGCCTCCAGCGGCGAACCCGGGTCGGTGACGACGACGATGCGCGAGGCCGCGTCGATCCCGTTGTCCGTGAACGCCTTCTCGAAGATCCGGCGGTGGCTGTCGGTCTCCACGGTCGACCCGGACTTGGACGACACCACGATGACCGTCCTGGACAGGTCGCCGTCGAGCGCGTCGGCCACCTGGCCGGGGTCGGTGGTGTCGAGCACGACCAGCGGCACCCCCGCGGTGTTGGTGATCACCTCGGGCGCGAGCGACGAGCCGCCCATGCCCGCGAGGATGACCCGGTCGACGCCGTCGGCGTTCAGTTCGGACCGCAGCGCCTCGATCTCCCCGCGCAGCGGGCGCGAGGTCTCGTGCAGCTTCGTCCACGCGAGCCGGATCGACGCCTCCGACTCGGCCTCGGACCCCCACAGGGTGGGGTCACCGGCCGCGAGCTTGCTGGCGACCTGGTCGGCCACCAGCTGCTCGACGAGGGCGGCGGCCTCCGCCCCCTTTGCGGTGTCTGTCATGTCTGCGCTCAGCTCTCCTTCGCGGCCTTCAGCTGACCGGAAACGGACTCGAGCAGCTCTTCCCAGGACTTCTCGAACTTCTCCACACCCTCGTTCTCGAGGGTGACGAAGACGTCCGGGATGTCGATGCCCACACCGCTGAGGGCGTCGAACACCTCCTGGGCTTCCCCCGCCTTGCCGGTCACCGTATCGCCACGGATCTCGCTGTGCTCGGCGACGGCGTCGAGTGTCGCCTCCGGCATCGTGTTGACCGTGTTGGCCACGACCAGCTCGTCCACGTACAGGGTGGGGGAGTAGTCGGAGTTCTTGACGCCGGTCGACGCCCACAGTGGACGCTGCGCGTTGGCGCCCGCCGCGGCGAGCGTGCGCCAGCGGTCGGTCGAGAAGGCCTCCTCGAACGCCCCGTACGCCAGGCGCGCGTTGGCGACGGCCGCCCTGCCGCGCAGGGCCTTGGCCTCGTCGGTGCCGATCGCGTCCAGCCGCTTGTCGACCTCGGTGTCCACCCGGGACACGAAGAACGACGCGACCGAGTGGATCTCGGCGATGGTGTGCCCGTTGGCCTGCGCCTGCTCGATGCCGGCGATGAAGGCGTCCATCACCGCGCGGTAGCGCTCGACCGAGAAGATCAGCGTGACGTTGACGCTGACGCCCTCGGCGAGGGTGCGGGTGATGGCCGGCAGGCCCGCCTCGGTGGCGGGGATCTTCACCAGCAGGTTCGGGCGGTCGACCGTCTTCCACAGGTCGAGCGCCTCGGCCACCGTCTTGTCGGTCTCGTGCGCCAGGCGCGGGTCGACCTCGATGGACACCCGGCCGTCGACGTGGCCCGTGCGCTGGTAGACGTCACGGAACAGGTCGCAGGCGTCGCGGATGTCGGTGGTCGTGATCTCCTTGACCGCCGCGGACAGCGACGCGTCGCGGGCGGCCAACTCGCGGACCTGCTGGTCGTAGTCGGCCGCGTCGGACAGCGCCTTCGCGAAGATCGTCGGGTTGCTGGTCACGCCGGTGACGTACTTGTCGCGGACGAGACCGGCGAGGTTGCCGGAGTTGAGCCGGCGGCGCGACACGTCGTCGAGCCAGATGGAGACGCCGGCCTCGGAAAGCTGGGCGAGTTTGTCAGTCATGAGGTTGCCTTCTGTAGTGAGCGGCGGGCCGCGGAGACGACCGCGTCGGTCGTGAAGCCGAACTCCTTGAAGAGCGTCTGGTAGTCCGCCGACGCGCCGTAGTGCTCGATCGAGATGATCTCGCCCGCGTCGCCGACGAACCGGTACCAGGGCTGCGCGATGCCGGCCTCGACCGCGACGCGTGCCTTCACGGTCGGCGGAATCACGCTGTCACGGTAGGACTGGTCCTGTGCGTCGAACAGCTCCTGCGACGGCATGGACACCACCCTCGTGGCAACCCCTTCGCCCTCCAGGACATTCCGCGCGTCGACGGCCATCTGCAGCTCGGAGCCGGTGGCGATCAGCACCACCTGCGGCACGCCCGCCGAGCCGTCGGCCAGGACGTAACCGCCCTTCGCCACACCCTCCGCGGCCAGTTCCTTGGTGCCCTCGAGCACCGGCAGGTTCTGCCGGGTCAGCGCCAGGCCGACCGGCGCGTCGTGCTGGGAGAGGATCGCGCGCCACGCGGCGGCCGTCTCGTTGGCGTCACCCGGCCGCATGACGACCAGGCCCGGGATGGCCCGCAGCGCGGCGAGGTGCTCGATCGGCTGGTGGGTCGGCCCGTCCTCGCCGAGGCCGATCGAGTCGTGCGTCCACACGTAGGTCGTCGGCAGCTTCTGCAGTGCCGCCAGGCGCACCGGTGGGCGCATGTAGTCGGAGAACACGAGGAACGTCGCGCCGTAGGGCCGGGTCGGGCCGTGCAGCACGATGCCGTTGAGGATCGAGCCCATGGCGTGCTCGCGGACTCCGAAGTGGAGGGTGCGGCCGTAGGGCGTCGCGGCCCACTCCTTGGTCTTCGCGGCCTCCGGCCCGAACGAGTCGGCGCCCTTCATCGTGGTGTTGTTGCTCTCCGCGAGGTCCGCGGAGCCGCCCCACAGCTCGGGCAGCACGTCGGCGAGGGAGTTGAGCACCTCGCCGGACGCCTTGCGAGTCGCGACGCCCTTGGGGTCCGGGTCCCACGACGGGAGCTTGTCGGCCCAGCCGTCGGGCAGGCGGTAGGCGGAGGCGCGGTCGAGCAGCGCCTTGCGCTCCGGGTTGGCCTCCGCCCACGCGTCGAAGGACTGCTGCCAGGCCTTGTGCGCGTCCTTGCCCCGGTCGGCGACCAGGCGGGCGTGCTTGAGGACCTCCGGCTCGACCACGAAGTGCTGGTCGGGGTCGAAGCCGAGGATCTTCTTGACCTCGCGGACCTCGTCGTCGCCGAGCGCGGCGCCGTGCGCCTTGCCGGTGTTCATCTTGTTGGGCGCCGGGTAGCCGATGACCGTGCGCACGAGGATGAACGACGGCTTGGTGGTCTCGGCCTTCGCGGCCTCGACGGCCTTCTCGAGGGCGACGACGTCCTCGCCGCCCTCGACCACCTGGACGTGCCAGCCGTAGGCCTCGTAACGCTTCGCGGTGTCCTCGGACAACGCGATGGTCGTGTCGTCCTCGATCGAGATCTTGTTGTCGTCGTAGAAGACGACGAGGTTGCCGAGTTCCTGGCGGCCCGCGAGCGAGGAGGCCTCGGAGGTGACGCCCTCCTCGATGTCGCCGTCGGACGCGATGACGTAGATGTGGTGGTCGAACACGCTCTCACCCGGCGCGGCGTCCGGGTCGAACAGCCCGCGCTCGCGGCGGGCGGCCATCGCCATGCCGACCGCGGAGGCGAGACCCTGGCCCAGCGGGCCGGTGGTGATCTCCACGCCGGCGGTGTGCCCGTGCTCGGGGTGACCCGGCGTCTTGGAGCCCCACTTGCGCAGTGCCTTGATGTCGTCGATCTCCAGCCCGTAGCCGGAGAGGAACAGCTGCAGGTACAGCGTCAGGCTCGAGTGACCGGCCGACAGGACGAACCGGTCGCGGCCGATCCAGTCCGGGTCGCTCGGGTCGTGGCGCAGCACACGCTGGTACAGGGTGTACGCGAGGGGCGCGAGGCTCATCGCGGTGCCCGGGTGACCGTTGCCGGCGTTCTGGACGGCCTCGGCGGCGAGGACCCGGATGGTGTCCACGGCGCGTTTGTCGAGGTCGGTCCAGTCGTCAGGCAGGTTCTGCGTCGTCAGACGGGTCAGTTCGTCGGCACTGATGCTCACGTGCTCAAGCTCCCACCTAAATCGGTCTTATCGATCATGCTCGGCAGCACGATCGCGCTGGTCATCCTCGGGATGCCCGGACAATTCCTCAGCCTAACGAAACCACCCGGCGGCGGCCGCCCATGGTCACGCGGCTACCATCCTCAGCGTTGCCCGAACTTCCGCCACCTACACCACCTGGGAGCCGCTGGTGAGCGCAGCGCTCGGGGCGGCCACAGAAGCCCCGCGCCGCACCCGCAGGGATGTCGTGCGTGCGTACGTCGCGCTGACCAAGCCGAGGATCATCGAGCTCCTGCTGGTCACGACGGTGCCGGCGATGATGTTGGCGGAGCGGGGCATCCCGTCTCCGTGGCTGGTGTTCGCCACCCTCTTCGGCGGCACCATGGCCGCCGGCTCCGCGAACGCGCTGAACTGTGTCGCCGACGCCGACATCGACGCGGTGATGAAGCGCACTTCGTCACGTCCGCTGCCCAAGCACCAGGTGCCCACCCGCAACGCGCTCGTGTTCGGTGTCACGCTCGGCGTGGCGTCGTTCGCGTGGCTGTGGCCCACCACCAACCTCCTGGCGGCGTTGTTGGCCGTCGCCGCCATCCTCTTCTACGTACTGGTCTACACGATGGTTCTGAAGCGGCGGACCGCCCAGAACATCGTGTGGGGCGGTGCGGCGGGCTGCATGCCGGTGGTCATCGGCTGGTCCGCCGTGACGGGCTCGATCGAGTGGCCGGCGCTGGTCATGTTCGGCGTGATCTTCTTCTGGACCCCGCCGCACTTCTGGGCGCTGGCCATGAAGTTCCGCGACGACTACGCGCGTGCCGGCGTGCCGATGCTCCCCGTCGTGACGACCCCCGACCGGGTGGCCCGCCAGATCCTCACGTACTCGTGGGTGATGGTCGTGTGGACACTGCTGCTGGTGCCCGTCACCGGGTGGGTGTACACCGGCTTCGCCGTCGTCACCGGCGTGTGGTTCCTCGTGATGGCGCACCGGCTGTACGCGTCGGTCAGGCGGGGCGAGCCCGGCAAGCCGATGAAGCTCTTCCACATGTCGAACACCTATCTGACGCTCGTGTTCGTCGCGCTGGCCGTCGACTCGGCCCTGAGCCTCCCGGTCTTCGGTCTGCCCTTCTGAGTACCGTCCGGCACATGGATTTCAGACTGGAAGTCGTGCCCGTGCCGGTGTCCGACGTGGACGCGTCGATCGCCTTCTACCGCGACAAGGTGGGCTTCGCCCTCGACCACGACCACAAGATCAGCCCCGAGCTGCGGTTCGTGCAGCTGACGCCGCCCGGCTCGGCGTGCTCGATCATCATGGGCGTGGGGATCGTGGACTCGGCGCCGGGCTCGCTGCGCGGGCTCCAGGTCGTGGTCGACGACATCGAGGCCGCGCGGGCCGAGCTGTCCGGGCGCGGGGTGGACGTCAGCGAGGTGACCAAGGGGCCGGGTGGCGCGTTCGTCTTCTTCGCCGACCCCGACGGCAACACGTGGACCGTGCAGGACCCCCGTGCGTCCTGATTGACCGACGCCATCGTTTGCATTACCGTCTGGTTATGGAACCGGGAGGTAATGCACAGTGACCGCCGCACTCGACGCCACCTTCGCGGCCCTGGCCGACCCGACGCGGCGGGCCATCCTCGCGCGGCTGGCCAGGGGTGAGGCGTCGGTGAAGGAGCTGGCCGAGCCGTTCGCGATGACGCAGCCGGCGATCTCCAAGCACCTCAAGGTCCTGGAGCGGGCCGGCCTGGTCGAGCGCGGCCGGGACGCGCAGCGCCGGCCGTGTCGCCTGGTCGCCGCGCCGATGCGTGCGGCGGCCGCGTGGCTGGGCGACTACCGCGGGTTCTGGACGGAGAGCTACGACCGCCTCGAAGAGCTGCTGGCCGATGAGTGACAGTGATCGTGACATCGTCATCGTCCGCGAGTTCGCCGCGCCGAGGCAGCGGGTGTTCGACGCGCACACCAGGCCCGAGCTGCTGAGGCGCTGGTTCGGCCCGCGCGGCTGGGAGCTCGCCGTCTGCGAGATCGACCTGCGCGTCGGCGGCGCCTGGCACTACGTCATGCACGGCCCGGACGGCGCCCGGATGGTCCTGCGGGGCCGCTACCTCGAGCTCGCCCCGCCGAACCGGCTCGTGATGACCGAGACCAACATCGACTGCCACGCCCGCGCCGGCCACGAGTCGATCATCACCATCGAGCTGACCGGCGACACGGTGCTGACCCACACCGCCACGTTCCCGACCCGCGAGATCCGCGACGCCGTCCGGGACTCCGGCATGGCCCGCGGCGTGCACGAAGGCTTCGACCGTCTCACCCGAACACTGGAGCAGCCCATGGACTGGAAGATCGAGATGATCCCCGTGCCGGTCACCGACATCGACCGCGCGAAGGACTTCTACGCGAACAAGGTCGGTTTCCCGGTCGACGTGGACCACGCGGCGGGTGACTTCCGCTTCGTGCAGCTGACCCCGCCGGGCAGCGGCTGCTCCATCGGCCTCGGCACCTCCGAGATGACCCCGGGCTCACTCACCGGAATCCAGATCGTGGTGGCGGACGTCCAGCGGGCCCGCGACGAACTGGTCGCCGGCGGCGTGGACGCCACCCCGGTCTGGCACTTCGAGGACGGCAAGCAGATCGACGGACCGGGCGAGCGCTGGAACTCGTTCGTGAGCTTCGACGACCCGGACGGCAACCACTGGGTCCTGCAGGAGCGTCCCAGCAGCTGACGGTCCTACCGGCGCGCCCCCGGGGAACCCGCGAGGAGCCGGTGCCGGCCGACCAGTGAGGGCAGTGCCCTGGCGGCGAGGTGCGCGTCGGTGGCGTGGTGGTCGGCGAGCGTCAGCACCTCGTGGTCGAGCCCCGTGGTGAGGACGGTCATCCCGGCGGCGTGCGCCGAGCGGACGCCGGACGCCGAGTCCTCGATCGCGAGGCACCGCGCCGGGGTCACCCCGAGGCGGTGCGCGGCGAGGAGGTACGGGTCCGGCGCCGGCTTGCCGTGCGTGACGTCGTCACCGGTCACCGCCGCGCGGAGGTACCGCACCAGGCCGAGCGCGGTGGCCGCGGCCTGGACATAGGGCCCGGGCGAGGCGGACACCAGACCGACCGGCCCCAGCTCGGCCGCGGTGGCGACGAGCTCCGCCGCGCCGGGCAGCAGGCCGAACCCGCCGCGTTCGACGGCGACGATCATCCCGTGCACGCACGCGGCCACGGCGAACTCGGGCGTGAGGTGCTGGCAGCGGTGCGCGAGATAGGCGCCCCAGTAGGTCGTGTCGGTGTCCTGGACCGAGGTCCAGTCCTCCGGTGTCCACGCGTAGCCGTGGCGTGCGGCGACGGCGCCGAGGACCCGGCGCCAGGTGGCGGCGCTGTCGACCAGGGTTTCGTCCAGGTCGAGCAGGGTGGCGTCGAACATCAGGGCGCTGCCGTGGGTCGCGGTGCGAAGGCGGCGATCTGCTCGATGGACATGCCAGTCATGATCGACGTGCGGGACCGGGGCCGCGCGCTGGACCGGTGCCGGTAACCCGAACCAGTGAAAATGTCACGAAGGGTCGGGCGTCATCCCGCGACCGCGTTCACGGTGTCCAGCAGCGCCGACACGTCCGCGTCGTCGAGGGACTCGCGGATGCACTGCCACAGCTGGAGGTTCGCCGTCGCCCAGTGGGCGTACTGTGCGGCGGCCTCGGGGTTGTAGAAGTAGAAACCCTCGTCGTGGACGCTCTGCTGCTCGCCGCAGATCTTGTTCGCCAGCTCGCGCAGGCCGATGCCGTTCTCCTCGAGGTACTTGTGCGCGAGCACGACCGGCGTCACCGGCAGGGCCTTGAAGAGGGTGTCGGCGTCGGAGAGGGCCTGGGCCTCCAGCGAGATGTCCTTGCCGCGCGTGGCCATCTCCGCCTCGTCGACGATGCGGTCGATCCACGCCGCGGCGGGTGCGGGCACACCGGCGCGGGACAGCAGGGCGAGCCGCAGGTTGCTGCCCGCGGCCGCGGCCGAGTTGCGGGCCACCAGGTAGTTGACGTCGTGCACCAGCGCGGCGGTCTCGACCACGCTCACCTCGGCGCCGTTGAGCACGGCGAACCGCGCCGCCTTCGTGCGCACGAAGTTCACGTGGTGCCACCCGTGGAACTGCAGCCGCGCCGCGTAGCGCGTGCAGAGCCGGTGGACGTCCACCTCGACGGCGTCGACCACGTCCGGTGGTATCACCGGCGTGGCCGTATGACCTTCCGTAACAGACACATCGACCCCTCCCGAACCATGCCGGCTGTGGTGAGCGCCCGCCGAGCAGGGCTGGTGGGGTGATGGTAAACGGCGTGAGCGTGTTTGTCTTCGGTACCGGCTGGTACCTGTCCAGTCCCTACAGCCGGCTGAGAAGTCCCGACAGCCGCGACTCGACCGGCACGTGCCGGTGGCTCTCGTGGGTGAGGGGATCGTAGGACAGGCTCCAGGGCGTCACCTCCCTGGACTTCACGAGGAACGTCATGGTGCCCTCGACCGCCCTCGGGATCCGGTGGAAGTCCGACGCGAGCAGGCTCTCGGCGGCGCCGACCGGGCACGGGGTGCTGGTCAGCAGCTCCGTGGACGCGATCAGCGACGTGTCCGGCGAGATCGCGGCGGTATAGCGTTCGTGCAGGTAGCCGCCGCGCAGGATGGTCGTGCAGAAGTGGTACCGGTGGTTGTGCACGGAGTCCGCGTAGCCGGCGCGCCAGTCGCGGGGCTCCTTGTACTCGTGCAGCCAGAACGTGAACGGCTCGTCCGGCTGGTCCCGCAGGCACCACGCGAAGTGCGTGGTCGTCTCCCGCGATCTTCGGATGATGGCGTCGGCCTGCTCGGTGGGCAGGCCCAGCAGGTGGGCGCGCAGGTCGGGCCGCAGTCCCGGCCGCTGTGCCCACGCCTCGAACCACCGGTCCACCTCGGTCCAGCGGGACTCGAGGGTGAACGCAGCGGTACGCAACTGCTCGGCCAGCTCCCCCAGTGCGGAGCCCTTGGTGGCCACGAGATATCAGCTCCCCAACTCGGCTGTGACGGAGAACTCCCGGAGGAAGTCGTAGAACTGCCGGTTCAGCTCGAGGAACTGCTCCTCGCTCAACCGCGAGTTGGTGATCTTCTCGAACCGGGCGATGAACTCCTGCCGCGACAGGTCCGGCGTGATCACCAGGTGGTGGGCGTGGCGCGACGAGGAGATCCGCCCGAACTCGGCGCGTTCCATGTTGTAGATGAAGGAACCCTCGGAGAACCGCAGTGTGCGCGGGTACTCCGCGGGTGCGTGCGCGTCGCTGTAGAGCGTCACCCACACGCTGTCGTCGAAGATCTCCAGGCGGTCCAGCGGCGGGTCGGAGATCACCGTGACCTCCATCCGCGAACACCTGCTGCGGGCCAGGTACAGGCCGACCAGGCCCATCCTGATCTCCTCGTGCAGGCGCGCCTGGATCGTGTCGAAGTCGACGTTGGCGGGGGCGTGCCGGATCAGGTAGCGGGCACGGCCGCTGATCCCGGACGCGTCGGCGGGATCGGCGACGACTCCGCGGAACTCCCATTCGGACCGGGACAGCAGCAGGCGTGCCGCCGCGTGCCGGCCGGAGAACCCTCGGAACAGGTACTGCCTCGTGTTCTGCAGATCCTGCATCATCAGCCGGTTGAACGCGGGGTTCGGCTCCGCGGTCGGTTCGAAGACGTGGGTGGGGAAGAACTCACGGTTCATCGACCGGTACTCGTCGGCCAGATCACGCAGTGCCTGACGGCTCTCCTCGACGAGTGGCGTGAGCATCGCCCGCTGAGTGGCGGTCGCGGTGATGAGCGTCTGGCCGAAGCCGACGATGGCCGAGACCAGGGTGCCGGTGGCGAGCGCGGTGACCAGGTTCTTGCCGACGCCGGGGTCGAGGTTCGCCGACAGGATCATGGCCAGTCCCGAGACCACCACCAAGATCAGGAGTAGGAGGCCGGTTCTGGTCCAGAAGATCTCTTGAATGGGGTTCTTGCGGAGGCCCTTGGCTTCCGCGGACACCGTCTATCACCTCACTTGCTGGAGCGCACCCGACCGGGAAGGACAGCTCTGCGTGGTCGATCGAGTGCGCGGAGTCACACTACCTGTACACGAGAAAGTGAGAAATAGGAAGAACGAGTGGCGAGTTCGTTACCGTCCGGCCCTGGTAGAGGCGGAAATCCTCCGGCCGGAGTGACCTACATCATGCGCATGGTAGGCGTGGTTCTACCACTGCGGCCCTGACAGCCGCCCCGCCTGCGTGCACCGCCCTGAAAGGCGCTTTCAGGACAGTGGCCGTGCCCTGAAAGGCGCTTTCAGGACGCTCAACGTCCCGAACGCGCCTTTCAGGGCATCGGCGATGTCTCGAACGCGCCTTTCAGGGCGCCGGGGATGTCTCGAACGCGCCTTTCAGGGCAGGGGCCAGCCCGGGGAGCGGTGCGCTGGGAGGCGGGCGAGTCAGGGCAGGAGGAGCAGCTTGCCCGTGGTGCGGCGGGCCTCCAGGTCCTCGTGGGCCCTGCGGGCGTCGGCCAGCGGGTAGCGGCCGCCGATGCGGATGGAGACCCGGCCCGCGGCGATGGCGGAGAACAGTTCGTCACACCGCCACTGGAACTCCTCCGGCGTCGCGATGTGGTGGACGAGCGTGGGGCGGGGCAGGAA
>Ga0081539_10000807_pt1 | contig 60932 bp, 53 predicted proteins | sample TabmetS4T2R2_FD_71023 | JGI IMG/M metagenome (GOLD analysis project Ga0081539, IMG submission 71023) | Tabebuia heterophylla rhizosphere microbial communities from the University of Puerto Rico - S4T2R2 | ecosystem: Host-associated > Plants > Roots > Rhizosphere ...
TTAAACTCAGCGCTGAATGTCCGCTTTGCTCTTGGTGGAGGACCGTCGTTTCTCGATGATCGACTCACTGAACACCTCCGTGAACCTGCATGGTGAGGTGTCCACTAAACCGGGTCAACTCCACTTTATACGCACCATCCGTTTAAATCCGTTGAATCCGCATTCCTGTCGTAAGTGACTCCTGCGCGCGGATCCTACCCCCGAGGACTTTCTGTGAAGCATGCGCTCACGCTCCTGATCGCGATCTCGCTCCCGCTCGGTGCCCAGCTTCGCCAGACGGGCTACACGCCGGGGCAGCTCACCGCCCACCAGCAGCTCACCCGCGACATCTACAGGCAGCTCATCGAGATCAACACGGGCGACAAGACCGGCAACGTGACGCCGGCCGCCGTCGCCATGGCACAGCGCTTCCGCGATGCAGGCATTCCCGAGGCCGACATCTTCGTCGGCGGCCCGCGTCCCGAGAAGCACAACGTCGTCGCGCGGATCCGCAGACGTCCCGGCTCGACGCGCAAACCGCTGCTCCTGCTCGCGCACATCGACGTCGTCGAAGCCCTCAAGGCCGACTGGTCCTCCGACCTCGATCCCTTCGTCTTCACCGAGCGCGACGGCTACTACTACGGTCGCGGCACGTCGGACGACAAGGCGATGGCCGCGATCTTCGTCGCCAACGCGATCCGTCTCAAGCGCGAGGGCTACGTCCCCGACCGCGACATCATCATCGCGCTGACCGCGGACGAAGAGGGGGGCACGGCGAACGGTGTCGACTGGCTTCTCAAGAACCACCGGGACAAGGTCGACGCCGGCGTAGTCCTCAACGAGGGCGGCGGTGGCGTCCTCCGCGACGCCAGGCCGTTCTTCAATACGGTGCAGGCGACGGAAAAGGTCTTCGCCAACATCACGCTCCGCGTCACGAATCGCGGGGGACACTCATCCGTCCCGCGCCCGGACAACGCGATCACGTCGCTCGCCGACGCGCTCTCGAAGGTCGGGCGCTACAACTTCCCCATCAAGTTCAACGAGGTGACGCGCGAGTTCTTCACCAAGACCGCGCTCGTGGAGACGCCCGAGATGGGGCGCGCGATGCGCGCGCTCGTCGCCAATCCCGACGACACCGCTGCCGCGCGCGTCATCACGCGCGATCCGCGCTACAACTCCATGCTGCGCACCACCTGCGTCGCGACAATGCTCAAGGGCGGCCATGCCGAGAACGCGCTGCCCCAGCTCGCCGAAGCGAATGTGAATTGCCGCATGTTCCCGGGCGACACGCCCGAGGGCACCCGTGACGCGCTCGCGCGCGTGGTCAACGACACGACCGTGCAGGTGATCGCGCAGCACGACGACCGTCCACCGGAGCCCCCAACGCCGCTCCTGCCGGAGGTGATGGCGCCGATCAACCGCATCACGCACGAGATGTTCGGCGACATTCCCGTCATCCCGACGATGTCCACGGGCGCCACGGACTCCCGTTACTTCCGCCAGCTGAACATTCCCGCGTTCGGCGTCTCGGGCCTCTTCAGCGATCCCCTCGTGGATGCACGCGCGCACGGTCGCGACGAGCGCATGCGCGTGCAGTCGTTCTTCGAGGGGCAGGAATTCCTCTATCGCCTGACGAAGGCACTCACGCAGCCGGCGGCCATGACGCCGTAGCAGCGTGATGTAGCAGCGCTTCCGTTGCGTGAGCACTTTGCACCCGCGACAATACAGGTATGAGGGAACGAGATCGCCGCCGGGCTGAGCCGGACGAAACCGACAACGAACGCACTGAACCACCAGCGCCGGAGCCGCAGGGCGACGGAGAGCCCGCGCCCGAAGAGCAAAGCTCGGCCGGCGACGGCGCGGATCCGTCGAGTACCGATCCCTCGCGCGAGCTGACCGAGCAGCGCGACAGGTATCTGCGACTCGCCGCCGAGTACGACAACTATCGCAAGCGCACGTCGCGCGAGCGCGGCGATTGGGAGTCGCGCGCGCAGGCTGCACTGGTCACGCGTCTCATCGACGCCATCGACGATCTGTCACGCTTCGCGCACATCGATCCCGCGACGACGGATCCGATGACGCTGCACAAGGGCATCGAGCTCGTCGAGCAAAAGATGCTCAAAGCGCTCGGCGGGGCCGGTCTCGAGATCATCAATCCGCTCGACCAGACCTTCGACCCGACGATGCACGAAGCCGTCGCGACAGAGCCCGCGCTGTCGCGCGAGGACGACCACACCGTCGCGAAGGTCTTTCAGCCCGGGTATCGCTTCAACGGCCAGCTCCTCCGTCCCGCGCGAGTGGTCGTGAAGCAGTGGACCAGCTGAGCACGTACATATAGGTATGGCGCAGAGCAAGGACTATTACGCAGTCCTCGGCGTCCCCGCGTCCGCGTCGCAAGACGAGATCAAGAAGCAGTATCGCAAGCTCGCGGCGAAGCACCACCCGGACAAGAATCCGAACGACGCCAAGGCCGCCGAGCGCTTCAAGGAGATCTCCGAAGCATATCACGTCGTCGGCGACGCGGAGAAGCGGAAGCAATACGACGAGATGCGTCGCCTCGGCGCGTTTGGCGGATTCGGCGGTGCGCGGCCCGGACCGGGCGGACGCCCGCGCAGCGGCGCGCCGGGCGGTGGTTTCTCCGGCGGCGGCGCGGGCTTCAACTTCGAGGACATCGACATCGGTGGACTCGGCGGGCTTGGCGACATCTTCGGATCGATGTTCGGCGGCGGTGCACGCCGCTCGCGCGAGCCCGAGCGCGGCCAGGACGTCGAGACCACGCTCGAGATCCCGTTTCGTACCGCGGTGCTCGGCGGCAAGGTGAACATCGAGCTCGAGGTGAACGAGGAATGTCCGGTCTGCAAAGGCACGGGCGGCGCTCCCGGGTCGAAGATGCAGACCTGTCCCGAATGCGGCGGACGCGGGACGATCTCGTTCGGGCAGGGGGGCTTCGCGGTGCAGCGCCCGTGTCCCCAGTGCCTCGGGCGCGGTCAGATTCCCACGGAGCGATGCCACAACTGCGGCGGCTCTGGCGAAGTGCGCGCGCGGCGCACGATCGCGGTGACCGTCCCGGAGGGAACGGACACCGGCACCAAGCTCCGGCTGCGCGGACAGGGCGGACACGGCGCGCGTAACGGACCACCTGGTGATCTGATCATCAACTTCGTCGTGCAGCCGGACCGCTTCTACAAGCGCGAGGGGCTCGACCTCGTCGCGACGGTCCCGATCAACATCGCGCAGGCGACGCTTGGCTCGAAGGTGAACGTCAAGACGATCGACGCGAAGAAAGTCTCGATCCGGATTCCGTCGGGCACCGCCTCGGGCAAGCGCTTTCGCGTGCGCGGACAGGGCGTGAAGAAGGGTGAGGAGCGCGGGGATCTCATCGTCGAGGTCGAGATCGTCGTGCCGGAGAAGCTTACCGAGGAGCAGGAACGCATGATGAAGGAGTTCGCGGAGGCGGGCGGCCTCAAGTACTAGCGGCGAACGCGCCTAACGCAGCGTGTCGGTCCTGGCGAGAACCATCGCGCTTCGCCGCCTGACATAGTGCCGCCGGATGCGACGCCCCGTGCTTTCATTGCGCGTGGTTTCGACGCGGGACGTCTCGACCCACTCGAAGTCCTCCGTGCAGTACTCCCCCTCCACGAAATCCATGGGCCCGGGGGGATCGCTCATCGAATGGCGAATGCAGCCCTGCGTCGACGGGCGGACGTTCATCAGCGTGGAGAGCGCGCGCACAGGCACGAGCGTCGACGTACGCGCGTCGTAGAGGAAGACGCTGGCTGCGCGGTTGCTGCCGCGCCCTCGCTGAGACTCGATGAGCAGGTCGCGAAATCCATCCCCGTCGAGGTCGATCGCGCTCATGCCCTTGCCTCGCTTCGCGAGGACCGCGAATCCCCATCCGACGTCTACCGGCAGCGTCTGGAATGGAAATGCCACACCGACCCGGCGCAGAGACAGGGATTCGTGCGCTGCGTTTTCATCGTGCGCCTGCAGCACGCGCACCGTCACCCTGATCGAATCCCCGCGGCCGAGCGCGCACGTCCACGTGGCTCCGGACTTCACGCTCGCGTCCTTGACCTCTCGCAGGGCGAGACGAGTAGCGCGGTCGGCCACGCAGGCGATGCCCGAGTCGGGCGCCGCGGCGCCGAGGATTGCGAACGAATACAGCGTGACGAGGAAGATCACGAGGTGCCCATCGCGTGAACGTTCATCACAGGTTGCAGCGCTTCTCTCCGTCGCAACGCGAAAGCGAGGTACGCGCTCCCGAGCAGCATCGCGGCCAGAAAGAGCAGGCCGCCGCGGAAGCTTCCCGTCGCGCCCCGCACCAATCCGATCACATATGGTGCCACGAATCCCGCGGCCGCTCCGAAGGAATTGATGAACGCGATGCCCCCCGCGGCTGCTTCTTCTCCCAAAAACATCGACGGCAGCGCCCAGAAGGGTCCGTAGCGCGCATTGAGGCCCGCTGCGGCGATCGATAGCGCGGCGAGCGCGAGCCACGCGGACGACAGATACGCCGCCGCGGCAAATCCCAGCGCGGCAGCAAGGGCACAACCCGCGACGTGCAGACAGCGCTCACCGCTGCGGTCCGAGTGCCTGCCGACGAGCACCATCGCGACCGCGGCGACGACGTTCGGGATCGCCGACATGACACCAATCTCGAAATCACTCGACGCCGATACGCCCTTGATGATCTGTGGCAGCCATAGCGTCATCCCATAGGTGCCGGCCGAGGCCATCGCGTAGATCGCCCCAAGCTCCCATACGGTTGGATGCGCGAACATCTTTCGCAGCGACACGTGCGGCCGTCTGGAGCGATGCTCGTGTTCCCGCGCCAGCGCCGTCTCGAGCACCGTCCGTTCCTCTACCGACAACCATGTCGCATCGGCCGGGCGCTCGGTCAGATACCAGAGAACGGCGATTCCGAGTAGGACCGACGGCAGGCCCTCCAGCAGGAACAGCCATTGCCACCCCGCGAGACCGAGCCGCCCGCTGAGTCCGAGGAGCGCGCCGGACACCGGTCCACCGATCACCGCCGAGATCGGGATGGCAGTCATGAACCACGAGATCGCGCGCGCGCGCTGCGCGGCGGGGAACCAGCTGCCCAGGTAGTAGATGATCCCCGGGAAGAATCCCGCCTCCGCGAGGCCAAGGAGGAAGCGCAGCACGTAGAAGCTGCGCGGGCCCTGCACGAACATCATCGCCGCGGACAGGAGTCCCCACGAGATCGCGATGCGGGCGATCCAGCGCCGCGCGCCGACTCGCGCCAGCACGATGTTGCTCGGCACCTCGAACAGCGCGTACCCGATGAAGAAGATTCCCGCGCCCAGCCCGTACGCCGCGTCGCTGAGGCCGACGTCGCGATTCATGTGCAGCGCTGCGAAGCTCACGTTCACGCGGTCGAGGAAGCACACGACGTACAGCGCGAACAGAAACGGAACGAGGCGGCCGGCGACCTTCCGCGCCGTGCGCTCCTCGAGCGGGCTCACGGCTCCTTCTTCTTGGGGATGCTCAGCCAGCGCCAGTCGGAACCCGCGTGCATGCGCGCGAGCAGCACGATCTGCCCGACATGATAGCAGATGTGCGCGAGGCTGCGTGTGAGCGCGCGGTGCACCGCGTCGCGATCGCGATCCGGCTTCTCGCCGTCGGTTGTGAGAAAATCCGTGAAGCGGGAGATCAGGTTTCCGGAAACGTGGCGCACGATCATCGCCGCCGAGTTCGCGTCCCCGCTGGGGAGCGCGTTGAGCGCGGCGTCAGGTATCTGCGCGAGCGCCTTCTCGCCGAGGTCTCTGTAGCGGCCGAAGTCGGTCCGGAAATCCTCGATCATCGCTTCCCAAACCAGCTCACGCGCAGCGGCAGCAGGTCCATCGCGTTCACCGTGACGGTGCCGTACCGCGCGGTCCAGTGCAGATGCGGTCCGGTGACGCGCCCGGTCGCTCCGACCAGGCCGATGATCTGTCCGCGGGACACCGTATCGCCTTCGGCGACGAGCTGCTTGCTCATATGGAAGTATCCGGTCACCAGGCCGCCGCCATGATCGATATAGACCACGTGCCCCGCGAGGAAGAACGTGTCGACGAGAGCGACGACGCCGCGGTTCGCCGCCCGTATCGGCTCGCCAACGGCGCCGGCGAAGTCGACGCCGAGGTGCCGGGTCGTGACGGCGCCGTTGAAGACGCGCCCCCTGCCGAAGGTGCTCGTGAGGCGTGACGTCCGCGGACGCATGAAAGCCGCCGTCCAGAGCGGCGGCGTCTCGTGCGCGCGGCGGCCGACGTCGCGCGCGCGCTCGTTCTCGCGCGCGATGCGCGCCTCGAGCGCCGAATCCGGCTTCTGTGTGAAGCCGGTGTCGACCTTGAGGGGCTCCGTTCGTGCCGGGGGAGGGGGCGGCACCGGAACCGTCAGCGTCAGCGTATCGACGCGCGCCTCGCGATGAATGAAAGCGCTCGCCACCACACGCCGGCCTGCGTCGACTGGCACCGCGCCGATGGCGTGCCACATCCCATCCGAGCCACGTCGGAAGTGCAGCGGCTCACCGGCCATCATCCCGCCGATCGCCGTGACACTCTCTGTCGGCGCCGCGGGTCGCAGCGTGAGTCGCACGATCGCACCCGCCTCCGGTCGGGCGGGCAGGACCGTCAACGCTGCCGTCTGTGCGTCTGCTGATGTGCCAAGGAGGCACGTCGCCAGCACAAGCACGGGATTCGGGATGCGCATGGTGTCTCGCGCATTGTAATGGGACGGCCGCGTTCCCGCCCTGCCGCTGCTAGCCGCTCTCGATCCGTTCGTGCAGCTCGAGCGGCAGGCTGAAATCGGAGGGCCGCGCCTTGACGAGCTGATTCAGCGCGCTCCCGATGACGTCCTCCAAGGGCGACCCTGACGCGCACAGCGGACACTCGAGTGGCGTCCAGAGCTCGTACATCTCGCGACAGACGTGCTCTACCGGCACCTGCTGCTGCGCGAAATAATCCGCGCCGGTCGTTCCAAGCACCATGAGCGCCCCGGCGGCCACGACGTCCGCGCCATGCGCCGTCAGCTCGGTGTAGGTGCCGCGGAGCGCCGAGCCAGCGCTCATCACGTCGTCGACGATCGCCACGCGGGTGCCGCCGGCGCGTTGCGCGAGGGCGGGCGGCAGCGCGTAGCGCACGCGGAAGAGACCGGGCGCGTCACCGGGCAGTTGGCGTTCGGTGAACCAGAACTCCGCGCCCCCGCCAATCGCCGCGGCGCAACGCTGGGCGAGGAACGCGCCGCCCTGCAGTGGGCCACAGATCGCCGCGACGCCATAGGGCCGCAAACGGTCCACGAGCGCATCGACGAAGGGCGCGACGGCATCGTGATCGGCGAACAGGGGATCGAGGTCGAGCCATAGCGCGCCGTGGTGCCCTGATTCCAGGCGGAAGTGTCCGCGTCGTCCGGAGACCAGCTGGAGGAACGCCGCGCTGCTCGTGTCGCTGCGACTCGTGGTGGCCGTGTTCACGGCACTGCAATCTGCCGCGCGCATCCGACTCCGCTAGTGCGCCACTAGAATTGTGGTATGACTTCACCCCGCCCGCCGCGCGCGTCCTGCCCACGCCGGCATCGACGCCTGGTGTTCGCCGCGGCCGCCATCGGCGTGGTCGCCTGCCGCTCGGGATCTCGCGACAATCCCAACCAACCGCCGTGGCCACAGGTCCTCATGATGCAATTCGCGCGGCAGCCGGATACGACTCCGACGCGCTGGTTCGGTTTGATCGGCGAGTACGGACCGGATACCACCATCCGGTGGTACGCGCTGGAGCGGGATCGCCGGATGTACATCCTCGACCAGTACGGCAATTACGTGCCGCTGTCGGAAAAGAACGACAGCGTATTCGAAGCTCCGCGATCGACCGCGCTCGTCTCCGGGCCACTCACCTTTCATCGCGACACGTCGGGCCGGGCGACGAGCGTGCAGCTCGGCGACATGCTCATGGCGCGGCGGAACATCGAACCGCCGCCGGGTGCGCGGCAGAAGCGCATCACGCCGGTGCGTCCCGTCGAGGAGCTGCGTCCCATCGCATTCGCCGCGTCGCCGCCGGCGGAGACCGGCTCCTTCAGGCAGCCGGATCTCGTCGACGTCACGACGATCGATCCCACGATCAGGCTCGACGTGCGATACGCGAGCGAGAGCAACTTTCTCGGCCGACGGATCTACCCGCAGGCGCGCGCCTTTCTGCAGCGCCCCGCGGCGACGGCCCTCGGCCGGGCGAACCAGACGCTGCGAGCATTCGGATTTGGCCTGCTGATCCACGATGCGTATCGGCCCTGGTACGTGACGAAGCTCTTCTGGGACGCGACGCCGGACAGCCTGCACTGGCTCGTCGCGAATCCGGCCGAGGGGTCCAAGCACAACCGGGGGGCCGCCGTGGACGTCACGCTCTACGACCGCGAGACCGGCAACGCCGTCGAGATGCCAAGCACATACGACGAATCGAGCAATCGCGCGTACGCGAACTATCCGGGCGGCACCGCGCTGCAGCGCTGGCACCGCGCGCTGCTGCGACGCGTGCTCGAGCACGAAGGATTCACCGTGAATCAGAACGAGTGGTGGCACTTCGATTACAAGGACTGGAAGAGCTACCCGATTCTGAATATCCCATTCGAGCAGGTACGCGAAGCGCCCGCGCCCACCAAGGAGTCATCCCGAGCGAAGCCGGCCCCGCAGTCACCCTGACCCCGAGCGCAGCGAAGGGAAGCGATCTGCCTTTCGCGCCGTGCTCGAAAGGTTCTCTGTAGTTCTACGCACGTGTGACGTGCGACACGAATGTGAGGCACCCTCCTTGCCCGCAACTTCTCGAGTTCGGGGACGCGCGACGTTCGCGTGTTCCCATCGCAGAAACTGCATCTCTTTGGAGGACTGAATGAGAAGTACCACGTTGGTGAAGCTCATTGCGCCGCTGGCGCTCGTGGCGGCCTGCAGCGATTCGTCGGGCCCCGCGAAGCGCGTCGTCTCGCTGTCGTTTTCGAGCACGGCGTCTACAGCGCTCGCGGCGCAGGCCGCGCAAGCGCCGAACTTCGACGTCACGGTGACGGTCGGCGCGAACACGATCGTCATCACCAAGGCGCAGATCGTTCTGCGCAAGGTCGAGCTCAAGCAGAGCGAAGCCACCGCCTGCCCTGATGACGAGGGCGAACACGAGGACTGCAACGAAGTAAAGCTCGGCCCGATGCTCGTCGATCTCCCACTCACGGCGGGCGCGTCGAACGGCATCACGGCTTCGATCCCCGAAGGCACCTATCGCGAGATCGAGTTTCAGATCCATCGGCCGACGAACAGGAGCGGCGACGCCGCCTTTGCTGCCGCGAATCCGAACTTCGCGAACGCCAGCATACGCATCGAGGGGACGTACAACGGCTCGCCCTTCGTCTTTACGTCGACGATGACGCAGGCGATCGAGCTCAAGTTCGAGCCACCCGTCGCGATCACCGCGGACAATCAGAACGTGACCATCAACGTGGATCTCACGAACTGGTTCAAGGTGAACGGTGTCGTCATCAATCCGACGACCGCGAACCCCGGTCAGCCGAACGAGCAGGCCGTGAATCTCAACATCCGGCAGTCCCTGAAGGCGTTCAAGGACAACGACCATAACGGTCGCGACGACTGAGGTCCGAGGCGGGAGGCGGGAGGCCTCCAGCCTCCAGCCTAAGGCTATGCCGCCAACACCGGCAGCGACGCTCGGGCTCCGCGGGCGCTCTCGATAATCCCCCCGCCCAGGACGCGCGCGCCGTCGTAGAGCACCACCGACTGTCCCGGCGTGATCGCAGCGACCGGCTCGTCCAGCGCGATCTCGATCTCGTCGCCGTCGTTGCGAATCAGCTCGCCGGCCGCGGGCGCGGCGCGATGTCGCACCTGAACCGAGAGCCGAGTGCCGACGAGGCACGGCTGGGAAAGCCAATTCACCTCGCGCGCGATCAGCCCACGACCGAGCAGTTCGGCGCGCGGGCCGATGACCACCGCTCGATCTTCCGGGCGAATGGCGACGACGAACATGGGCTCGCGGAATCCGCCCGGCACGCCACGGCGCTGTCCGATGGTAAAGCGAGCGTAGCCATCGTGCTCGCCGATCACGGTGCCGTTGCTCAGCATGAACGGACCGCGCGACAGCGCGGGAGCCTCCGCCCCGAGTTTGCGCCGAATGACCTTGGTATGATCGCCGTCGGGGACGAAGCAGATGTCCTGGCTTTCCACCTTCTCCGCGATCACCGTGAGACCGAGACGGCGGGCAACGGCGCGCGTCTCGGCTTTCGTCTGCGCGCCAACCGGCAGGATCATCCGCGACAACACGTCGCGGTCGATGCCCCACAGGAAGTACGACTGGTCCTTCGAGTGATCGACGCCGCGGTGCAGCTCGCCGCCGATCACGCGCGCGTAGTGACCCGTTGCGACGAAGCTCGCGTCGATCGCATCCGCCTTGCGCACCAGGTCGCGGAACTTGGTGAACGTGTTGCAGCGGACGCAGGGGATCGGTGTGCGTCCGCGCGCGTACTCGCTGACGAAGTCGTCCACGACGTCGCGCCCGAATGCGCTCTCGAGGTTCAGCACGTAATGCGGCACGCCGAGCTGCTGACACACACGGCGCGCGTCGTTGATGGAGTCGAGGGAGCAGCACGGGCGATCCGGCACCTCATCCCCGTGACAGAAGAGCTTCATCGTCGCGCCCACGACGTCGTAGCCCTGCTCGACGAGCAGCGCCGCGGCGACGGACGAATCGACGCCGCCCGACATCGCGACCAGCACGCGCTCCCGCTTCACGCCGACACTCCTGCGAGCCCGCGCGCCTTGTTGACGAGACGCGCGAAGACGTCGACCACGCGATCGACGGACGCCTCGTCGCTCATCGCGCCCAGGCTCATGCGGATCGCGCTCCCGACGAGGTCGCGCGGCACGCCGATCGCCGACAGCACGTGTGATGGGCTCGAGCTCCCGCTCTGACACGCGGATCCGCCGGAGCAGCCGATGCCCTGGAGGTCCAGCGCCATCAGCATCGACTCCGTATCGGTGCCCGGCACGGACACATTCACGATGTGCGGCGCGCGCTCCCTCGCCCCAGAACCATGAATCACGGCGTCGGGCACGCGGTCGCGAATGCCGCGCTCGAGACGGTCGCGCAGCGCGAGTAGTCGCGCACACTCCGCCCCACGATCCTCGCACGCGAGCTCGGCGGCCTTAGAGAGACCCACCGCGAACGCGACGTTCTCGGTTCCGGGCCGCTTGCCGCGCTCCTGCGTGCCGCCGTGGAAGAGCGACTCGAGCACGGTGCCGCGGCGCACGTAGATCGCCCCGCATCCCTTCGGTGCGCCGATCTTGTGACCGGAGATCGAGAGCGCGTCGAACGGCGTGCGGCGTGCGTCGACCTCGACCTTGCCGAAGGCCTGAACCGCGTCCGTGTGGAAGAGCGCGCCGCGCGCCTTCGCGAGAGCGGCCAGCTCCTGAACGGGCTGTACGGTGCCAATCTCGTTGTTGACCCACATGACGGATGCGACGGCGACGTCCGAGGTCATCAAGGCATCGAACGACGCGACGTCCACCTCCCCATCGCGGGTGACGCGACAAAGACGCTCCTGGGCGCCTTCCTTCGACGCCTGATGCACGGCACCCAGCACGGCCTTGTGCTCGATCGGGGTGGACACCACCGCGTTGCGCCCCTCCGCCCGGCGCGCGCGCCACACGCCGAGGATCGCGAGATTGTCCGCTTCCGTACCGCCGGACGTAAAGCAGATCTCTTCGGAGCGCGCCCCCAGGCAGCCAGCCAGCCGCTCACGCGCCTCGTCCAGGGCGACGCGCGCCTCCCGACCCCAGCGATGCAGGCTGGACGGATTCCCGAACCGCGGCCCATAGAACGGCGCCATGGCCTCCAGAACCTCGGCGCGAACCGGAGTCGTGGCGGCGTGGTCGAGATAGATCGGGTCCGGCATGCCTCTAATATACGGCCAGTTAAGCGCTTGTAATAACGATTCTTGCGCGTTAACCGCACTCCAGGCGTCGGGCGATGGGCGTCAGGCGTCAGGAACTTCCTACCACGCAACTCGTCTAACCTGAGACGCCGTTCCTGCCGCCAGTCACCCGTCGCCTGACGCCTGGAGTGCATCCTCTGAGAATCGCGCTATTACTGGCGCTGCTTGCGCATACAGCTAACGCCCAAGTGATAACCTCTCGCGAACCAAGATTTCGCGACCAATGGATCCTCTCGGGCAGCCTCTTCGGCGGCATCCCGATGGGCGAGTTTCGCCGCTACGAGGACGGCGGTGGCGGCGGCGAATTCATGCTCGGCTTTCAGCCCTATCGCCGGCAGCCGCTCGTGCTGCGCATGGCCGTCAGCTCGCTCGTGTACGGCACCGCCGAGGGCGTCGGCTACCAGGACGTCTGCGACGCATTCACCTGCTGGACCGAGCAAGTGCGCTACAACGCTCGCGACCACACGATGACGGTGCTCCAGCTCGGGCCCGAGTTCATGGCGACCGATGGGCGCTGGCGTCCCTTCGCATATGCGCTCGCCGGCTACACCTTCTTCAATAGCTGGGCGAACCTGCAGCCGACGACACCAACCGGGCAGGGGCCTCGGTCGCAGACGCTGTTCAGCTCACACAACAGCTCGAGCTCCTACGGCAGCGGCGTGCGCTACGTGCGCACGAAGTGGGGTCGCGAGCACGGCTTCGAGCTCGGCTTCCGATTCACGCGGAACGCAGCCTCGAGCTACCTGACCGAGCGTGGTGTGTTCCGCAATCCGGACGGCACCTACAGCGTGTCGCCGCGCACTGGTGCTGCCAACGTGCTTGGCATCCACGTGGGCTACTGGATGGGTCCCTACATCAACTGGAACGAACGCCACTGACCGCCCGTCATTCCGAGCGTAGCGAGGAATCTGCAGTACAAGAACGTTGACCTGCAGATCCCTCACTTCGTTCGGGATGACAGCTAGCGGTTTGCGACCCGCCGTTCCCCGTTGATGAACGCGACGATCGCTGCAATCTCGGGCTGTTTCAGCTGCGGGTTCGGCATCTGATTGCGGCCGTTTACCGGCGGCTTGATCGACGGATCCGCGAGAAAGCGCGCGAGGTAGTCCGGCGGGAACCTGCGACCGGTCAACTCGGGTCCGAAGCTCTGGAGCTCTCCCTCGATGGCGACGTCGCCGTGCACGTGGCAGGTCACGCACCCCTTCGCCGCGAAGAGACGGCGGCCGCGCTCCGGTTGTGCGAGAGGAGCGGGCGCGCGGCTCGTCGAATCGATCGCCTCGATCGGGATCAGCGTCCCGCGGCTGCGACCCCAGCCGCTCTGGATCATGATCTGCCATTCGCCCGTGGTCGGGACGGTGATCCGCGCGCCGTAGCTGCCGTCGCGCCGCGTCCACGTCATCCCCTTCACGCGCTGCCCCGCCGAGCGCGCCTCGATCGCGGGTGTGAGGTCGCTGCGCGGAGTCACCGCGTGCTGCCGCACCACGAACGTCAGCTCGACGGGCTTGCCCGCGACGATGTATTCCGGCGGGCTCTCGACGCTCACCACCGCCCAGCCACCCATGTGCGCGGCGGCCGTCGCTACGACAACCGTTCCAATCGTCAGGACGGCGGCAAACACCTTCTTCATGGAGACGCTCCGTTAATCGGCTTACAATGTGACGCCGGGCGTCGCCGTTCTGCTTATCTGCTGTCCGACGAGATTCCCACCGTCATGTGTTTTCTGATCGCCGCAACGGCACGGTCGACCTCGTCCACCGTGTTGTAGAAGTGCGGCGACAGACGCACACCCGGGCGATCCGTTCCACCGCTCGCCGCCGTCACCACGCGGTCCTTTTCGTACAGGGCGCTCACCAGCTTGCGCGGCTCGAGACTCCCCGGCTTGAACACGATGATCGCCGCGGATCGCGCCGGGTCCGGATGCGTCCACAGCGTCACGCCGTTGATCGACTGCAGACCGGTGACGAGCCGCTGCGCCAGCTCGCGCGAGCGCCGTTCGATCGCTGCGCGGCCGATGTCATCCGAGAACTTGATCGCGGCGCCCAGCGTCGCGAGCGCGGCCTCGTCGCGCTGGCCGAACGCCTCGAGCGTCTTCGAGATCCCGACCGCGCCGGGATACAGGCTCACGACGCTCGGCGACACGCGGTCGTGTACCGCGGCATTCACGAACAGCACGCCCGTTTCCTTCGGGCCGCAGGGCCATTTGTGCGCCGAGCCCGAGTAGAAGTCCGGGCGCATCCTGCTCAGATCGACGTCGAGCACACCGAATGACTGCGCTCCGTCGACGAGGGAGAGTACGCCGCGGGCGCGGGCGACCTCGCAGAGCTCGTTCACCGGAAGCATGTCGCCCATCGTGTTCGTCACGTGCGTCACCGCCATGACGCGCGTTCGTGGCGTAAGCGCTTTCGTGAACGCGCTGACGTAGAAATCCGTACCCGGATGCGGATTCACCACGGGGACCTCGACGACGGTGAAGCCGAAGCGCTTCGACTTCTCCTTCCACGCGTTGACGTTGCTGGGATGGTTGTCGGCGAAGACGACGACTTCGTCGCCGACGCCGAGGTGCAGCCCGCTGGAGACGAAATTGTTCGCCTCGCTCGTGTTGCGGGTGATCACGATCTCTTCCGGCGTGACGCGCAACGCGCGCGCGATCAGCCGCCGCGACTCCTCGCGTCCCTCGGTGAGCTTCGCGCGGCTGGCCGACGATGGATTCGTGTCCAGGAAGCGCGTGTTCTTCTCCAGCGCCTCGACGACCGGCAGAGACGTGGGGCAGATGTTCGCGGCATTGATGAACGCGAGGTCGGGGGGCAGGAGAAATCGCGCGCGAACTTCCTTCCAGAATGCCTCGTCCGGATCGGCGGGCGTCTTGCGGAGTGGTACGCCGACGAGGTCGTAGGGGAACTCGCGCAGCATCGCCGCGGAGCCTGTGAGCGCGAGAAGGCGCGTGAAGTCGCGACGTGAGACCGATGCCATGGACCCTCCCATGTCATCCTGAGGAGCGCAGCGACGAAGGATCTAGCCGGATTTGAGTAGATCCTTCGCTGCGCTCAGGATGACGGCCCTGCGTTGGCTGACAAAACTTACCGCTTGAAAAACTTTGCGCGAACCTCGGCAAGCTTGGGAAAGAAGCGGATGCTCGTCGTCCGATGCAGCATGCTGGCGCCGGCGGAACCGCCCGTACCCGAGGTGCCCGGTCCCAGCATCTGTTCCACCAGCAGCGCGTGCTTGAAGCGCCACTGCGCGAACTCCATCTCGTACTCGAGCAACCCCTCGGCGATGAAGAAGGGCAGCCTCGGTCCCGGACCGAGATACAGCTCCTCGAGCGGCGTTCCCTCCCGCCGAAGAAACTCGAGGAAGACGTCCTGCAGCGTCGGGCGGTCGAGCCAGCGCCGGATGACGTCGGGAAGCTTCGCGCGATCACCCAGGAGGTCGAGGAACCACTCCTCGCGGAGCCCCGACGCGACTTCGATCGCGCGGAACTGGATGCTCTGCGAACCGCTCGACGTTCCGAGGTGCGCGCGAAACTCGGCGAAGTGCTGCGGCGGCAACAGCGCGAGCGAGGACAGTTGCGCCGACACGATGCGCATCAGCCCGTTGATCCGCTGAATCTGCCAGAGAGCCAGGCCGCCGTCGCGTTTGTCGAGCGCTGTCGCGAGTGCGTCGAGATCGCGCAACAGCACCTTGAACCACAGCTCGCTCGACTGATGCACCACGATGAAGAGCAGCTCGTCCGGGTGCTCGGGCTCGGAGCGCGGACGCTGCAATTCCAGCAACTCGTTGAGGGCCAGATACGAGCCGTAATCGACGTCGGCGTCCCGCCCCCCGCCTCCCGCCCCCCGCCTCAAAACGTCGACACCTCGAGCGCAGCGACGTCGTCGACGCGCATCGTCTCCGTCGTGAAAAAGGGCTCGCCGTATCGCGTCCGGATCATGCTGCCGTAGTACGCCGAGTAGTGGCGGATGGCGTCGTACAGCGGTTCGCCGGTCGGATACACCTCCCCGGCCTGCGTCGCCCCGCCAAACTGCGTCTCGAAGCAGCGGATGGCCTCGAGCTTCTGCTCGAACTCGTCGGAGACGTCCACGACGAAGGTCGGCTTCTCGAAGTCCTGCCGGAAGCTCATGCAGTGGATGACCTTCTTCGGCCGATGTTTCGGCGCGTCGGGCGCCAGCCTGGCGAGGCCGGCGACGAAACACGCGTCACGCACCAGCTGCGAGGTCGTGTAATGGTCCGGGTGACGCCCCTGCCGCGCGGGTGCGATCACGATCTTTGGCTTGAGCTTGCGGATGACGCGGGCGACGATCGTGCGCGTCTCCGGATTGTTGACGATGCCGGCGTCGGGCAGACCGAGATTCTCGCGCGCGGAGAGCTGCATGACCTGCGCAGCGCGCTCGGCTTCCTCGGCGCGCGACTTCGCGTCACCCTTCGTCCCCAGCTCGCCGGCGGTGAGGTCCACGACGGCGGTCTTGTAGCCCTGCTTCGCCGCCTTGATGAGCGTCCCGGCGCAGGTGAGCTCGACGTCGTCACGGTGCGCCGCGATCGCAAGCACGTCTACTGTCACGGGCTGGCCTCTGACCGGCGCCGTTCAACGCGGATGCCGCGGATGCCGCGGCAACGACGCGGATGCTGCAAAAGAGTGTGAATGTCCACGCGCGATAGTCTGTCGCGCCAAGACCAAAAATCAAAGTCCGTTACTCGTACCGCAGCGCCTCTATCGGATCGAGACGCGCGGCCCGGCGCGCGGGCAGCAATCCGAATGCGATCCCGATCGCGACGGATACGAATACCGCGAGCACCGTGAGATCGAGCGGCGGCAGCGAATCGATGTGCATGGCCACGTTGGCCAGACGTCCGATCCCGAGCCCCACGACGATCCCCGCGACGCCGCCGAGCCCCGTCAGCGTCGCCGCCTCCACGAGAAACTGCTGCAGGATGTCGCGACGTGTCGCGCCCACCGCCTTCCGGATGCCGATCTCGCGCGTGCGCTCGGTGACGGAGATCATCATCACCGCCATCACGCCGATGCCGCCCACGAGCAGCCCGACCGCGCTCAGCGCCATCATCACGAAGAAGAACGCGCCGCTGATCTTGTTGAAGAGATCGAGGATCTGGTCCTGCGTGATCATGTCGAACGTGTTCTTGTCCGCCGGTCGGAGGTGCCGCATCTCGCGCAGCGTCACGGTCACCGCGTTCTGCGCATCCTCGACGGTGACGCCAGCCCTCGGCTTCACCGAGATGTACAGCGCGTTGGTCTGATCGATCGTGAACTGGTGGTCCAGCATCTTGAAGGGCACGATCGCGAACTGCTCCTGACCCGGCGGCTCGAAGATGTTCGACGCCGCCTGGTAGATGCCGATCACCTTCGCCGGCCGGCCGCCGATGCGCACGACCTTGTCGATCGGCTCGATGTGGCCGAACAGCTTCGTGGCGACGTCGCTCTCGAGCACGACGACCGCGGACCCCGCGGTCTTCTCCGCCGCGGTGAACCAGCGACCCGACGTCAGCTCGCCGCCGTAGATCTCGGGGTAGCCCTCGTCCGCACCGGTCACGATGCCCACGCCGGTACGCGTCCCGCCATACTCGATCTTGTTGAGCACCTGTCCCCAGAGCGACGCGTACTTGATCTCGGGCAGCGCGGCGATGCGCTCGCCCTCTTCGAAGGTCAGCACCGGGCGCACACGTACCCATTTGGGGAGATTGTCCGGGTTGAGCGGCGTCTGCGAGAAGACGCGCATGACGTAGAACGTCGTGGGCCCGGCGATCTCCAGCGTGTTGAGGATCTGGTCCTGGATCCCGCGCACGATCGACGCCATCGCCATGACGCACGAGACGCCGATGACGACGCCGAGGATGGTGAGAGCGGAGCGCATTTTCGCGGCCTTCAGCGCGCCGAGCGCGAGCGTGACGTTTTCGCCGAAGGCCCAGAAACGGCGGAAATGGGCGGGTGCCCGCGAAGCGGGCGGGGGGAATGGGAAATGGGTCCGGGACGCCCTCGAAGCGCCGGTCAATATGTCGCGATGCATCCCGAACCCATTTCCCATTTCCCCCGCCCGCTTCGCGGGCACCCGCCCATTTCCGCCGTTCTACTCCGCGCGCAACGCCGCAACCGGATCGAGCATGCTCGCTCTATGCGCCGGATACACCCCGAACAGCACCCCCACGCCGGCGCCGAGTCCGAGCGCCAGCAGGATGGACCAGAGCGTCACGCGAGCCGGCAGGGGAGACGCCGCCGATATTGCGGCGGCGAACAGCCATCCACCCATCGCGCCGGCGGCGCCGCCCAGCGTCGCCAGCATCGTCGCTTCGGCGAGAAACTGGCGCCGGATGTCGCGGTGCGTAGCGCCCACGGATTTCCGCAGCCCGATCTCGTGCGTCCGCTCTTTCACGGACATCAGCATGATGTTCATGATGACGATACCGCCGACGACGATCCCGATCGCGACCATCGCAGGGACGACGCTGAACAGCACCGCGGTGAGCTGCTTCCAGAAGCTGACGAGCGCGTCCGCCGTCTCGATCGAGAAATCCGCCTCCGCGCCCGGCCGCAGCTTGTGCGCGACGCGCATGGCACCCTCGGCGCGCCGCATCGCTTCGTTCACCTCGTTCGCCGTGGGCATCTTCACGGAAATCGTCGTCGTCTGACGCCGCCCGTAAATGGATTCGAAGGTCGTGATCGGCATCATGACGAATCCGTCGAACGACTGTCCCAGGACGCGACCCTTCGGTGCGACGACGCCGACGATCGTGAACAGCTCGCCCCGAACGCGCACCTGGCGGCCGACCGGCTCGACCTCTTCGAACAACTTCTTGGCGACGTCCGCGCCGATCACGACGACGTTGCGGCGCTGCCGCACGTCGATGTCGTTGAGCGGTACGCCGCTCGCGAAGCGGTAGTCCTGAACGACCTGATGCTCGGGGCTGACGCCGAAGATCAGCACGTCGCCGAGCGTGCGCTCGTGCCAGACGACGTCGGATTGCGGCGTCGGCCATCCGGACGTGATGCTGATCGCCTCGGCGTCGGGCAGCGCGCCGCGCACGACCTCCGCGTCCGCGTGCGTGATCTTGGGACGTCGCTGCATGCGTCGCCATTCCTCGTCCTCGATGAGGCCGAGATTGATCGGCGTCCGGCGCACCTGGAAGGTGTTCGAGCCGATCATGGCATTCGCGATGTTCTCCTTCACGTACGCGTTCATCCCCTGGATGATCGCGATCACGGCGACCAGGAAGGCCACGCTCACGATGATTCCGAGGAGCGTGAAGAAGCTCCGCAGCTTGTTGGCTCGGATCTGGGTAAACGCGGTGAGAACGACGTCGATGAAACGCAAGATGTTAGCTCGAACGCAAGAAAAAATTAGGTATAGCTAAACTACGGTATCCGTTCGTCTCCACCAGGAGGAGAAAGCCTCGAGAAAGGCACCGCTCACGTGGTAAAATCTCCCACTTATCCAGGATCGGCTGCCGCTCATACATCCCGGCATCCATCTCGCCGGCTTGGGGCTGGCGTGGGACGGCGCCGATTCTACTTTCGCGGTGTACGCAGTTTGTCGTTGTCTAGTTCGCCCTGCGAGGAGGCAACATGTTTGGTTCTATAGGCTTGGTCATTTCGGGTGGAATCCAGCTCGCCTCGCTTTGTTGGGATCGGTCCGACGAATGGTGGTGCATAATCTGGCCTGGCTGGTGCACGGAGTGCAGCGACTCGCCGGGCACTGAGATCACCTTCTAATTCTGCCCTCACCTGCGCACGCGCCCTCGGGCGATCATCGCCAGGGAAGGGAAAGCCGGGCGATCGTTCCCGTATCGGGAGCGGGTGTGAGGTCGAGTCGGGCCGCCGAGCCGTAGAGCTGCTCGACGCGCGCGCGGGCGTTGGCGAGTCCAACGCCCGTGCCGCGAGTTTGCGCCGCGGCGCGCGCCAGCCCGATTCCGTCATCGCGCACCGAAAGCTCGAGCCGGTCGCCTACGCGTTTGCCGGCGACGACGACACGCCCCGCGCCCTCGCGGGCAGCGATGCCGTGTTTTACGGCATTCTCGATCAGAGGTTGAAGAATCATGTGAGGCACGCGCGCTCGCCGTGCCTCCTCATCTACGTCCCAGCTCACGGCCAGGCGTTCGCCGAAACGCTCACGCTCGACCGCGAGGAACGGCGCCAGACTTTCGATCTCTTCCGCCAGCGTCACCTCCTGAATGCCGACGCGTGAGATCGCATCGCGAAGCGTCGCGTCGATCTGCGCAATGACGCGCTGCGCGCGTTCGGGATCCTTGCGAATCAGTGCCGCCACCGTCGCCAGCGCATTTCCGAGAAAGTGCGGGTTGAGCTCCAGCTTCAGCGCGCGAAGCTGCGCTTCCGCGCCACGGCGGGCTGCGTCCGCCAACTGTGCCCGCAACGCCAATCCCGACGCCTCTGCCGACGCGAACCGCCGCGCGTACTCAAAGGCCGCGACCACGGCCGCGACAATCCCGTACTGCAATGCACCGCCTATTGCCCGCGCGATGGTCTCGGCGAACGGAGGCAGGCGGAACGGCGGCCCGATCACCAGGAAAATGAAGTGCCGCGCGAGCCCCGCGGCAGCGGCGAAAGCGACTGCGGCGAGTCCGTGCGCGCGCAGAATCGTGCCCTCTTGCGCGTCCCGAGCGATGCGGATGGCGACATACAGCGCGGCCGTCGTGATCACGGTGTAGATCAACGATTCGAACAGCGCTCCCTGAGGCGAAATACCGATTCCGCTTCGCCGGATCGCGCCGATGTTGACGGAGGCGCTGATCGCGAAATCGACGGAAAAGAAGAGCGCCAGGAAAACGTGAGTGCCGCGAGTCGTGCCTCGAGCACTGCCGCCCGGGTCCGAGGCGGCGTCCACAGTCTCCGCGTGTTCGTCGGCGCCGGCCAGCTCCTCGTCGGGGCGCCGTGAGATCGCATCGCGCAACGTGTCGCCAAGTCTGGCGAGGCTGCTCTCGGCTTCGGCGGGATTCACACGGACGAGCGCAGCGACGTGGGTCAGGGCATCGCTCAGAAGCTGCGGATTCATCTCCGCCTTCAGCGCGCGGAACTCGGCCTCGGCGCGTTCGCGCGCCGCATCCGCCAGCTCCGCGCGCAGGCGCAGCTCGGCGGACCGGCTCGCGCGATAGCGTCGAATGTATTCGGCCGCGTGCATCACTCCGGCCGCCACGGCATAGGTCACCGCGGCGATCACCGCACGCGCCTCGATACTGCGCACCACATACTGATTCGCGCGATCGATGGCCGGCGCGATCGTGCGATAGATCAGGATATCTGCTGCAGCGTACGCCACGGCCGCCACTGCGTGAGGCACGAGGTGCGTATGCGGCTGCCCGCGCCCGATGGGAAAGCGAATGGTGAGGCGCCAGGCGGCGAAGAGCGCGAGGGCGTCGACCAGATAGATCGCAAAGCTGGCGGCGACCCACCGTGCACTGAACGCGAGGGATCGGTCCGTAAACGCGAACTTGACGGCCACTACGCCAAGAATCATCACGCCCCAGCCGACTGGCGTTTCCAGCAGGGCGGCGAGCACGCGGGCGGCGGGACGTCGAACGCTCATCGTGAGATTATGCTGCCCGGGAGTGTAACGGGACAGCGTTACTCGTATCGCAGCGCGGCAACAGGGTCGAGTCGTGCGGCGCGCACCGCCGGCAGCAGGCCGAACACGACGCCCGTAAAGGCGGACACCGCCAGCGCGGCGGCGACCGAACCGACCGGCGTCGAGGCCGGAATCGACGGCCACGCGGAGCGTACGGCCACTGCCGTCAGGATGCCGAGGATGAGGCCGACGGACGCACCGATGCCTGTGAGCGTGACCGCCTCGACGAGGAACTGCCAGAGGATCGTCCCCTTCGTGGCGCCGAGCGCCTTGCGCACGCCGATCTCACGCGTGCGCTCGGTGACCGAGATCATCATGATCGCCACGACGCCGACGCCGCCGACCAGCAGCCCCACCGACGACAACGCGAGGCCGACGACGAAGAAGGTGCCGAACAGCTGGTTGTAGATCCCCATCAGCCGGTCCTGCGTAATGATGGCGAAGTTGTTCGGCTGCGAGGGCCGCAGCCCCCGAACGGCACGGAGCAGCGCCGTGACCTCATCCGTCGCCTGGTCCACGGCGACGCCCTTGAGCGGCTTCACGATGAGGTTGTTGCCGCGCATCCAGAAGTTCAGATGTCGCCGCGCGGTCTCCCACGGCACGATCGCCTTCGGAGAGTCGCCGCCACCCGCCGACGTCGGCGTCCCCATCGGGCTCGCGGTGTAGTGATAGATGCCGATGACGCGCAGCCGTGTGCTCGAGCCCACGACATCGACTTCCTTGTCGAGCGGATCCGAGTCGCCGAAGAGTTTCTCGGCGAGCTTCTCGTTGAGAATGACGACGCGCGCGGCGTCGGAGTTCTCGGCGTCGGTGAAGCTCCGCCCGGGGTAAATGTCGCCGCCATCGATGGCCGTCCAGTTGGCCGTGTACCCTTCGACCCCGGCGTTGAGCTCGCGGTCCTTGTAACGGAAGCGCATCCCGTTGGCGACGTGCGCCGTCACCGCGAGGATGCTGGGAAGACGCGAGATCGCGTCCACCTCGCTCATGCGGATCATCGGGTTGCGACGCTCCGGACACGTTTCGTCGGTTCCGTCGCACACCTGGAAGCCGCCGATGTTGCGCCGGTAGACGAAGAACGACGTGGGACCGGCGGCTTCGACGTCCCGCGCGAAGCTCTCGTTGATCCCGCGCACGACGGACGACAGCGCCACGACGACGAATACGCCGACGGCGACGCCCATGATCGTCAAGCCGGCGCGCACCTTGTTGGCTCGCATCGCGTCCAGCGCGATGCCGACGCCCTCGAGGGCTTGGAAGACCTTCCCGGAGAAAGTCATTGTGAAGTCGTGAAGCGGGAACGGGGAAAGGGGAACAGGGAGAACTGAGACAGCGGGAACAGGGAACGGGGACCGGGGAACAGGATTCGGGAACGGAGCACGACTTTCGCTACCGTTCCCTGACCCCTGTTCCCCGTTCCCGCAGTCTTTGGTCTCCCTGTTCCCGGTTCCCAGTTCCCGGTTCCCGCAGTCTTGGGTCTCCCTGTTCCCCGTTCCCCGTTCCCGCCGTTGTTGTTCTTCTCATTCCTGCCTCAACGCCTCGATCGGATCGAGCCTCGATGCCCGTCGCGCCGGATACACCCCCGACACAATGCCGACGACGGTGCCGAGCAGCGTCGCCGCGACGAGCGACCAGGGCGCGACCGCCGCGGGCAGGGGGGTGTTCGCCTCGATGAGCTTCGCGCCACCGAGACCGAGTCCGATGCCGATGATTGCGCCGAGGGTGCTGAGCGTCGCCGCTTCGACGAGGAACTGACTGAGGATGTCGCGGCGCCTCGCTCCGAGCGACTTGCGAATGCCGATCTCGCGCGTGCGCTCCGCGACCGCCACGAGCATGATGTTCATGATCACCATACCGCCCACGATCAATCCGATCGCGGGGAGCGCCGTGCCCGCGATGCGCATGACGTCCATCGTCTTGTTGAAGCCGACCAGCGCCGACGCGGACGTCTCCATGACGAAGTTGTCGCGCTGTCCGGGACGCAGCTTGCGGTGGCCACGCAGCACCTCGCGCGTGAGCTCCATCATGTCGTTCATCTCGACGGGCGTGCTGGCCTTGACCATCATGCCGTCGATGTCGCCGCGCGGGTTGGTCAGGCGGTGCAGGGGCGAGTTGAAGGGCGCGATGACCATCTTGTCCATCGACAGCCCGAACAGTGATCCCTGCTTCTCGATGACGCCGATGACGGTGTATGGCACGCCGCCGATGCGCAGCTCCCGCCCGAGCGGGCCGAGCCCGGGATAGAAGTAGCGCGCGACCTCGTCGCCGATGACGACGACGTTCGTGCCGAGCTCCATCTCCTGCTGTGTGAACGCACGTCCGGAGGTGAGGTTGTACTGCTTGATGGTGAAGTAGTCACCCTCGACGGCGTGTCCTTCCACCTGTCGCGGCCGCGCCCACGGGGTGGATGCCCGGACGTTCTCCTGGCTCTCGACCGCCCAGCGCGCGGTCCCGGGCAGCGCCCCTGCGAGGATGCGCACGTCTTTCTGGTAGAAGCGCGGGCGGCGGATCCACTCGCGCCACTCCTCTTCGGTCGTGTTGTGCCCGAACCACGGAAAGCGTCGCAGCGTGAACGTATTCGCGCCGAGCATGCGTCCGATGAAGTCGTGCTCGACGTAGCGACTCATCCCTTCGACGATCGACACGACGGCGATGAGGAACATGACGCCGATCGTGACGCCGAGCAGCGTGAAGAAGCTCTTGAGCTTCTGGACGCGGATCTGGGCGAGGGCGAGGCGGATGGACTCGAGGAGAGGCAATGAGGCGGGAGGCGAGAGGCGGGAGGCTGGAGGCTGGAGGCTGGAGGCTGAACGATGTATGCGGCGTTCCTTTGGTACCGGTTTCGTCTAACCCTGGCAGCATCTAGAGGCCGTACTTATCGAACGGCCATGTCACACAACGGGTTTCGCGATCTTAGAGTTTGGCAGAAGGCGATGGATCTGGCAGTCGTCGTGTACGGCATCACCGGACGCTTCCCGCGAGACGAGCGCTTTGGCTTGGTGTCCCAAGCCCGACGGGCTGCCGTGGACGTTGCAAGTGACATCGCAGAGGGTCACGGGCGTTTTACGCCGGGTGAGTTCCGCAACCTGCTATCGTGTGCACGCGGATCGCTCAACGAAGTGGAGACTGACTTCGAGATCGCATATCGTCTTACCTATGTCTCCCAGGCAGACCGTACTGCGATCCTGGATTCGACGGACGAAGTCGCCCGGATGCTTACAGCGCTGAAACGGAGCATCGGCCGGTAAAACGTCTCAGCTCGCGCCACCCGGTTCGCGCCTCACGGCTCCCACCAGGCTCCCGCCTCCAGGCCCCAGGCTCCCGCCTCCCGCCTACTCATACCGCAATGCCTCCACCGGATCCAACCTCGCCGCCCGCATCGCCGGCAACATCCCGAACACGATCCCGGCGAATCCACTCGCCAGCAGTGCCGCGACGATGGCGATCGGTGGCGTCGAGGCCTCGATCGGCGTGGCCGCGCGAATGACGAACGTCAGACCGCCGCCGACCAGGAGCCCGACCACCGCACCCACGAGCGTCAGCGTCGCGGCCTCGACGAGGAACTGCCAGAGGATCGTGCCCTTGGTCGCGCCGAGCGCCTTGCGCACCCCGATCTCACGGGTCCGCTCCGTCACGCTGATCATCATGATCGCGACGACGCCCACGCCGCCGACGAGCAGTCCGATGGCGGAGAGCACGATCATGACGAGGAAGAACACACCCACGATGCGGTTGTAGAGCTCCATCAGCTTCTCCGGCGTCGACACGAAGAAGTTGTTGGTCTCCGACGGCCGCAGGTGCCGCGCGATGCGCAGCGTCGCGATCACTTCATCCATGGCGACGTTGCGGTCGATCCCGTCCCTGGGCTTCACGGTGAGGTCCAGCCAGCGAATGCCCACGTTCAGGCGCCGCTGCGCCGTATTGAAGGGCACGATCGCCTTGCCCTTGTCGTTGCTGTCGAACGCGTTCGAGATCGGACGGAAGACGCCGACCACCGTGAACATCTGACCTCCGAGCCGCACTTCCTTGCCGACCGCTTCCTCACCGAGAAACAGCTTCTCGACGATCTTCTCGTTGACGAGGAGGACCGGGCTGGCGGCTTCGTTCTCCTCGTTCGTGAAGTTCCGGCCGTCGATGATGTCGCCGCCCTGCACGTCGAGCCATCCCGGCGTGAAGCCCTCCATCTGGATGCCAGGCAGCTCCCGGTCCGCGAACTTGATCGGCGTCGAGCTCTGGATGTGCACCGTGACGCCGCGAATGAGCGGAATGCTCTCGATCTCCTTTGCCAGGTCGACGGTCAGCGCGGGAAAGCGCCGCCACGGGCAGCTGTCCGCCGAGCCGTTGCACGAATTGAACTCCATCGGCCAGCGCGTCACGAAGAACGTCGTCGGTCCGGCGGCGGCGACGCTCTTCGACACACCGGCGTTGATGCCGTGCACGGCAGCCGACATCACCGTCACGACGAAGACGCCGACCGCGATGCCGAGGATGGTGAGCCCAGCGCGCACCTTGTTCGAACGGATCGCGTCCAGCGCGATCAGCACGCCCTCGGCGAGATTCGCGATGCGTGTGCCGAGGTTCACGTTGTCATCCTGAGCGAAGCGAAGGATCTGCAGTTCATGATCACTCCTGCCGCATCGCGAAAATCGGGTCGAGCCGCGCGGCGCGCGAGGCTGGATACGCGCCCGCGATGATGCCGACGCCTGCGCCGATCACGACCGCCAGCACGATGGACCACGGCGCGACCGTCGCGGGCAGCGGCGACACCGCGGCTACGCCCTGCGACAGCCCGATGCCGAGCGCCACGCCGAACGCCGCGCCGATGATGCTGAGCGTGGCCGACTCGGCGAGGAACTGCGCCATGATGTCGCGCCGCCGCGCGCCGATGGACTTGCGAATGCCGATCTCGCGCGTGCGCTCGGCGACCGCCACCAGCATGATGTTCATGATCACGATCGCGCCGACCACCAGACCGATGGCCGGGAGCGCCATGCCGGCCCAGATGAGGAAGCGCTGGATCTTGTGCCATTCGGAGAGCGCGGAGTCCGGCGTCTCGAGGACGAAATCGTCGGGCTGCCCGGGGCGGAGACGATGGCGGTTGCGCATCACCTCGCGCGCGATCTCCTTGAGATTCTCGAGCTCCGCGGGCGTGGCCGCCTGGACGATGACGCCGTACAGTCTCTGGCGTGCGCGCGTGACGTTCCCGAGGTGCGAATTGAATGGCCCGATCACCTGTTGATCGAGGTTCAGGCCGAAGACGGAGCCCTGCTTCTCGAGCACTCCGATCACGCGAAAGGGGAAACGGGCGATCCGCAGCTCGCGACCGGTGGGATCGAGGTTCGGAAAGAAGTGATCCGCGACCGCGCGCCCGATCACCACGACGGGTGCACCGATCGCTGCATCCTGATCGGTGAACGGCCGACCCTTCTCGACGACGAGGTTCTTGATCGCGAAGTAATCCGGCGTCACGGCTTGCGCGATGACCTGCGGACCGCCGTTGCGATAGTCGGACGTCGCGTCCACCCAGCGGATGGCCTGCAGCGCCCACTTCGCCTCGCCCGGCAGCGCCGCCTTGATCGCATAACCATCGACGGGCTTGATGAGGGGCCGGCGCTGCCATGCGCGCCACTCTGCCTCGGTGACGTTGCCGTTGATGTCCGGGTAGCGACGCAGGTTGAAGACGTTGACGCCGAGAAACTTCGCGGCGAAGTCCTGCTCGACGTACTTGCTCATCCCCTCGACGATCGACACGACCGCGATCAGGAACATCACGCTGATCGTCACGCCCAAGAGAGTGAAGAAGCTCTTGAGCTTCTGGACTCGGAGCTGGGAGAGGGCGAGGCGAATCGCTTCGAGAATGGGCATAAGAGCGCCGGGAGGCTGGAGGCTGGAGGGATTCGTGAGTTCGGCTAAAGCGGCTCCCGGCTCCCGGCTCCCAGCTCCCGCTTCCCGGCTCCCGCCTCCAGCCTCCAGGCTCCAGCCTATACGCCGACCCGCGCCGCAAACGCTTCCCGGCGATCGTCGGAGTGAATGACACCGTCGCGCAGGACGACGACGCGCCGCGCGTGCGCCGCGATGTCCGCTTCGTGCGTCACCATGATCACCGTCTGACCCTGGTTCGCGAGCTCCTCGAACACCTTCATGATCTCTTCCGAGGTCTGCGAGTCGAGGTTGCCCGTCGGCTCGTCGGCCAGCAGGATCGACGGGTTGTTCACCAGGGCGCGCGCGATCGCCACGCGCTGCCGCTGGCCGCCGGACAGCTCGTTCGGCCGGTGATCCATGCGGTCCTTGAGCTGCACGCGCTCGAGGGCTTCGACCGCGCGCCGGCGGCGCTCGTCCGCGCCGACGCCGGCGTACACGAGGGGCAGCTCGACGTTGTGCAGCGCGGTCGCGCGCGGCAGGAGGTTGAAGGTCTGGAAGACGAACCCGATCTCCTTGTTTCGGATGCGCGCCAGCTGATCGTCCGTCATCGACGACACGAGCGTGCCGTTCAGCCAGTATTCGCCGGCCGTCGGCGTATCGAGACAGCCCACGATGTTCATGAGCGTCGACTTGCCCGAGCCGGACGGTCCCATGATGGCGACGTACTCGTTCCGGCCGATGACGAGGTCGACACCGCGCAACGCGCGCACGATCTCGCCACCCATGTCGTACTCGCGCTTGATGCCGCGAGTGACGATCACCCATCTCGAGTCCGGCGCGGCTCCCGACTGGCCGACGACGACCTGACGTTCGGCCGTCGTGCCCATCGGGATGTCGACGATGTCGTTGCTCACGATTTGGCGACCTGTTTGGTCTTGGTGTCCGTCGGTGCCTTTGCGGCGCGCACGAGCGTGCCGTCCTTCAGCTCGCGAATCGCCTGATACGTGCCGGCGACGATCTTCTCGCCCTCCTTCAGTCCGCTGAGCACCTCGAAGTGCTTCTCGCCCGCGATCCCTACTCTTACGGGCCGGAAGGTGACTTTGTTGTCGGTGCCGACGATGAATACGCCCTCGACGTCCTTCTTGCCGACGTCCTTGGGCGGACGCGGCCGGCCCAGACCGACGGCCGTGTCGCCCTTGGCCAGTTCCTCGTTCTCGCGGACGGTGAGCGCGATGATCGGGATCGACAGCACGCTCCTGCGCGTGTCGGTGACCACCTTCGCCGTCGCCGAGAAGTCCGGGCGTGTCTCGAGGGGTGCGTTCACGAGCTGGATCGTCACCTCGTAGTCCACCGCCTGATCCGCGCTCTGCTGCACGCTGAGCCCCTTCACCGAGCTGTTCGAGATCTTGGTCACGCGGCCGACGAACGTCGTGTCGGGAAACGCGTCGATCTGGATGACCGCCGAGTCGCCGATGCTGATGCGCGCGACGTCGGTCTCGTCGACCTTCACCTTGGTCTCGAGCACGGACATGTCGCTGATGGTGAGCAGCGTGGCCGCGTCCTTGTTGAATGTGCCCGGCACGGCCGTCTCGCCCTGCTCGATGACCAGTCGGGTCACCCGACCGGCCATCGGCGCGTAGATCGTCGTCTTGCCGAGCATCGTGCGGGCTTCCTTGAGAGCCGCGCGCGACTGTTCCACCAGATGCTGCGAGGACTCCAGCATCGCGGAATTGACGTCCACCGCCGTGCGCAGCTGCTCCATCTGCTCGTCGCTCACGAGCTGCGCGTTCGCCTTCTTCATCGCGGACATGCGCTCGAGGCTCTTCTGCGACTGAATCAGATTCGCCTTGGCCTGGGCGGCCTGTGCCTGGGCCGCGGCCATGGCCGCTTCAGCGCGCGTGACCGAGGCCTCCGCCTGCTGCGGGTCGATCTGAAGCAGGAACTGGCCGCGCGACACCATCTGCCCTTCCTTCACGGCGAGGTTGGTGATCTTGCCGGCGACGTCGGAGGCGATGTCGACCTTCGTTTGCGGACGCACCTGTCCGCTCGCCGTGACCGACGCCACGAGGTCGCGCTTCTCGACGGGCTCGATGCGGACTTCGACGGCCTTGTTGCCGCGCTTCGCCGCGCCCAGCCCCCCGACCAGCACGATAACCAGACCGACCACACCCGCGATGGACCACTTCACGCGTTTGCTCATTGGGTTGTTCCGGTCTCAGCGGAGGGGGCGCCCCACCGCATTCTCGAGCGCGGCGAAGGCTCTGTGGTAGTCGTAGATGGCGTTCAAGCGATCAATCTGCGCCTGCTCGAACGTACCGCGCGAGGTCGTCACGTCGAGGAACGTCGCCGCGCCGACCCGGTACCGCTCTTCGGCGAAGGCCAGCTCCTCGCGCGCTCGGGCCGCGTTGATCTCCTGCATCTGCGTCGTCTTGAGCGCCGTCTGCAGGTTGCGATACGCCTGCGTCACGTCGGCGATCGTCTGCAGCTCGCGCGCGCGCGTGTTGTACCGCGCGTTCTCGCGCGCCACGATCGCTTCCTGCAGCCGCTGCTCGCGATTCAGGTTGTCGAAGATCGGGAGCGACACGAACGCGGACACGGAGCGCGGCGCTTCACGGAACGAGAAGGGGAATCGGTTGTTCTCGTTGATCACGGCGGCTTCGCGGTCCGGCGTCCACACCGGCAGGGTGCTGCAATTCAGACGCGGCATGCCTGTGGCGGCGCGCAGCGAATCCTCGAAGAAGCATCCTGCGACGCGGCCTTCGATCTGGTTCCGGGCGCGATTCACCGCGAGGTCCTGGTCCGTCAACCGGCTGGTGTAACCGCCCCATGCCGTGCGCACCTGCAGCGTGGGCAGATAGCGACCCTGCACCGCGCGAACGCCGACGCCGGCGGCGTGCTCCCGCGAGCGCGCGGCCTCGAGCACCGGATTCCTGGCCCGCGCAAGCTGCAGCAGGCTGTCGAGATTGAAGCTGACGGGGGTGATGTCGAAGCGCGTCGTGAGCACCACGCTATCCGGCTGCGTCACCCCGACCTGCTGGAACAGCCGCAGCATCTCGACTTCGGCGTTGTTGTGCGCCTGGAGGGCAGCGACTTCCGCCTGACCGAGCGCGACTTCCGCGCGACGGACGTCGAGGATCGTCCCCGCGCCAACGGCCTGACGCGCGCGCGCGAGCTCGAGCTGCCCCTTCGTCGTCTGCATCAGCGTGTCCTGCAGCGCGGCGCGTGCCTGCATCTGGAGGACGAGCAGGTACTGCTGCGTCACCGCGGAGCGCAGCAGCTCCTGCGCGCCGACGACGTCCTTGTGGGCCGCCTCCCGGTTGGCGCCGGCCACACGGGGAGCCGTGAGGATGTCGCTGTTGAGCGTGTAGATGAGGCCGAGGCTGTAGTTCGATTGCATCGACTCATCCGTCGCGAGTGGCACGCCGCTGACGAAACGCTGGCCGGTCGGCTCGTAGCTGCCGGACAGGTTCGCGGAGACGGAGGGAAGCAGCGACGCGTAGGACGTGCGGAACGCGGCATCGGCAGCGCGACGCTGATTCACCGTCTGGAGGAACGTCGGGTTGTTCCGGCGCGCGAGGCCGATGGCCTCGTCCAGCGTCATCGTGGTGGGGGTGTTGCTCGAAGTCGGCGTCTGCGCCGCGATCGTCTGCGCGACGAAAGCCACGGCGATCAGAGGCAGGGCAAAGCGCATGTCGTGGGAGTCCTTATGGGGTGAGGTCTGACTGGATTACGCGGTGGTGGAGCGGACTGTTTCAGGAAGGAGTGCTGAGTGCAGAGGGCTGAGGAACGACAACACCTCAGCCCTCAGCCCTCAGCCCTCCCGCCTACCTCGGTGGATCGTCTCTCAGGGCAATCATGCCCCGGGAGGCGATAACCACCTTGAGCAGGCGCCCCTTGGAATCGACCCACACTTCCTGTGCGGCGCCATCCTGTCCGATCAGGGAGAAATGCCGCGCCTGAAGCGAGCGACCACCGACGTCGAGGGTCTCCTCGCCGCGTTGCGTGAGATCGTAGCGAGTCTGACGCGCCGCGCGCGGCGCGATCACGTTCACGGCCTGATGCTGCCCGGCGATCAGCGGGACGAAGAAGAAATGATGGAAGACGTCTTCGTCGATGAGGAGCGCGCCATTGTTGGAGACGTACTCGCGGGCCGATTCGCCGCTCTTCGTCTGGACGAGCACGCTCACGCGTCCTGGGCGACCCTGGCCCTTCAGCCGTTGCACGAGCTGCCCGCTTTGCGTGAGCTCGAATTCATAGGACACGGGTACTCCAGCGGAGTCGGTCCCGAGCGTGCTGGTGGAGCGGTTGTCGCCGAGCGCGCTCTGGCCGGTCGCGCGATAGACCTGCCCCCCCGGCGCCGGAGAGCGGACGACGCGGAACGACTCGCGTCCGATCGGTGCGCCATTCCGCGATACCATGAGCGTGCCCTCGTCGACGAGCGCGCTGCTCTGCGCGCGAACCGTCCCAGGTAGGACGGCGAGCGCGACCATGGCGTTTAAACCAAAGCGCGCCAACGAGCTGGACGGGAAGACGCAGAGGGGGGACATGCCGGGGATCATTACACCTTATATAGGATGCGGTTCACGGGAGGCTGGAGCCGGGAGTCGGGAGGCGGGAGGCGGGAGCCTGAAGGCGGAAGGCTGATCGCGGTGCCTCCAGGCTCCAGCCTCCCGTCTCCCGCATTGGATCACGTCTCTGCCGGAACTACCAGGAACACCCGCTCCCGAACCCGACTATGAATCCGGTCGTACAGCAGCTGTCCTTTTTCCCTGGAGGCGAGGCTCGGGCGGCCGATGGACCCAGGACTCCCCTTAGGGATTCTCAGCCACCCCCTTCGGTAACGTCGCAGCTCTTCACGAGACATCATATAATCCTGCGCCACTTCCATCCGAACGAGCTCAGGAGCGAGGTAGAGAATCAGCGAGGTGTCGACTTCGTCGCCGTGCATGGGTTCGGTCTGCCCCTCGAGTAGATCGCTGAGGTTCATGGCGAAGATGTCGACGGCGCGAATCCGCGCTCCGGACGTGATCACCGTCGCCAGCGCCTCGAGATGCGGGTCGTGCTCGTGCGCCGTGAGCAGGATGAATTCCTTTATCCCAGTGGACTCCCAGGTGTCCACGAGATCGTTGAGCGCGCGGTGCAGCGTTTTGCGGCGCAGCGACGCGTTCCCCGCGTACCGCCGCTCCGTCACGACGTTCACCCCGTACTCCAGCGTCGGCGCGCGCAGCACACCGAACTCGGCGGACAGATCGTCCGCGATGCGCTCCACGATGATCGTGTCGCAGCCGAGGGGCAGGTGGGGGCCGTGCTGCTCGCACGTGCCGATGGGAACGATGAGACGCGGATCGGTGTCGATCGTGTTGGCAATCTCGTCGGGCCGCATCTCCTTGATACGCCGGGGACCGGTCGTCGCCTGGGGCGCCGGAGGCGCCGTTGCTGGCTGAGTCATATGGCGGCTGTCGATAGGCTCCCATCGTCTCCCGAACGACCACTGCGCGCGTGGCGCGGGTCGGGAGCCGCTTGGGTCGTCGCGTCGGCGATCGCGCTCCTGACGATCAGCCGATGGCTGAGTTCAACGTCGGTAGGTTATCTCGTCCTGGCGACGACCGCCACGGCGGGCGCCGGAGCGCTGCTGCTCGCCGTGCCTCGGTCTCAGCGACGCTGGGCAATCCTGTGCGTCGGCGCGCTGGCGTTTTCCGTCGCACTCGCGGCGAACACGCAACAGAACCTCGCGCGTCTCCAGCGCGACTGGGACCGTGAACGCGCCCGCATGGCCGACGCCGCACTCCGCGCGCTGGGCGACGCCGTCGTGCGCGCGACCGACAACCTCCAGGTCGTGGCGCGACGCGCCCTCGATGCACCCCCCGAACGCAGCGCCGCGTTCGACCATCTCGCCGGATCCGTCCGCGGCGAGGACGCCGCCGTCGTGGTTTTTCGCGGCGACTCCGCGCTCGCCTGGAGCGGGCGGCCACGGCTCGCGCTCGATTCGCTCCCTGAACGGACGGGGGTCGTCGGAAGCCGGTTTTATCTCGCGCTGTATGCCGCGGCCGCGGACAGCACGACCGGCGGCTCCGCGCGTCGGAGAAGCGCCGCGACGCGTCTCCTGTACGCCGTACCGCCCGCGGACCGCCTGGTGCGCTCGGTGGCGGGCGACGTCGCCGCTCGCACCGGCATCGCGAGCTTTCATTTCGTCCCCCCCGCGGACAGTGCGGCGCTCGGAGGCGGCCGCGTCATCGCGTTCAACGGGCGGCCGCTGTTCGCGGTGCGCGCCCAGGTGCTCACGCAAGGTGAAGTGCAGCTGCGACTGCTCGAGCGTGCGCGCCTCCTTGTCGGTGTGTTTGCCGCGTTCGCGCTGGCGACGTTCCTGGTTGCGGCGTGGCGCGGCCGTGGCAGACTGCGGTGGCGCGTCGTCCTTGTGGCGATCGGGGTCGCGTGCGTCGCGCTCACGCCGCTGAGCGTCTACTCGAACTACTCGCGGCTCTTCGATCCCGCGCTCTACTTCACGCCGCTGGGCAGGTCGCTCACGGCGAACGCCGCGGCCCTGGCGCTCACGGGAGCGCTCGCGCTGTTCCTGCTCCTCACCGCGATGAGACGTCAGGCACGCTTGCCCGACCGCCGCCTTGCCCTGGCGAGCGTGCTGGTCATCGCGGGGCTCGGTCCATTCCTGTTGCGCGATCTCGCGCGCGGCATCCAGATCCCAGCGTACGGCGTCAGTGCGTCGCTCTGGCTCATCTGGCAGGTGCCTCTCTTCCTCGCCGCGGCGTCGGTCATCCTCGCGGGCGCCGCGGCCGGCAGTGCCGCGTTCGGGGAATCGCGCGGCGTCCCGCCCGTCGTCGCGCCGACGTTTGCCGTGGTGGCGGCGCTGCTCGGGCCGATCGTGTGGGAGGCACCGGGGCAATGGCCGTGGTGGTACACGTTCCTCTGGATCGCGGCGATCGCGGCGCTGGCGACCTCGCGTCGTACCAACGCCGTCGTGGTGTCGGCGGCGACGGTCGCCGCGCTCGGCGCGACGACGCTCGTGTGGGGCGCGACGACGCGTGCTCGCGTGCGGCTCGCGGAGCAGGACGTCGCGCAGCTCGGCACCGGCGACGCGTACGCCGACACGCTGGCCGCGCGACTCGGCAAGCGGTTCCTGGAGGCGCCCGCGTCCGACCGTCGCGCGCTCCTGCAGACCTATGCGACGTCCGAGCTGGCATCAGCCGGATATCCGGTGTGGCTCGGCGTGTGGCGATCTCCGGAGGTCGTGTCCGCGTCGCTGGGGACGGTGCCGATCGCGGTGCCGCTGGATTCCCTGCGGCAAGCTGTCGCGCGCACGTTCGCGGATCGCGTCGAGCGCGAGCTGCCGCTTCCGGGGAATCCCGCGCTCGAGTACGCGCGCGTCGTTCGCACGGACAGCGCGGTGATCACGATCGTGGTCGCGTCGAAATCGCGTCTCCTGCCTGCCGATCCGTTCGCCCGGCTCATGGGCATCGAGACGCCGCCCGAGGTGGAGCCACCGTACACACTCCAGATCACCGCCGTGCCGCGCTCGGGTTTCCAGGGCATGCGTCCCCTGTGGCGCCGCGAGGGCGGCGAGCTGCACGGCGACTGGCTCGCGCGCCTCGGAAACGGTCTCGCGCGCGTGCACGCGGAGGTGGAGCTGCGCTCGCTGTCGTCGCTCATCCAGCGCGGCACTCTCATCGCATTGCTCGATCTGGGGATCGTCGGCCTGCTGTGGTTCACCAGCATCCTGGCCGACGGCATCGCTGTGCGATGGCTCGCCGTACGGCGGCATCGCTGGGCGCGCAGCTATCGCTTTCGGCTCACCGTCGCGCTCTTCGCCTTCTTCATGGTGCCCGCGGTGGCGTTCGCCGTGTGGTCGTATCAGCAGCTCTCCACGGACGCCGTCCGCCAGCGCGAGTTGCTGGTGCGTGAGACGCTGCGATCCATCGCCCCGGGCGGCGCACGCGAGGCCTGGCTCTCGCGTGAGAGCCGCAGAGTCGCGGCCCCGCTCTTCACGTACGACGGCGGCGAGCTCTCCGCCGCGAGCGATTCGCTGCTCGAGGAGCTCGCACCGGTCGGACGGCTGCTGGCGCCGGACGTCGCGCAGGCGCTGTTCGTTCATGGAGAGGTGAGCGCGCACCGTGTCGAGCACGTGGGAGACGCGAGCACGCTGTTCGGATATCGAGCGGTGGAGTCGCCGCTCGCGCCGGTCGCGGTCGTCGCTGCGCCGGCGCGCGCGGACGAGCTGGCGCTGGGCCGGCGCGCACGCGATCTCGGGGTGCTCGTTCTGTTCGCGACGGCCATCGGCGCGCTCGCGGCGCTCTGGTTGAGCGGCATCGCGGCGCGGCAGCTCGCGCGACCGATCGGATCGCTGCGCGGAGCTGCGCTCGCGCTCGCCGCCGGCGAACGCGAGCCGCGCCTCGACGGGGAGCCGACGGCGGAGTTTCTCCCGGTGTTCGCCGCATTTCGCCGCATGATGTCCGATCTCAACTCGAGTCGCTCGGCCCTCGAGGAAGCGCAGCGCCGTACCGCGACGGTCCTGCGCAACGCGGCGAGCGGCGTCATCGCCGTGGACGACCGCGGCATCGTGACACTCGCGAATCCGCGCGCCGACGAGCTGATCGGCAAGCGTCTGCCGCCGGGGACGAATCTCATCGAGGTCGCGCCGGCGGAGCTGGGCGACGTGGTGCGCCGGTTCCTCAGCGCGCGAACCGATGACGAGGAGTTCGAGATGCCGCAGGGCGAGCAACAGTGGCGCGGGCGGCTCACGCGACTCCTGCGCGGGGGCGCCGTCGTGACCCTCGATGACGTATCGGAGATCGCCCGCGCTCAGCGCGTCCTCGCATGGGGCGAGATGGCGCGTCAAGTCGCGCACGAGATCAAGAATCCGCTCACGCCGATTCGGCTCGGGGTGCAGCACCTGCAGCGCGCCCGCAGTGACAAGCGCGTCGATTTCGATCGCGTGCTCGAGCAGAACGTCGGGCGCATCCTCAAGGAGATCGACCGCCTCGACGAGATCGCGCGCGCGTTCAGCCGCTACGGGCAGCCGCCCGAGCAGCGCGGCGTCGCCGAGCCCACCGACGTCGCCGCCGTGCTGCGCGACCTGGTGGCCCTGGAGACGATGGGCGGCAACACGCTCGAGGTCTCGGTGACGGGGACCGAGCAGCCGATGCTGGCCATGGCACGTCGCGACGACCTGCGCGAGGTGCTGCTCAACGTGTTCGAGAACGCGAGACTGGCGAAGGCGACGCGCATCGGCGTCAGCGTCGCCCCCCAGGACGGCCAGATCGACGTCGCGGTGCAGGACAACGGACACGGCATCCCGCCGGACGTACTGCCGCGCATCTTCGAGCCGCACTTCTCGACGCGCACGAGCGGCTCGGGGCTCGGCCTCGCGGTTTCGCGTCGGCTGATCGAATCGTGGGGCGGTACGATCGAGATCTCGTCGACGGATGGGCGAGGCACGCGCGTCACGATCCGGCTCGCGAAGGCCTCTGCTCTATGACCGTACCTGTGGGGCGACGCGTGCGCCGACCACGTGTGCGAGCGCCATCACGGTGAGCATGGGGTTCACGCCCGACGACGCGGGGAAGAGCGACGTGTCCGCGATGAAGAGACCGGGGACGCCGTAGACCTGGCCGTTCTCGTCGCACACGGAGCTCTTGCGGTCCGCGCCCATCCGTGCGGTTCCCATCTGGTGCGCGCTGAACACGGCGCATCGATTGGCGGTGACCGGCTGTGTCGCGATCTCGCGACAGAACGCCTCGATGTCCGCGGTGCGGTTCGCGTTCGCGCGCCGGAAGATGTGCTCGCGCGTGTGCAGCGTATGGATCTCCACCGCGCCGGCGGCCCAGTGCACCCGTGCGCAGTTCGCGATCCCCTCCTGCAGCAGCTCGCGCTCCATGCGGCCGACGGTGTAGTCCACCACCGCGAGCCCCTCGCGATCCACCGTGACGCGCCCGCCGTGGCGATCGCGGGTGAGTACGACGAACGCGGCCACGTGCGCCGCGTGCTGCATGCTCCCCCTGTGCTGCCTCGCGCCGTACCACGGGAGTGCGAGCGCGATCAGCCCAGGATGCACCGGCGAAGTCTCGAACCGGTAGCCATAGTTGCCGCGTCGCCGCGAGTACTCGTCGCAGAGCACCGTCTGCGGCGCGCCGATCCAGCCGCGGATCGGCTCCTCGTAGCGTGCCGCGACAGCTGTCGTCGGATGCAGAAACAGGTTGCGGCCGAGCTGCCCGCTCTCGACCCCCGAGCGGAGGAGGAACGCGGGCGTCTCCAGTGCGCCCGCCGCGAGGACCACCGTGCGTGCATTCACCCGCAGCGGATGCGTCTTGCCGCTCGCCGAATCGGTGACGGTCGCCTGGACGCCGGCGACGCGGCCGCGATCGACGCGCAACCGGTCCGCCTTGCACCGGGCGACGATGGTGGTGCGACCCGCGCGTTGCGCGTCCGCGAGATACGTGTTCGCCGTCGACTGTTTCCCGCCGACGCGGCATCCGAAGACGCAGAAGCCGCACTGATCGAGATCGCAGCCGCGCGAGTTGCGCGCGATGTCCTGCCACGAGAGTCCGAGGGCGGTGCACCCGCGCTCCAGCGGCGCGTTGTTGGCATTGCGGATGCTCTCGTCCGTGCCCACGCAGATGCGACGGCTCACCGCGTCGAACGCGTCGGTGAATTCGCCGCCGGCAAAGAAGCGAACGCCGGACCGATCCGCCCACTCGTCGCGCACGTAGTCCGGTGTCCGCAGCGACGTCTGCCAGTTCACCGTCGTGCCGCCGCCCAGGCAGCTGGCCGCGAGTATCGCGACGCCGAGATCGCGCGACGCGGTCGTTCCGCGATCGAGGTACAGTCGCTGCGTTCCGATGAGCTCGCGCTGATCGAAATCCACTGCCTGATCGGGGGGACCGGCTTCCAGCACGACGACTGTCAGACCCGCGGCCGCCAGCTGCGCGGTGACGACACCACCCGCCGCGCCGCTCCCGATCACGCAGACGTCCGCGTCGAGCGTCGTCGGCTGCGACAGGTACGTCGTCTCGAGTGACCAGCTGCCCCGCGTCGACGCCGGCAGGGAGTACCCAATGGCTCGCCACGCGGGGTTGCCCGCCTCATTCGGCAGAAGCGTGTAGAACAGGAAGGTCGCGAGACGCTTGAGCGCCTGAAATCCGGTGCGCACGGCCGGAATCGGGCTGTTGGCCATCGCCAGCAACGCGTGTTCGCGCTGCTCCGGCGTCATTCCCGTGATCCCTCGTGCGCGGCCGGCGGCGACGAGCATGAACACCGGGTTGTCCAGCAGGCGAAGAAAAAGACGAATCTCGTCCCGTCGCCGTGCGCCGAGCGTACCGATCGCCTGCTCCACGGCGCCCGCCAGACCAACATCGCCCGAATTGAGCGCGAACAGCTCCGCGTTGTCGCCGTCGCGCGCGGACAGCCTCGGAAGGAATGCGTCGCACGCCGCCTCGAGCACTCTGCGCCGGGGTGCATCCAGGACTGCAGCCGCGGGCGCGCTCGGCATGCTCATTCCGACAGCGACGCGCCCCCGTGCGCCTTCGCGTGTCCGAAACCGAAGATGCGCACCGTCTTGATGTTGACGAATTCGCGCAGCCCGTGCTCGCTCAGCTCGCGCCCATAGCCGGACTTCTTTACACCACCGAAGGGGAAGCGCGGATCCGACGCCACCATCCCATTTACGAAAACGGTCCCGGCCTCGAGCTCGCGCGCAAAGTAGCGAGCTTCGTCCGCGTCAGTCGTCCACACGGACGCGCCGAGTCCGAAGGCCGAGTCGTTCGCGATCCGGACCGCGTCGCTGGCGTCGCGCGCGCAGAAGAGCGACGCCACGGGTCCGAACAGCTCCTCGCGGTATGCGGCCGCGTCCTCCGGGATGTTCGCGAGCACCGTCGGCTCGAAGAAGAATCCGGCGCCCTCGCGTCGTTTGCCTCCAACGACGACGCGCGCGCCCGCGCGCCGCGAGTCCTCCACCTGCTTCTCGAGGTCATCCGCAAGCTGCTTGCCGGCCAGAGGGCCTACCTGCGTCTGCTCGTTCATCGGGTCGCCGACGCGCAGCGCAGCCATCGATTGCGCGAAGCGCTTCTCGAACTCGGCATAAACCCCCTCGTGCACGATGAAGCGCTTGGCGGCGATGCACGACTGGCCGTTGTTGATGGTGCGCGCCTTTACGGCCGTCGCCACGGCCTGGTCGAGCATCGCGCTCGGCATGACGATGAATGGATCGCTGCCGCCGAGCTCGAGGACGGTCTTCTTGATGCGAAGGCCGGCCCGCTGCGCGACCTGGCTCCCCGCGCCCTCGCTGCCGGTGAGCGTCACGGCCGCGACGCGCGCGTCGTCGATGACGTCACCCACCGCGTCCGATCCGATGAGCAGCGTCTGAAAGACGTCCGGCGGGGCGCCCGCGTCCGCGAACAGCCGCTCGAGCGCCAGTGCGCACTGCGGCACGTTCGACGCATGCTTGAGCAGTCCGACGTTCCCGGCAGTGAGCGCTGGCGCCGCGAAGCGAATCACCTGCCAGAAGGGAAAGTTCCACGGCATGATCGCGAGAACGACGCCAAGAGGATGGTAGGCGACGTAACCCTCCTCGTCCCCCGACGTCACCCGCTCGTTCGCGAGAATCCGCGCGCCATGCTCGGCGTAATAGCGGCAGCCGAGCGCGCACTTCGCGGCTTCCTCGCGCGCGGCGGCGAACAGCTTGCCCATCTCGAGCGTCATGAGCCGGCCGTACTCGTCCCTGCGCTCGTCGAGCAGCTGTCCGGCGCGCGCGACGACCTTCACGCGCTCCTCCAGCGGCGTGCGACTCCACGTCGCGAAGGCGTCATGCGCGCGCCCTATGCGCGCCTGGACCTCGCTCGCATCGTACGGCTCGAAGCGCTTCACGACTTCGCCAGTGGCCGGATTGATCGTCGCTATCGGCATGATTCAGATTGTCATCCTGAGCGAAGCGAAGGATCTACTGTAACAAACAACCATCTGTGCTGGTCGAGTAGATCCTTCGCTGCGCTCAGGATGACAGATAGTCACACTCGCTCGGCGCGACCTGCCTCGCTCGAGAACAGACGCCGCCACCACGGCACTTCCTGCTCGCGATCGAGAACGACGCGCAGGGCGTCGCGCCAGGTGCTCTGCATGTCCGCGGCGTCCGGAAAACGCTCCGTGGGCGTCGCGGACATCGCGCGGCGCAGCCACGCCCCTATCTCGGGCTCGAACTGCGACACGTCCACCTGGCCGCCGAGGATCTTGGCGAGAATGACCTTCGTGTCCGCTTCCCCGAAGGGTGGCGTGCTCGCGAGCGCGAAGTACACGACGGCCGCGAATGAGAAGAGGTCCGCCGACAGATCCTGACCTTCGCCCAGCAGCTGCTCGGGAGCCGCGAACGCGGGGGTGCCCGACGTGCCCGGCGTCTCCTCACCCGTGATGTTCGCGATGCCGAAGTCCGCGATCCGCCAGCGCCGGTACCGATCGATGAGCACGTTCTCGGGCTTGAGGTCGCGATGTACCACGCCGATCGCGTGCGCCGCGACGAGCGCGTCGAGCACCGCGTCTACCTGCGGCGCGATCTCGTGCAGCGGACGTGGTCCGGACTGTTTGACGAGATCGGCGACGGATCCGCCCTCGGCGAGCTCCATCGTGTACCACGACACGTCACCGCGCGCATCGAAATCGTAGATCGGCACGATCGCGGGATGCGCGAGCTGCGCCGTGAGCTGCGCCTCGCGGCGAAAGCGCGCCACCGTGCGCTCGTCGCGGGCGACGTGCGGGTGCAGCAGCTTCAGCGCCACCTCGCGCCCGAGCGAATAGTCGCGCACGCGCCACACGGATCCGAACGAGCCGGTGCCGATCTTGGCGATGATGTCGTAGTCGTCGCCCACCGCCCAGCGGAGACGCATCTCCTCGGAATCGTGCGAGCCGGAGATCCAGATCTCGCCGCTCGAGATTACCTGTGACCGCCCCCCCATCACGCGGTCCACGGCGCGCATCATCTGCGTCACCGTCCGGTAGCGGTCTTCCGGCTTGGGGGACAGCGCCTTGTCGATCACAGCCGCGAATTTCTTCGGAACGTCTGGGCGCATCAGGGTGAGCGGCGGCGCGTTGCGTGGCGGCGGAGCCTCGCCCGAGAGCGCGATGAAGCACAGCGCCGCGAGCTGCCACTGGTCGCTCGCCGGTGTTGGAGCCCAGCCGCCGGCCCATTCCTGCGGCCCGGGCGCCCAGCGCGCGCTCGGTCTCAGGCTGTCCGGGATGTCCGTCAGCGGAACCGCCCACTGCCAGCCGAGCATCCAGAGACGCCCCATCGGCGTCGCCCAGATGGTCTCCGGAGAGATGCTGCCGTGCACCTGTCCGCCGTCGTGCAGGTAGCTGAGCGACGATCCGACGTCGCGCAGGATGCGCAGCATCCCCGGGACGTCGTACGTCCCCGCGCGCGCGATGCGCGAGCCGATCGTCTCACCCGCGATCCAGCGCCGCAGATATCCGGGACCGCGCCGGGCGTCGCCGTAGACCGCCCAGTAGTGATACGTCGTCGGAATCGCGGGGTGATTGCGATGCGCCAGGTGACGCGCCTCGGACTCGAGCCATCCCGCGTGGCGTGCCTCGGGCACGCTCACGAGAGAGAGCGAGCGGCCCAGCGCGTCCACGAGCTCCTGATAGTGGCGGTGCTCGAAGAACACTCCCTCCGCGCCCCACGACCACGCCGGGGGCAGTTGCCACTCCGCGAGATGTGGCGGGAGCTCGACCGTGCGCGTATACGGCGATTCGACGACGCCGGCCGCCTCTCCACCCGCCGCTGGTACGACTCTCCAGGACCCTGACGGCCGACTTGGCCGATTCTGCGTCATCGCGGCGCCGCCCGGCGCTTACATCCGCGATTCAGAGAGAATTTCCTGCGCGGCGCTCGAGAGGTCGTGCAGGACGGCAACGTCGGGCAGGACGCTGACCTCGACCAACTGCACCGCCAGCGGCGTCCCGTCGCGCGGCGCGCTCGACGACACGGAGGGCACGTGCAGGGTCACCGCAACGACGCGCCACATGGTGCTCGGGCGGCTCTGATCGCCGTCCGCGTCGAGCGTGTCCAGCTGGAGCACCTCTCCCCGCGCGGGCAGGCAGGCGCTCATGCACTCGGCGAGCAGCTGCTCATTGCGATCGCGGCGGACGATCCGGAGGGTGAACATGACTGCGCGCAAAGCTATGTCCGAATTGAAGCTAGGACTAGGCCGTCATGCCGAGCACGTTCGCTCCGCTCAGTGCAGGCTGCGCGCGGGATCTGCAGTTTGCGTACCTATGAAACTCCGCCGTCGGCACGGCGTACGACCGTAACAGAGGCGTCAACTGGAGAGATCATGCTCGACTTTCTCGCATTCGCGGCGACGATTGCCGCCGGAGCGTTCGGTTACATCGCGGCGCGCAAGTTCGTGCGCGATCGCTTGAAGTTCGTGGACGCCGCCCAGAGCATGCGCGGCGCATTGCTCGCCGGCGTGATCGCGTGGGCGATCGCGACGCCGATCACCTGGCTGCTTCCGCTCGTCGGCACCGGGACCGCGATTCTGTTCGGCATCAGCGTGGCGGTCGGCGTTCGTGCTGGCGCGCGTGACATCCGCACCGATCGCCGCCTGACGGCCGGCGGCTAGTCCGCGGTGAAGTCGCGCCGCCAGATCACGAGCGGCGCGCAGACGCAGGCCCCCAGCGCCGTGAAGATCAGGACACGCGGAATCGGCTGCCACAGGTAGCCGGCGATTCCGGCCACGACGTAGAACAGTCCACTCGCCAGGGCGAGACGCGCCGCCATCCGCTTGCCACGACCCAGCGCCGGCGCCACGAGCAGGAGCACGATCCCCGGCATCGCGATCGCCATCCCCGCGAAAGCGATGTTCGCCGCCAGCTGAGGGACGAATCGCTCGGCGACGTCCCCGCGCGCCGCGACGCGATGCAGCCACCGGATGTTGACGACGGCGTGCAGGATCCCGATCCCGCAGAGCAGCAGGCCGACGACGATCGCCACGGCGCGCGCGATCCTCGGTCTCACGCGTGCGCTTCCGTCATTTCAGCGTCAGGACGCAGCTCATCGAGCAGCGAAGACACCGTGCCCTGGCGCGGCCCGCGACCCCAGACGACGTCGAACGTCGCGCGTGACGCGCGCGGATGCGCCAGCGCGGCGACGAAGACCTCGGCGACGTCCCCACGCGCGATACGATGCCGGAACGAGAGACCCATGCGACGCTGCGTGACGGCGAGCGCGTGCCTGCGCGCGGGGGCATTCAGCAGGACGCCAGTACGAATGATCGTATAGTCCAGCCCGGACGCGCGGATCTCCTCCTCCGCGCGCCGGCGCCAGACGAGCGTGTTCCCCTTGTAGAGATTGAGCGCGAAGGACGCGAACGAGCGGGCGGTCACGCCGCTCGCCGTCATGTAGAGAAACCGTCCCGTGAACCCCGCACTGCGAGCGGCGTCGAGCGTGTTCCGTGTCCCTCCATACTCCGTCTCCCTGATTCGCGATTCGCTCGACGGACGTCCGCTGCGCACGCCCGCGGTGAAGATGACGTGCGCCACGCCCTCCACGGCCCGTGGCAATGTCTCCGGTCTCGTGATATCGCCCGGCAGGATCTCGACCGACGCGTCCAGCTGTGCCTTCGCGACGCCGGGATCGCGCGCCAGGACGCGAACGGAACGACCGCCATCCCGGAGCAGCTGCACGACAAGCCGTCCCGTGCCGCGCGTGCCTCCGACCACGAGCACTGGGCGCTCCGTCACACGGATGTCACGGTGAAGGCAGGCCCTGAAGCTTCGGCGTCGTGAAGGACCAGTGCGAGTGAATCGAGCGCCATCTTCCCCCTTGGCGGTGAAACACCGCGGTCGAATTCCAGCGCGACTGCGGTTGCTCCGACCCGTCCGCCAGCTTCTTGTAGTTGACGACGCGATACGTGAGGACGGCCATGTCGCCGTGCCGCTGCACCTTCGGCTCGAGCATCTCGTAGCGATCGATCGAGAACTTGCCCTGCATGGGCGCCACGAGTGCCTTCATTCCGGCGATGCCGTCGATGCGCTGTGGCTGGAACGGATCGAAATACGTGATGTCGTCGGCGTAGGTGTAGAGGAATCCGCTGGGATCGCCGCGTCCCCATTTGTCGAGCGCTGCGCGTTCGGTTGCAATGATGTCGGCATTCGGATCGATTGTGACTGGATGCGGCGCGGCGGCGAGCAGCAGCAGCAGGGCGGGGACAGCAGGCACGATCCATTTGCGCATCACGATTCCTCCAGAATGAATCGAAAGTCGGAGCCGCCGATCAGCTCGCGCAGCGACGCGACGAAGTCCGGCGGGTCGTAGAACGGATGTCCGCGGTAGATCTGGCCGTACGCGTGATCGGCCTCGTAGAGCTTGTCCAGCGCCGCGGCCGAGGCGTCACGCGCATGGGCGACGCGCGCGCGCGCGAAGAGCAGCCGGTCCGGATCGACGTATCCTGCGCGGATGAAGCCGCGCGTCTTCTTCGCGCAGCGGCACGGGTTCGCGGGATCCACGAGCCCGCAGCGCCCCTGCACGAAGCTGTGCAGGTCGCGCCGCGCGCGCGCCAGCCGCTGCCGGAAGTTCTCGCGGCTGATCTCGAGCACCTCGGCGCCCAGGGCGTCGGGGATCTCGAAGATCTCGCCGAGGATGTAGATCAGCCGCTGCTCGCGATCGAGACACAGCAGCATCCCCGTGGTGCACCCGAGCTTCGCTTCGGTGACCATGAGCTCCGCGTCGGCCAGCGGCGCGCCGTCGGACAGTTCCGTGTCCTCGACGGCGTCGAGCGCCTGCGCGTACTTGTCGAAGGTCCACGTGCTGCGGAACGGCGCCTCGCGGCGCACGTTGAGCAGGTGGTTGACGACGACACGGTACAACCACGTCCGGAAACTGCTCGCGCCGGCGTACGTCGAGAGCTTCGTCAGCATGCGGAGGAGGATCTCCTGCGTGGCATCCTCCGCGTCCTGCGGGTGATACAGCATCCGCAGCGCGACGTTGTAGATCCACGCCTGATGGCGGCGCACCAGCAACTCGAGCGCGTCGCGGTCCCCCCGCTGGATGCGGGCAACCAGTGCGCGATCGTCGGCTTCGCCGGTGTCGGCGGCGGCAGCGAATGGATTGAGCATGGTCTTACTGGTGTTTGACACCACCGGAGGGCCGCTGTGACAGTACCGAGCCGGCGGCGATTCATCCGGAGATTTGCGGTCCATGACGACCAAACACTTGTCATTCTGAGGGAGCGAAGCGACCGAAGAATCTACTGTGGGCTGAGTAGATCCTTCGCTGCGCTCAGGATGACTGACTGGTCAATCGGCCATCCTTTCGATCGCCTCCAGCGTCTCGGGCGCTTCTGACTCCGGGATCGGATCCGGAGCCGCGCTCGAGACAGCGCGCCACCACGGGTCGACGCCATTGGCGTGGCTCGGCTCGGTCGGCGCACCGAGTCGGGGCATGATCAGCGGCACGCCGGCGGTCGTACCGCGTCGATACACGGTGTCCGCCGGTTCGCTCCACGGATGCAGCGCGAGATTGAAGGTGCCCCAGTGGATCGGGAGAAACGCGCCGCTCTGCAGCAGCTCGTACGCCTTGAGCGCGTTGACAGGACCCATGTGAATGTCGCCCCACGACGGGTGATACGCGCCGATCTCCAGCGCCACCATGTCGAACGGGCCGAGTCGCCGGGTGATGTCCGAGTACTCCGCGGTGAGTCCGGTGTCGGCGCCGAAGAAGAAGGAGTGATTCGGCCCACGCAGATGGTACGAGGACCACAGCGTCGTGTTGCGATCTCTGATGCCTCGTCCGGAGAAATGCTGCGACGGCGCCGCGGTGACGGTGACGCCCTTCACGTCTGTGGTTTCCCACCAGTCGAGCTCCGTGACGCGCTTCGACGGAATGCCCCAGCGCTCGAACCGCGCGCCGACGCCGAGCGACGTGATGATCGGCGTCGTCCGTCGCGTCCTGGCGAGCGTGAGAATCGTGGCTCGGTCCAGATGGTCGTAGTGGTCATGCGAGACGATCACGGCATCGAGCGGCGGCAGTGCGGCGAGGGCAGCCGGCGGCGCGTGAAACCGTTTCGGACCCGCGAAGGGAAGCGGCGACGCGCGCTCGCTCCAGACGGGATCGGTGAGGATGCGCACGCCGTCGATCTCGATGAGCAGCGTGGAGTGGCCGAGCCACGTGACGCGCAGCCCCGACGGCGGCGCCTTCCTCCAGAGATCGCGCGGGTCGGCGAGAGGCAGCGGACCGGAAGGCACACGCGCCTCGTCGGGACACAGGAAGTCGCGCACGGTCGGGCGTTCGACGCCCGGCTTGAGACCCGTGGAGACGGGAAACGTATTGCGGAACACGCGGCCGTCGAAGCGCGGTGATGCGCGCATGCGCTCGAGGCGGAGCGCATGAGACCGAGTCGTACGAGACTTCATGAGGGCACAGGGATGAGGGCTGAAGGCTGAGGGCTGAGGGCTGAGGGCTGAGGGCTGAGGCTGAGGGCTGAGGTAGGCCTTGCAGTAAATATGGATTTGCTTCCTCGTTCGTGATCGCTTCAGCCTTCAGCCTTCAGCCTCCAGCCTCCAGCCTCCAGCCTCCAGCCTCCCGCCTCCCGCCTCCAGCCTCCCGCCTCCCGCCTCAGCCCTCAGCCCTCAGCCCTCAGCCCTCATGTCTCTCGACCGCCGTGGTTTCCTGTCAGCGTCCGCATCGGCACTCGCCCTTGAAGCGCTGTCATTTCGAGCGCAGCGAGAAATCTGCAGTTCCGAGCCGGCGACGCTCGATGTCGCGTCGAAAGAGATCACCGTCTACACGACCGCGGCGAACACCGACCACCGGCTGTCGCCCACCGACAAACTCGAGTTCAAGCCGATGGGCCAGCCCCTCGAGACGCAGGTCTGCGTCTTCGTCGACCCCACGAAGCGGTCGCAAACGATCGTCGGCATCGGTGGCGCGCTCACGGACGCGTCTGCCGAAACATTCGCGAAGCTCCCGTCGGCGAAGCAGCGCGAGATTCTCGACGCCTACTTCGATCCCGACAAAGGCATCGGCTACACGCTCGGCCGCACGCACATCCACAGCTGCGATTTCTCGTCGGCGAGCTACACGTACGTCGACGAGGGGGACAAGGCGCTGGCGTCCTTCAGCGTCGAGCACGACCGCCAGTATCGCATTCCCTTCATCAGGCAGGCCATTGCCGCAGCGGGTGGAAAGTTCACGCTCTTCGCGAGCCCGTGGAGTCCGCCAGCATTCATGAAAACGAATGGCGACATGCTGCACGGTGGCAAGCTCAAGCCGGAGTTCCGGCAGGCGTGGGCGAACTACTTCACGAAATTCATCAAGGCATACGAACGCGAGGGCATCCACGTCTGGGGGATCACGGTTCAGAACGAGCCGATGGCGACGCAGACCTGGGAGTCCTGCATCTTCACGGCCGAGGACGAGCGCGACTTCCTCAAGAGCTTCCTCGGCCCCACGATGCAGCGCGCCGGGTTGGCCGACCGCAAGATCATCGCGTGGGACCACAACCGCGATCTCATTTACCAGCGCGTCAGCACCATCCTCGCCGATCCCGACGCCGCGAAGTACGTCTGGGGCATCGGCTTCCATTGGTACGAGCCTTGGGCCGGCGGCGCGATGATGTTCGACAACGTGCGTCTGGTGCGCGAAACCTTCCCGGACAAGAAGCTGATCTTCACCGAGGGCACGCCGGATTCCTTCAAGGCTGATGACATCCACAACTGGCGGCTCGGCGAGTACTACGGCCGGTCGATGGTCAACGACTTCAACGACGGCGCTGTCGGCTGGACCGACTGGAACGTCCTGCTCGACGAACAGGGAGGACCGAATCACGTCGGCAATTTCTGCTTCGCCCCGGTTCACGCGGACACGAAGACCGGGGAGCTGACCTACACGAACTCGTACCACTACATCGGGCACTTCTCGAAGTTCGTGCGCCCGGGCGCTCGCAGAATCGTCAGCTCGCCGAGCAGGAGCCAGCTTCTGTCCACGGCGTTCGTGAACGCGGACGGCAAGGTCGCCACCGTGGTGATGAACCCGACCGACAAGGACGTGACCTACTACCTGTGGGTCGCGGGCAATGCGGCGGAGGTGAAGAGTCTGCCGCACTCGATCCAGACGCTCGTGTTCTGACGCTACACGCCAGCGCTGGGTGCGAGCGGCGCAGATGCCATGGACGCGACGCGGACGGACTGCGCGGTGACGTCGCGAAGCAGGTGCGCGAGCTCCGCTGCGTTGCGCTGCGCCGGCGCGATCAGCGTGTCGAGCATGCCGAAGATGGCGTAGAGCAGGATGCCGAGCACCATCGAGAGGCGCACGACCCGGAATGAAAGTCTCGTGTTCTCAGGACGCCGCGGGCCGGCGCGCGACAGTCGCGTCGAGCGCCGGATTACCGCTGGATAGCCGACACGTGTGAGCGTGGCGCTTACCGCGCTCGCTCAGCCTTGGCCTTTCCTTTGGCGATGTGATAGTTGCCCATCACGTCGCAGTTGCCGGCGCCGTCCGCGTCGAAGGTGCACTTGAACGTGCCCTTGCCTCCGAGGCCGGCGAGCTTGCCGGTACCGCCCGTATAGGACCAATCGCCGGTCGACGTCGACGGCTTTCCGTCTTTCAACATCGCCCGTCCGTTGACCTTGACCATGGCTTTGTCGCCGTTCGACATCGTCTGAACGCCGCTGAGATGCTGCGTCATGACGCCGCCCACTCCCTCCGAGATCCCTACGAGCTCGTCCTCACCGGACTGCAGTCCTTCCACCTGAAGTGGTTTCTGCCACGTGCATTTGAATTTCGTGACGCCGTACGCGTGATCCGGGCGATCCGGCGCCATCACCACCTTCGAATCCTCTGGCTGCGGCGGACACCGCACCGAACCGGAGATTCTCTTTTGAGCAGCAGCGGCTGATGTCAGAGTAGAGACAAATGCAAGCGCCAGTAGTGTAGTGCGTCGAGGATTCATGGTTTTCTCCTCTGTCAAAGAAGTATCAGCGACCGAGTCGAGGACGGCAGCGCACCGAGAATTGCTCTTCCGTGACGACGTCGTCAAGTGAATCGGAGTGTGCGAGCTCCGCTCATCCGGTCCGTCGGTAGCGCAACGCTTCCGCGACGTGCGTTTCAGCGACGCCTTTATCGCCTCCAAGGTCGGCAACAGTCCGCGCGACCTTGATGACGCGATTGTAAGCACGCGCTGAGAGCCATCCGCTGTAGGTTGCGGGCAGCTTCAACGCGATGGCGCACCGAAAGCGAACTTTCCGCCCGCGATGTGTCAGCCAGCGCCCGTAACGGCACCGGACTCAGGGTGAGCTGGACGGACTGGAACGTCCTGCTCGACGAACAGGGGGGCGCTCGGCGCAAGCGGCGCGGCTGCGATCGACTCGATTGCTTTGATGCGATCGCGGCGCGCGATCACGCGGAGATTGCCGGTCCGTCCCGCAGGCTGCCGTCCCAGAATTCCCAGTAGCTGCGTGTCGGCGTGTCCTTCTCGTCGTCGCCGGCCTGATAGAACGTCACGTGCGTGATCTGCTTGCGTTGAGCGAAGCCGCCGCCGATCGCGCCTCGAACGCCCTCTTCCATCACCGGCAGCCACGTCCCCGAGTTGAAGTACACGCGCTCTTCCAGCGGATTCCCTCCGGCCTTCCCTGTGAGCGTTCGGACCAGCGCCTTGTGAGTGTGCCCGGAAATGATGAATGCGCACTCGCCCGCGTGGACGGCGATCCAGTCGCCGAGCCGTCCTCGGCTGACGCCCTGCAGCATGGCATCGGAGTACGCTTCCATCGTCTGGACGTCCCCTGACAGGCGGCGGAAGAGCCACAGAATTCGCGACACCTTCGACAACAGTCCCAGTGCCAGCGCGACGCGTGCGGCGAGGCGGACGTACCACGGCATATGCCGGCGCATCCACCACTGCACGAAATCGGTTTCGAGAGTTTGGCGAATGAGCCGCGCCGCGATGCGGTCCACCGCGTCGCGCATCCCGGCGATCCCCTGATAGGCTATTCCCCACGCCTCGAGCCAGCGAAGCGCGGCCTCCTGCGGCCGCACGAGATCGATCTCGGCGAGCGATTCGGCCAGCTCCGGATGTTGCGCGCCGGCCAGATCATCGCGAAACGCCTGCACCAGGCCGACGCCAAACGTCACGGTGATCACGTCACCCACCGCGGGCACGTGGTACCACGGGCTCGATCGGATGTCCGTCGGCTGAACGTCGTACGCGCCGAAATTCCCCGGTGAGAGCACGTGTCCGTGAAACGCCACGACGTGGTGCTCGCGGTACGGTTGGATGTACGGAAAGGGCGCTGACGGATCGTGATCCAGTCCGAGCGCGTCGCACAGCGCGCGCCGCGTCGCGCGCGAGTATTGCGCCAGGCGGTCGTGGTTTCCGGGAATGAACTCGTAGCGCACGCCGTTTCGCGGCACCGGCGTTGCGCCCCAGATGGACGCGTCACCCGCGCGCAACGCCTTCCAGTACGTCAGACCTTCGGCATTGGCGCGCGCGATGTTCTCGAGGACGCGCAGTACGTGTCCCTCGAACTCGACGCCATGGAATCGCGGATCGGGATCCGTCGTCTGGCCGACCGCGCGCAGAGCGTCGCGCCAATGACTCCAGGGCCCGTACGTATATGCCCCGCCCGGCGTCTGTTTGGTCGATCGGCCGTCGACCCAATACGGCGATCGATTGATGTCGAAGATGTCCCCGAGGAAGACAACCGTGAGGCTGGCCGGCGCCGCGTCCGCGACGAGCGGCACCAGGCTCTTGGTCAGAAAGCCGCGCGTCGCACGCGGAGATACGGTACGCTCCTCCTCATCGCGCAGATGCAGATCGCTGACGAAAACCAGCATCGTCTACCTCGGCGTCGCGGCTGGAGCCGACGGGGGCGTTGTCGGCCCCGGCCCCGCTTTCGCGGCGGGCGCGGCGAGCAGGTTGGGAAACTCCGCGATCATATGGTCGACGATGCGCAACGCGAGCGCCGTGATCGTGAGCGACGGGTTCACGCCGAGCGCCGTCGGCAGGATCGAACCGTCCGCGATGAAAAGGCCCTCGTAGTACGGGCGCGCGCCGGTCTTGGACGTGTCGAACACCCGGCCGAACTCGTCCACCACGCCGCGCTTGGCGCTGTCAGCGATGCGGCACCCGCCGAGTGGATGGCTCGTTGCGATCGAATCCACCTTCGTCCGCACGAAAACTTTCGTCAGAAACGGATTCCTGAACCGTGCCTTCGATCCATCGGCTCGAAGCAATGGGGCCAGCTTGTCGAGCGTCGCCTCGATGTCCTTGTACACTGGGTCGTGGTGGAACTTGACCTCCTTGCCGTTCCTGACCTTCCGAACACGGAGCGGCGTGTCGCCCGGCGCCGTGCCGAGCCGGAAGACACCGTTGGCCTCGTCGCGTCCCTGTGCCACGATGCACATGAGCTTCGCGGCAATCTCCTCCGACGAGCGAAAAGTCTCCTGCCGCTTGAAGCGATTGCGGAAGGGCGCCTGCACCAGCTGCCATCCCTTCTTGGCCAGCCATAGCGTGATGGCCAGCAGCAGGAAAACGAACCTGTTGCGACCCTTTCCGAGGGAGCGAAGCAGCGGGAGCCCGAGACCGATGAGGGATGCCAGTGCGGGTGGGATACCTTGATCCTCGATGGTGTGGAAGCGCGGGTGCGGCGCGGCGTTGGATGGATCGTCGTTCGTCTCGAAATGACCGAACGAGGTGGTGACCGGCCCCCGCACGAGATTGACGGTCTCTTTTGTCTTCTCGAGGAACGCGATGAAGTCGCCGTTCGGGGAGAACCCGACGCCTACCTGGTCGCTCAGATGGGGCAGCGTCCTGCGTTCACGCGAGCGCAGCATGAGCTCGTTCGTGCCGAGACATCCCGCGGCCACGATGACGATGTCGCCGGTGATGGTGTGCCTCGTGGTCCGGCGCCGCTTGCCGGATTGAAAGGCCTCGGGGTTCTCGAGGTCATAGTGCACCGCGTATCCGCCGCCGGGACGTGCTTCGATGACATCCACCGTGGCAAGAGGCGTGATGAGCAGGTGCGGATAAAAGGGCCTGGCGGCTGGATTCAGCGCATCGCCGAGCGCCGCGCGCATCAACTGTTTGTTGAGCGTGTGACGCGCGCCGGGGAGACAGCCGACGTTGCATCGGCTCTGCCGCTCGCAGTAGTTCTTCGCGGCGCCGTTGGCGGCGTCGTACTGGTTCCCGGGATTTGCGGGATCGAAATCGTTGATCGCCAGATCCACCGCGCCGAATTCCCGGGTCAGCGTGCCGATGGCGGTTTGAAAAACGCGTGCCCGATCGAGCCAGAACTTGTTCGACGGGTCACGTGGAACGCCGCCGTTGGGCCCTGGCACCGTGTGGTTGGGGTGAATCTGCTTCAGCGGCCGGCTCGGGTTGCGCGGGTCCGGTACCTCGTCCCAGTGCGGGGTGAGACCGCCCGATCGCGTGACGATGTTGCTGAGGCCTGTGTTGACTCCTGGTTTCGGCGCCGCCACACCCTGATCCTTGTCGAGCGCGAACAACAAACCACGGCCGATCGCTGTGCGAGCGAGCTCGTAGAAGCGATCCCGGTCTTTCAGCTGCCACTGCACGGCTTTCCAGCGCTCGTCCCGGAAGATGAGCTCCGGCGGGCGCATCGTGATGTTGGAGTAGACGAGGGAGCCGCCACCGACGCCGCTTGCCCTGGCGACGGACAACCCATCATTCGCCCATCGAAACAGGCTCCAGAACCCGGTGCTGCCGAGGCGCTGGAGCTCGAACAAGCCATGGGCATTCGATCCACGCTTGAAGCAGCGCGTGACGATGTCGATGAAGCCGCCGAAATGATTCTGGCTGGACCAGAATTGCACCGGCTGCTTGTGAGCCCGGAGAAAGTCGAAGGTGGCCACCTCCTTGTCCTGCACGGTGGAGACGGGTGTGGTCCACCAGGTCCCTCGCTCCAGCATGACCACGGTACGCTGCGCCTCGGGGTGTGCGGCGTTCCAGGCGTCGAACTCACGAGCGATGGCAAGCGCGCACATCGTGCCACCGAAGCCCGATCCGATGACGACGACGGTAGCATGCTTTGGGACGGGCATGGCGCCTCCTTGTTGACGTTGTCCGCCGACACGAGCAGCCTGGGGGCTGGGCGTTCTCTGACTGTTCTTCCAGCGTACGCCCCGGTGAACTACACGACAGACGCCATCTAAACAAACTTTAAGAAAGGACCGCGTCGGCGCGGTGGGGAAGCGACACTAGCGGGAAGCGACTCACGCGATGTGTGGCCTGTATCGCAGCGCCTCCGCGACGTGCGGCGCTGCGACGCGCTCGTCGCCCGCGAGATCCGCGATCGTCCGCGCCACTTTGAGAACGCGGCCATGCCCTCGCGCCGAGAGTGCCAGCGTTTCAGCCGCGGCGTCGAGCGTCTGCCGTGCGTCGGTGTCCAGCTGCCGCAGCAGCGAGCGCGCCCGTGCCTCGGCGTTACAGCGCACGCCATCGCCGTATCGCTCGCGCTGGCGCTCCCGCGCCCGCTCCACGCGTGCGCGCACGGTCGCCGACGACTCCGCCGGCGCGACGCCGCCGAGGTCGCGCAGCGGGACGCGTGGTACCGTGAGATGGAGATCGATACGGTCGAGCAGCGGCCCGGAGAGCCGCGTGCGATAGCGCCGAACATCGGGCTCGGCGCAGCAGCACGTGCGCGCCACGTCCCCGCTGTAGCCACAGGGGCACGGGTTCATGGCCGCGATGAGCGTGAAGCGCGCGGGGTACGTGATCACGGATGACGCGCGCGCGATCATGACGCGCCCGTCCTCCAGCGGCTGGCGCAGCGCCTCGAGCGCGTGACGTGGAAACTCGAGCAGCTCGTCGAGAAACAGGACGCCGTGATGCGCGAGGCTCACCTCGCCGGGACGTGGGGTGCTGCCCCCGCCGATCAGCCCTGCGGTCGACACGGAATGGTGCGGGGCGCGGAATGGGCGATGCGGCGCGATCTCGGACGCGCCGTTGAGCAGCCCTGCGACAGAGTGGATCGCGGTCACCTCGAGCGCTTCCTCTTCGGTGAGCGCGGGAAGAATCGAGGGCATGCGGCGCGCGAGCATCGTCTTGCCGGCCCCTGGCGGTCCGATCATGAGGACGTTGTGTCCGCCCGCGGCCGCGATCTCGAGCGCGCGCTTCGCGGTCTCCTGTCCGACGACGTCGCCGAAGTCGTCGTGCGACGCCTGCCGCTGATGTCCGTTCACACGCTCGGCCCGTGGCAGGTGGCCGGCTTGCAGCCAGGATACCAGCTCCGCGATCGTCGCGGGAGCGCACATCGCGACGTCCTTGAGCAGCGACGCTTCGGCGATGTTCGCGCGCGGCAGCACGAGTAGCCGCTGCGGCGCGTCGTGCAGCAGATGCTTCGCGACCGAGAGGACGCCGCGCACCGGACGCACGCTGCCGTCGAGTCCGAGCTCGCCGACGAACACGGCGTCCCGAACGCGCTCCGCGGGGATGATGTCGAAGGCGACGAGCGCGGCGATCGCGATGGGAAGGTCGAACGCCGTGCCCACCTTCGCCCGGTCCGCGGGCGCGAGATTCACGGTCACGCGTCGATGGGGAAGGGTGATCCCCGCGTTCGCGAGGGCGGACGATACGCGCTCGCGGCTTTCCTTCACGGCATTTCCCGCCATGCCGACGATGGCCCAATGTGGCAGACCACGCGTGCAATCCACCTCGACGGTGACGTCGAAGGCATCGACTCCGACGACGGCGGCAGATCGCACCGCGGCAAGCATGCGCAAACGTTGTACGTTGCTTGCGCAGTCGCGGTATCCAAAATCCACTTCCCGGAGCAAAACGCGGCAGCAAAACCGCTCAATGTCATCCTGAGCCAAGCGAAGGATCTACTCGATCCAAGGCCGAATCTTCTCCTTCGCTTCGCTCCGGATGACAGCGCACTTTCTCCATCCACGACCATGACCCAGGAACTGTGGAGCGCCGTCGACGACTACATCGCCGGCCACGTGGCGCCCAACGATGACGTTCTCGACGCCGTGCTCGAGGCCTCTGCGAAGGCCGGACTCCCCGCGATCGCAGTCGCGCCGAATCAGGGGAAGTTTCTGTACATGCTCGCGCGCGTCATGCGCGCGCGGAGCGTCCTCGAGCTGGGGACGCTTGCCGCCTACTCGACCATCTGGCTGGCACGCGCGCTGCCGCCCGACGGACGGATCGTCACGGTCGAGTCGAACGCGACGCACGCCGACGTGGCTCGCGCGAATCTCGAGCGTGCCGGCGTGGCGGCCCGCGTGGACCTGCGCGTCGCCGACGCGCTCTCGGCGCTCGCCGCAATCGCGCGTGAGAAGCTCGGCCCCTTCGATCTCATCTTCATCGACGCCGACAAGAAGAACATTCCCGCGTACTTCGATTGGGCCGTAAAACTGTCCCGCCCGGGCAGCGTGATCGTCGTCGACAACGTCGTGCGCGACGGTGCCGTGATCGACGCGAACAACGAGGACCCGAACATCCGCGGCGTTCGCGAATTCATGCAGTCGCTTGCGTCCGATCCTCGCGTCACGGCCACGACACTCCAGACCGTCGGGGTCAAGGGCTACGACGGATTCACGATTGCGCTGGTGACATCGGACTGATGTTCTCGGCCCCGCGCCTACGGCGCGGGTCGGTTCTCGGCGTACGGGATGCCACGACGCCACGAGGACGCATCCCGGACGCCGAGCACAGCGGCGCAGCCGCGCACCCGCCGCGAAGCGGCGGGGCCGAGAACTCTCTATTGCCCAGCCGTCTCCGCTTGTCTGATCGAATCCACGCGCGCCGCCATCGCGCGAAGGCTGGCGCGCGGACGCAGCGCGCGTGCCGGCGCCTGGGCCAGCGGAAAGAGCGACACCTGATCGCGGCCGAGCGAGTCCTGGCTGATGCGACGTAACGGGCCGGAGAGCTGCCAGACGTTCGAGCCGTCGGACGCCGTGACTTCCTCGAAACGCACGTCGAACGTGTCGCGCCGCACGCGCACGGCGAGGTCGACCGCGCGCGCGGCGCACAGATCGTCTCCGACCGTCGGCACCTCCGCGTCGGCGACGGTGACGAGCTCGAGTCGAACGCTGATACGCTGCGCGCCACCACCGACCGACAGCACGCGCCCCAGCGCCGGGATGACGGCATAGGGGCTCGGCTCGTTCGCGTTGCAGCTGCCGTACAGTGTGAAGGCAGAATCGTCGGGCACGGTCAGCGTGGCCGCGTCGAACGCGGACAGCGCGTGCACGATGCGCGGGCGGATCTGCTCGACGAACGCGTTGTCTCCCGCCGCCTGCACGAGAGCGGCGCTTACCGGCAGCGAATCGAGCACGGGGTTCAACGCCTCGTAGGGACGTCCCGCGACGCGCGCGATGACCTTGCCGTCGGCCGCGAGCACGAGGAAGCTCGGCATGCGGAACTCGGGGCGCACGCCCGGCCGGCGCGGCGAGAAGCCGCGGCGGTCGAAGATCGTCGGCATCCAGCGCCATCCGCTGGCGATGACGTCGACGTGATTCTTCCACGGCACCGTCTTGAGCACGGAATCGAGAAAGCCGCCGAGGCTGTGGTCCGCGATCACGACGAAGCGGATGCCCTTCTCTCGCCGATACGCCTCCGCGAGCTGATCGAACTCCTCCATTGCCGGCTCGTTGCCGGGCGTCAGCGCATTCCAGAGCGCGGCGACCGTCGTGCGTCCCTTGAGCGAGTGATTCGACAGCCGCTCCTGCGGCGCGTCGGGGTTGCGGTCTTCCTTCCGGATGGGGAACTGGAAGTCGTCGAGCGTGCGCCCGATCGGCGGCAGCGCGTCCGTGGAGTCGATGATCTCACGCGGGCGGCCGCTGCACGCCACGATTGCAACGGCGACGGACGCAAGGCGAACCGCGCGCGCTGCCTGATGGATTCTCAAGGCGATGCGTTGAGGGTTTTTCCCATCACGACTGCGGACGTGGGACAGGCCGTCATGAATTCGTCGGTATCGCGAACGGCGGTGGGAACAGCCTCGCGCGTGATCGGCTGAAAGCCGAAGCTCGGAAAGTACCGTTCGGCCGTCGTCGTCAGGAGATACAGCGCGTGAATACCGCGCGCCTCGGCGTCGGAGATCGCCCGCGCCACGAGCGCGCGGCCGAGGCCCTGACTGCGCCACTCCGGGCGCACGGCGACCGAGCGCAGCAGGGCGTCGTCGCAACACACCTCGAGCCCGGCGACGCCCACGAGATCGCCGGCGGCCTCCGCGACCACGAAGTCGTTGAGGGATTCGCGGACACCGGCGAGCGGCAGGTCGCTCTCGGAGAGCAGCTTCTCGACGGCGGGGAGATCCGCCGCCGTTGCCGGCCGAATGTGCGCGCGGGTGTCAGGATTGAATGAGATCATTGTCTTCTCCCTAGGCACAGCAGTCATCCGCGCAGCCGCAGCTGCGTGTGCCCGCCGGCTGAGCTACGAGTTTAGGGAGCGGTCGCATGGCTGTCGATCCTGGTTTGACAGCGCGCACGAACGCGCTCATGAACTTTCCCTCCACCGCCTGGGCCAGGCTCTGATCCAGCCCCGTACCCTCGAACAGGGCGCCGGCGTCCGCCGCGGTATAGCGGCGAGTGGGCTCGATCGACGCATGCTCGAAGCCCGTGTCGCGCAGCAGGCCAAGAAACTCTTGCTCGTCGAGCGCTCCGGCGACGCATCCCGTCCACATCTCCATGCTGCGTCTCACCTCCGCGGGCAGCTCCCCGCGCGTCACGATGTCGCTCACCGCGAAGCGGCCGCCCGGCTTGAGCACGCGAAACGCTTCCGCGAGGACGCGGCGTTTGTCGCCGGAGAGGTTGATGACGCAGTTCGAGATGATGACGTCGACGGAATTGGACGGGAGCGGAATCGCCTCGATGTGTCCCTTGAGAAACTCGACGTTCGTCGCGCCGGCGCTCGCCTTGTTCGCGAGAGCCAGAGCGAGCATTTCGTCGGTCATGTCGAGGCCGTACGCCTTGCCCGTGGGTCCGACACGCCGGGCGGACAACAGGACGTCGATGCCCCCGCCCGAGCCGAGGTCGAGGACGATCTCACCCTCGCGCAGATCGGCGAGCGCGGTTGGATTGCCGCAGCCGAGCGATGCGAGCAGGGCTTCGGCGGGAATCCCGGCGGTCTCACCGGCCTCATAGAGGTCCGCTGTGATCGGATCCCAGGCTTCGCTGGTGTTGCCGCAGCAACCGCTGCTGCCTTCTGCGGGCCCGCAACAGATGCTCGGGACGTTCTGTGCAGCGCGCTTCGCGGCCGCGGCGTAGCGGTCGCGCACTGTTTCACGGATCTCGTCGATATCCACGGGAAATCCTATCAACAAAAGTTGATATGTAAATCAAAAAAAATGCACCAACGCGCGGAGCTCGTCGAACACATCCCGGTTGAGCGAATAGTAGATCCAGCGCCTGTCGCGCCGGTCGGTGACGAGACCCGCGTCCTTCAGGACTTTGAGATGAAAGGAAAGCCGCGACTGCGCCGCGTCGAGCAGATCGGTGAGGTCGCAGACGCACTGCTCGCCCTTGCGGAGTCGCTGCACGATGGCGAGACGCGTCTCGTCCGAGAGCGCGTGAAAGAGCTCGACGGCGCGAGAGAGGTCCGGAGCGGTCGCGGGAGACACGACCGAATTATATCAACAGAATTTGATGGGTCAAGGCTCCGGGATCTGTGGCATCCCGAACACCTGGATCCAGTACGGCTCGCCCTTGGAGCTACGGACCATGGCCGCGCCGATCTCCGTGACCTCCGCGCTGAGGATGTTGGCGCGGTGCCCGGTGGACGTCATCCAGCTGTTCATGAGCGTCTTCACGTCCTTCTGATTCCAGGCGACGTTCTCGGCGGCGGCGAAGTACGCGTACCCGACCGCGTCGAGACGCGACTTGAGCGTCGGATACTTCGCGCCGCTAATCGTGTGCTCGGACCGCTGAAACTGCGCCATCTGCTGCGCGTGAATCCGCGCGGCCTCCGTGAGGCGCCTGCTGGTCACGAGCGCGGGCAACCCGCGCTTCTTCCGCTCCGCGTTCGTCGCCGCGATGACTTCCGCTGCGACGTTCGCGGAGGGCGTCGGCGCGGAAGTCGTCGTCGAGGTCGAGGTGCCCGTCGAGACGGGGATGGCCGCACAGGCCATGAACGCGCCGCAGAAAAACAGAACCGGAGTCAGCGATGCTCGCATGACTCCGGTTCCGTGCAGGAGCTGTACCTCAGACTACACAAGTCCGCTCACGGACGGTCCTTGAACAGGTCGTTCAGCTCCGTGTGCTTCGTCTTCAGCGGCACTGGACGCCCATCGATGAAGAGATACCGCGTGTTCGTCTTCGCCTCGAGCAGATCGCCATCCGTCACCACGAGATTCGCGACCTTGCCCGCCTCGATGGACCCGAACCGGTCGGCGACGCCAAGGATCTGCGCGGGGTACAGCGTCACGGACTTGAGCGCCTCGTCCTTGGGCAGACCGAATGCCGCGGCCATGCCCGCGGTGTAAGGAAGGTTCCGAACTTCCGCGCCTTCATCGCCCGACGAAATCGCGAAGCGCACGCCGGCCTTCTGGAGCTTGGCGGGCCCGGAATAGTTCACGTCGTATGGGTCGTCCTCGCGGCGAGGAAGGGACATCACCTGGTTCATGATGACCGGTACGTCGTTCTCGCGCAGCAGCGACGCCACCTGGTACGCGTCGGCTCCGCCGAGGATGATCGGCTTGAGCTTCATTTCCCGGGCAAAGTTGACGGCGGCGCGGATGTCGCTCGCGCGGTCCGCCGTGAAGATCACCGGCATCTGGCCGCGCACCGCGGGCACGAGCGACGCGAGCACGACGTCGCGGCTGGGACGCGGGATGCTGCGATCGCGTTCCGCCGCGTCGATCGCCTTACCGTATGCTTCGGCGTCGCGCAGGATCTGCCGCAGCGAATCGAGTTGACGCTCGCGCACGCGCTGGGCGTCCTGCGAGCTGCCCTGCTGTTGCGCGGCGAGAAACGCGGCGAACCCGCGTCCCGCAAATCCGGCGCGTGGAAGGTTGACCACCAGCGCCGCGCGCGGCACCACCTGCATCTCGGGCGGCGTCCATCCGGCGAGGTTCACGATCGCTGCCTGCCCCGAGATGATCCCGCCGTTCGGCAGCGACGCGACGTGCGTGATGCCGACGACGCGCGTGACGCCGACGTGCGCGCTGTGCGGATTGAGTCCGTAGATCGCCTGCGCGTTCGGGTTGAAGCTGCCTGTCTCCGCGATGTCGACCGTTCCGGCCGCACCCTGGCCGATCTCGGACAGGCCCATCGACGTCGCGGCGTCCATCATCCCCGCGTACACAGTGAGACCGCTCGCGTCGATCACCTGCGCGTCCGCCGGAGCGGCGACGTTCGCGCCGACCGCCGCGATCTTGCCATCCGCGCCGATGACGACGCTGCCGTTCGCGATCTCGCCGCCGCTCACCGTCACGATCTTCGCGTTGCGGATGACGTAGGTGCCGTGGGGGCCCGGGAGGGGGTTGAAGGAGCCAAGCTGTGCCTGCGCGGTTGACACAAGCATTGTTGCGCCGACGAAAACAGCGCTTGTCAGCTTGTCGGCTTGTCCAATGCTTTTTACAAGACGACAA
>Ga0081539_10000808_pt1 | contig 60799 bp, 63 predicted proteins | sample TabmetS4T2R2_FD_71023 | JGI IMG/M metagenome (GOLD analysis project Ga0081539, IMG submission 71023) | Tabebuia heterophylla rhizosphere microbial communities from the University of Puerto Rico - S4T2R2 | ecosystem: Host-associated > Plants > Roots > Rhizosphere ...
CGCCCGCGCCGCCGATCTTGTCCGCGCGGTGCGCGCCTCGTCCGACCCCCGGCTCATGGAGGTTTTCCTATCCACCTACGGCCTTTCGACCAAGGAAGGCGTGGCTCTGATGTGCCTCGCCGAGGCGCTGCTGCGCGTGCCGGATGCCGAGACCGTGGACGACCTCATCCGCGACAAGATCGCGCCGCATGACTGGTCGGCGCATTCGGGCTCCAGCTCTATCTTCGTCAATGCCTCGACCTGGGCGCTGATGCTCACTGGCAGGGTGCTCAACGACGAGGACGAAGGCGGCATAGAGGGCACGTTGCGGGCCATGGTTCGCCGGCTCGGCGAGCCGGTGATCCGCACTGCGGTGTCGGCCGCCATGCGCGAGATGGGCGAGCAGTTCGTGCTCGGCCGCACGATCGAGGAGGCCGTGCGCCGTGGCCGCTCGATGACGGCCAGAGGCTATCTCTATTCCTACGACATGCTTGGCGAGGCGGCCCGCACCGACGCCGATGCGATCCGCTATCACCATGCCTATGCCGACGCGATCTCGTCGCTGAACAGCGGCGCGACTGGCACTGATATCCGCCGCAATCCCGGCATTTCGGTGAAGCTCTCGGCGCTGCATCCGCGCTACGAGGTCTCACAGAAGGAGAAGATGCTGCCGGTCATGACCGAGCGGCTGCTTGCGCTGGCGCTCGGGGCACGTCATGCCCGCATGGGTCTCAACATCGACGCGGAGGAGGCCGACCGCCTCGATCTTTCGCTGGATGTCATCAAGCGCGTGCTGGCCGAGCCGGAACTGGCCGCCTGGAACGGTTTCGGCGTCGTGGTGCAGGCCTACGGTCCGCGTGCGTCCTTCGTCATCGACTGGCTCTACGCGCTGGCACGCAAGCTGGACCGGCAGATCATGGTGCGGCTCGTCAAGGGCGCCTATTGGGACACCGAGATCAAGCGGGCGCAGGTGCTGGGCTTGTCCGGCTATCCGGTCTTCACGCGCAAGGCGAACACCGACGTCTCCTATATCGCCAATGCGCGCAAGCTCATCGGCATGACCGACCACATCTATCCGCAATTCGCCACCCACAATGCGCACACCGTCGCCGCGATCCTGGAGATGGCCAAGGATCGCACTTCATTCGAGTTCCAACGCCTGCACGGCATGGGCGAGGCGCTGCACGAGACGGTGCGCAAGGCCGAGGGCACGCGTTGCCGCATCTATGCGCCGGTCGGTGCGCATTCCGATCTGCTCGCCTATCTGGTGCGGCGGCTCCTGGAGAACGGCGCGAATTCCTCCTTCGTCCACCAGATCGTCGACGAAGATGTGCCGGCCGAGGCGATTGCCCGCGATCCATTCGAAAGCGTCGACACGCAGGGACCAGCGGCCAGTCCGGCCATCCCGAAGCCGGTCGCGATCTTCGGCACCGGGCGCGCCAATTCGAAGGGCTGGGACATTACCGATCCGCAGGTTCTGGCGACCATCGAAAAAGCGCGCGAAGCCTTCGCCGGACCGGACCGCTGGTGCGCCGCTCCCACCACACGGGCCGCGGGCGGCAAGGGACTGAAGCCAATCGTCAACCCTGCGAAACCCGACGATCAGGTCGGTACGGTTCGCGAGGCCACACCAGAGCAAGTGGAGACCGCCGTCGAAATCGCCGTGTCGGCGCAGCCGCGTTGGGCCGACACGCCGGTCACCGAGCGTGTCGCCATTCTCAGGCGCGCCGCGGATCTGTATGAAAAGAACGCGGTTGAATTCTTCGCGCTTGCCACGCGCGAAGCCGGCAAGACGCTGGCCGATGCCATCTCGGAAGTGCGCGAAGCGATCGACTTCCTGCGTTACTACGCGGCCGAAGCATCCGCTGCCGAGATCGGCACAGAGGCGCGCGGCGCGATCGCCTGCATCTCGCCATGGAATTTTCCGTTGGCGATCTTCACAGGCCAGATTGCCGCGGCGCTCGTCACCGGCAATGCGGTGCTGGCCAAACCGGCCGAGCAGACGCCGCTGATTGCCGCCCGAGCCGTTGGTCTGCTGCACGAGGCCGGCATCCCCGAGGACGTGTTGCAGCTTCTGCCCGGCGACGGTCCGTCTGTCGGCGCGCCGCTTACGGCCGACCCGCGCATCGCCGGCGTCTGCTTCACCGGCTCGACCGAGGTCGCGCGGCTCATCGAACGCCAGCTTGCCAAGACCGCAGCGCCCGACGCCATGCTGATCGCCGAGACGGGTGGCTTGAACGCCATGATCGTCGACTCTACCGCACTGCCGGAGCAGGCCGTGCGCGACGTGCTGGCCGCCGCCTTCCAGAGTGCGGGCCAGCGCTGCTCCGCGCTGCGTATGCTCTACATACAGAAGGACGTCGAGAAGAAGGTCGTCGAGATGCTGCGTGGCGCGATGGACGAGCTTGCCGTCGGCGACCCCTGGTCGATCTCGACCGATGTGGGTCCAGTCATCGACGACGAGGCGCGAAAAAATATCTCCGACTATGCCGAGGCGATGGAAGAGAAGGGCAGGCTGGTTGCGCGGGTCGATGCGCCGCAGACCGGCCGTTTCGTCGCGCCGCAATTGTTCCGCGTCTCGGGCATCGTCGAACTGGAGCGCGAGGTGTTCGGCCCGGTGCTGCACGTGGCGAGCTTTGCGGCAGAGAAGATCCACAGCGTCATCGCCGACATCAACCGCAAAGGCTATGGCCTCACCTTCGGACTGCACACCCGCATCGACGCGCGCGTGCAGGAGATCGTCGATCATGTCCACGCTGGAAATATCTACGTGAACCGCAACCAGATCGGCGCGGTGGTCGGCTCGCAGCCCTTTGGCGGCGAGGGGCTGTCCGGCACCGGGCCGAAGGCCGGCGGGCCGCATTACCTGCGCCGTTTCCGCCGGGCGCCAGACGCCTCTTCCGGCAAAGCGTCGCAAGGCAAACCGGTCGCACTGCAAGTACTCACGGATCATCTGTCGGACCCGATCGAGGGCGGCTGGTCGACGCGGCCGGACAGGATTGCGATCTTGCGGAAGCATCTACGCGGCAAGGGTGCGCATGCGATCGCAGCGGCAGCCGCCACCGATTTCGGGCCGGTCGATCTGCCCGGCCCGACCGGCGAGGCGAACACCCTGACACTGTTGCCGCGAGGCAGGGCGTTGGTGCTCGGGCCCGATGCCGAGACCTTGCTCGCCCAGGCAATCCAGGCGCTTGCCGCCGGCAATGCGGTGCTAGCCGTCGCGCCGGGCGCACCGCACGCCCTGCAGCCTCTGACGGGCAAGGGTCTGCCCCTCGCGGCGCTCGACGGTGTCGTCGAACCCGCCATGCTGGAGAAATTGGGTATCGACGTCGTGGCTTCAGCCGCCGGTCCCGAGACGCTGCGCGCGCTGCGTCGGACTCTGGCCGACCGCAGCGGACCGATCGTGCCGCTGATGAGCGAGGTCATCTATCCAGCGGCTTACACACACGAACGCTCGGTCTGCGTCGACACCACCGCCGCAGGCGGCAATGCGAGCCTGCTTGCTGCGGCGTAGCGTCATGCGCCTTCTACCGCTGTGAACCCCTCGAAGACTGGATGGCCGAGATAGAGCGGCTTGTTCTCGCCGGCGCCGCGATGGGCGGCACGGAAATTCTCCGACCTGGTCCAGGCAATGAAGTCCTGCTCGCTCGCCCAGATCGTGTGCGAGGCAAACAGCGTGTAACCTTCGGTTTCGTTCAGTGGCCCGCGCAGCAGGTGGAAGTCGCGGAACCCCTTCATCTCGGAAAGCGTCGAGTTGCGGCTCTTCCAAACCGCCTCGAAGGCATCTTCGGACCCTTTCACCACCTTGAAGCGGTTCATCGCGACATACATGCTTGTTCTTCTCCTTTGCGCCGCATGACCCCGAAAAGTCTGCAAACTTTGCTGCGCTGACCTTCGCTTCGGGATCGTGCCTTTAGCTCGCCAATGCCTTGGGCGGGTCGAAATTGATGCCGAGCAGCGAGCGCATGCTCGGTCGTGTCTTGACGAGGTCCTCGATCGAATAGCCCTCGAGCACTTCGAAGAAGGCGCCGAGCGCCTTGCGCAACGCCTCGTTCAGTCCGCAGCTGTCGACAAGCGGGCACTCGGTGGCGTCGTTCTCGAAGCATTCGGCCATGGCGAAGTTCTCTTCGGTCACGCGCACCACGTCGAACAGGCTGATCTTGTCGGCAGCCTTGCCGAGCTTCACGCCGCCATTTCTGCCGCGCACCGTCTCGATCAGCCCGTTCTCGACGAGCGGCTGCAGGATCTTGAAAAGGAAGAGCTCGGAGACGCCATAGGCCTCGGCGATCTCGGGGATGCGCGAGAGCCGCCCCTCGTTGGCCGCGCAATACATCAGGATGCGCACGGCATAGTTGGTTTGTCTGGTAAGCCGCATGGGGGTAGTTCCTCGGTTCGTCGAGCCGGACTATGGCGCGAACCACGCGATATTTCAAATTGCTGATGGACATAAGATGAGCGCATATGTCAACTTAAATCATGGTAATTTGCACCTTCGGCGTGCAATCGGCCTTCAAAGCTCTGAGAAGACGGCTTGTGAGCAACTGCCAAAGCGGACTCGACCCAGCCTGGCCGATCCCCGACAATGGCCTCCCAGACGCTTGAGTCTCATCCTATCTTCGAGCTGAAATGTCCGACCGACCGATCCGCGACCCGATCCTGCGCGATGCCATGCAGCGTGCGGAGCCTGAAGCGCCCATGCAGCAGAGCTTCATCCACCTGCGTGTCCATTCCGCCTATTCACTGCTCGAGGGCGCGCTGCCGCTCTCCAAGATCGTTGGCCACGCAGCAAAGGATTCGGCGCCGGCCATTGCCGTTACCGATACCAACAACCTGTTCGGTGCGCTGGAGTTCGCACAGAAGGCGGTTAAGGAAGGCGTCCAGCCGATCATCGGCTGCCAGCTCGATTTCAGCTTCGGCAGCAGCCGGGAAGAGGGGAGCCGGTCTTCTTCGCGCAAGATCGGCCCGCAGCTTTATCCATTGGTCCTGATCGCAGCCAACGAGTTGGGTTACAGCAACCTCGTGAAACTCGTCAGCCATGCTTATTTGGACACGCCCAGCAGTGCACCAATTCACCTTCCGGTCGACTTGCTTGACGGGCTTGCCGAAGGCATCATCTGCCTTACCGGCGGGCCGCGAGGCCCGATCGGCCGAGCCCTGAAGGACGATCATCGCGCCGAGGCCGAAGAGCGGCTGCTGGCGCTCAAGGACCTGTTCGGCGACCGGCTCTATGTCGAGATCGAGCGACTGCAGGGCTACGACCGGGCGTTGGAAGCGGCGACAGTCAACCTTGCCTACGGCCATGATCTGCCGCTGGTGGCCACCAACGCGGCCTTCTTCCTCAAGCGCGAGGATTTCGAGGCGCATGACGCGCTGATCGCGATCGCCGAAGGGACGGTCATCGCCAATGACGACCGTCGCCGGCTCACTCCGGACAACTATCTGAAAAGCCAAGCGGAAATGGCGGTCTTGTTCGCCGACCTGCCGGAGGCGATCGAGAGCACGGTCGAAATCGCGCGCCGGTGCTCGTTCTATCCAAAAAACCGCAGCCCGATCCTGCCCAGCTTCGCCGCGCGTGATGCGGCCGATGCGGGAGCCGCCAACAAGGCCGAGGCCGAGGAGCTTGCCCGGCAGGCCCGTGAGGGGCTGGCCATGCGCATCGCCACACGCGGCCTGACGCCCGGCTTCAGCGAGGAAGACTACAAGAAGCGGCTCGAATACGAGCTGTCGATCATCACGAGGATGAAGTATCCCGGCTACTTCCTGATCGTCGCGGACTTCATCAAATGGGCGAAGGCCCACGACATCCCGGTCGGTCCCGGCCGTGGTTCGGGCGCCGGCTCGCTGGTCGCTTATGCGACAACCATCACCGATGTCGACCCGCTGCGCTTCTCGCTGCTGTTCGAACGCTTCCTCAATCCCGACCGCGTGTCGATGCCGGACTTCGACATCGACTTCTGCCAGGACCGTCGCGAGGAGGTGATCCGCTACGTGCAGCAGAAATACGGCCGCGACCAGGTCGGCCAGATCATCACCTTCGGAACGTTGCAGGCGCGCGCCGTGCTCCGTGACGTCGGTCGCGTATTGCAAATGCCCTATGGCCAGGTCGACCGGCTCTGCAAGATGGTGCCGCAGAACCCGGCCAACCCTGTCAAGCTCGCCGACGCCATCGCCAACGAGCCGCGCTTTGCGGAAGAGGCCGAGAAGGAGCCGATCGTGCAGACCCTGCTCGACACGGCGCAAAAGCTGGAAGGGCTCTACCGACACGCCTCGACCCATGCGGCGGGCATCGTCATCGGCGACCGGCCGCTTTCCGAACTGGTGCCGATGTACCGCGACCCGCGCTCCGACATGCCGGTCACCCAGTTCAACATGAAATATGTCGAGCAGGCCGGGCTGGTGAAGTTCGACTTCCTCGGCCTGAAGACACTGACAGTACTGGACACGGCGGTGAAACTCATCCGCCGGCGCGGCATCGACATCGATCTGGCGCAAATCCCGCTCGACGACGAGAAAACTTACTCGATGCTGTCGCGCGGCGAGGTCGTCGGCGTGTTCCAGGTTGAAAGTGCGGGCATGCGCAAGGCGCTGATCGGCATGAAGCCGGACCGCATCGAGGACATCATCGCATTGGTGGCGCTCTACCGGCCGGGACCGATGGAGAACATCCCGACCTACAATGCCCGCAAGCACAAGGAAGAGGAGATCGCCTCGATCCATCCCAAGATCGATCACCTGGTCGCGGAGACGCAAGGCGTCATCGTCTACCAGGAGCAGGTGATGCAGATCGCGCAGGAGCTTGCCGGCTATTCGCTCGGCGAAGCCGACCTGCTGCGCCGCGCCATGGGCAAGAAAATCCGCGCCGAGATGGATGCGCAGCGGACCCGCTTCGTCGACGGCGCGATGAAGAACGAGCTGAGCAAGCCGCAAGCCGAGTTCATCTTCGACCTTCTGGCGAAATTCGCCGACTATGGCTTCAACAAGAGCCATGCGGCGGCCTATGCGCTGGTCTCCTACCAGACCGCCTATTTGAAGGCGCATTATCCGGTCGAGTTCCTGGCGGCGTCCATGACGCTCGACATGTCCAACACCGACAAGCTTGCCGACTTCCGCGCCGACGCCATGCGGCTCGGCATCGATGTCGTTCCGCCGTCGGTGATGACGTCCTATCGCGATTTCGAGGTAGGCGAGAACCGCATCTTCTATTCGCTCGCGGCCATCAAGGGTGTCGGCGACGCGGCGGTCGAGCACATCGTGCAGAAGCGTGCAGACGGACCTTTTGCAAGCCTTGAGGATTTCGCTCAGCGGATCGACCCCAAGGTTGTAGGCAAGCGCGTGCTGGAAAGCTTGATCATGGCTGGCGCGCTGGACGGCTTCGGGCGCGAGCGCGCCACCATGATAGCCGGCGTCGAGGCGATCATGGCGGCGGCGGCCTTCGCTTATGAGAGCGCCACCAGCGACCAGATCGACATTTTCGGCGCCGGCACTGCCGCACGCCGCCCGGAAGCGATCCGATTGCCTCAGGCCGAGCCATGGTTGCCGGCCGAGCGGCTGCACCGCGAATTCCAGGCCGTGGGCTTCTATCTCTCCGCTCATCCGCTTGACGAATACAAAACCGCGCTAGAGCGTATGCGCGTGCAGAACTGGGCCGAGTTCTCGGCCGCGGTGAAGCGCGGCGCGACGGCCGGCCGGCTCGCCGGCACCGTCACGGCCAAGCAGGAGCGCAAGACGCGCACCGGCAACAAGATGGGAGTCGTCCAGCTTTCAGACACCTCCGGCCAGTACGAGGCCGTGCTCTTCTCGGAAGGGTTGGCGCAATATCGCGACATGCTGGAGCCCGGTAGGTCGGTGGTCGTTACGGTCTCGGCCGAAGACCGGCCCGAAGGCATCAATCTGCGCATCCAGACGGTGCAGTCGCTGGAGGACGAGGCGAGCCGCGTGCAGAAGTCGCTGCGCATCTTCCTGCGTGATGCAGGTCCAGTCGGCACGCTCGCCTCGCAGCTTGCCAACAAGGGCGAGGGGCAGGTGAGCTTCGTGCTGATCAAGGAAGGCGGCCTGGGCGAAGTCGAAATCGCGCTGCCCGAGCGCTATGCCGTCTCGCCACGCTTAGCCTCAGCGATGCGGGCTGTGCCAGGGGTCGTAGAGGTGGAATTGGTGTAGCCAGTGCGTTCAGGGCACTATCGTTTCTATGCCTAGTAACGGACCGGCCGAAGCCATCGTCGCGTCAAGGGTACAGACGGCCGCTCCGTTTTCGGCCGCCACTGCCAGATGAAGCGCGTCGCTCGCACGCAAGCCTGTCAGATGATTGTCAGTGAACAGGGCAGCGGATCGAAAGTGTCTGGTCTTGACCGGCAGCGTGCTCAGAGAGTCACTGACCAAATTGGAGAACGCGCTGAGAGCAGCAGCACGTTGCTCCAATCTGATTTGACCAGTCCGTATCTTCAGGGATAGCGCAGACGAGAATTCGGTTACTACCCAGTCGCTGATAACGACCTCTTCGGAGTCGAATCTTCCCAACCACGATCGAACATCGTCGGATTTCGCTTCTTCAGCAATGGCAGCTACCCAAACCGACGTATCGACGTAGAACATCAATAACGTTCGCTATCGCGCATTCGCCGGATGAAGTCGCCTGCGGACTCGGTTTGATATGGCATCTTGGCCGCGACGCGTTTCAGCATCTCGATATCGATCGGCTTCTTCTTTCGCTGGGGGGGCACAAGTTGTGCGACCGGCTTCCCGCGACGCAGGATTTGCACGGTTTCGCCGGCGGCGGCTTGCTCAACCAGCTCGCTCAGATGTGCCTTGGCTTCGGCTAGATTGACGGTTTTCATCTGCTCATGACCAATTAGTTGGTCACTTATATCATATGTGGAGAGCTATTTCCAAGCGCCGTCCGGAACTGCGAGTCAAACCCCGTACCTCTCCGTCCTGATCCGCTCCGCCGCGACACCCGCTGCGATCAGGGCATCGGACGCGGCGGAGACAAAGGCATTTGCGCCGCAGACATAGGCGAGGCTGGGTGTCGCCGGCAGCGTCGCGAGCACGGCCGAGATCATCGTGGGATCGATGCGGCGTCCGTAGTCCTTATCTCGTTTCGGCGGCTCGCGCGTGAGCGTCAGCATCACGTCCAAGCCGTCGCGTTTTTCATCGAATGCCAGAAGCTCGTCTCGGAAGATGACCTCTTCCCATACCCGCGCCGAGTAGAGCAGGGCGACCGGGGTGCCGGACCCGCGCGCGGCGCGGTGGCGCACCATGCTCATCAGCGGCACGACGCCCGATCCGCCACCGATCAGTATGAGCGGTCCAGGCTGATCCGAGTTCCAGACGAAATGTCCACCGAGCGGGCCTTTCAGCTCGATCTCGTCGCCGACCGCGGCGATGTCGTGGAAGAAGGGAGAGACCTCGCCGTCCTCCAGCTTCTCGATCGCAAGCTCGATCTCGTTACCCGCCTCGGGTGCGGAGGCGATCGAATAGCTGCGCTGAGCCGTATAGCCGTCTGGTGCGATCAGCCGCACGTCGACATGCTGACCGGCGCGATAGGCAAAGGGTTCGCTGGGTAGGAAACGAAAATTCATGACCCGCGATGTGAGCCGGCTGATCGCCGCGATCGTCGTCGGCTGCCAGCGCGCGCGCCGGTTGGCCACAAGGCCGGCGAACGCCTCAGTCATCCGTATAGCGCTGCTCGCGCCAAGGGTCGCCATAGGCATGATAGCCGCGCAGTTCCCAGAAGCCGAGCGTATCGGTGTCGGTGAACTGCAGGCCGTTCAGCCACTTCGCCGACTTCCAGAAATAGAGGTGCGGCACGAGCAGCCGCGCCGGCCCGCCGTGGTCCGGCGCGATCGGCTTGCCCTCGTATTTCAGCGCCACCATGGCTTTGCCGCCCACGAGGTCGGCGGTCGGCACGTTGGTCGTGTAGCCGTCGTAGCCATGCGCAACCGTGAATCCGGTCGGCGGCTCGATCCCGACCATTGCGAGGATGTCATCGACCAGCACGCCCTCCCAGGCCGTGTCGAACTTCGACCATGTCGTCACGCAATGGATGTCGCGCGTCATCTTCGATTGCGGGAGCGCGTTGAACTCTTCCCACGACCATTGAGCCACCGGCTTGGCGCGTACCTTCAGCGTAAATCTCCACTTGGCGAGGTTGACGCGTGGCGTAGGGCCGGCCGAAAGCACCGGAAAATCCTGGGTCAGGTGCTGGCCGGGCGGCAGCCGTTCTGCGGCATCGGCTGCGGGCCGGCGTCCGCCAAATCCTCGAGTTATCATCGAGCGCTCCTTCGCAGTTGCAGCACGAACCTACTGTCCAAGGCCGCATCCTGCAATCCGAGGCGGGTGATGGAACCCGGAACAGGAATGGATGTATTTCAAGTTCGCAGGGCCGAAGTCGTCTGGCGCCTGCTCGAAACGTTTTGAACTACACCTTTGTCACCGACAGGACCTTCCCGGCCGGATCGATGAGGCAAGTCGCCCGGGCACCCTTGGCCTCGAGATCGACCCGATATTGTTGTGGATCGATCTGGGACGAACTGACCGGGAGCACGCTGGCCGCCTCGACCCCGAGCGTGGTCGCAGCGGCAGACGCACAGGTGAGCTGCAGATCGGCCGGCGCCGTCTGTGCGGTGTTGCGCAGGCTGTTGGCCGCTGTTGGGCCCGACATGCAGCCTGCCGGCAACATCGCCAGGCCCAGTGCTATCGGGGCCATCCATTGCCGGAGTGTGGCTGACATCGTCCGGTCCCCCGCCGGCGGCGCCAAATCGAAGCGGTCGGTCATGGTGATCAGACTCCCTTGTAGAGCGAGGCACCTTGCATCAGGACGATGACCTTGGCGCCGATTTCGATCCGCGAATGCAGGTCGACGATATCGTCGTTGTTCATGCGGATGCATCCCGACGAAACGTCGAGACCGATCGTCCAAGGTTCGGGCGTGCCGTGGATACGATAGATCGTGTCCTGGTCACCCTGGTAGAGATAGAGCGCACGCGCGCCGAGCGGGTTGTCCGGGCCGCCGGGCATGCCGTTCGCAAATTTCGCGGCATTGGGATCGCGCGCGACCATTTCCGCCGGCGGCGTCCATGTCGGCCACTCCGCAGTGCGGCCGACACGCACGATGCCAGCCCACCCAAAACCTTCACGGCCGACGCCAATCCCGTATCGGATTGCCTTCAGTCCCGGCTGAACCAGGTAGAGGAAATGCTGATTGCCGTCGATGATGATAGTCCCGGGTTTCTCCGCGGTCCGGAAATCGACGACCTGCCTGCGAAACGCTTCGGGGACCTGCTTGTGCGCAGCGTGGAACTGACGGGCCTTCTTTTTGTCGTAGTCGACCCATTTGCGGGTCTGCGGATCGAAAATCTGCGTCTGCGCTGCATAGGCAAGCGTGGCGCCAACAACGATCGCGGCCAGCGCGGCAAGACTCGCCCGGCCGATGCCGAGCCCTGTCGTACGGAGTGTCCCGGAGCCGAAGTACCGTTTCATGAAGGACCTCATGCTGTCCGTCCCTCTATTTCGACCAGGCACTCAGGCGATCGCCGTGAGCGGCAATCCAAGCTTTCGCGAACGATGCCGGGTCCTGCCGTTCCACCTGCAAGATGTAGCTCATCTCGATGATCTCCTCCGGCGTGAAGTCGATGTTGGAGAGAAAGGACGCCACCTTCGGCAGGCGCTCAGCCATGGAGGATGAGAAACCGATTTCGAAATGCGACGCCGGCCATGCGACCGGCGCCTCGGATTTGGACAGCCATTCCGTATCGTCGCTCGGCAACACGATCTTCCATTTCGCATCGTCGTGAGCTGGTTCCGTCAGGTGAACGATGTCGTGCAACCGGAACACGTGATGCGGGCTGTAGCAGTAGAACACGATCGGCTCGCCGGTTGCCGCCGCGGCGTCGACGGCGGCCATCGCGACATCCTCAGGCATGCTGAGCAGCGTCATGGTCTGATCGTAGCCGTAACTCTTGGCACGGATTCTTTCGATCGCCGTCGACGACCAGGTGTCGGCACCGATCCACATCTCGCCCTTTCCGTCGCCGTCGGTGTCGAAGACCTTGGTCTTTACCGGGTCGAGGAGATCGGAGACATCCTTCACACCGTATTTGTCGGCTGTCTCTTTGGTGGCGCACAGACCCTGCTCGGCAGAGACTTCCTTGGGGCTCAGCTGGACCGTCTTCCTGTCATCGACGTATTTCTTGATGAGGGAATCGAAATTGGGCTGCCAGACTTCGGGATGAACGTCGACCTTGCCGGAATCCAACCCGGCAAAAATGATAAGCGTCCCCATTTCCTCGACGTCGACGCTCAGGCCGAACTGTTTTTCGATGCCGTATTTTATGATGTTTGCCGATGCCTGGCCGGAAGGCCAGTTGGGCATTCCTATCTTCAAATCGGCAGCGGCGCCGGCCGTGGCAATCGCGGAAAGGAAGAAGACGGACAAGCCGAGTTTTGGCAACAAGCTTGCGTGGGCCAAGATCATTCTCTCCGGTCAGTGTCCCCCAAGAGAACAAGTCGGTCCGCCCGAATCCAATTCAAACCACAAGCTTGCGACAACCGCCAGCGAAACTTCAGACAAATCAGTATTATTCTCTATGGAGTCACCCGCTCCGTGTCGCGCGCCGGTCTGATCCGCAGGTTGATCAGGTTCCCGGCCAGTATCAAAAGCGCGCCGGCCGCCGTCCAGACGTCTATCTGCTCGGAATAGAGCAGCCATCCGATCAGCGCCGAGAGCGGCACGCGCAGGAAATCGATCGGCGACACCAGCGTGGCGTCGGCGTGCGCAAGCGCCCGCGCCAGGCAATAGTGCGAAGAGGAGCCGGTGAAGGCGATCACCAATATCCACGGCCAAAGCTCCGCCGGCGGATTTCTCCAGACATAGATTGCCGGGACGAGGCCGATAGCGGATTGGATGATCAGCATCCAGAGGATGATCCTGACGACATTGTCGGTGCGTGTCAGCGACTTCACCATGACCAGCGAAATGCCGAAGAAGACGGCCGCCGCAAGAACGATCAGGTGGCCGGCCTGAACTTCGTTGAGCCCCGGCCGTACTATGACGAGGATGCCCACGAGCCCGAGCAGGATGGCGATGACGCGCGGACGCGTCAGTCTTTCGCCGAGAAAGGTGACCGCAAGCAGCGCCGTCCAAATCGGCGTTGTGAATTCGATCGAGATCAGCTCGGCGAGCGGGATCAGGGTGAGCGCATAGAGCCAGGCGAATTGGCCGGCATAATGGGCGATATTGCGGCCTATATGCTGGAGCGGGCGCTTGGTGCGCATGGCTGCGAGGCCGCCGGCAAGCTGCACCAGCGGCAGAAGCATCAAGAAGCCGATCACCGAGCGCATCTCCATGACCTGGAAGACATCCAGCACGGAGGTCGTCGCGCGGCCGGCAACTGACATGATGAGAAAAGACGCGATCGACCCCGCCATCCACAGCGCGGCCTTGAAGTTGGATGGTTGGGGAGTCATGCGGCGCTATCTGGCAGGGCGGGCGCCACGCCGCAACCCGTAGCTCCGGCATTCAACTGGGCCAGGGCGTTAGCCGATGCCGGCTATTCTTCGATGAACTCCTGATTTGCGCTGCGTCCCTGGCCGAAGGTGTAGCCGGTCTCGACGGCCTTCCTGCCGAATTTATCGCGCAGGGCGTCCATCGCGCCCTCGGCCGCAGCACGCTTGCGCGACTTCTCATCGACCAGGTCGGGCGGATCGGCCTTTGCGGCGTCGGTCAGGTCGCTGACGCCGATGCCCAGCAGCCGGTATTTGGTGCCGTCGGTCTCTCGTTCCAGCAGATGAAGACCGGTCTGGAAGATGCGGTCGGCAAGTCTGGTCGGGTCGCTGAGCTGGCGATTGCGGGTGCGCAGCTTGAAGTCCTGCGTCTTCAGCTTCAGCACTACCGTGCGGCCGGCGAGCCCGGCTTTCTTCAACCGTGACGAGAGCTTCTCCGACAGCGCCCTCAGCACCGGCACGAGGTCGGTGCTGGAGGCGAGATCGATGTCGAAGGTGGTCTCGGCAGAAATGCTCTTGGCGTCGCGGTCGGGATACACTTCGCGGTCGTCCTGGCCGCGCGAAAGGTGGTAGAGCCGGCTGCCCATGGCGCCATAGCGGCGCAGCAGATCGCCCTGATCCATGCGCTGCAACTGGCCGATCACGCGGATGCCGTCGGCTTCCAGCGTAGCCGCGAAGGCCTTGCCGACGCCCCAGATCAGCGTCACCGGCTGCCCGGCAAGGAAGCCGAGCGCTTCTGCCTCGCTGATCACGGAGAAGCCGCGCGGTTTCACGAGGTCGGAGGCGACCTTGGCAAGGAATTTGCAGTAGGAAAGCCCGACTGAGACGGTGATGCCGATCTCCCGCTCCACGCTGCGGGCGAATTCGGCGAGCACCAGCGCAGGCAGCCTCTTGTGCAGCCGTTCGGTGCCGGCAAGGTCGAGGAAGGCCTCGTCGATCGAGAGGGGTTCGACCAGCGGGGTGAGCGCCTGCATCATGGCGCGCACCTCGCGGCCGACGCGGACATATTTCTCCATGTCCGGTGGAATCACGATCGCCTCGGGGCAGGCTTCGAGCGCCTTGAACATCGGCATGGCCGAGCGCACGCCCTTGATGCGGGCGATGTAGCAGCAGGTCGAGACGACGCCCCGCTTTCCGCCGCCGACGATCACCGGTTTGTCCCTCAACTCGGGATTGTCGCGCTTCTCGATCGCCGCGTAGAAGGCATCGCAGTCGATATGGGCGATATGCAGCCTGCCGAGCTCCGCGTGTTTGGCCAGCCGCGGACTGCCGCACGCCTCGCAACGGGCCGCAATGCGGCCTTGCATTTGCAGGCAATCCCGGCAGAAACCGTGTTCGAGATGGTTGACGGGCGTGCCCATTCATGAGAACATAGAGAGAACAAACGGAATCCTATTGCAGGCGGCCCTTACTGGCAATCGCGCAGGCGAGGTGTCACGATGATTAATGACATTGTGCCGTTGACAGCGGATTTATGGCCGGCTTTCGAAGCGCTGTTCGGCAAGCAGGGCGCCTGCTACGGCTGCTGGTGCACGCATTTTCGACTGCCGCCCGCGGTCCGGCGCGAGAACGACCGTGAGCGCAACAAGGATCACATCAAGGCGCGCATCATGACGGGTCCACCGCCGGGGCTGCTCGCCATGCGCGACGGCGTGGCCGAGGGCTGGATGCAGATCGGCCCGCGCTTCGACGTGCCGGAATTCAACAACGCCGGCCGCGCCTCCGCCCCGACCGATCATGCGGACGCCTCCGACCCGGCGGTCTGGGCGATCTCCTGCTTCTTCCTGAAAACCAGGGCTCGCGGGCAGGGGCTCACGCATCGGCTGGTCGCAGGCGGCATCGAGCACGCCAGGAAGAATGGCGCACGGTGCCTCGAAGCCTGCCCGATCGACCTTTCGCGCGATTCGCGCTCGATCGGCCTCTATGTCGGCTCGACGCGCGTGTTCGAAGGCGCGGGATTCACAAAGGTGTTGACGCGCAAGGCAGGCAGGCCGCTGGTGCGGCTGGAGCTATAGGTCATCAGCCGACGCGACGAGACTTTTGTCGATGGTGGGATTGCGGCGGTTCGAAAGCGCTACCGCGCCGAGCTAAATTCCCAGCGCCTTTGCAATCTTCGGTCCCGCGTCGCGCCAGTCCTCGGCCGAGATGATGCCGTCGGGGAGCGGCGGAAGAAGCATGCGCATCTCGGCATGCGCCATGACGTGGAAAAGGTGCGCGTCCACCAGCGTGCCGCGCACCGACACCAGATTGTGGGGAAGATCGTCTATGAAGGCGACCGGGCGCGGGTGATCGCCACGGAGTTGGCGTATTGCCGGACCCTTGGCGCGCTCGATGGTGAGCAACGGATAGCGAAAGCCGAGCGCGTCGAGATGGCTGCGCCGCACGGCCCTGTGCTTGCGCGGCATCGCCGTCAGCATGACGATCTCGGCCGCGCCGGCCAGCGATGCCACAGCCTCAGCCGCGCCTTCCGCCGCGACCTGCCAATCGGCTTGGACCGCGAAGAAGCCGTCGAGCAATGCCGCGACGCGCTCGGGTTCGACGATCGCGCCGGTGGCGGCTTCGGAAATATTGCCGTTGAGGCGGAATGAGCTCGTGTCGAACTTCAGCCCTTGCGCGCCGAGGAAGCCGATGAAGGGGCGCACGAATTCGAGCACGACCTCGTCGACGTCGAGCACGACAAGCGGCCGCGTGTCGCGCGACAGCTCGGCAATCTGGTGGGCCGTCTCGGGATCGTCGCTGGTCATGTCGACCTCTCATAGCGGTCATCGCCTCGAGGCAGGGCGCGCATCGCTGCGAGCACGGCAGCCGGTTCAATGCCCGTGCTCGATGTAAAGGCCATCAGCGTCGGCTCGTGCGCGGCGATGAAATGGAGCACGCCCGCCAGGAAGCCCGGCTCTCTTGCCGCGACGCGGATTGTTGCGGCCTCAATGCCGGTGATTGCCAGGAAGCGCGGGAGCAGCTCGCTGTCGGCGGCGATGAAGCCGAGCGCAGCGATCGCGATCTCTTCCGGGTTCTGTCTCTGCGGCATGGTATTTTTCACAGGCCTGTGTCCCCGAGGGATGCAACCGCCTTTCATCGCATCGATTACCGTTTCGTCAATGAAATTGCGCTATTATCTAAAGTGGGATTCGAGCGCGGGGGCAGGCGAGGGTGCTGGGCGGCCCCCGTTGCGTGCAGGCTGGGCGAAACGAAATGCCTAAGAAAGTGATGATCGTCGAGGACAACGAGCTCAACATGAAGCTCTTCCGCGACCTCATCGAGGCGAGCGGCTACGAGACCGTGCGCACGCGCAACGGGCTGGAAGCGCTCGACCTCGCCCGCCAGCACAAGCCCGACTTGATCCTCATGGACATCCAGTTGCCCGAGGTGTCCGGTCTCGAAGTCACCAAGTGGCTGAAGGAGGACGACGACCTCCACAAGATCCCGGTGATCGCGGTGACTGCATTCGCCATGAAGGGCGACGAGGAGCGTATCCGCCAGGGCGGCTGTGAGGCCTATATCTCGAAGCCGATCTCGGTGCCGCGCTTCATCGAAACCATCAAATCCTATCTTGGCGACGCCTGATGCGTTCGCCGATCTACGCCCGCAAGAGTAGCAGACCATGACCGCCCGCATCCTTGTCGTCGATGACGTTCCGGCAAATGTGAAGCTGCTCGAGGTCAGGCTGCTTGCCGAATATTTCGAGGTGCTGACGGCAGCGAACGGGCCCGATGCGATAGAGACCTGCGAGAACGGCAAGGTCGACGTCGTACTGCTCGATGTGATGATGCCCGACATGGACGGGTTCGAGGTCTGCCGCAGGTTGAAGGCGGATCCAGCCACCTCGCACATTCCCGTGATCATGATTACCGCGCTTGACCAGGTGTCCGACCGCATCAGGGGACTGGAGGCCGGCGCCGACGACTTCCTCACAAAGCCTGTAAACGATCTGCAACTGATGACGCGCGTAAAGAGCCTGGTGCGGCTGAAGATGCTAACGGACGAGCTCAGGCTGCGCGCCTCGACGACGCGCAACATCGGCATCGAGGAACTGCTCAGTCGCAAGCTGGCAGACGAAAAGACGCCGCCGCGCGTGCTGCTTATCGATGAGCGCGAGGCCTCGTTCAGGCGCATCCAGAAGATGTTGCGCAACGTGGCCGAGCTCGACATGGCGACGGATCCGCATGCCGGCTTCTTCCAGGCGGCCGAAACCCCTTACGAATGCGTCATCGTTTCGAGCGGCTTCGCCAATCTCGATCCCCTCAGGCTTTGCTCGCAGCTGCGCTCGCTCGATCGCACGCGTTTCCTGCCGATCATCCTCGTCGTCGACGAGGGCGAGGAGGATCGTGTCATCCGCGGGCTCGAGCTCGGCATCAATGATTTCCTGGTGCGGCCGGTCGATCAGCAGGAGCTGATCGCCAGGCTGCGCACGCAGGTCCGCCGCAAACGCTACAACGACCAGCTTCGTTCCAGCGTGGCCGAAACCATCGAGATGGCTGTGACCGACGGGCTGACCGGGTTGCACAACCGCCGCTATCTCGACAGCCATTTGCAGACGCTGTTCGATCGCGCGGTCTCCCGCAGGCGCGCGCTTTCTGTGATGATCATGGACCTCGACCGCTTCAAGTCGATCAATGATTCCTATGGCCACGACGGCGGCGACGATGTGCTGCGCGAATTTGCTCGCCGGCTGAGGAAGAATGTGCGCGGCATCGACCTCGCCTGCCGCTATGGCGGCGAGGAGTTCGTGGTGGTGATGCCGGATACGGATGCGCAGATCGCCGAAAAGGTCGCCGAGCGCATCCGCTCCGAGATCGAGAAAAATCCGTTTGCGGTCGATCGCAACGGCGTAACGATTCCGGTCACGGTGAGTGTCGGCGTGTCATCGGTAAAGCGTGGGCCCGACAGCGTTGCCGAGTTGATGAAGCGGGCCGATATAGCGCTCTACGAGGCCAAGAGCGGTGGCCGCAACCGGGTGGTTGCCAAGGCTGCATGAGGCTTTTGCGGAAGCGATAGCCGACTCAAGAAAACCCGCCGGCGTTTACCTTAATGGATGCAACTCGCCGGTTTTGGTTAAGAAATTGTTGATTTTCAAATGCTCTTGCGCGAGTGTGCCAGCGGAACAACGGGCGCTGCCGGGCACGAGGGGTTGGGGCTGGCAGCGAACCGCATACCCCATGATGCTCAGGTCCGCCGCATCTCCTGGGTCCGTGGGGTCGGCCGGCCGGCGCTGGCACATAGTGGCCTCCTCGTACCGCTGCCAGAAAGCCGACCGGCCCCCTTTTTTAGCAACACGCTAATTTCTTCCACGAAACTGCTGAATCAGAACGTAAAAAGACGATCGCCGCCCGGAGGCGGCGAAGCTGCATTCGAAATCCGGCAAAGATTACTTGATCTTCGTCTCTTTGAATTCGACGTGCTTCTTGGCGATCGGGTCGTACTTGCGGAAGGAGAGCTTGTCTGTCTTCGTGCGGCTGTTCTTGCTGGTCACATAGAAGTAGCCGGTGTCGGCGCTCGACAGAAGCTTGATCTTGATATTGGCTGCTTTGGCCATTTTTTAGGGTCCGTTGTCTGGCTGGTGTTGCCGCCTCATGTCGGGGTGCGACGGGTCGGCGCAAATCTGGCGCGACACATAAAGATCGCACCTGGAAAGTCAAGTCCGCCTGGGCAGGCGGCAGATGCGGATCGCCGCAAGTACGATGTAGGCCGCGAAGAACAGCGCCAGCGAATAGCCGAAACCGGGTGGGCCAAAGAGGTCCATGCTGACCCCGATCGCCTGCGGGCCGATCAGCATGCCGAAGCCATAGCAGAACACGAAGGCCGCATTGGCCGAAGCGAGTTCGTGGCCGGTGAGCCGCGAGCCGAGATGGGCAAGTCCGATCGTGTATAGCGCCGCCACTACGCCGCCCCAGACGAACAGCACCGCCGCCGTCAGGTACCAATTACCCTCGTACCATGGCAGGGCGAGCATGCCGGCGAGCCCGACAGCCGCGCAGGCGAGCAGCAGCAGGCGCCGGTCGCGTACCCGGTCGCTGATCAACCCGATCGGGATCTGCAGGATGACATTGCCGAGCCCGATCATGGAAAGCAGCAGAGCCGCGTCCGCCTCCGGATAGCCGATGCGGTTGCCATAGACCGGAAACAGGGCGAACCCGCCGGTCTCGACAGCGCCAAAGACCAGCACCGCTGCGGTCGCCGTCGGCACCAGCCAGACGTAGCGCGCGAAGCCAGCTTGCTCGTCCTCGTCGCTCTTATGGATCTTCGGGCTTTCGCGCACCGCGATCAGGACCGGGATGGCAGCAAACACGACGATCACGAACGTGACGCCGAAAGGCAGGAAGCCGGTGCTGCCCATCTTGGCGAACAACCACGGCCCGAACGCGAAGCCGAGCGAAAGCACCGTCGCATAGATGCCGAGAACGAAACCGCGGCGATTGGGCGGCGCGGACGTGCTGATCCAGAATTCGGAAAGGATGAAGAGGATGGTGAGGGCCACGTGTAGGATCGCGCGGAGCGGAAACCACATCCAGAAGGATGGCGCGAAATAGAAACCGACAAAAGCAAATGCGCCTACAAAGATCATGACGAGCATCGTCCACACCACGCCGAAACGCATCGCCAGCGGGGTGGCGAGCGGCGCGGCGACCACCGAGGCGATGCCGGCGACGGCTGTATTCATGCCGATCATCGACGCCGAGTGCCCGCGTGACTCCAGCACGACGCTGAGCAGCGGGGTGCCGAGCCCGATGGCGATGCCGACCACGCTAATCGAGGCGATGGCCGCTGATATTGAGAGCCAATGCGTATGCGCGACGCCGGCTGGATTGTGGTGGTCCGGATCGTGGTTCATCGACCTAACGCGACAGGCAAGGAAAGCCGGTTGGCAGGAGGAGGGCGAATTGACGCCTCCGGTGACCCATGAGGCGGTGTCTGTCAATATCCTGAGATGTTCGAGCGCTACCGTCGCATGTGCGATTTTCGGCCTCCGCGGCTCTCCACCCTCAATTTGGAGGTGGCGGCTGATCGGCGAAAATTTGACGTTTGCGGCATCTGACGTAATTTCGGCGCAATGTCGGAAAGTGCTAGCAGGCAAGTTTGGATGCAGGTGACGCAACAGCCGGCATCCGGGTGAAATGACCAACAGTGGGGGTGCGCATGCTGAAATCAGTCATTGGTGCGGTTGCCGTTGTCGCCGGAATGATGTTCGTCCCAACGCTCGGCCAGGCCTGCGAAGGCGGCAAAGTGCTGATCGAGGACAAGTTTGACAAGCTGAACCCGGCCTGGGGCTTCACGCTTGACGCCGCAACCGAAAAACTCGATTCAAACGGTCTGTCGGCCGACGCTCCGCCGAACTACTACAGGCGTGCGCTCAGCCAGTTAAGCTATTACAACGACTATGTTGCCTGCGCGACGTTTACAACGGTATTCACCTGCACCAATACCAGCCAGTGCGAATCGCAGCCTTATGTCGGCATCGTTGTGCTCGCCGGCGACTCCAAGAATTTCTATACGTTCGAGGTTTCCCCAAGCTACAACACCTACAGCCTGTCGCGTGTCCAGAACAACAAGTGGCTCTACCCGATCGGCTGGACCGCGATGCCCGACAACAAGAAATTCGCCACCGGCGAAAAGATCGAGCTCGAGGCGGTCGTCAAGGGCTCGAACATGAAGTTCAAGGTCAACGGCAAGCAAGTGCTGGAATTCGAAGGCGTCGCACCTGACGGCGGCTCGCTGGTCGGCTTCGAGCTCAGCACATTCGCCTCCGACACCAAGAACAGCAGGTTCCAACTGTCCAACTTCACGGTCAAGGAACTGCAGTAGTCGGTCGTTTGGCGTCGGCTAAAGAATGTCCCGTACGAAGCGCTGGCCGACCAGACGATAGAACGGCACCGGACCTCCAGGCGCGAGGTCCGGGTCGGACGAGAGCCTCTCCTCGAGACTTTCCAGGACCATCTTCGTGATCGTCGGGATGTCGGCGCGCTTGGCTTCGTCGAGCGGAAGCCAGACGATCTCCTCGAGTTCGTCCGTCGGTCCGCCATCCGGAAGAATGATCGTCACATCCTCGCGGTCTGCGGCAAAGAAGCGCGTGTCGAAGCGGCGCACGCAGCCGGGCGGCGTGATTGCGCGCGCCACCAGGCGCAGGCTGCCCAGCGACGGCTGGACGCCGTGGTCGGCAAAACCGCGCCAGTCCTCGGACTTGACCGAAAAGGCGCCTTTGCGACCGATCAGCAGGCCGGCTTCCTCATAGGTCTCGCGCAGTGCCGAAAGCGCGATCGAGCGGGCGCGGCGAGCTGTGACGCGGCCGGAAGTCAGCTTCGCCAGTTCGAGCGGGTGGAGGTCGTCCGCGACGGCGATTGCGGCATCCGCGCGATCGGTGCGGCCGCCCGGAAAGACGAATTTCCCGGGCATGAAGGCGTGTCGGCTGTGCCGACGCCCCATCAATATCTTGATGCTTCCGCCGCTACGGTCGAGCAGGATCAGAGTCGCGGCGTCGCGCGGCCGCACCCCTTTTCCGCCGAGCGCAATGTCGCGATGTTCGGCCTTGTCGAGCGCGGATTTGGTCATGTCGTTCATCAGCGTGATTGGCAAGAGGCCGAGTTGAAGCTTCACGAGGATTGGCGTGATCGGCCTCATGCGGTATTCTGCGGTCCACGGTCAATGCCCAGGAGCACAGAATCTCCGCCGGCCTGTCCCTTTGCGACATCCTCCACAAGGCGTTGTTCCACGCTAACCAAGGTAAGTGTAAGCGAGATAGATCTCGCTCCTTGCCGGGTTCGGCCAGCTCAGTGAAGTTAAAACGCGGACGCTCTCCTTGCGATGATGATTGCAAGGAAATATCTTTCTGATTCTGTTGCTCGCAGTTCTCATAAGATATAAATTGAATATTGAGAAGGCGCGATCGGGGGAGGTCGATGCCCAAGCTTCCAATCTCACTGAGCAGCTTTTTGGCCGCGTCCAGACGTGAGAGTTACGCCCAATTTCGAGGCGACTATTCGCGGGGCAGGAATAGCTTCATTATTGCGACAACAGAGCCGAAATTCCTTTTGCCAGCGCTGAATGCAAGGGCGATCGACAAGGTGCCGGGGTTTTCAATCAACGACGCGGCAATTCTTACCCTCGCAAACGGACACAAGGAACTCTTCCTGGACCCGCAGCTCCGCAAATATCGCGAAGCTCATCTGGCATTTCTGGACGCTATCGGCATCAAATTCGACAAAAGTGAGATTGCGGCTCTGGATTCGGATCATGCCTATCCGACATCCGCAGCGATCGGCACGATCGGGATGGTGAAGATGAATCTCATCAGCAGGGAGGTGAACCGATCATTCGGCGCTGGGTGGGAGAAGCGCCTCACTCATGATCGCCCCGATTCCGAATTAAAAAGAGGCGAGTTGGCGGCGCTGTTGAAGGCCCTCGATGTCAGCCTCTCAGATTCAAAAAATCCCGAAAGATCCCTGAAACTCGGTGGCGAGCAATTGATCGCCCTGGGATATGCCGCTCTCGCGGAGCGTAAGTTTCTGCTGGAGCAGGTCGAACAGTGCATGCTGGACAAGCAGACACAGGATGAAAACTACGCAGTCGCGACCGGACAGATAAACCTTGAACCGGGACAACCGCTGATTCCGGAAGAATAGAAATGAAGAGGTCGGCTCATTTCGCGATGAGCCCCCGACTTCCGAAAATCATGTTGGCAAAATTCTGAGCAGCCGGAGCGGTCAGGTCTCGGGATGCGTTTCGATATGGTCTCCCTCGCCTCCGAAGCCGTGCATGTAGAGCGCCCATTGCATGCCGACCACCGCACCCTTGACCGGCCGCAACAGCACCAGGGCAAGCAGAATGGTCAGCGGAATCCAGATGGCGAGGTGCACGCCGAGCGGAAGGTCGAACATGGTTTCGACGCCCAGAAAGGCGCCGACAACGATATGCCCGACGATCACGACGACAAGATAAGCCGGGAAATCGTCGGCACGCTGGTGAAAGATTTCTTCGCCGCAGTGTTCGCACCTGTCGACGGTCTTGACGTAGGAGCGGAAAAGACTGCCTTCGCCGCAATTCGGGCATTTGCCGAGGAAGCCGCGTTTCATCGCCGTCCACAACGGACGGGCAGGGCGCAGCGACTGCAGTTCACCGCCGAAAACCTGTTCGCTCATCTCGGTCTCCTGCCGCGCTGACCCGCCCCATCGTTGCGGGCAGCGCGCTGTTTCTTGGCCTTGTGGAAAGACCGCTTTCCTGCCGGTAAAGCCTTCGGCTCGCTTAACATCTCAAAGCGCATTGCGCCGGCCAGCGGTGCAACCTCGATCAGCCTGACCTCGACGTCGTCGGCAAGCTGGTAGCCTTTGCCGCTGCGCTCCCCGAAAAGGGTGTGTGCGGACTCGTCGTAGATATAGTAATCGCCGCCGAGCGTCGACACCGGCACAAAGCCATCTGCTCCATAATGTGGCAATTTGACAAAAAGTCCCGCCTTGGTGACGCCGGAAACGCGCCCCTCGAAGGTCTCGCCCTTGCGCTCGGCGAGAAAGCCCGCGATCAATCGGTCGACAGTCTCGCGCTCGGCCGCCATGGCGCGACGCTCGGCAGCGGATATGAGCCCCGAGGCCTCGTCGAGCCGCGCCTCCTCCTCGGCGGTGATACCGTCCTTGCCGAAGCCCAGGGCGGAAATCAACGCGCGATGGACGATCAGGTCAGCATAGCGGCGGATCGGCGAGGTGAAATGCGCATAGCGCCTCAGATTGAGGCCGAAATGGCCGATATTGTCCGGCGAATATTCAGCCTGGCTCTGCGAGCGCAGCACCACCTCGTTGACCAGCTCTTCGTTGTCCGCGCCGTCGACTCGCGCGAGAATCTGGTTGAATTGCGAGGGGCGGAGCTGGGCGCCGCGCGCCAACGACAGGCCGATCGACTGCAGAAACTCGCGCAACGTCTCCTGCTTGGCGAGCGAAGGCCCGTCATGGATGCGGTAGACCAGCTTCTGCCGCTTGGCCTCCAACGTCTCGGCCGCCGAGACGTTGGCCTGGATCATGAACTCTTCGATGAGCTTGTGCGCGTCGAGCCGTTCCGGAACTACGACGCGGTCGACCGTGCCGTCGGGCTTCAGCAGGAGCTTGCGTTCCGGCAGGTCGAGCTCGAGCGGCTGGCGCGCCTCGCGGCCGCGCTTCAGCACGGCATAAGCGTCCCAGAGCGGCCTGAGCACGGTGTCGGGGATCGGCCCGGTCTTGTCGTCCGTCCGGCCGTCGATCGCGGCCTGAGCCTGCGGATAGGCGAGCTTCGCCGCCGATTTCATCATCACGCGATGGAACGTGTGACGGATCTTGTGGCCATCCGCCGTAAATGTCATGCGCACCGCAAGGGCAGGGCGGTTCTCCTGCTCCTTCAGCGAGCAGAGATCGTTGGAAATGCGTTCGGGGAGCATCGGCACGACGCGATCGGGAAAATAGACCGAGTTGCCGCGCCTCAGCGCCTCGCGGTCGAGCGCCGAGCCCGGCCGCACATACGCCGCGACATCGGCAATGGCGACGGTCACGATTACACCGCCGGGGTTCTTCTCGTCTCCGTCCGGCTCGGCGAAGACCGCGTCGTCATGATCCTTGGCGTCGGCCGGATCGATCGTGACCAGCGGCAGTTTGCGCCAGTCCTCGCGGCCGGCCATCGTCACGGGCTTCGCGGCTTCCGCCTCCGCAAGCGCGGCTTGCGGGAAGATATGCGGGATGTCGTGCGCATGGATGGCGATCATGGAGACCGCCTTCTCGCTGGTGAGCGAACCGAGCACCGAGATGACCTTGCCGTGTGGAAGCCCGTAGCGGCCGGTGCGCGCCGGCTCGACCTCGACCAGATCGCCATGCTTCGCATCGCCGGCCAACTCCGGATCGACGATCAATTCAGGCTGCCGGCGCTCGACGGGCTCGATGCGGAAGCTGCCGTCATGCATCACGCGAAAGACGCCAAGCACGGCCTCGCGCCGCTTGTCGAAGACGCGGATGACACGGCCGGTATAGGCCGGGCCGGTTTCGTGGCCGGTCGGGAAGACCTTGGCCAGCACTCGGTCGCCAATGCCCGGCGCCGGACCGGCATGGCCGCGCGGCATTCGCATCGAGACGGTCGGGACGATCCCGTCGGCCTGATATTCGGAAGGCCGCGCGAGCAGGCTGCCTTCGTCGTCGCGGCCAAAAACGTCCAATACCACCACATGCGGCAGCGCGCCGGGCTTGAGCAGCCGCTTGCGGTCCTTGCGCAATGCGCCTTCGTCCTGCAGCTCGCGCAGCAGGTCCTTTAGCCAGACGCGGTCTTCGCCCTTCAGCGAAAACGCCTTGGCGATCTCGCGTTTGCCGGAGCGGTCCGGGTTTTCCTCGATGTAGCGGAGGATGTCCTCGCGCGCCGGCCGGAAGTCGACTTTTCCGGACGTGCCAGCCGCGGCGCCTTTGCGCTCTGCCTTGTGCCCGGAGATGCTGCGCGCCAACGCCTCAGGCCTTCTTGCGGCCCCTGCCGCGGAAGGACTTGCCACTGCCGCCCTTGGCGGCCTTTTCGGCGATCATAGCCAGCGCCTCCTCCTGCGTCACGGAAGTCGGGTCCTTGCCCTTGGGCAGCGTGGCGTTGACCTTGCCCCAGTTCACATAGGGGCCGTATCTTCCATCGCGCACGGTGATCTCGCCGCCTTCCGGGTGCTCGCCCAGTGACTTCAACGCGGCAGGCGTGCCGCCGTTGCGTCCCGCCTTGCCCTTTGCCTGCTTCTCGGCGATCAGCGAGACGGCGCGGTTGATGCCGATCGAAAACACGTCCTCGACATTGTCCAGATTGGCATAGGTGCCGTCATGCAGCACGAACGGCCCGTAGCGGCCGATGCCGGCCGAGATCATCTTGCCGGTCTCGGGATGCTTGCCGACGTCGCGCGGCAGCGAGAGCAGCGCCAGCGCCTTCTCGTGATCCATCGCCTCGACCGTCCAGCCCTTGGGCAGGCTGGCGCGCTTGGCGTCCTTGCCTTCGCCGCGTTGCACGTAGGGGCCGAAACGGCCGCTGCGCAGCGTGATCTCCTCGCCGGTATACGGGTCCTTGCCGAGCACCTTGGCGCCGTCCTCGACCGCTCCCGCCTCGCCATTGCCGTTCGCGGCATCGCCGAGCTGGCGCGTGTAGTTGCATTCCGGATAGTTCGAGCAGCCGACAAAGGCGCCAAACTTGCCGAGCTTCAGCGAGAGATTGCCGGTGCCGCATTTCGGGCAGGCGCGGGGATTGGAGCCGTCCTCCTTGGCCGGGAAGATCAGCGGCGCCAGCTCCTCATTCAGCGCATCGAGCACGTCGGCGACGCGCAGCTCCTTGATGTCGTCGACCGCGCCCGAGAAATCGCGCCAGAAATCGCGCAGCACCTCCTTCCAGGCGAGCTTGCCATCGGAAATCTCGTCGAGCTTCTCCTCCAGCGAGGCCGTGAAGTCATATTCCACGTAGCGCTCGAAGAAGCTTTCGAGGAAAGCCGAGAGCAGCCGGCCCTTGGATTGCGGCACCAGCCTGCGCTTGTCGATGGTGACGTATTCGCGGTCTTCGAGCGTCTTCAGGATTGCCGTGTAGGTCGACGGCCGGCCGATGCCGAGCTCTTCCAGCTTCTTGATCAGCGTCGCTTCGGTGTAGCGCGGCGGCGGCTCGGTCGTGTGCTGGGTCGGTACGATCCGGTCCCTGGCGAGCGTCTCGCCAGGCCGAATCTCGGGTAGCCGGCGGCTCTCCTCGTCCTCGGCATCGTCCTCGCGATTGTCCGTGTAGACGGCAAGGAAACCATCGAAACGGACCACCGAACCGACGGCCCTCAGCCCGGCAGTGCGCGCGCCGTTGACGGCATCGATCTCGACCGTCGTGCGCTCGATCTCGGCCGCCTGCATCTGGCTAGCGACCGTGCGCTTCCAGATCAGCTCGTAGAGGCGCGCCTGGTCGGCATCGAGAAATTTTTGCATCTCGGAAGGCTTGCGCGAAAAATCGGTCGGTCGGATCGCCTCATGCGCTTCCTGCGCGTTTTTCGCCTTGGTCGAATAGAAGCGCGGCTTTTCCGGCAGGTATTTATCGCCGAACTCGCTGGCGATCGCGTTGCGCGCGGCCGATAGCGCCTCCGGCGCAATCTGGACGCCGTCGGTTCGCATATAAGTGATGAGACCGGCCGTCTCGCCGCCAATGTCGATGCCTTCGTAGAGTCGCTGGGCGACCTGCATGGTGCGGGTGGCACTGAAGCCGAGATTGGACGATGCAGCCTGTTGCAGGGTCGAGGTCGTGAAGGGCGGACCTGGATTGCGCTTCGTCGGCTTTGCCTCGACCGAGGCGACGCGGAAAGTCGCGCCGTCGAGCATGGCGACGATCCCGTCCGCCTCAGCCTTCGAACCGATGTCCAGCTTCTGTAGCTTCTTGCCGTCGAAGGCTGTGAGCCGCGCCTCGAATTGGTCGTTGCGTGGGGTCCTGAGGAGTGCGGCGATCTGCCAGTACTCCTGGCGAACGAAGCGCTCGATCTCGGCCTCGCGGTCGCTAACGAGCCTCAGCGCCACCGACTGCACGCGGCCGGCCGAGCGGGCGCCCGGCAACTTGCGCCAAAGCACAGGGGAGAGGGTGAAGCCAACCAGATAGTCGAGCGCGCGGCGGGCGAGATAGGCGTCGACCAGCGGCCCGTCGATCTGGCGCGGGTTGGCCATCGCGTCGAGCACGGACTGCTTGGTAATGGCGTTGAAGACGACGCGGCTCACCGGCTTGTCCTTCAACGCGCGTTTCTGCTTCAGCACTTCCAGGACATGCCAGGAGATCGCCTCGCCCTCGCGGTCGGGGTCGGTGGCCAGAATCAGGCCATCGGCGTCCTTGACCGCCTTGGCGATGTCGGTGAGGCGCTTGGAGGAGGGGCCGTCGACCTCCCAGGACATAGCGAAATCTTCGTCAGGACGCACTGAGCCGTCCTTGGCAGGCAGGTCGCGGACGTGGCCAAACGACGCCAGGACCTTGTAGTTCCTGCCGAGATATTTATTGATCGTTTTGGCTTTCGCCGGGGATTCGACGACGACGACGTCCATTCTGGAATGCGATGTCCTAGGCTGCGGGTCGAGCAGATAGTTGGAAGAGCCCGTCAAATGGCTGCGCTTTGGGTCGCGGTCAAGCCCCCGGCCGATTTTCACGCCGACTGGGCTAGCCGGGCGACGCCCTATTTAAAGGAGCAAAAATGGTTTTCCCGCAACTTTCGATAAGTTATAGTATATTTGTGATGGTTCGCGGGCTGAGAAATTCAGCCGAGAAGAATATAAGAAAAGCCAAAGGTTGGGGCACGGTCTACCACTTGCGGGGACATGTTGCCAAATGCGAGATGCAATAAGGACAAGACGTACCGGAACTCTGGACTACATGCAAACGATGCTCGGCCAGCTCAGGACAATGGCGGAGGCGGAGCGTTGCGATATGCTCGCCTATCTGATCGAGATGGCTTATGTCGAGGCGGGCGACATTATCCGCGGCGACCAGCCGGCGCGCGTCGGACCAACGCGAAGGGGGCGCGTCACCCGCAGATGAGTTGAGGTCGGGTAGGGTCTTATTCGGGGTAGAGGAGCGAGACCATGCCGCCGGCATGCCGCTCCAGCCGGCCGGCGAGATCGAGTTCCAGAAGGATCATGAAGACTTGCGCCGGGTGAAGTCCGGTGTGGCGTATGATCTCGTCAATGGCGGTCGGCGTGGGTCCAAGCGCCTCCAGCACTATCACGCGGTCGTCGTCGCCTGGCGGCTGCGATGAAAAATCAGGTGGTTCTTCGAAGTCCATGCGTTCGGCGATGGCCGCTCCCGAAATGGGTGCCATGTGATCGGTCACGTCGCGCGCTTCGGTGACGAGGATCGCGCCGTCCTTCAAGAGCTTGTTGGAACCGGCCGTGCGCGGGTCGAGCGGCGAGCCAGGCACGGCGAAGACAAGGCGGCCCATCTCGCCGGCAAGCCTGGCGCTGATCAGTGAGCCGGAGCGCTCGGCCGCCTCCACCACGAGAAGGCCGAGCGAGAGGCCGGCGATCAGCCGGTTACGGCGCGGAAAATCCTTGGCGCGCGGCTCCCATCCGAACGGCATTTCCGAAATGATCGCGCCGCCGTTTTCTGAAATCTCCCGGGCCAGATCGATGTTCTCGGGTGGGTAGGGATTGTCGAGCCCACCGGCGAAGACGGCGACCGTGCCTGTCGAAAGTCCACCCTGATGCGCCGCCGTGTCGATGCCGCGCGCCAGCCCGGAAATAATTGCATGGCCCTCGCGGCCGATCTCGGCGGCAAGGTGCCGGGCGAAGCGTATGCCAGCCAGCGAGGCGTTGCGCGCCCCGACGATCGCTACCGCCGGCAGCGCGAATACCTTGACTTCGCCCTTGATCGCCACGACGGGCGGGGGCTGTTCCATGCGCCTCAGCATCACCGGATAGTCAGGCTCGCCGATGGCAACGTGCCGTGCACCGAGCTTTGCCGCAGCCGCGATCTCCGCTTCGGCCTCGGCTTGTGAAGGAATGCGCGGCAGGCGCACCGCGCCGCCGGACATCACCAGCTCGGGCAGCATAGCGAGCGCTGTCTCCGCCGACCCGAACCGGTTGATAAGGTCGCGGAAGGTCGCCGGCCCGACATTCTCGGTGCGGATCAGGCGAAGCCAATGAATGCGCTGGCGGTCGCTGAGCCGTGGCCCGCCTTCGCTCATTCCTTGGCTCCGATGCGCGACTCCGTGCCGGCCATCAGCCGCGCGATATTGGCGCGGTGCGTGTAGTAGACGATCGCCGTCATGACCACGAAAAGCAGCGCCATGTCGCTGTGGCCGAGGAAATAGAGAAAGACCGGTACCACAAGCGCTGCCGTCAGCGCGGCTAGCGAGGAGAAGCGGGTGAGGAAAGCAACGCCCAGCCAGACGGCGGCGAAGGCCAGCGCGGCGGGCCAGTGGACACCGACCAGCACGCCGAGATAGGTTGCGACGCCCTTGCCGCCCTTAAAGTTCAGCCAGGCGGGATAGATGTGACCGATGAAAGCGGCGAGGCCTGCATAGAGCGCCAGGTCGGCCCTGAACCAGCCGGCGATCAGCACCGCGACCGTGCCCTTCAGGGCATCGAGCAGCAGTGTTGCGGCCGCAAGTTTCTTGTTGCCGGTTCGCAGCACGTTGGTCGCGCCGATGTTACCCGAACCGATCCTGCGCACATCGCCAAGGCCCGCGGCACGCGTGATCACGAGCCCGAACGGGATCGAGCCGAGCAGATAGCCGAAGACCAGCGCCGCCAGAATTTGCAAGACCAGCATCGACCCTCCATCAACCTCGAAAGACAGTGCGGCCCGCGACCAGCGTTTCCAAGATTTTGCCCTGCAGCCGCGCGCCCTCGAAGCATGTGTTCTTGGAGCGCGAACGGATATCAGCCTCGCGTACGACCCAGGGCTCGTCCAGATCGACAAGGATGAGGTCGGCTGTCGCATCCGGCGCGAGCGTGCCGCCCGGCAGGCCGAAGAGCTTTGCGGGCGCGGTCGACAGCGTATCGACCAGCCGCAGCAGCGGCACGTCGCCATTGTGGTAGAGCCTGAGCGCTGCTCCAAGCAGGGTCTCCAGCCCGATCGCGCCTGCAGCCGCGTCGGCGAAAGGCAGCCGCTTGGTGTCCACGTCCTGCGGGTCGTGCGAGGAGACGATGATATCGACCGTGCCGTCCTTCACCGCCTCGATCGTCGCCAGCCGATCGTCCTCCGCACGCAGCGGCGGAGCGAGGCGGAAGAAGGTGCGGTATTCGCCGATATCGTTGTCGTTGAGCGACAAATTGTTGATCGACACGCCAGCCGTTACCCGTGCGCCGTCGCCCTTGGCGCGCGCCACAGCCGCGACCGACTGCGCTGTCGAGATTTTCGCAGCGTGGTAGGCTCCGCCTGTCAGCCGCGCCAAAGCAAGGTCGCGCTCCAGCGGGATCAATTCGGCCTCGCGGGGAATGCCGGGTAGACCCAGCCAGCTTGCGTAAAACCCCTCGGTCATCACGCCGCCCGAGGCGAGATCATAATCCTCGGTCTCATGCGCGATCACTGAACCGAAATCGCGGGCATAGGTGAGTGCCCGGCGCATGACGAGCGCATTAGCGATCGTATGCCGCCCGTCAGTGAGCGCGACCGCGCCGGCCTCTTTGAGCAGGCCGAACTCGGTCATTTCCGTGCCCCCAAAACCCTTGGTGATCGCTGCCGCTGGGAACACATTCACGACTGCGGTGTCCCGGGCAGTCCGCAATATGAACTCGACCAGGGCGACGTTGTCGATGACGGGGTCGGTGTCCGGCATCATGACCATCGAGGTGATGCCGCCTGCCGCCGCAGCAAGGCTCGCCGACGCGATCGTCTCGCGGTGCTCGCCGCCCGGCTCGCCGATGAAGACACGCGCGTCGACCAGGCCAGGCAGTACGGCTTTGCCAGCACAGTCGATGATTTCCGCGCCCGCCGGCGTACCCTGGTTGAGCGCCGCCTTGCCCGCCGCGACGATCTTCCTGCCGTCAACGATGACAGTGCCGACCTCGTCCAGCCCGCGCGACGGATCGACCACGCGGGCGTGCTCGAAGACGGTGACGCTCATGCCGCGCGTCCCTCGGCGTTGCGGCGGGGGTCGAGGAGCGCCTCCATCACCGCCATGCGGACCGCGACTCCCATCTCGACCTGCTCCTGGATGACGCTCTGCGGGCCGTCAGCGATCTCGGAGGCGATCTCGACGCCGCGGTTCATCGGCCCTGGGTGCATCACAAGCGCGTCGGGCGCAGCGACCTTCAGCTTCTCGGCATCGAGACCGAAATAGCGAAAATATTCACGCACCGAGGGCACGAAGGCGCCGGTCATGCGCTCGCGCTGCAAGCGCAGCATTATCACGACGTCGGCGCCCTTCAGGCCTTCGGCCATGGTCCGGCACACTGTCACGCCCATCTGCTCGATGCCGGCCGGCAGCAGCGTGGACGGCGCCACGACACGCACACCGGCGCGCAGCGCGTTGAGCAGCAGGATATTGGAGCGGGCGACGCGCGAATGCAGGATATCGCCGCAGATCACCACGGAAAGGCCGGCGATTCGGCCCTTGGCGCGGCGGATTGTGAGCGCGTCGAGAAGCGCCTGCGTCGGGTGCTCATGCGCGCCGTCGCCGGCATTCACCACCGAACATCCAACCTTCTGCGCGAGCAGCGCCGCCGCACCCGCCGAGGCATGGCGGATGATCAGAATGTCCGGCCGCATGGCGTTCAGCGTCATCGCCGTATCGATCAGCGTCTCGCCCTTTTTTACCGAGGACGAGCCGACCGACATGTTCATCACGTCCGCGCCCAGCCGCTTGCCCGCAAGTTCGAAGGACGACTGCGTGCGCGTCGATGCTTCATAGAACAAATTGATCTGAGTACGGCCGCGCAGCGTCGAGGTTTTCTTGTCAGGCCGGCGCGAGATCGGCACCGCCGCGTCGGCGCGATCGAGGAGCAGCCCGATCTCGGAAGGGGATAGGTCGCGGATGCCGAGCAGATGGCGGTGGGGAAAGAGCGGCGGAAGGGCTGCGTCGGTCATGTCAAGCCGCTGCTATAGGATGCCGCAGGCTGAGCCGCAAGCCGAAGGCTTGTCTCGCGCCTTGTCAGCTTTTGTTAAGCGATTGCTTAAGAACGGGGCGAGGAATAACTTTTGTCCTGTGCCCGCCGCGGCGCCGCAAGAAAAGGCCGGGAGTGTTGGACATGCCCATATTCATGGATCGACATCACTTGGCCGACGTTACCGCCGTGGACATAGCGGAAGCGCACCGCAAGGATTTGGAACTGCAGGACCAGTACGGGGTCAAATTTCTCACATACTGGTTTGACAGTCAGCGAGGCACCACGTTCTGCCTCGTAGACGCGCCAGACATGGACACCGCTCAATGTGTTCATCGCGAGGCCCATGGCTTTGTGGCGGAGGAAATCGTCGAGGTCTCGCTGTCGGCGGTAGAGGCATTTCTCGGACGAATCCATGATCCGAAGCCGACTGGCGGCGCCGCGAACCCGGATATGGATTCCGGGCATCGAGCGATCATGTTCACGGACATGGTCGGTTCGACCGGGATGACGCAGCGACTTGGCGATCGTCTTGCTACGGAACTGGTTCGAGCACACGACGCGATTGTGCGTCGGTGCCTGAGAGAATTCGGCGGACGCGAGGTGAAGCACACCGGCGACGGCATCATGGCTTCCTTCGCCGGCACTGTAGAGGCAGTCGACTGCGCCAAGGCGATCCAGAAGGAATTCCAGCGCTTCAACGCCCGGAATCCGGAGCCGATCCACGTCCGGATAGGCCTGGATTGCGGCGAGCCGGTCGCTGACGGGAACGACTTGTTCGGTTCCACGGTGCAACTCGCCGCCCGCCTGTGCGCCGCCGCTTCGGCGGACCAGATTCTCGTGTCGGAAAGCATTTCCCGGGAGCACGGCGTGCCCGCCGCCTTCGGGCGGGCGAAGCGGCGACGGCTGAAGGGGTTCTTGCAGCCCATGCTGTCCTTCGAGTGCACGTGGCTGGGCGAGACGTAGCGCCATCGCCGGCGCTTCTCTGATGCCGGATCCGACTGGCAAAGGGTTCGATGGAAATCTTTGCAGGGTTTTTCGTCGCGCAGGCCGCTCGCGTTCGGCTATAAGCGTCTGCGAGCGCTGCGGATTCGCCAGCGCCGGGGCCGATATCTCAGGGAACCTGCGTGACGCACGACGACGTGACGAACCAGCCGCCGCCGCTGTCGGGCACCAATGCCTGGCGCGGCGACCCGCTTCTTGTGCAGCTCGCGGAGTTCTTTTCCGCATCCGTCAAGAAGGACCTCGATACAATCGGCCGTTTCGTGCTGTCGCCGGAAGCGCAGGATCTGGCGCGGCTCGCCAACACCGAGACGCCGAAGCTCAGGACCCACGACCGCCAGGGCCGGCGCATCGACCTGGTCGAGTTTCATCCCGCCTATCATGCGCTGATGCGGCGCTCGGTCGCCATGGGGCTGCATTCCTCGATCTGGGAGAACGGCGCCGAGGAGACCGGCAAGCGCCATCAGGTTCGCGCCGCACGCTACTACCTCACGGCAGAGCTTGAGACAGGACATCTGTGTCCCATCACCATGACCAGCGCCTCGCTGGCCGCGCTGATGGCGAGCCCGAAGCTGTTCCGCGAATGGGCGCCGCGGGTGACGACCCGCAAATACGACCAGAGCCATAAACCGCCGGTCGACAAGGCGGGGCTCACCCTCGGCATGGGCATGACCGAGAAGCAGGGCGGCACCGACGTTCGCGCCAACACGACCAGGGCCGAGCGGGCAGGCGGCGGCTTCCACCGGCTCACCGGTCACAAATGGTTCATGTCGGCGCCGATGTCGGATGCATTCCTGATGCTCGCGCAGGCCGAAGAGGGGCTTTCCTGCTTTCTCGTGCCGCGGCTCATCGGCGAGGGGCAGGGCAACGGCTTCCGCTTCCAGCGGCTCAAGGACAAGCTCGGCAACCGCTCCAATGCCTCGTCCGAGGTCGAGTTCGCCGGCGCGATCGGCGAGATGGTCGGCGAGCCGGGCGCCGGCATCAAGACCATCATGGATATGGTGACGCTGACGAGACTGGATTGCGCCATCGCCTCGTCCGCCATCATGCGCGCAGGTCTTGCCGAGGCGGTGCACCACACCCGTCATCGCCAGGTGTTCGGCAATCCGCTCGTCGAGCAGCCCCTGATGCAGCGCGTGCTGGCCGACCTCGCCCTCGACGTCGCAGCCGCCACGGCGCTGTCATTCCGGCTGGCCCGTTCGTTCGACGAGGCCGCCAACGACCGAGGCGAGGCGGCCTTCGCCCGTGCCATGACGCCCGTCGTCAAGTACTGGGTCTGCAAGATCGCGCCGTCCGTGCTCTACGAGGCCATGGAGTGCCTGGGCGGCAACGGCTATGTCGAGGAAGCGCCGCTTGCCCGTTACTACCGGGAGGCGCCGGTCAACGCCATCTGGGAGGGCTCGGGCAACGTCATGGCGCTCGACGTGCTGCGTGTGCTCGGGCGCGCTCCCAACCTCTTCGAGGATGTGCTCAACGGCATCGAGAAGGATCTCGGTCCCGGCGGTCCGGGCACGATCAGCGTGCTGAAGGCTGCGATCCAGGTCGCCGCCCAGGACGAGGGTTCGGCGCGCATCCTCTCCGAACAGTTGGCGCTGTCGGCCGCCGCCGCCGAACTGAAGCGGCTCGGCGCTGGCCGCATCGCCGACGCCTTCATCGAGACCCGGCTCGCCGGACAATGGCGCTGCACCTACGGCATGCTCGGCGCCCGCCACGACGCGCGCCTCATCATCGATACGCTTTATCCGGCGATGTAGACCGGCCTACGGCCCAGGCTTCGTTGTAAGGAGACTGACCACGCGGTCGGCAGAGGCAGGATTCGTCCACAGCCTTAATGGCCGTTAACCTTAACGAATGGTTTAGGTTGCGACTGGTCCGGCCACGGCCCACTGTCAGGCCCGGACGATGGGAAGCCCCATGCGGCACATTGCAACGAACATCATCGCCGTCACTCGGGTGGCGGCTTTTGCGCCTTTCGCGATTGTGTCGATGCTCTTTCCCGAGCACAGCATTCTTGCCGCGCCGAGCTTTGTCGGGGCGGCTCCAACGCCGGATGCTGGTCTTTCGGGCGGCAGCCTTGTGGCTGCCGGCTTCTTCTCGTTCGCCTTGGCCGTCGCCGGAGCCCGAAGGAGGGCGCCGGCGACGGCATTTTTTCGCGGTTTCCCGGCCACAAAAAGGGGCACCCGATGAAATACATAGTCGCCGTCTGGGCCGCGCCGCTAACGCTGTTCTGGGGCTGGTTCTTCCTGTCCCTCAACGATATCAATTTCGGCAGCGTATACCTGTCGCGCCGGCTCCACGACCTGGTTTTCCAGCTCTACGGTCAGATGCTCGGCGTCGATCCCAAGACGATCCCGATGATGATCGCCGAGGCCTGCCTCTTCGATGCGGCACTCCTGGCCGCCATCTGGGCTTTCCGCCGCCGTCGGGATGTCATCGCTTGGGCGAAAAACTGCCGGGAGCGCTATTTCGCGGCCAAATCCGAACCGGCGGTTCAATCAGAATCCAACGTCTGAAGCCGGTCCAGCACACCTTGAAGGATGAAGGCGGCGGCGGCCGAATCGATGCGCAACTCGCGTTTCTTGCGCGACACGTCCATTTCGATCAATGCCCGCGCGGCCGCGACAGTCGACAGCCGCTCGTCCCAGAACAGGAAGGGCAGGTCGGTCTGCTTCGCGATGTTGCGCACGAACGCGCGTGAGGCCTGAGCGCGTGGTCCCTCGCTGCCGTCCATGTTGACCGGCAGGCCGATCGCGACCGCGCGCACGTCATCTTTCTGAAGCACATCGAGAAGCGCTGCCGCATCTGCCGTGAACTTCTTGCGTATGATCACCGGCCGCGGATGCGCGAAAGCGAACGACCGGTCCGACACCGCCAGCCCGATCGTCTTGTCGCCGAGATCGATGCCGGCGAGTGTGCCGCCGGCGGCAAGCAGCCCCGGCAATTCCTCGATCGTCACGATCACGTTCGCATGCTTTCCTTTGACTTCGACAGGCCGTGTCCTATCCTCCCGCCGACCATAAATCGAGGCGAGACGACCATGAAGATGACCTGGTACGGCCATTCCACTTTCCGAGTGGAAGTCGGCAACGCACAGATCCTCATCGATCCTTTCCTGTCCGGCAACCCGTCATGGGGCAGAGGCTGGGAAGGGCCGGCCGAAGGCATCACCCACGTGCTCTTAACTCACGGCCACAGCGACCATATTCTCGATGCGGCTTCGGTGCTGAAGAAGAGCGGGGCCATGCTCGTCGCCAATTTCGAGCTTTGCATGTTCCTGGTCGGGCAGGGCGTCGATCAGGGCAAGATCAATCCAGGCAACACGGGCGGCACCGTGGATTGCGGCGGCTTCACCACGACTTTCGTTCAGGCGCTGCATTCTTCGTCTTTCGGCGGCGACAACGGCTCCAACACCTATCTCGGCAACCCGCTCGGCATCGTCATGCATTTCCCGAACGACAAGACGCTCTATCACATGGGCGATACCGACATCTTCTCCGACATGGCGCTGATCAACGAGTTGCATGAGCCCGCCATCGGCATCGTGCCGATCGGCGACCGCTTCACCATGGGCGGCGCGGTGGCGGCGCTCGCCTGCCGCCGCTTCTTCAAGTTCGAGACGGTCATTCCTTGCCACTATGCAACGTTCGGAATGCTCGATCAGACCGCAGACAAGTTCGTGGCGGGCCTGGAGGGAACGTCCACCAAGATCGTCGTTCCGAAGATCGGCGAAGCCTGCGAAGTCTGAACCAGGCCGGCAAAGAGGGGAGCCAAGATGCGAAATATGATTGTTGGCGCGGTAGTCGCGCTCACGTTGCTTCCGTCGGTCGCCTATGCGGCCGACGATTTCATCAAGGGTGTCTACCTGCAGTCCGAGGAACTGTGCGCGCAGGCCAAGAAGGACTCTCTCCAGACCGTGATCGAGGCCGGCAATGTGGTGCTGACCGCACGCGGCCTCGACAGCATCGAATATAATTGCGAATTCCTGCAAGTGACGAAGGCGACCCGTTCGCCGGCCTGGCTCGTGAATGCCGTCTGCCAGGAGCCCGGTTATCTCTTCCCCGACGTTCTCTCGGTGCTTGCGATGAGCCCGACCCAGCTCGATCTGGTCTCGGTGAAGCCGACCGAGGCGGACTCCGGCGGGGGTAATGGCGGCAGCTATTATCTTTGCGACGGCGTGGAAATGCCCTGAACAACACTTCTCGCGATGAAATGTGACATCTGCAGGGTATTTTAATATGTTGTAAGCGCAAGCACAGCCATTCACAGGGGGCTCCATGCCGAAGCTTACGAAGAAGCGGGCCGATTTCTTTTAGAGCTGGAAAAGATTATTGGAGATCAGTGCTACAATTCTAACATTCAAAATTGGGGACCTGGTGGAGCATTTGAAGGAGATGGCAGGGATTTTAGATATCCGGTAACATTTGTCGACGAGAATGGGAATAAAATAAAGGAGCGATATTCTCGAGATGTACCAGCTTCAATGGTTATGAGTGGCTACTACGCATTTGGAGCTAACGAACTTCATATTATGGATGGGCTTGAGAAGGTATACAATTCTTGGAAAAAACATACGACTTGAAACTAAAATGATGGCCAAGTTGCTATGTTGCGTTGCGAAGCCGCCGCCGCTATAGCCCGGTCTTCGTCCGAAAGGCTGGAAGAATGTCCGTCGATATCGAAACCGTCCGGCGCGTCGCGCGGCTCGCCCGCATTGCGGTGACGCAGGAAGAAGCCGAACGCATGACCGGCGAGCTCAACGTCATCCTCGGTTTCGTCGAGCAGTTGAACGAAGTGGACGTATCAGGCGTCGAGCCGATCACATCGGTGATCCCCATGGCGATCAAGGAGCGTCAGGACGTCGTCACCGATGGCGACAAGGCCGAGGACATCGTCGCCAACGCGCCGGCGACCGCCGAGAACTTTTTCCTTGTTCCCAAGGTGGTCGAATAGCATGTCGGTCGAGATTGCCGTCGAGACGCCGCTTCAGGACGACGTGCGCGCCTTGGTGACCGCACTCAACGCCTACTTGATCCCGCTCACCCCGCGCGAGTTCCAGTTCCAGCTTACCGTCGAGCAGATGGCCGAATCTTCGGTAACGCTGTTCGTCGCTCGCGACGCAGCCGGTCGCGCCGTTGGCATGGGTGCGCTCAAGGATCACGGCGACAGCCTCGGCGAGGTGAAGCGCATGTTCACCCTGCCGGAAGTGCGCGGCCAGCGCGTCGGCGCTAGGCTGCTCGAAAAGATCGAGGGGCTCGCGCGTGACAAAGGGATCGCGCGGCTGGTGCTCGAGACGGGCGAGGCGCCCGGTTTCGAGCCGGCCTACCGCGTCTACGAGCGTGGCGGCTTCGAGCAGTGCGGCGCTGTGCTCGACTATCCCAACTCCGGCTTTTCCCGCTTTTACGACAAGAAGCTCGCCTGATGACCGACCTGACCCACTTCACCATCGCTCAGGCGCGCGAGAAGCTGCGCGCCAGGGAGATCACATCCGCCGAGCTGACTGACAGCTATCTCAATGCCATCGAGCGCGCCAATCCTGTGCTCAATGCCTATGTCGCGGTCACCGACGAGAAGGCCCGCGCCATGGCCAAGTCTTCGGACGAGCGTCTGGCGAAAGGGGAGGGGGGTGCTTTGGAAGGCATCCCGCTCGGCATCAAGGACCTGTTCGCCACCGAAGGCGTCCACACCCAGGCCTGCAGCCATGTGCTCGACGGCTTCAAGCCGCGCTATGAATCGACGGTCTCCGCCAATCTGTGGGCCGACGGCGCCGTGATGCTCGGCAAGCTCAACATGGACGAATTCGCCATGGGCTCGTCCAACGAGACCTCCTATTACGGTCCGGTCGTCAATCCGTGGCGGCGCGCACGCGTGACGACCAGCGTCATGCCGGCCACGCACGACGAAGAAGCCGGCTTCGTTTCGGACGGCGGCGCCAGGACATCGAAAACCTTCGACAATATGCGGCTAGTGCCGGGCGGCTCGTCGGGCGGCTCGGCCGCTGCTGTGGCTGCATTCCTGTGCGCCGGCGCGACCGCCACCGACACCGGCGGCTCGATCCGCCAGCCGGCAGCCTTCACCGGCACGGTCGGCATCAAGCCGACCTATGGCCGCTGCTCGCGCTGGGGCATCGTCGCCTTCGCATCCTCGCTCGACCAGGCGGGTCCGATCGCCCGGGACGTACGCGATGCCGCGATCATGCTGAAGTCCATGGCCTCGGTCGATCCCAAGGACACGACCTCGGTCGACCGGCCGGTGCCGGACTATGAGCTGGCCGTCGGCCGCTCGATCAAGGGCATGCGTGTCGGTATCCCGAAGGAATACCGCGTCGACGGCATGCCCGAGGAGATCGAGGATATCTGGCAGAAGGGCATCGCTTGGCTGAAGGATGCCGGCGCCGACATCGTCGATATAAGCCTGCCGCACACTAAATATGCTTTGCCGGCTTATTACATTGTCGCGCCCGCCGAGGCTTCGTCCAACCTCGCCCGCTATGACGGCGTGCGCTACGGCCTGCGCGTGCCGGGCAAGGACATCGTCGAGATGTACGAGAATACCCGCGCCACGGGCTTCGGCCGCGAGGTCAAGCGCCGCATCATGATCGGCACCTATGTTCTGTCAGCCGGCTATTACGACGCATATTACATCCTCGCGCAGAAAGTCAGGAACCTCATCAAGCGCGACTTCGAGATCGTCTTTGCCGACGGCATCGACGCTATCCTGACGCCGGCCACGCCGTCCGCCGCCTTCGGCATCGCTGACGAGGACATGGCGAACGATCCGGTCAAGATGTACCTGAACGACATCTTCACGGTGACAGTGAACATGTCGGGCCTGCCGGGCATCGCCGTGCCGGCCGGGCTGGACAAGCGTGGCCTGCCGCTCGGGCTCCAGCTTATCGGCCAGCCCTTCGACGAGGAGACGCTGTTCCGCACCGCCGCCGTGATCGAACAGGCGGCCGGGCGCTTCGTGCCGGACGTGTGGTGGTAACAGGTTGAACGCCGGCGGGGCGATGCATGTTCTTCGTTCTCTCCAAAGTCTTCTGGTCGGTCGCCCAGCCGCTCAATTTCGCGATCATTCTTTTGATTGCCGGGCGTCTCGCCGCGCTGTTTCGCTGGCGGCGGCTTGCCGCGACGGCGACGATCGTCGCCACTCTCGTGCTCGCCATATCGGCATGGACGTCTGTCGGCGCCCTGATGCTCAACCCGCTGGAGGAGCGCTTCAAACGGCCGCAAGCCCTGCCTGATCACATCGACGGCATCGTCGTGCTCGGCGGCGGCCTGGAAGGGGCGATCAACCTGGCGCGCGGCGGTTATGAAATGAACAGCGGTGGCGATCGGTTCCTGGAGACGGCGGTGCTGGCGCGCCGCTTTCCCGACGCTAATATCTTGGTCTCGGGAGGCACGGGAACTCTCATGCTCGAGGGCGAGGGGGATGCGGATACGGCCGTCCGCTTCTTCGGCGCGCTCGGAATCCCTCGCGAGCGGCTGCTGCTCGAGAACAAGTCTCGCAATACGGCCGAGAATGCCGAATTCTCGAAAGACCTGGTCAATCCGCAACCCGGCGAGACCTGGGTGCTGGTGACGTCGGCTCACCATATGCCGCGCTCGGTCGGCCTGTTCAGGAAGGTCGGCTTCCCAATTATCCCGTGGCCGGTCGACTACCGTACGTCGGGCGAGGAGGGCTGGGGCCTGTTCCGCGACAATCCGGTCGATTCACTGCAGACCACCACCATGGCGGTCCGTGAGTGGATCGGTCTCTTCGGCTACTGGTTCTCCGGCCGCATCGACACGCTCCTGCCCGCGCCGGAATAGTGGCTGCGGGTCCATGACGGCCTGTCGTGCAGCCGAGAAGAACTGTCGTCTCCCCAGCACGACAATGAGAAGCAGCGTCGTCAGCACCAGCACTTCCGGACCGATGAACCAGCCGAGATAGGCGATCGAGAAAAACACGCCGCGCAGCCCGGCATTGAAGTGCTTGCCGCCCAGGACATTCATCCTCGCCGCGCGTTGCACGGCGACTTCCGTTTCCGCCGCATGGCCAGGTTCGTCGCGGATGATGGGCACTGCCCCGATCAGGATCGAGCAATAGTTGAACAGGCGGTAGGACCAGCCGAATTTGAAGAATGCATAAGCAAACAGGATGATCAGGCCGACCGTCTTCAGCTCGACGACGCCGCGCGCCGGCGGCGAGAAATGCGGCAGGTCGGAAAGCACCGTGAGCACCCGGTCGCTTGCTCCCAGCAGCGCGAAGCAGCCGCCGAGCGCGATCAGCGTCGAGGAGGCGAAGAAGGCCGTGCCCTGCTGCAGCCCGGCCATGATGCCGGTGTCGATCATCCTGAGGTCCCGCCGCGCCATGGTCTGCATCCAGACCTCGCGTTGCCCGTTCATCGCTTGTGTCAGCGAGACGCGGCCGAACATCTTTCCTTCGACGGCGAAGGCATAAGCGATCCAAACAAGGAGGAAGAAGGCCAGCGCCAGCATGTCGGCAACGGCAAGAGGCAGGGGGTCGTTCATCGCAGCCTTTCGGTCGGGCTTATCGTGGTGATCATTCTGCCCAGGCAGGCTGGGGTCAAGATTTCAGTCCTGCCGTTGCCCGCCTCGGAGCGGCTATGCCGTGCTCTGCTTTTGATGGCGCCGCTCGACGCGATCACATGTCCATCTGCCGACGTTTTAAGCCTTCCCTGCAACTGGTCCATAATAACGATCACATTGCCGAGTGGGTCGCGAAGTCGTGTACAAACCCCGATGGGAATATCGAACGCGGTTGTAAGACTTCTCCACCGGCATTGACGAATGCCGCTACGGCGCTCCGCACGTCTTCGACCAGAATGTCCGTTTCAGGCCCGATACGCAGGTGAACGACAAGTTTCGCGTCTGTCTCCGGCATCGAGAAACCGGCAGCGTCGTTATCTCTCCACAGCAGAGGGTGGCCGAGCCGGTTACGATAGAATGCGATCGCTGCATCGAGGTCGCCCACGTGCAGCAGATGGTTGTTAAGCTTGCGGAATAGCGGTCTTTTCATGATTTCATCATCGTCGGCTATGTCGTTTGTGAAGCAGGCTTGGTCGGACGGGGCTGGGACCGACTCGTTCCAAAACCGCAGAATGGCCGCACGCGTCGTTGATAATCGGCTATCCTGACGTTCAACGGAGTTTTGAACTCGGTGTTCCTTTCGGTATTCGACCTGTTCAAGATAGGCATTGGCCCGTCGAGCTCGCACACGATGGGGCCCATGACGGCGGCCCAGCGCTTCCTACACGAGATCGCGGGAGACGACTGGCCGCGCCCGGCCGGTGTGAGCGTCGACCGGGTCGGCGCCAGCCTGCACGGCTCGCTCGCCTATACCGGCATCGGCCACGGCAGCGATCGCGCCGTCATCCTGGGGCTTGCCGGCTTCACGCCGCTGATCGTCGATCCAGACACGTCGGATGCCATCGTTGAGAAGATCAGGACGGAAAAGCGTGTCGCGCCGCCCGGCCATCCGTCCTATCGCTTCGATCCTGCGGCTGACCTTGTCCTCGATAAGAAAACTCCGCTAACGGGCCATGCCAATGGCATGACCTTCTATGCCTATGATGCGGCGGACCGGCTGCTCTTGAAACGCATCTACTATTCGATCGGCGGCGGCTTCGTTGTTTCCGACGAGGAACTCCAGCGCATGAAGTCGCGCAGCGCGCCGGAAAAGCCGGTCGACGTGCCTTATCCTTTCGCGAGCGCCGCCGGGATGCTCGACATGGCCACACGCAGCGGGTTTTCCATCGCCGAGATGAAGCGCGCCAATGAGGAAACGTTGCTGCCGCGTCATGAGTTGGACGACAGGCTCGACGACATCTGGTCTGCGATGAAGGGCTGCATCGACCGTGGCCTGTCGCAGGAAGGCATCATGCCGGGCGGCCTGAAGGTGCGCCGCCGTGCCCGTCAGCTCCATGACCGTATGCAGGAAGACTGGCGCAACAACCGCCCGAACCCGCTGCTCGCCAATGACTGGCTCTCGGTCTACGCCATGGCCGTCAACGAAGAGAATGCCGCCGGTGGCCGGGTCGTCACCGCGCCGACCAACGGCGCGGCCGGTGTCGTGCCGGCCGTCATGCGCTATTGGCTGCACTTCCATCCAGAGGCGGACCAGGAGAGCATTCGCGACTTCCTGCTGACGGCCGCGGCAGTCGGCGGCATCATCAAGCACAATGCTTCGATCTCGGGCGCCGAGGTCGGCTGCCAGGGCGAGGTGGGATCCGCGTCGGCAATGGCCGCTGCGGGGCTGGCTGCCGTGATGGGCGGCACGCCCGAGCAGGTCGAGAACGCGGCCGAAATCGCGCTGGAGCACCATCTCGGCATGACCTGCGACCCGGTCGCCGGGCTTGTGCAGGTGCCCTGTATCGAGCGCAATGCGCTGGGCGCGGTCAAGGCCGTCACCGCTGCTTCGCTCGCCCTCAAGGGCGACGGCAAGCATTTCGTGCCGCTCGACGCGGCGATCGAGACCATGCGGCAGACCGGCCTCGACATGAGCGAGAAATACAAGGAGACCAGCCAGGGCGGGCTGGCGGTGAATGTCGTGGAGTGTTGAGCGATACCGCGACAAGCTGCTTTCAATTCTGGATTTCGCTGGGAAGCGGCAAGATGGTAGATTGACGCCCAGGAGCGATCTCGGTTCAGGCGGGAATCTGCGATGCACCAGTGGGATGAAATTCTCGACTTCTGGTTTCCGGAAGGCGCGGGGCTCGACATCGACGCCGCAGCGCATCGCGACCACTGGATGTGGCGGATGCGCGGCGGAGCAGACGCGCAGATAATGGCGCGGTTCACCGACATGACCGAGCGAGCCGCCAACGGCGACTTCGACCACTGGGCGAACAATCCGCATGGCCGACTGGCGTTGATCGTAGTGCTCGATCAGTTTTCACGGTCGGTCTGGCGGGATTCCGCGAGGGCTTTTGCCCAGGACGCAAAAGCGCTGGCGCTCAGCCTCGAGGGTTATCGGAACGGCCACTACGCCGCCTTGGAAACGCCTTGGTATAGAACCGTGTACAATCTGCCGCTCGCCCATTGCGAAGGGCCCGATCATATTGAACGGCTTGACCGGGCGGTCTTGCTGGCGCATGAGATCCTCGCAGATACGCCGCCGAACCTGAAGCCGGGCTATCAATTCGCCGCGCAACAGCCTGTAGAGGCCCGAAAGGTCGTCGCCGCGTTTGGCCGTCATCCGCACCGCAATGCCGTGCTGGGTCGGGCGTCGACGCCGGAAGAAGAAGCTTACATCGCCGAGGGCCGTTTTCCGCACCTGCGTGCCATTCCGGAAGTCGAGGCGTGATGCGGCGCGCCAACGCCTCCTCGTCGGCTGATCCAGCCTGTGCATAACCTCTGCCCGCGTTGATCCCGGGGTTGGCTGAGACTAAATCTCCCCCATGCCCCTCCATCTGATAAAACTCTGCGTCGGTTGCGACGGCATCGAGGACCTCGAAGACTGGATCGCCATGAAGCTCGACGAGAAGCGTCGCAATGGCGAGCCGATCGAGCAGTTCCACACAACGCGCATGGTGCCGACCAAGACCGCAGAGCTTCTGGATGGCGGCTCGCTCTATTGGGTCATCAAGGGCAATGTGCAGTGCCGGCAGCGGCTCCTCGGGATTCGCCCCTTCACCGACGGTGACGGCATCGGCCGCTGTCGCCTGATCCTCGATCCCGTTGTCGTGCCGACCGAGTGGCAGCCGCGCCGCGCCTTCCAGGGCTGGCGCTATCTCAAGCCCGCCGACGCCCCGGCCGATCTGCAAGCAGGTCGCAAGGCATTGCTCGAAATGCCGCAGCAGCTCCGCAGCCAACTGGCCGAGCTCGGCCTGCTGTAGGGACTGGGACGTGTCGCCTCGCGGTTCTCGGCGTGCCCTCCTAACCATCCCGCTTTACCAAGGACCGAAGTTCTGCGCTCACCCGCATTGAATTTTCGCGCAATTGGCCGCATGCTTTGGGCAGGGCGTGGAGTTGGCTTGATGTTGTTGTCGGGCGTCGGGGCGCTTCCTGACGGCAGAAAGCGTCGCGGCGCGCACGTCATCGTGTGCGGCAACGAAAAGGGCGGGTCGGGCAAATCGACGACCGCCATGCATGTTGCGGTTGCGCTGCTCAAATCGGGTTATGCGGTTGCGACCGTCGATCTGGACGGCCGCCAGCTTTCGCTGACGCGTTATGTCGAGAACCGGCGCAACTGGTCGCGCGCCGCTGGCATCCAGCTTCCGACACCGCAGCATTTCCACGTGCAGCCGTCGAAGCGCGAAACGGTCGTTGACGCAGAGAGCGAGGAGTTCCGTCAGCTTGTCCAAGGCCTTGGCGATGTCGAGAGCAGCAATGATTTCGTGGTCATCGACACGCCTGGTTCCGACACTTTCCTGAGCCGGCTCGCGCATCGCATCGCCGACACCCTCATCACGCCGATGAATGACAGCTTCGTTGATTTCGACGTGCTGGGTCGTATCGATCCGGTGAGCTACGAGATCGTCGGATATTCGCAATATGCGCTGGCCGTTCGAGACGCGCGCCGCGAACGGCGGCAGGCAGACAATCAAATTCTCGATTGGGTTGTGGTTCGCAATCGAATGGCCGATATCTCTTCCCGCAACGAGCAGAAGATCGATGCCTGCCTGCGCAATCTGTCGATGCAGCTCGGCTTCCGTGTGGCGGAGGGGATTTCCGAGCGCGTCGTCTTCCGTGAGTTCTTCCCCGTCGGGCTTACCGCGCTCGACGACTTTGACGAGCATGTGCTTGGCGCCAGGCCGACGCTCTCGCACTTGGCGGCACGCCAGGAGATCAGACTGTTGCTCGCCGCGCTGCGGCTGCCGACCGACGAATCCGGCCGCAAGCGGGCCGAGGCGCGGCGCAAATATGCCGAGGCGATCAGCCGGCCATTTGCCATGCCGGATATCTTCACGGCCTGAAAGGGACCGTCCGCACTGTTATCAAGGCCGGTCTTGCAAGCGTCGAAATCCCGTCACATCTTCATTGTGATGGACAGGCGACCAGACCGGTTCGGCGCGTCGGCTGCTGCCGATGCAATCCGGGAAGGCGGTCGCTAACGACGGCGGCAGGACATGGGTGTCGTTGCTGAAATCTTAGTTGGCATGCTCGCGGCGGCGCTGGTTGTCGGCACGTTCCTGAAGGCGAGTCCGGCGGCGCTTGCATCCACCATCAGGATTGCCGGGCCGGCTCTGCTCGTGGTTGCCGGGTTCTCGCTGGTGGCGATCGGCCGCGCTGGACTTGGCAGTCTGCTGGTCGGCGCCGGGCTGGCATGGCTCGGCTTTTCGCAGCTTTCGCGCCGCAAGGAAAAACCCAAGCCGCAGCCCCGCGCCATGGTCAGGACAGCGGCGCTCGAGATGGAACTCGATCACGATACCGCCGCGCTCGAAGGGATCGTGCTTGCCGGCCGCAGCGAAGGGCGGGTGCTGGGCAAGATGAACCAGGCCGAGCTCGTCGCTCTTTACCGCGAGCTCTCGGCAGATTCGGAGAGCCGCCAGCTACTGGAGGCGTATCTTGACAGCCGCTTTCCCGCTTGGCGCAAAAACGCGAAGACGAACCGTGGCCAGAGGTTGGGACGCGCGCCAGGTTCTGGCCCCATGACTAAGGAGGAGGCTTACAAGATCCTTGGTCTTGAAGCGGGGGCTGCCGCGGCGGATGTCCGCAAGGCGCACCGCCGCCTGATGCAGCGCCTCCACCCCGATATCGGTCGCACGTCTTTTCTGGCGGCGCGCATCAACGAAGCCAAGGATGTCCTTCTCTCCGATCACAACTAGCTCCTTCGACCAAAATACATTTCCCGGAGGGAGAAAGGGTTGGGGATTTCAGTGCCTCATTCGAGCACCGCGTAGCAGGCGATCTTCTTCTTCTTGAGCGCGCCGCAAGCGTTCCAGGCCGCCGATTTCGAGGAAAAGCCGCCGAAGCGAACACGGTAGAAGGTCACCCCGTCCTTATCGAAGGGCACGGTGTAAGCGGCGGCATCCGCCAGGACGGACGCGGCCTGCTTGCCGGTCTTGGCCAGCATGGACCTCGCCTGCTTTTCGTCCGGCGTCGAGGCGACCTGGATCGCCCAGCCGGATGGTACATCGGTAGCCGACGTTGCGATGGGATCGACCGCGGCAAGCGCCTTCGGCTGCGGCTCGGGCGCGGCATAGGCCTGCACCACCGGTTCTTCGCCGGTCTCTTCTTCAGTGACGGCAGCTTCGGCAACCTCAGGCTCGGCCGCCCTGGCCGGGCGGCTGTCGGAGGTTGGCGTCTCGACCTCCTTTACTTCCGCGACGGCGACCTCGACGGTCTCCTGCGACTTGGCGATCAGGTCGCCATCGCCGCCGCGGCCCGAGGCCTTCGGCAGGTATTTCTTGATCAGCTCAGCCATGTGGTTGTCGCGGGCGCGTCCGGTCTGGCCGCCCATGACGACTGCCACGATGCGGCGCTTGCCGTCGCCGACGGAGGAGACGAGATTGAAGCCCGAGGCACGCGTATAGCCGGTCTTGATGCCGTCCATGCCCTTGACCCGGCCGAGCAGCCGGTTGTGGTTGGCCATGCGTTGCCGCCCGTAGGAGAACGAGCGGGTCGAGAAATAGGGAAAATATTGCGGAAAATGCTCGCGCAGCGCGATGCCGAGGATGGCCAGGTCGCGGGCGCTCGAGTGCTGGCTGGGATCTGGCAGGCCGGAGGCGTTCTGAAAAACCGTGCTCCGCATGCCGAGCTTTCTGGCCTTGGCCGTCATCATACGGGCAAAACCATCCTCCGACCCGCCGATATATTCGGCGATCGCTGCGGCGGAATCGTTGGCCGACTTGGTGACGAGCGAATAGATGATCGTCTCGACGGACACAGACTTGCCGGCCTTAACGCCGAGCTTGGTCGGCGGCATGGAGGCGGCATGCTGAGAGAAGGGCACCTGCGTCGACTTCTTGAGCTTGCCGGACGCGAGCCGTTCGAAGACGAGGTAGAGCGTCATCATCTTGGTCAGCGAGGCTGGATAACGCGCGGCATCTGCGTTGGCCGAGAACAGCGTCTTGCCCGTATTGGCGTCGACGACGATCGCGGCATATTTCGAGTTGGCGGCGGAAGCCTCGGCAACGGCTGCGAGGCCGATGGCGAATGCCGCCACCACGGCGACGGCCGGTTTGAAAAGGAAAACTGCACGGCCACCAATGGCTGCCAACGCCTGACGCACTTCCACACCTTTTTGAATCTTGTTGCACCACGAGACAGCAAAGGTCCCCGTCTCGCATTTCTCTGAGACTAGGCGAGCGTCGTTACCAAGAGGTTTATGGTAAGCGGATCGTTCACCGAATAGCGCAAGCTAGAGGAAAATTTGCCGAAAATGCGCTCGTTCCAGGAGCTGTAGGCCAGTGCCAAGAACTGCTGACGAGAGGCGGCTCCCGCTGTCGGTATGCGCCTATGGTGGAGCTGCCTGCAAAATGAGCTGAGGAACGAACAAAAATTAAGCTGGAGAACGATCTGACATTGACTTTTTGTGCAGTGCACAATAAACTCATACGCATCGCAAAATGCGACAACCTGCCCAACCGTCGATCGAAAGGAAATGCTCGATGACCCAGACGTTCGAGGACGCCAGCAAGTTCGGCAAGGAATTCGTGGACAGCGGCTTGAAGAGCTTCGCTTCGCTCTCCAAGGGCCTGCAGGCCATTGCCGTCGAGACCACGGAGTACACCAAGAAGAGTTTCGAGACCGGCAGCGCCGCGCTCGAGAAGCTGGCTTCTGCCAAGTCGCTGGAGAAGGCGATCGAGATCCAGACCGACTACGCCAAGACCGCCTATGAAGGCTTTGTCGCCGAGGCGACCAAGGTCGGCGAACTCTATGCCGAGCTCTTCAAGGAATATTACAAGCCCTTCGAGGCCGTGGCAGCCAAGGCCAAGGCCTGATCTGTTCGGCCGGACTGGACCGGGCTTCGTTCCAGGACACAGACGGCGCGCCGTGGCTGACAAGCCTGACGCGCCGCTTTACCATTGGCTGTCGGCACCAACGCTCAAGCCGGCTGCAGCCGCATGCGTGACGGCTGTGGCGGGAAGGCCAGCGCCATCGCTACGGCGCCGAGCCCCACGGCGGACGAGCCGAGGAACAGCCAGGCATAGTTGCCGAAATTGTCGAACACCCAGCCCCCGGCCAGGGGACCGAACGCCATGCCGAGGCTCGACAGCATCGTCGCCGCACCGAGCACGGTGCCGAGGATGCGCTGGCTGAAATAGTCGCGCGCCAGCACTGCGTAGAGCGGCATCACGCCGCCATAGGCCGCGCCGAAGATCACGGCGAGCACGTAGAATTCCTCAAGCCGGTTGACGAAGGCATAAGCCGCGATCACCACCGCCTGCACCATGAGGCCGCCGATCAGCACCGGCTTGGCGCCATATTTGTCGCCGAGCACGCCGAGCAGCAGCCGCCCGCCGAGCCCCGCCAGGCCTTCGACGCTGTAGATGCTGACCGCCGCCATCGGCGCCACGCCGCAGACGATCGCGTAGCTCACCATGTGGAAGATCGGCCCCGAATGCGCTGCGCAGCAAGCCAAGAAGGTCAAGCCCAGCACGATGAACTGCGGCGAGCGGAGCGCCCGCCCTACGGACTCAGAGATGCCGGTTCCGCCCGCGACCGATGCAGCGTCTGCCGCCGCAGGAGCAGGGGGGCGTCGCACCAGCAGCGAAGCCGGCAGCAGCAGGGCCCACGCGCCGATGCCGATCGCGAGCATGGCGAAGCGCCAGTCGTAGGTCGTGGTCAGCCAGCGCGCGAAGGGTGAGATCGTCATCGGCGCCACGCCGATGCCCACCGAGACGAGCGAGACGGCGAGGCTGCGCTGCGTGTCGAACCATGCCATCGTCGTGGCGATCATCGGCGCGAAGAAGGCGCTGGCGGCCAGCCCGACGAGGATTCCATAGACGAGCTGGAATTCCAGGAGCGATGTCGCACGGCTCGCCAGCACAAGCGCCACCCCGAGCAGCACGGTTCCGATCAGCACGACAGGGCGCGTGCCGAAGCGGTCGCTCGCCGCGCCCCAGCCGAAGCCGCCAAGGCCCATCACGATGAAGTTCAGTGTCATCGCGCTCGAAATCCCGGCGCGCGACCAACCGGTCGCCGTCGTCATCGGGTCCAGGAAAACCGCGAGCGAGAACATGGCCCCAATGGCGACGCAGGTCATGACCGCACCGACGCCGACGATGACCCAACGATAGGAATGGCCCATATTTTCCTTCCTCCAGGCTGCAACAGCGATCGTCTGGCGCCGTGAGCACATTTCTCGCGCGCCCTGGTGCCGTTCTCCTGAGTCATAGACGTTCGGGTCCGGCCATTTTCGACACCGGCCCCAAGATTTTCTTTGCGTGCATGCAAAGGGTATGAGCCTAGCGTCGTCCAAGGTCAGCTTCAGCTACCTTTCGGACGATCCGTCTTTGGCAGGGGCTTGCCGGTCTCGAGCAGGCTCTTCAGGCTCGACAGGATGAGCGGCCAGCCATTCGACACGCCGTCGGTGATGAACCTGTACGCGCCTTCCGCCTCCGCCTCGTGAATGATGGCGAGCTTCATCATCTCGCCAGCCTCTTCGATGTCGAAGGTGCAGCGCGTATAGCCCTCCGCCTTGAACTCGGGCGACCACTCGTTGCGCCATCTGATGACGATGCGCTTCAGCGGTTCGATCTCGAGAATCTCGCCTGCGTCGGCGACGTGGCCGTCGTCGTAGACGATTTTCCAGGGTGAGCCGACCTTCCACTCAGATTCCTGATGAGCGCCCCTCCAGTATTGCCGGTTGAATTCGGGATCGGTGAGCGCCTGCCACAATTTTTCGGGGGTGGTGCGGATATAGGTCACATAGACGAAGCTAGCCTTGCTCATTGTCTGTTCCTTCCAGGCTTTTCTTCAGTTCGGCGAGTGCCTGAAGCCGGCCCCGCTCGAATTTGCCGATCCAGCGGTCGGCGATCTCGGCGATCGGCGCCGGGTTGAGGTAGTGCTCCTTCTCGCGACCCTTGCGGAGCGTAACCACGAGGTTTGCCCCCTCGAGGATCGCCAGATGCTTGCTGACTGCCTGCCGCGTCATGTCCATCTCTTCGCACAACGCATTGAGCGTCTGGCCGTTGTGGGCATGGAGCTTGTCCAGCAACTGCCGTCGCGTCGGATCGGCCAGCGCCTTGAAGACATCGTCCATGCTCATGCGTTCAAATACGCAACCATTTAGTTGCATGTCAAGCGGCCGAACCGAAAACGTCAGGTGTGACGCCCTGCCGCCGAGCGGGCTCGCCGCTGGGCTCGACCAAAAAAATCGCGACATCGCCGCCGGTTTTGAAAATCAGACGATACGCCTCATTGTGGCGCGCCGGGCGCCGAGCCACGGCCGCGTCGGCCATTGCCTGCCCTCATGGGCAGGTCGGCTGCTTAAGACTGGGCAAGGCTCGGGCAACGCTCATATGTGATGCTTATATGATGGTGGTTGCGGATCGAGCGTCGGCCCGTGATCACGATTGCAGGAAATGCAGCACGTTTGAAGCCGTCGCCATATTGTCAGCACGACAGAAGGCCTTACAATCACGTGAGCACGACCTACATGTCGCTAGATATGGAGCGGCAAAAAGGGAAGGGACAATTTGACGACTGGCGGGGTTGCCATGCTGGATTGCAGGGCGAAAATGCAGAACGGCGACGAGGGCGGGAACGGCCCGGGGCGCAGCACCGCAGTCATCACGCGCACCAAGCCGAAGACGAAGAAGCCCAGCCTCTATCGGGTGCTGCTTCTCAACGACGACTATACGCCAATGGAGTTCGTCGTCCATATTCTCGAACGATTCTTCCAGAAGGATCGCGAGGCGGCAACGCGGATCATGCTGCACGTCCACAATCACGGCGTCGGCGAATGCGGTGTCTTTACGTATGAGGTCGCCGAGACCAAGGTGACACAGGTTATGGATTTTGCCCGTCAGCATCAGCATCCGCTGCAATGCGTGATGGAGAAGAAGTGAGGTTCTGAATGCCGGCTTTCTCCCAAGGCCTTGAAAAGGCCCTTCATCAGGCCCTCACGCTAGCCAATGAGCGGCACCATGAATATGCGACGCTGGAGCATCTGCTGCTGGCGCTGATCGACGACAACGACGCGGCCGCCGTGATGCGCGCCTGCAACGTCGATCTGGACGAATTGAAGCGGACCGTGCTCAACTACATCGACACCGAGCTCGACAATCTGGTTACCGGCTATGACGAGGATTCCAAGCCGACCGCCGGTTTCCAGCGCGTCATCCAGCGGGCCGTGATTCACGTGCAGTCTTCCGGCCGCGAGGAGGTCTCGGGCGCCAATGTGCTGGTCGCGATCTTCGCCGAGCGCGAGAGCCACGCCGCGTATTTCCTGCAGGAACAGCAGATGACGCGCTACGACGCTGTCAACTACATCAGCCATGGCATCGCCAAGCGGCCGGGCGCTTCGGAGCAGCGCACGCCGCGCGGCGCCGAGGAGGAGCAGGCCGCCCAGCAGAACGGCGAGGCCGAGGAGAACGGCAAGAAGAAGCAGCAGCAGGACGCGCTGTCGGCCTACTGCGTCAACCTCAACAACAAGGCGAAGTCGGGCAAGATCGATCCCCTGATCGGCCGCGCGAACGAAATCAATCGCACCATCCAGGTGCTGTGCCGCCGCTCCAAGAACAACCCGCTCTATGTGGGCGATCCAGGCGTCGGCAAGACGGCGATCGCCGAGGGCCTTGCCAAGCGCATCGTCGAGGGCGATGTGCCGGGCGTGCTCGCCAACGCCACCATCTTCGCGCTCGACATGGGCACGCTGCTTGCCGGCACGCGCTACCGCGGCGATTTCGAGGAGCGGCTGAAGCAGGTCGTCAAGGAACTCGAGGAATATCCCGGCGCGATCCTGTTCATCGACGAGATCCATACCGTGATCGGCGCCGGCGCCACTTCCGGCGGCGCCATGGACGCGTCCAACCTGCTCAAGCCGGCCCTGTCGTCCGGCAACATTCGCTGCATCGGCTCGACCACCTACAAGGAGTTCCGGCAGTTCTTCGAGAAGGACCGCGCGCTGGTGCGGCGCTTCCAGAAGATCGACGTGAACGAGCCGTCGGTCGACGACGCGATCGAGATCATGAAGGGCCTGAAGCCCTACTACGAGGAGTTCCACAAGGTCCGCTACACCAACGACGCCATCAAGGCGTCGGTGGAGCTTTCGGCCCGCTACATCAGCGACCGCAAGCTGCCGGACAAGGCGATCGACGTGATCGACGAGACCGGCGCCTCGCAGATGCTTCTGCCCGAGGCCAAGCGCAAGAAGACGATCAGCGTCAAGGAGATCGAGGCGACGATCGCCACCATGGCCCGCATTCCGCCCAAGACCGTCTCGGCGGACGACGAGCAGGTGCTCGCCGGGCTGGAGAACGAGCTTAAGCGGGTCGTCTACGGCCAGGACACGGCGATTTCGGCGCTTTCGTCGGCGATCAAGCTGGCGCGGGCCGGTCTGCGCGAGCCGGAGAAGCCGATCGGCTGCTATCTGTTCTCGGGTCCGACCGGCGTCGGCAAGACCGAGGTCGCCAAGCAGTTGGCCGTCTCGCTCGGCGTCGAGCTGCTGCGCTTCGACATGTCGGAATACATGGAGCGCCACACCGTGTCGCGGCTGATCGGCGCGCCTCCCGGCTATGTCGGCTTCGACCAGGGCGGCCTGCTGACCGACGGCGTCGACCAGCATCCGCACTGCGTGCTTTTGCTCGACGAGGTCGAGAAGGCGCATCCGGACCTGTTCAACATCCTGCTGCAGGTCATGGACCACGGCAAGCTGACGGACCACAACGGCAAGCAGATCGACTTCCGCAACGTGATCCTGATCATGACCACCAATGCGGGCGCGGCCGACATGGCCAGGGCCGCGATCGGCTTCGGCTCGTCCAAGCGCGAAGGCGACGACATGGAAGCGATCAACCGGCTGTTCACGCCGGAGTTCCGCAACCGTCTCGACGCCATCATCCCGTTCGGCTCGCTGCCGGTCCCGGTCGTCCACCAGGTGGTGCAGAAGTTCGTGATGCAGCTCGAGGCCCAGCTTGCCGACCGCGGCGTCACCTTCGACCTGACGCCCGAGGCGGTCGCCTGGCTGGCCGACAAGGGCTACGACGAGCGCATGGGCGCGCGGCCGCTCGCCCGCGTCATCCAGGAGCACATCAAGAAGCCGCTGGCTGACGAGGTGCTGTTCGGCAGGCTGAAGAAGGGCGGCACGGTGCGAGTCTCGGTCGAGACCAAGGAAACGGGCGAGACCGGTCTGAAGCTCGAAGCGCTGGCTGACGAGGTTCCGGTCAAGCCGAAGAAGGAAGAGCCGGACCGGCCGGTGCGCCGCAAGCCTGCGACGAAACGGGCGATCCGCAGCAAGCCGGCGGTCGCCGCCAAGGGGCAGGCTGCCGGCAAGGACCCTGTCAAGCGCAGCCTCGTGCCGCAACTGCCGCGCAAGAACTGAGCGGAAATTTCTGGCATGAAGAAGCGCCTCCGCGCGGGGGGCTTCTTTTGCTTGGCTGTACACACCTTCGGCAGTCTCCTTGCAATCGGTGGTAAGTGCCTACCATCCGTATAAGGAGACTGCCCGTGTCGAATGTCGAAAAAATCAGCGTCGCCGTGACGGCCGAAATGGCGGCGACCATGCGCGAGGTGGTCGAGGCCGGCGAATACGCTTCGACAAGCGAGGTCGTGCGCGAGGCGCTGCGCGACTGGAAGTTTCGCCGGGCGCAGCGCGAGCGAGCGATCGAAGAATTCGGCCGCCTGTGGGATGAGGGGATTGCGAGCGGTCCGTCGGTTGACGGCGAGGAAGCCTTTGCCCGCATTAAGGACAAGCTCGACGCCGGAATTGCCGGTAGCCGATGACGTTTCGCCTTCGCCCGGAAGCCGAGGCGGATATCGAAGAGATTGCGCTCTACATTGCAGGGGACAATCCGTCAGCGGCAAGGCGCTGGTGTGAAACATCCTCGATCGCTGCCGATGCCGGGTATCGGCGTTGCCCGGCCAGAGGTACTGCCCGATCTGCGAAGCTTTCCGGTCGGCAACTATCTGATCCTCTATCGCGAGATCGAGAGCGGTGCCGAAATCGTACGTGTCGTTCACGGCGCGAGGCAGTGGCGAAACTGTTCGAGTGAACGCGAGGACTTCGTCGAAGCTCTGGAACAATCGTTAGCTACCCGATCAACTCTGTCATCCGCAGGCGAGGGCCTCACCCTGCCGCCCGTGCTTCCGGCACTTGAGCCAGCGCGTCGGCCAGCGCGCGATCCGAGATCGGCGCCACTGCCAGCGGGTTGGCGACGGTGAGCACCGCCGCCGCGATCCCTTCGCGCAGCGCGTGTCGCAGCGGCTCACCCCGCATCATGGCTGCGACCGTGACGCCGGCCAGCGCGTCGCCCGCGCCCGTGGCGTCGGCGATCGTGGCAGGCGCCGGCGGCGTGGTGGCAAAGATCCCGTCGCGGTCGAAGCCCGTCAGGGCCGCGCTGCCTGCGGTGATCACGCCGGCGGCAAGGCCGAGTTCCTTGAGCCGCGCCGCGAGCGCCACAGCGCCGGCTTCCTCGGCGGTGGCGGAAAGGCTCGCCGCTTCCCGCCGGTTCATGAACAGGCAGGCGATGTCTCCCAGAATGCCGGACAGCCGCACCGCCTTGGCCGGCGAGATCGCGATGGCGAAGAGCGGCTTGCCGGAAGCAAGGTCGGCCAACCGCGCCAGCGCCGCCGCAGGCAGGTTGGCGTCGGTCAGGATTGCGTCGGCCGCGGCCGCCTCTTCGCGCGCCTTGCTGCGGCGAAGCTGCTTGTCGAAGGCGAGTTCGTAGAGCTGCATGTCGGCCAGCCCCGCAATCACCTCGCCGTCGCGGTCGACGAGCGCCGTGTAGCTCGGCGTCGCGCGGTCGAGGAAAGTGGCCGACAGGTCGCGGATCTTGGCCTCGGCGACTGCCCGCGCCACGTTCTCGCCGGCCGAGTCCGCCCCGCGCACCGACATCAGAGAGGCCTCAACGCCGCGCTGGGCTGCATTGCGCAACGCGTTGAAGACGCCGCCGCCGACATCTTCCGCCATGACACCCGGGTTTGACGCGCCCGGTACGAAGATGCCGGAGATGCGGCCGCGACGGTCGACATGGGCGCCGCCGACGGCGAGCAGTTTGGGACGCTTCACTTCTCTCACGCGACTCCGGCAGGGACGGCTATTGCTGGACGATAGGCGGGAGCGCGACAGGAGGCAATGCGGCCGGGTTGCCGAATCGCCCGTTCGGCCGCGCCGGCGCTGGCCGATGATCGATGTCAGGGGATACATCCGGGGGCAATCGGATGTATCCCCTTCGGACATGTATCGCAATTAGGGCGATCTTCACCCATTTAAGTTAATTCTTCCCCGCTTGCTGGAATCATGGTCTTATCGGCCGCCGGCATGAGGGGGATTACATGGATGCCGACGACGTGAGCAAAGCAAGTTTCACCATCGCCTATGACGGTTCGTCCATTAAAGACGGATCAATGGACGTGCGCGACTTAGCGCCGGCCCTGTTGGCGGTCGGCCAGCTCTTTGATGCTGCAAATCGCGCGCTTAACGGTTCGGATGCGCCGCCAATTGCCGTGAATGTACAGGCCACTAAAGAGGGTTCTTTCGAAATCGACCTGACGGTTGTCCAGACCTTTCTGGACAGCATGAAGACGTTCCTGACCGGCGATTGGGTGACCGCTGCAATCAATCTTAAAGAGTTGGTCTTTGGCGGTGCCCTGACAGCCGGTGGCCTTGTTGTGCTGATTAAGTGGTTGCGAGGCCGCAAGCCGGATCGAATTGAGAAAATCAGCGATGATACCGTCAGGATAACTATCGACGGTCAAACAATGGACATCCCGTTAAAGTTGCTTCGGCTCTACCAGGATGTAGCTGTTCGCAAGGCGTATGAGGAATTGGTCGTAATCCCGCTTCAGAAGGACGGGATTGACGAGTTCAAAGTACTTGAGGCCCGGCAGGAAATCGCTTCTGTTCAGAAAGGCGATTCAACCTACTTTATCGCGCCAGAGCCACCGTCAACGGTGGTGGTCGAGGACGTTCGGCGGTCAGCCTTCTCTATCGTCTCGCTCGCGTTTAAAGAGGATAACAAGTGGCGGTTGCACGATGGGAACAACCAAATCAGCGCGACGATTGAAGACGCCGATTTCTTGCGTCGAGTCGATTCCAACGTGATCAGATTTGCCAAGGGTGATGTTCTCGTCTGCGAAGTCAAAGTGCGGCAGGTACAAACGGGCCAAGGCTTGAAAACCGATTACACTGTTGTTCGCGTGCTGGAGCACCGCCCGGCACCGCGCCAAATCGATCTATTCGTTGAGGAACCGAAAGACGTTAAGCCTGTTGAGAGAGATGATGACAAAAGCCAACCTTGACAGCGACACTCAGCGTTTCGACCGGCTTTTGAAGGCAATGCTCACACGTCCGCCATTGGACGCGGGAAAGAAATCAAGAGCGCGTCCAGCATCAGGTGCGGGTGCTTCCGCAGGTTCTGCCGGAACTCGAACTCCCAAAGGTAAGTCTGCAACCACTTCTCAGAAACAGACACGTAAGTCCCGCGCATAGAGCGCTTAACGTGCGACCAGAACGCTTCGATGGTGTTCGTGTGGACCTGCCCGCTCACGTACTCCCCGGCGCTGTGATTGACGGTGCCATGCATATAGCCAAGCTCTGACAGTTCGCGGAATGCGCCGGCCTCGTCGGTGGCGATGCGTGAGCCCGGACGTACCCACTTGAAGATCGCAGGCAGGACATGCTTGCGGCCGCGGCCCGGCAGGACGCTGGTTACGACATCGCCACCGCGTTCAATCGCGCCGAACACGACCGTCTTGTCGTCCTCGCCCTGCTTGTCCTTGCCGCCGTAAAACATCTTGTCGGCTTCAACGATGCCGCCGTCACGGCCGCCAAGCGAATTATCGCCGTCCACATAACCCATGTACTGGCGGATCAGATTGCACATGCGCCAAGCCGTCTTGTACGTCACGCCAAGGGTGCGCTGGACTTCCTTCGCGGATACGCCGTTGCGGGAAGCGCAGAACATGAACATGACCGTGAACCAAGAGCGCAGCGACGTGCGCGTGCTCTCAAGCGGCGTGCCAGCAGTCGGATAGACCTGATAGCCGCAGAAATCGCATTCGTAGCAGCGGCGTGCCTTCACGCGATGGAAATTCGCCAGCTTGTCGCACTTGGCGCAAACGTGCCGCTTGCCGTAGCGGGTCTGCATCAGATGATCGAGGCACGAATCGTCCGTTGGGAACCGTTCGAGGAACGATTTCAGGGTTTCGGGCTTCGGTTTCTTGCTCATACCCAAACATATAGCAAATCATGCTACATGTTTCAAGGGGATACATCCGGGGGCAATCGGCATAAACAAAGCTGGAACAAAATCGACTTATCAATTATAATCAATGGCTTGGCTGCTCTTGCAATTTTAGAACAAAACGTGTACGAATTTAGCACGCCACCGGATTTCCGGCTTCGATTGACAAGGGGTGCTATATCATGGCTCAGAACGTGCTCAGGCTCGTAGAGGAAAAGACGGTGGACAAATCCAAGGCGCTGGATGCGGCCCTTTCGCAGATCGAGCGGGCCTTCGGCAAGGGCTCGATCATGCGGCTCGGCAAGAACGAGCAGGTGGTCGAGATCGAGACGGTCTCCACCGGTTCACTGGCGCTCGACATCGCGCTCGGCGTCGGCGGCCTGCCCAAGGGTCGCATCGTCGAGATCTACGGTCCGGAAAGCTCCGGCAAGACGACACTCGCGCTGCACACGGTCGCCGAGGCGCAGAAGAAGGGCGGCATCTGCGCCTTCGTCGATGCCGAGCACGCGCTCGACCCGGTTTATGCCCGCAAGCTTGGCGTCGATCTCGAGAACCTTCTCATCTCGCAGCCGGACACGGGCGAGCAGGCGCTGGAAATCTGCGACACGCTGGTGCGTTCCGGCGCGATCGACGTGCTGGTCATCGATTCCGTCGCCGCGCTCACGCCGCGCGCCGAGATCGAAGGCGAGATGGGCGAGGCGCTGCCTGGCCTGCAGGCGCGCCTGATGAGCCAGGCGCTGCGCAAGCTCACCGCGTCGATCTCGCGCTCCAACACCATGGTCATCTTCATCAACCAGATCCGCATGAAGATCGGTGTCATGTACGGCTCGCCGGAAACCACGACGGGCGGCAACGCGCTGAAATTCTACGCCTCCGTGCGTCTCGACATCCGCCGCATCGGCTCGGTCAAGGACCGCGACGAGGTCGTCGGCAACCAGACCCGCGTCAAGGTCGTCAAGAACAAGCTCGCGCCGCCTTTCAAGGTGGTCGAGTTCGACATCATGTATGGCGAGGGCGTGTCGAAGACCGGCGAGCTCATCGATCTTGGCGTCAAGGCTGGCGTCATCGAGAAATCAGGCGCCTGGTTCTCCTACAATTCGCAGCGCCTCGGCCAGGGCCGCGAGAACGCAAAGACGTTCCTGCGCGACAATCCCGAGCTTGCGCGCGAGATCGAGACGGCGCTGCGCCAGAATGCCGGGCTGATCGCCGAGCGTTTCCTCGAGAATGGCGGTCCCGGCGAGGACGACGTCGCCGAGATGTAAAATTTGGGTTCCGCTTCCGGTGGCACCCTTGTATCCCGTTCCCATGGAAGCGTCGACCGCCGGCCTCGCGCCGGCGGTTTTGTCGTGCGGGTCTCATAAAGTAATTTTGTTCACCCCCCTCCGGCCTACTTTATTCTTGTCGGCAGTTTCTCCTGCGGGAACGCCGATCATGACGGTGGTCTGTGGGGAGGAACCGGCGTTTCGGGAAAACGGCTAACGTGGCCGTGGACGCGGAGGGCTGTCCCAGAGTTCCAGGACTCCCCGCT
>Ga0081539_10000809_pt1 | contig 60775 bp, 42 predicted proteins | sample TabmetS4T2R2_FD_71023 | JGI IMG/M metagenome (GOLD analysis project Ga0081539, IMG submission 71023) | Tabebuia heterophylla rhizosphere microbial communities from the University of Puerto Rico - S4T2R2 | ecosystem: Host-associated > Plants > Roots > Rhizosphere ...
GAGAGGCGGCCCGCCGCGGCCCCCCCCAGCCTCACTATGGGCCCGGCGAACAGAAGAACCAGCCGCGCGGGGGACTTGCCTCCAGTAGGAGCCATCCCGGCCTCAGGGTCAAGATAGAGATAGGTCACGATTTGGTCACGGAGGTTGACACCATTACTAGCTAATGCTAGCGGTCACCAACCAATCCCAAATAGCACCAGATAGTGTCGCTGAGTCCAGACGCGAAACGTGCCAAATTTCGGCGCCCAGCAGCGCTTCATGCCGCGGCGCGGTGCGACCACGAGGCCGGTCTGCCGACAACTACAACGGAACATGAGCCTGAACAGCCGGTCGCGGCCAGCGGGCGTCGGTGTGCCCTACGGGGCCGTCACCGCGGTCCGGCGCGCCGGGCGTCGGCGTCTGGTATGTCCGCATAGGCTCTAACGGCGGAACCCTGCGATGACTGGAGCGGCGTGGGCGCGGAGCGCGAAATCGAGGTCAAGTACCGGGTGGCGGATGCCTCGGCGCTGCTGGCTGAGCTGCGTGCGCAGGGCATCACGTTTGGCGCCCCGGTGCGTCAAGACGATCAGGCGTACGCCCCGAATGGCTGGTCCTATGGAGACGCCAAGATTGGCGTGCCGTTCGTACGGCTGCGCACTGTGGGCGGCGCGCATGCCTTCACGTTGAAGCGTCCGGCCGAGAACGAGCTGGCCTGCGAGGAGCACGAGACGGCCGTAGCGGACCGGGAGCAGATGCATCAGGCGATCCTGGCCATGGGCTTCTACCCGACGGTGCGGATCGTCAAGGTCCGGCGCACGGCCATTGTGGATGAGCTGTCGCTATGTGTGGATGAGGTGGAAGGCCTCGGGGCGTTCCTGGAGCTGGAGCGGATCGTGCCGGCGGGTGTGTCCGGCGAGGTGGTGCAGGCCGAGCTGGCGGCGTTCGTTGACGCCCTCGGTGTTGAGGCGCGGCGGACCGACCAGACGTACGACTCCTTGGTTCGAGCCGCGCTCGTCTCAAGCTGAAGGCTGGCCGAGCCGCTCCAGCACGATGTCGAGGATGCTGGCTGTCACGGCTATTGCTGATTCCTGCTTGACCTCATGATGCAGGACGGCTTGTCCGGCTTCCCGGAGCCGGTGGACCACGTCGCGGTATAGCCGGTCCTCCACCACGCGAGCGGCGGTGCCGCCTCGGTGGAAGCGGCTGTACGTACCGCGACCAGCCGCTCGTTGTTGGGAGCGGCCGGGATCGCCGGTCAGGACGATGGTCAGATCCGGTTGGTCGGCGTACTGGTTCAGCTGTGCGAGGAAGCTCGGTTCGACGCCGTCGATACGTTGCAGCACCAAGGACGTAGGCACGTAGCGGTCGCAGAGAACGACGTGGCCGGCGCGCAGGGCTGGACGGATGTCATGTTCCAGGTGGTGGTAGCGGTCGGCGGTCACCAGACAGGCGAGGATCATGCCGCGGTACTCGTCGGTGCCCTGGCGGGCGAGTTTGCCCAGCGGAGTGTCGGTGGGTTCGTTGGTGGCGGTGACCAGGTAACCGCGTCTGGTCAGCTCGTCCCGCAGCATGGCGGTGACGGTCGTTTTGCCCACGCCGCTTGGCCCTTCGATGACGACGAATAGGCCCGGCTGCTGGCCGCTCATGCCGCTATCACCTGGCTGCGCTGGTACTGCGCCCGGGACAGCTCGGTCAGCCGGGCACGAACCTCGTTGACGGTGGCTTCGCCGAACTGGATGTTGACCGAGAAGTTGAACTCGTCGCGGCCGCGCATAGCCTCGTCCAGGCCGCCGGCGGTTAGGTCGACCGCGGTGTAGTCGAGCAGCTGCTGCGGCTGGTACCTACCGGTGGCGAGCAGCCGGTGCCATTCGGGGGTGCCGGGGTAGGGGCGGAACTCGAAGACGCTGGCCCGGAAGCGGCCGGGCTGGTCGTCAGCGATGTCCCACAGGTCGTACACCTGGCGCACGGTGGCGGCGAGCTCCTCACGGGTCTCGGTGGGGAAGCCGAGGATGAAGTAGCCCTTGATGTTGATGCCGTGCGCGGTCAGGCGCCGCACAACGTCGCGAGTCATCTGGGGAATGATGCGCTTACCCATGTAGCGCAGTAGCCGTTCGCTGCCGGATTCGATGCCGAGTGCCACTTCCCGGCAGCCGTTGGCCTTGAGCACATCCAGCATGTCGTCGCTCATTCGGTGCAGGATGTTGATCCGGCCGGTGCCGTCCCAGACGTAGCGGTGGCCGATCCCGGCTGCCGCGAACGCTGCCATGCAGGTGCGGATGAACCGCTCGTAGCCCAGGAACAGGTCGTCGACGAAGCGGAAGGCCGTGACGCTGTACCGGGTGTGCAGCTCGGTCATCTCAGCGATGATGTTGTCCGGGTTGCGGGTGCGGATGGTGACGTCCGGGTTCGCGCTCACGGCGGCGCCGCAGAACGAGCAGTCGTAGGGGCATCCCCGTGCGCCGACGATGTTGGCCTCCAGCAGCCCGTCCGGGGCGCGGTATGGGTCGTCGGCGAGGTAGGCGCGGTCTACGAATGGCAGCGCGTTGACGTCCGGGGCCAGGTACGTGCCGGCGCCCATGCTGCCGCCGGTGACGGGTGTGCCCAGGATGGGGTCGCGCCACATCACGCCGGGCAGGCTGGAGCGGTAGCGCATGTCCTTGAGTAGCTCGGCCACCCGGGTCTCGCCTTCGCCCAGGACGAGGGCTTCGCAGCGAGCGAACCGCGGATCAGCCAGGGTTTCGGTGGGCATGGCCTTGGCCTGGTGGCCGCCGACCATCACGTGGATAGCTGGGTCCAGCGCGGCGGCGATGCGGGCGCTGATGTCGTACGTGGGTGCGAGCAAGTTGAAGCCGGCCCAGCGCGGGGACAGCTCGCTCACGAGATGGCTGGTCTGCGCAATGCCCAGGCCGAAGGCTTCGGCATCGACTACGCCGACGTTGAAGCCTTGGCGGGCGGCGTAGGTGGCGATGTAGCCCATGCCGAGTACCGGCAGGGTGAAGTCGTTGACGCGAGGGCGGCGACCATAGTCGCGTAGGGGTGCGTTGATGAACAGGGCATCGATCGGGCGGGACAGGTCCGCGCCGGCTACGGCACGGTCAGCCAGTGTCGGCATGGTGATTCCCCCAAGCCAGGGTCAAGAGGGTTACCGGCGAAAGGTGGGTGCGGGTGAACATCCGCCAGGCGTTGCCGAACGTGCGCTCGTCGGTCGGCCACAGGTGGGACGGCGCGGCCCGCCGAGCCCAGGTCCGCACCGCCAGGTCGCCGTAGGGGTACAGCGACCAGTCGTTGCTCCAGTCCGTGACGGCGGCGTGCGCTGTCCAGGGACCCACTCGCGGAATGTGCTGAAGCTGTTCGATGAGGGCCTGCGGTTGCACGCCGCGCCAGCGTTCACCGTGGCGCAAGTAGTTGGTCGCGGCGTCCCGCAGGACGCTGCGTTTGAAGGCCAGGCAAGCGGTTCGGAACTGCTCGGGGCCCAAGTCCAGGACCGCTTCAGGCGTCGGGAACAACGAGTACCTTTCGCCTGTCGGCAGTTCGATTGGTTCGCCGTGCGTCTGGCAGAAGTTCTGGTACAGCTTCGTGGCCTGGCCGGCTCGCACGACCTGCCGAATGATCGCGGTACCGATGGCCTCCCACAGGTCGCCGTTGCGGAAGCGCGCCACCCGGCCGAGTCCGCGCAGTGCGGCGGCAAGCTCGGGTACGTCTTCAAGCGCACCTGTCGGCAGGCTGAATACGTCGTACGCGGGATTGGTCGCGGCTGAGGCAAGCTCGTCAAGTTCGAACGTCGACGTGGTCGCGCGGGCCAGCCACCGGCCGCCGTCCGGCATCACGAAGACACGCAACTTGGCACGGCCATCCGTGGCTGAGATCCATGCGGCGTGCTCGGTCATCACAAAATCGACGTCATTCATGATCGGCTCTCGGGCTCCTATGTGGCCATGGCTGGTAGGTGCAGGTGACACGTTCTCATCAGAGGGCAGACCACCTGCCACAGGAGGGTGGGATCCGCGGTCGCCGGGCTGGCTGTGGCGCTTGTGCAGGTGGCGATCGGTGTTTCTCGGTGATATGCATCCAGGATTTCCTCCAGGCAACTTGGACTGCGACGTGGAATGTGGATGCTGGGCCCGACAGGCGCGTCGCAGGCCGGGTCGAACGGGAGCCGGGCCTACCGGTCCTGCGACACGCCCGCCGGATCACCCGGCGGCACGGAGGCCACGTCGCGTGCGACCGGGGAGCCTCGCGGACCGGTACGGCATGGTCAGGGGACAGAAAGAAAGCTCATCGCCTATTCGCCTTTGACATCGACCTTCGCGCCTTCCCGATGAAGGGTGGTGGGGTCTGCCGCCGCCCATGGGGGTGGCTCCTGCCAGGGAGTGTGGACATGGGCGGCGGCAGACTGGTCCTTCGCGGCGTCAGCCAGCAGGTTGGGTGCCGGGTGGCGGGCTGCTGTGGGTCAGGCCGGCGAAGAACGCCTGATAGACGTGCACGAGGTCGTCGGCGAGTTCGTCGCACTGGGCCTGGTCGATTGGGATGTGGTTGCGGTCGGCGTAGGCCGCGATCCGCTGCGCCGCAACGGTCACGACCGCCTTAGCGGCGTCGGAGTTGATTGGGAGCATCACTCTGCCTCCTGACCAGCGGTACCGATTGACCGGCTGCCGCCGGACAGGTCGTCGGCCGCTTCCTGGATGAGTTCGACGGAGCGGACCGGTTCCAGGGCGGTTTCCTTGAGCTTGGTGAAGATGTTCACGTAGCGGTCGGCGTCGGTGGCTTCGACGACCAGGCGGCCGGTGAGGTGGTCGACCAGCGCGGTTGGCGGGTACGGGCGCGGTGGCATGCAGACGGTGAATGGCCCGTCCAGGCCGGGATGCCAGCCGGTACGGTCGGGCAGGACCCGGATGTCCACGTGCGGCCGTTCCACGGTGCGGGTCAGGAACTCCAGCTGCTGCTGCAACACCGCTCGACCACCAACCGACCGGTGCAGCACCTGCTCCTCCAGCAGAATGGTCAACCGCGTGCGCGGCTGGTCGTCCAGCTGCTGCTGCCGGCCGATCAGCCGGGCGACGATCTGGTCGACCCGCCGCCCATCCGAAACGGTCTGCCGGACGATGCACTCGGCGTAGTCGCGGGTCTGCACCACCTCCGGGATCAGCAGCGGTGCGTAGATGCATAGCTCCTCGGCCTTGGCCTGCAGCCACCACGGATCGATCGGCAGCAAACTCTTCCCGTTCGTGGGCAGGAGGCTGTCGAAGCGGCTGGTGACCGGCTGCCACTGGTTGATCTGCCACGCCGACTGGGACAGCTCAATCAGCTGCGAGCGTTGGACCTCGTCGTAGACGCCGTAGACGTCGAGCAGGGAGATGACGTGGTCGCGGCGGAACGGCCACTCCGCGCGCTCGTAGCGGGCGAGGGTGGAGAATTCGACGCCGAGGTGGGCGGCGATGTATTTCAGTGTGAGGCCGCGATCCTCGCGCATGCGGCGCATCTGCTCGCCAAGGTATTGGGCGCGGATGGTCTGGATGAACTGTTCCCGTTTGGCCGGCACAGTCGTGCCCCTCCCTTTGGTCAACTCGTTGATTCGATGGGTAGGTCGCTGGCGACGCGGCCGGCCGATACCGCCGACTCGCTGTGCGTCGCGGCGGCGTCCCAGAGCTGGTCGAACATTCCCGCGTACTGCTCGGCCACTGGGCCTTCGTGGATGGCCACGCTGCGGTGGTGGCCGGTACTGGCCACCAGCTGTGGGTAGGGCTCGGGCAGTTCGAAGACGGTGAACCAGCCGTCGGTCCAGGGCACGTAGCCGGCCTCAGGTGGCAGGACCCGTACCTGGATGCGGTTGCCGCGGCCCAGCTTGGCCAGGTGTTCGAGCTGGCCGGACAGGGTGCTGGTGGCTCCGCCGACGGGTCGGCGGAGTACCGACTCGTCGAGCACCGCGCGCACGCTGGTCACCCGACCGTTGTCCAGGGCCTGCTGCCGGTCCCGGTTCGCCCGTACCCACCAGCCCACCTGCGCGTCCGAGACGTCCTTCACCTCGCGGCGGACGACCGCCTCCACGTACTCCGGCGTCCGCAGCAGCGGCGGCATCAGCACCGGGCCGTAGCAGCGGATCCGCTGCGCCACCGACTCCAGCCACAGGAAGTCCAAGATGGACACATCGAGGTCCGGGCCGGCAAAGTCGTCCTGCCATCGCGGCAACCGGAACACGTGCCGCGCCAACCCCAGCAGGTGATCACGCTCGACCCGGTCGTAGACCCCGTACAGGTCCAGCAGCGCGGCGACCTTGTCGAACACGAACACCTGCCGCCCGTGCTCGTGGGCGGCAAGGTCGGCGAACTCAACCCCCAGGAAGTTGGCAACGTACTTCAGCGTCAGACCACGATCCTCACGAAGCTCACGCAATCGACGGCCCAGCCACCGCGACCGCAGCGACGACCGATCCGGTTCACGACGCGCGGGCATGTGTGTCTCCCCGCCAGACCATCGCTATCTGTGGCGCCGAGTAGCTTGTGTCCGAGCCGGGCCGACTGTTGTGCCGCGAACCCTGGCGTACGTCGCCAATTGGCGTCGCCACGGCAGTCGGCCGAACTGGGGCCACATCGGTGGACCAGGCCGCTGGCGAGCGGCCCGCCACGCAGAAATCGCGCCAACCGCCCGCCGGACGAGCCTGGGGCTTGATGGCGTCGGCCTGGCCAGCGACCGCCAACGACGCGGCACTCACGTGCTTAGTCGGTGTCATGGGACTAGTCTTACCGCTCAGACTAGATCCAGGCAAGTTGTCTGACGAGATTTTCGTGACACGTATCGCGGCCGCTGTGGCATGCTGTCCGCCGTGGCAAATGGGCCGACCCTGCGCAGACGTCGCCTCGCGCGCGAGCTGAACCGCCTCCGCGAGGCCGCCGGCCTCACCATCGAGACGGCCGCGGACGGAGCCGGCATATCCATGTCGCACCTGTCCCGGGTGGAACGTGCGCAAGTCGGGGTCCGCGTGCCGGTGGTCAAGGCGCTGCTGGACACCTACCGCGCCGACGCGCGGACCGCGGCCTACTTGGTGGACGTGGCGAAAGACGCGACCAACCGCGGCTGGTGGCACCGATACGCGCGCAGCATCCCCGAGGAGTACGCCACCTACATCGGCTTCGAGGCCGACGCTGACCGAATCTGGAACTTCGAGCTGATCTCCATCCCCGGCTTGCTCCAGACCGAGCAGTACACCCGAGCCGTTCTACGCGGCGGCGCCGCCCGCCTCGCAGACGAGGAGATCGAGCGCCGGGTCGAGGTCCGACTGCAACGCCAGGCATTGCTGAGTCGCCCCGACGCACCGACGCTCTGGATCGTTCTCGACGAAGCAGCCATCCGCCGCGAGGTCGGCGGCCGGCGCACCATGGCAGAGCAACTGGGGCGGCTCGCGGATGTCGCGGACCTGCCGCACATCGACATCCAGATCCTGCCGTTCAGCGTCGGCGCCCACCCGGGCACACCCGGCTCGTACGTGGTCCTGCGGTTCGCGGACGCGGCGGACCCGGATGTGGTCTACATCGAGACCATGGCCGGTGATCTCTATCCTGAAAGCGACGCGGACGTCGCCAGCGCCGTCATGACCTTCGACCGGCTCCGCGCGATGGCGCTCAGCCCAGACGACTCAGCGGCGCTGATCCGCGACGCGGCGAAGGAGCTTGCGAGATGACCGACTTCAGCAAAGCCGTATGGCGCAAGAGCACCAGAACCCAGCAGAGCGGCCAATGCGTAGAGATTGCGGCCGTAGACCAGGTGATCGGCGTCCGCGACTCGCAGGACCCCGCTGGCCCAGTGCTTGTCTTTAGCCGGCAGGCGTTCGCCGCCTTCGTCCGAGGCGTGACACGCGGCGAACTCGACGAACGGGCTTGACCAGCCCTCCCGCCAACGCGACCGCCTCGACAGCTACCGAGCGCCGAAATCGCCACCCTTGGCGCCGTCCACAAAGGCCCGCCACTGCGAACGCGTGAAGCGCAGGACGGGGCCGGTCGGGTCCTTGGAGTCGCGTACCCCGACCACCTCGGCGAGCGGCGCGAACTCCACGCAGTCGCCGTTCATGCTCTCGGAGCTCTTGCGCCACACAGCCCCTGACAGGTCGTCCATGCCGCCTCCGTCCATCATCGAGCGGTACGGATCGAGCGTCCCACGTGTCCAGCATTCTGACTAGTCCCCAATCTCGACTAAGATCGGTCCTCTGAGGTCGCGTACAGGGACGGCGATGCTGATGACGATGGACGAGCTGGCCCAGCTCCTGCGACGGATCGAGCAATCCGCGTTCCGGCTCGAGACGCGAAGCGAGTACAACGCGCCCGGCGAGGCCGCACTGTTCCGCGCCTTCCTCGACGGGCACGAGCTGCCCCCGCGAAACCCGGACACCGATCCCTGGCTGCGGATGACCGCCGACAGCATCAACGCCGGGCGCAGCTGGCGCCGCGTACACATCGTGGAGCGGCCCCTGTCCCGCTACCTGCAATTCGAGCTGATCGGATACATGGGCAACCTGCTCGCCGGCGAGGACATCCGGATCGCGAGCCGCGACGGCCAGCCCGGACCGCTCGACGAACTGAACCAGGACTTCTGGATGCTCGACGACGACACCGTCTTCGTCATGCACTACGACCAGGACAACCGCCTGGTCGACATCGAACCCTCAACAAGCGTCGCCGCCTTCCGCGAGGAGCGAGACCTGGCCCTTGCCCACTCCATCCCGCTCGCCGACTACCTCCCGACAGTCCGCGACGAACTGCTTAGATCATCCTGGTGAGCGCCCCCGACCGCCGCGAGCTGGCGACCCGACTGCGCGACCTGCGCAAGGCCGCCGGTCTGTCCACCACCCAGCTCGCCGCCCAGCTCGGCTGGTCGCAGTCCAAAGTGTCCAAGATCGAGAACGGGCGCACCAAGCCGGCGGTCGCCGACGTCAAAGCCTGGCTCGCCGCAGTCGACGCCCCCGCTACCCAGCGTCCTGAGTTGCTCGACATGGCCGAGTCGATCCAGGTCGCATCGATCATCTGGGACCGCACCCTCGGCGGCGGAAGAGCAGCCCACCAACGCGAGATCGGCCGGCTCCGCGACCAAGCCACCGAGGTCCGCATCTTCCAGAACGCCGTCGTTCCCGGGCTACTCCAGACCGCGGCGTACGCCCGCAGCGTCCTCACCTTGGCCGACGTCTTCCAACTCGGCGACACCGCACGCGCCGTCGCCGCACGCATCGACCGACAAGCAGTCCTCTACGAGGAAGGCAGACAATTCGAGTTCGTCATCACCGAGGCTGCGCTGCGGTTTCGCCCTGGCGACCCCAGCATGCTCGTCGCTGAGTACGACAAGATCCTGTCGGTCTGCACACTACCCACGGTTGAACTGGCGGTCCTGCCGACCGGGGCGCGTCCCTCGGCGGTCCACGCACACGGGTTCGTCATCTACAGACTCTCCGACGACACCAGCATCGTCACGATCGAGACATACACCCGCGAGCTGACCCTCACGGATCAAGAAGAAGTCGGCCAGTACGAACAGATCTACCGAAGTCTGCAGGCCGATGCGCTTCGGGAGGCCAACGCGCGCCGCTTCCTCACCTCGTTGCGTGATGAAGCAGCGGGAGAGGTAGCGCCGCCGCCACCGAGCCCGACCGGCTGATCATTGACCAGCTTTGCGAGCCGCACCGAACGGTCCCGACCGCGCCTTGAGCATCCTACGAGTCCCTGAGCCTGATCGAGCTCTTCGTGTCACGCGAGCGGGTGAGGTGCTCCGGCAAGGGACGTCATGAGGTCCCGATCGATCGTTGCAATCGTGTGGCAAGGCGTGCATCGGAGAGTGGCCACCAGCCGGTGGGAGACGGCGTGCTGCACGCCGAGCCGACTGGAATCGAGGACGAGGGCCCGCCGCCGTTTCGGGTGACACTGCGACAGGCCAAGGCGAAGTGGCCGGAGTGGGAAGCGTTCCAGGAGCAGCGACGGACCGACGGCTACCAGGCGGCCATGGACAAGTACGGCAGCCCGGATGTTGCCGAGCTCCTCGTTGAGGTGCACCTGCCGAAGTTGCCGCCACCGACCGAGGTCGTCGCGCACGCCTTGGAGCTGGAGTGCGGTCACGAGGAGTTCTGGCTGGTCAAGAAGGCCAACGAGCCGAGTTCGCCGCCGGAGCGGATGCGATGCCCCACCTTCGTGAACTGCCAACTCAACGACGGCCACGCCGCGGTCCGGTATCTGGCCCCAGGCCAGCCAGAGCCGGAGTATGCCGACATGGGCCTCGCTCGGTGGCAGGTCAAGTTGGACTGCGGGCACGACAAGCAGGTGCTTCGACGCGAACCCGACGGCCCTGCCGCAAGTGAGCTCGTGAAATGCCTGACGTGTCGGCCCGCAGACACCCAGGACCGTGCGCGGATCGTCGCCGTCGACGCTCGTCTGCCGGACCAGATGCTGCAGCACTGGAGCGTGGAGTTGGATTGCGGCCACACCGGCACCGACCATTACATCCCGGTCGAGCACGCCGACGATCCGGCAGCGTACCGGGCTGCACACCCTCGGGAAGTGGGGCTGCGATGTATCAGCCGTGAATGCGACGAGCGGCGGGTCATAGGCGTGCGACGCCTCGGGGTGATCGGGAAAGTTCAAGCGCCGAAGAAGCCGCCGGTGGATCCGGTCACCGCCGTGGCCAAGGAGATCCGCTACCGGCTGACTCCAGCCGAGCGCCAGGAACTCATCCGCCGGCTGGAGCAGGGGCAGTAGCACAGGGCGGCGACGGCGTCCTAGGCGGTCGACTCAGCCCATCGCGGCACCGGAAACACGAACGGCACGGTGAGCAACGGATCGCCGCTGAGCCAGCCGCGAAGGCGGTGTAGGCGGCGGCAGATCCAATAACACCAACAGTCAAAAGACGGACACCGGCCCGCGCGAGCCGAGGCGGGTCGCGACGACGAGCATTCCGTCGACCGAGATCGGCAGGACCCGGGCGACCTCTGGACACCCGCCGAAGCGCAGGGGCGACGTGGACCTTGTGGCTCCATAACGACCAAGCGGCGATCGTCCGCGGCGGTGTTGACGGTATCGAGCAGGCAAAGGGCGTGCCTGGCGTATGGGGCTTACCGTGGCCTACGCGACCAACGGTCGGGTCACCTGGAAGATCGAGTTCGGTGGCGGAACTCAGAGACGTGTCGGATTGACGGCAGTACTGCTCATGGCCGACGAATGGTTCGATTCCGCATCCGGCCGTTCGAATGCGTTGGCCGGCTGCCGGCAAGGTCTACGCGCCCGGTACGGCGCCCGCTAAGCTGTCGTTACAGCCAGTGATGGCAGCAGAGGGGGCCGGATGTACGACCACCGATACACGCCGATCTTCAAAGACTGCGTGGACCGGTACGTGAATCGACCCGACATCCTCGCCTCGCTGTCTCAGGCCCTGACCGAACTGGCGATCAGGCCCTTTGGCAATCCACGGCTGCAGACCCACGCGGTGAAGAAGGCCCAGCCGGAGACCTTCACGTCCTACGTCACCAACCAGGGGCACCGCCTCATTTGGCGTCGCGTCGGCCACGTCATTGTTCTACTCCTGTTCGGGGAGCACGATGCCGTCTATCGGCGGGCCGAGCGCCTGCGGCTCGAGATCGATGACTCGCAGAACGTCCTTAGAGTCATCGACCAAGACCCCGGCACCGAAGCGCAAGTGCCCTACCAGCGGCGCCGCACCGATGAGGGCCGGCTGTTCATGGCGTGGAACGACGCGGAGCTCGCAAGCTTCGGTTTCGAGCCTCAGGAGGTTGTGGTCCTCCGTCGCTTGAATTCCGATGAGGAGTTGACCTCACTCGACAAGGACATGCGGACCGACGCCTGGCATGTCGCGATGAACCTCGTCATGTACGGCAACCCTCAGGGCGAGCCGGCGGTTACCGCCACGGAGGCCATGGAGGAACCGGCACCCGCATCTGACCCCGCCACGCTGCCGGACCCGCGCTTGTCGCAGGCCCTCGATGAGCCCGCCTCCAGCCCGGAGTTCGTTCCCGTGCCTGCGGACAGACTTGCCGAGGTCCTTACGCGACCGATCGAGGATTGGATGGTGTACCTTGACCCGGCCCAACAGGAGCTGGTCGAGCGGACATTAAACGGCCCGGCAAGGATTCGTGGAGCTGCCGGAACCGGTAAGACTGTCGTCGCGCTTCACCGTGCCCGTGCTCTTGCCAGGCTCGGACGGCGAGTCCTGGTGACCACGTACGTCCGCAATCTCCCGGAGGTCTACCAACGGATCTTCGCGCGGTTCGCTCCTGCGGAACGTGACCGTGTGGAGTTCGCCAGCGTCCACAGCCTGTCGTTGAGGTATCTCCGTCAGAAGGGTGCGGCGATCCGGGTTGACCCGACCGGAGCCGCTAACGCGTGGAAAGCCGTGTTCGACAGAGTCGCTCCTCAAGGGAGCGCCCTGCGGAAGGCCGGCTTGACGTCCGCCTACCTGTCAGAGGAGGTGGAATGGGTCATCCGTGGCCGCGCGCTTCCAAACCTCGACGCCTACCTCGCACTGAAGCGCATAGGGCGAGGATCGCCGCTCTCCGACGATCTTCGTCGGGAGGTGTGGCGACTCGCCGACGAGTACAGCGCCGAACTCGCCCGCCGAGGGATCGCCGACTTCACCGAAGGCCTGCTGCGAGCGCATGAGACCGCGGTCCGGAACGGCCCGGAGTATGACGCCGTGATCATCGACGAGGCACAGGATCTCACGGACGCGGCCCTCCGCTTCCTGTACGCGCTGGTGGGTGATAGACCGAACGGCTTGCTCCTCGTTGGTGACGGCCAACAGTCGATCTATCCGGGCGGATTCAACCTAGCGTCGCTCGGAATCGAGGTTCGAGGACGGTCGCACGTCCTCAGGCACAACTATCGCAACACCCAGCAGGTGTACAGGGCGGCACAGGCGCTGGTGCGGAACCATGCCTTCGACGATGGAGGGCCGCAGGCGGAGGGTGGACTCCGGGATGTCGAGGTGACGCGCTCCGGACCGCCACCGGTGATCTCGGCCAACGCCACCGAGGAGGAACACGACCTGGCTCTCGCGACTGCGATCGAAGCGAGCCTCGATCAGGGCACGGGAATCGGAGACTTGGCGGTGCTTGTGTCGACCAACGCGCTGGCCAGACACTATGTCGAGATGATTGACGATCTTGGGCTTCCCGCGCAGCCACTCAAGGACTACGACGGCACGCCGACCGCGCAGGTCAAGGTGGGTACGTATCAGCGGGCGAAGGGCCTCGAGTTCAAGCAGATATTCTTGCCCCGATTGGACTCCGCTGCCCTCAAGGATCAGAGGCCGAGGGGCACGGATGAGGAGACGCACGCCGAGTACCTCGCCCTGTTGCGGCGCCAGTTGTTCGTTGCGATGACGCGGGCGCGTGACGGTCTCTGGCTCGGCTGGGCGGGCGAGCCTAGTGCGCTGCTCCCACCCGAGCTGACTGGTAAGTAACGAGCGCTCGCTCTCGTGGCACCAGGAGCGGCCGAAGCTCCCGCTCCAGCAGTGCCCGGTCGCCCTCGGGAAGGCGGAGGAGGGCGCGCCGCAGGTAAATGCTCCATGCGTGCGGCTTCGGAAAGGCCTTCAGCTGGCTCACCATTGGCTGAAGTTCAAGGCCGCGTGGATATGAACCACTCCGTCGATGCGAAGCGCGCATCCAGAGTGGAAGGTCCTGCAGGCGATCTCGACGGGCGGATCGAGCCTCACAACCGGATCGACCGGCGTCGCCGTACCGATGATCCGGCCCCGGTCCCGGGTGGGGTTGTGCCATGCCCCGCGAGTCGCGTAGAGGAACAACTGGTCTCCCGGGCGCAATGCCCTGACCTCGGACCGCGGCGTTGCGGGGAACGCCATCCGCTCCTGCTCCAGGACCCATCGGATCGCGGTCTGCTCGCCGAGGATCAGCAGGTACGCGGTGCTCACCGAGCAGACTTTACGGTGTCGGCGGTGCAGGGCCGAGTACCTCGCGCTTGAACCGTTCGGCGAACCGCTGGGTCCGGACGGCCTCGCTGAGAGGGCTCGAGTGGCCGTGGGTACCAAGCGCTGCGTCAAGCATCGGCAGCAACCCATTCACCAGATCCTCGGCCGCGAGCGGGCTCCACACCTTCTCGATGAGCTTCTGGCATTCCGTCTGAGCCGCTTTGGGATGGTTCGGCAGCGGCCGGTCGCCGAGTAGCCGCCACTTGACCGCCGCAAGGAGGTGGTAACGCGCGGGAGCGTAGGCGCGGTCGATCTTACGGTTGCGGAACAGCCACTCCAGCCGGTAGTAGGTGGACGCCGCGGCGAAGTAGGCGAGCGGAGCCTGCCCCGGCCGGTAGAGATCGTCTTTCCGCGCTGCCTTCAGTTCGACATAGCGGCTCGCCCTCGCCGGCTCGCTGAGGAACATGGCCGCGTACGCCTTGGTGAGCTGGCTCCGGCTGATGACCCGTGTCTTGTTGACGTTCGGCTGGGTGGCGTACTGCTTCGACCGACGCTCGTAGAACAGCTGCCTGCCAGGCGGCTGCGCTGCAAAGAAATCTTCCAACTCCTTGTGGAAGTGCTCGCGCGCCGCGAGGTCGTCGTCGGTCACAGCCGTCTGGCGGTTCGTCGCGGCGATGACTCCGCCAATCACATCCTCGTCTCGGGACTCGATCAGCCGGACGGTAACGTGCACGCCTTCCGTCAACGCCGACCGCTCGTCAAAGAGCACGTGGCAGGTCTGGCAGCCGTTTACGATCTGGAAGTCGCGGATGTGGATCTCGTCGCCGACCGGCGTGACCTCGCGTGCAACCACGGTGATGCCGTTGTTCAATACGACGAACCTGTCGCGCCGCGCCTGGTCGCGGAGGGTGTCACGGATCTCCATGTTGACCGGGTTGTAGTCCTGGAAGTCGCGGACGTTCTCGTAGAACAGGGTCTTGCGGATACCGCCGGTAGGGTCGGTGAGGACCCGGTCGACAAGCTCCGTCGCGGGCAGCACGCCAAGGAACGCCTGATCGACCCCGGGCGTCTTCGGCAACGTGATCCGCTTCGGCATGTTGAAACTCGCGGCGACGGCCTGCGTCGCGCGCTTGTAGAGCTCCCGAAGCTCCTTCACGCCCACGGCGCGGACATCGACGTGCTCGAACCTGTTGGTCTCCTCCATGCGCCTCGCGGCGGCGGCACGCTTGGCTTCGAGGAGCGGGTCGCCCGTCAGGTTTCCGGACGACACGTACGCCACCGAGAGGCGCGGAAGCGCCTGAGTCAGCTTGCTGACATCGGCATAGATCGCCTCGACACATCCCCGCAGGTTCCGGACGTCCGCAGAATGCTGATAGGTCATCTGCTCCGCCGTAAAGACCTGCACCAGGTTGTCGGCGAGATCGGTGAAGACCTTCGTCTCGAACTTGGGGCTGGTCTTTGCCTGGACGATCACGAAGTGGACGTCGAGCTGCTTGGCCTTGTCGACGGTCTCACGGACGTCGGCGACATCGGACAGAAGATCACCGTTGATGACGATCGCCGCGACGTCGATGCCGAGATCGCCACCGGCGCCCATACGGAACTGGTCGGGACTGAACTCGTCCTCGTAGCAACTGCTGAGAACGCAGTAGCCGGCGAAGGTCTCGAAGGCCTCCTCCCGGCTAAGTGTGGGCAGCCCCTGGTCCTGCTGAAACTGCTTGGTCCAGCCTTCCAGGATGAGGTCCATCGATGCCTTCCAGTGGCGTGTGGCGATGCGGACGTGTTGCCAACCCTAGCCGCACCGCGAATCCTGCGGGAGGCCGCTCCGAGGCCAGCCGGTTGTGGATCCCTCGAAGGACGACGACCCATGACCCAGTTGTGGGTATCACTCGACGTGATCTTGCGATATACAGGTCCGATGGCTGGCGTCTTGCATCTTTCCGTACGGGTTCCGTGGCACGACGCGGGATGGGCGGGCACCGTATGCACCGACCCATCCGCCAACTCGTCCTGCGTTCTTCTCAAGAACATCGGCGAGAACCGCGATGACGAGTATGAACAGAACCACGCCAGCAAGGCCCTCGAATTGATCAACCCGAACCGGGTGCCGTGCGTAGCGGAGCGTGGCTCGTTCATGAGCCCACATAACTACCGGCTGGAGAAGGAGCACCCGTACCGGCACAACCCGGCGCTCAAGGGCAAGCTCCAGCCGACCGCAGTCACCGTTCCCGCGTACGCAGCCCAGGCGACGCCGTACTTCTGGCTGCACAGGGACAACGTCCACAAGGTGCTCCGCACGATCGACGTCGACTTTCGCGAGGAACGCGAGGACCTGGTCAAAGAGACGCTGAAGTTCAAACCACAGTGGGTTATCCATGGAGACAACCAGCAAGCGCTGATGGAACGGTTCTTCTCCGAGGTACACGCTCAGGAAAGTCTTGTCTTCTTCTACCTGAAGCACTTTCCGTTCCCGGCCAACGGCCGGAGCCTGCTCGTCGGAGCCGCCCGGATCAGCGATATCGAACTGCCGGGTCGCTGGAACAGCAGCGGAGATACCCCGTTCCCTAACCACATGTGGGAGACCAACGTCCGGCACACACTCCGGCCCGAGGGGGTAGACGGCATCCTTCTGCCGCTGGCCGCTCTCGCCCGCCTTGACCTTGACCCGGAGGGTGCTGCTGGCGCGCTGGCATGGACTCCCGAGTACGGCGGCCGGGAGTTCACCTACGTCACCGAGCACGTCTCCGATGACACCGCGATCGCCGCACTCGAACGCCTCTACGACGCCGCCCAGCGGTGCGTCGAGCTCGGCCTGGACGTCCCGGCAGCGTCACTGGACTGGGCCTCGGACCGTATCGCCGACCTTTGGAAGATGCGGGGGCCAGCACCCGGGCTCGGCGCCGCCCTGGAGGCGATGGCGGTACCGCACGGGCCGGTGGTCGCCCGTCAAATCGCCCGCGTCACCGCGGATGACGTCGACCCCTGGGACACGCTCGCCGATCTGATGGAAACGCCAACCGCGCTCGGCCCGGCCGTCGCCGCCAAGGTCCAGGGCACCCCGCGTAAGGTCTGGCACGCACTCTCCGAGACCGAACGCGCGGTCCTCAAGCTGCTGTCCCGGTTCAACCTGACGGGCGATCAGGCACAGGCTCTGTTCACCGGTGAAACCGAGATCGAGGTAGCTCATGAGGAGCTGTTGGCCAACCCGTACCACGCCTACACATGTCTGCTCGGCGGTGCGTTTGCGGCGGCGTTCGATGTGATCGACCGGGGCTGCTTCCCCGACCCGGCGGTCCGGGCTCTGTTCCCGCTCGACGAGCCGTCGCGGATGGTCGACGGCACCGACGAGCGCCGGGTGGAAGCGCTGCTGGTAGACCGCCTGGAAGAGGCGGCCGCCGTCGGAGACACGGTCCTTCCTCTCTCCCGCGTCCTGGCGGAGGTGCCGGAACTCCCGCTGTCCGAGCCCTGCCGGGTCAGTGAACAGGTCCTGCGAGCGCACGATCTGCACCCCTCGCAGCTCAGCTACGACGAGGCGTCGCCGTACTGGCCGCCGCTGTGTGGAGCGGAGCTTGCCGACGGCTCGCCGGCCCTCAAGCTAGCCCGGCTGGAGACGACCGGTCGCATCATCCGGAGCTTCGTCGACTCCCAACTCGCGCGACCGCGACACCGCGCCCCCGACGACCTTCGCGCAGCTCTCAACACGTTGCTCGACCGGACATACAAGCCCGAGAGCGAGGGCGACCGCGGCGCCGAGGAGCGCGCCCGGACCGAGAAGGTTGCCGCGCTGGAGGAGCTGATCGCCGCTCCCCTCAGCGTCCTCAACGGACGGGCCGGCACCGGGAAGACCACTCTCATCCGGATCCTGGTCGAACATCCACAGGTCGCGCCGGGCGGTGTGTTGCTGCTCGCGCCGACAGGCAAGGCGCGGGTCCAGCTCACGAAGAAGGTCGGCGTCCCGGCGCAGACGCTTGCCCAATTCCTCGGCCGGTACGGCAGGTATGACTTCGACACCGCCGCTTACTATGTCGACAGCTCACGGCCGAAGGCGCCGCGCTTCGGCACGGTGGTCGTCGACGAGTCGTCCATGCTGACCGAGGAACAGCTCGCTGCGCTCCTCGACGCTATCCACGCACCCGACCGGCTCATCCTCGTCGGTGACCCGCGACAGCTTCCGCCGATCGGTGCCGGCCGGCCGTTCGTCGACCTGATCACCCGTCTGACCCGCGAGGTGGACGTTCCGGCCTTCCCCCGAACCACACCGTCGTACGCCGAACTCACCGTGCTGCGACGGCAGGCAGGGCAGGTCCGCGACGACCTCATGCTCGCCGCGTGGTTCGCCGGCGACGAGATCCCGGAGGGCTTCGAGGAGGTCTGGCAACGTCTCCGTACCGGATCCCTGATGGACACGCTCGGGGCCGTTCCATGGGGAGCGCCGAAGCCAGACCGTGCTGTGGACCAGGTTCTCGCCACCGAACTCGACATCACGGGGCCGAAGGCCGCTGCTCAGTTCGAGCTGTCGTATGGCGGCCACGAGAACGGTCCCTGGGTCAACTTTGCCACTGGGCCAGACGGCGCCGGCGCACGCTGTGAGAGCTGGCAAATCCTTTCGCCTACCCGGGCCCATCCGTGGGGAACGGTAGAGATCAATCGCCGGCTCAAGCGTCGGTACCGCGCGAAGGCCCTTAGGGATGCCCTCCGGCCACCGTACGAGCGGAAGGTTCCGCGTCCGCTTGGCGCGGAGTCGATCGTCCTCGGAGACAAGGTCCTCAACAACCTCAACCAGAGCAGGAATGCGTGGCCCGCCACCGGTGGCGCCCTCCACTACGTAGCCAACGGCGAGATCGGAGTGGTCGTCGGGCAGGTCGGCCGGCCGAAGGGTGCCGCGCCCAAGTTCACCAATATCGAGTTCTCGTCGCAGGTCGGCAACACCTACGGATACACCGGCGACAGCGACGAGAACCCGGCCCTGGAACTTGCCTGGGCGATCACCGTGCACAAGGCCCAGGGGTCGGAGTTCGGCAAGGTCTTCGTGCTCCTGCCCGGCTCCTCCCGACGGCTGTCCCGCGAGATGCTCTACACCGCTCTCACGCGTCAGAGGACCAAGGTCGTGCTGCTGCACGAGCGTCCCATCGACGATCTGTTCGAACTGACCAGGTCGACCGGCTCGGAGACGGCCCGGCGCCTGACCGACCTCTTTGCCGCTCCGCGACCGCAGGAGGTCGTACTCCCGGACGGCACGACGGCTGGGATGCTCGACACGAACCTCATCCATGTCACCCGCCGCGGTGTACTGGTCCGAAGCCGGAGTGAGGCGGTCATCGCGGCCATCCTGGACGACGCCGGCGTCGAGTGGGACTACGAGAAACGGCTCACCTTCGGCAGCGAGACGCGGTTCCCCGATTTCACGGTCGTCGGTGCCGACGGACGGCCGGTGTACTGGGAGCATCTGGGAACGGTCGACAACCCCGACCATCTCGCGGCCTGGAACCGGAAGAAGGACTGGTACGTGTCCAACGGCGTTCTTCCCCACGATGAGGGTGGGGGCCCGGCCGGCACACTGGTGTGGTCGGACGAGTCTGGCGGAGCCGACGCGCAGGCATGGGCCGCCTTGGCGGTAAGGGTCTTCGGCTCCGGTGGCGCCGGTGCCACGTTCAAGGTCCCCGCGAAGAAGGCGGTCAAGAAGGTGGTGCCCAGGCCGCCGCAGTAGCCGGGAGCAGTGTCAACGTCGTTCGCGAACGGCGGGGTGGCGTGGTCCGCTTCCTGGTGGCAGATCGAGCGGGGTGCGGTACGGCGTGCCCGATGCGGTCGCCGCCGCGAGTGCGTCGTAGCGTTCTAGGATCAGCCGCTTGGTGCGGTAGTCGCCGTACGCGGCCTCGTCGCGCTGCCGCACGGTTGGGAACGTGTCCATGATGTAGTCGACGTCCTCACGACCGATGCCGTAGAGGTGGAAGTAAGCGGCGTCGAGTTCGGCGCGCATGACCTCGCGCCGGGCCGGATCCCAGCGGAACGGCTGGCCGTCGTCATCCAGATCGCGCGCGTACGCAGTCATGTCATAGGCCGTGTACGACAGCTCCAACACCCGTGCGGCTACCCAGACGTTCAACGGAACGCGGCCCTCGGCCCATTCGGTCATCTGGTCGTACCAGGCGGGCGGCAACACCGGAAGCTGCTTGAGGTAGGTGAAGGTTAGGTGCGTGCCGGACAGTTTCTGCCGGACGACGTAATCGAAACAGAAGCTGCTCCAGTTCGCGACGAGCCCCGGTGTCGAAGCCGCAAACGAAGACAACGCCAAGGGAGTGGTATGTCCGATCGCTGTACGCGGGATCAGGGTAGAGATGAACGTGCGCTCATCAGTGCTGCGCGCGATGTCGCGCCAGCCGAGAAGCCAGCCGCGCCCCCAGCGTCCGCTCAGTCGTTCGTCAACCTCAGCTTCCGCGACCCAGTAGCGTGGCATCGGCAATCGGGCCGGTTCGGCGTGCTCCACATCGCCGAACCGGGGCAGCGTTCCGACGTTCAGCTGCGCCTCTGTGGCACCCTCGTACGTGCCGAAGCGATGGTCGAAGAAGTGGGCCATCTTCGCCTCGTACAGTGGCAGCATCCGCTGACGTCCACGCACGAACCGGTTTCCGGCGCGCTTCCAGCCTTCGTCGACAAGCTCGTCCACCGTTCGGAACAGGCCCGAATCGTTGGCCATGTGCAGCATCGCCATGAACGAGACGCCCCAAGGGTTTCCGTTCGGGTCGTCCTCGCGCCACAGCACCGGTATCCGGCGGTAAATCCCGAGCGTGATCTCCGCGTCCCGTCGTGACAGGAACACGGGGCAGGTGCCGGTGTTCGGGTTCAGCTGCCTGATCTCCTCCGGCGTCAGCGTGTAGGCCCGAGACGCTATCTGCTCGGGACGGCGGACCCGGAACACCAACGAGGCAGACTCGGCCTCCCGTCCCTTGCCGTTCATCACGAGCAGGCAGAAGCGCGTGCTGTGGTGAACGTCGGGGAACACCCGATCCTCGTTCTCGAAGTCGTGGAGGGACACCAGGCTGCGTTTGGTGACGAGGTCCTTGAAGAAGTGCTGCGTGGTCGCGTCGGTGGCGATCCCGGTCGGGGTGATAATCCCGACCGTTCCGGACGAGGCAGGCAGGAGACGGCACGTCTCCGCGAACACGGAGTATGTGTTGATGTCGCCCGTACCAGTCAACGGATGCCGGCCCAGCGTCCGGAGAAGGTGGCTCTGGCCCTCGGCGCTGCGCAGTTCAGTCACCCATTCCTGGTGCAGCCGCCGCTCCTCCAGGGCGGGACTGCTCTGCAGCGCGGCGATCATCTTCTTGCGTGCGGCGGCGTTCGGAGCTTGGGCGATGGCGGCGCTGCGGGCGCCGAAGAACTCCTGCTCCTGGAGCTTGACCCGCTCCCACGGTGGGTTGGTGAGAACGCAAGAGAACCCGCCGCGCCAACCGGTCGCCGGGTCGACGCCGTTCTTCCCGCGCTCCGGCACGCGGAAGATGTGTGGAAACTCGATGTGCCAATGGAAGAAGCGGTACTGGCGGTTTGCCTCATCGACGAGATACCGCGCTGCCCGCACATCGTCGGCCCCCTCCTCTTTTGCCACCCGCTTGACCATGGCGTTAGTGAGGGCGTAGGGACGGGTGTCCTTCGTCTTCGGCGCGACGAACGCGGCGCACCAGGCGTCGGCGGCAAGCCGCCTCTGCGCCCGCTCCGGGTCCAAGGCGCGGTCGCGTTCGGCCTGCACGTGAACGTCCGCGAGCGATTCGCACGGGGCGAGATGTGCGACTGCCTGTGCCGCGTCGGCCAGATCGAGGTTGCTGAGGTCGAGGGGATCGGTGAGGACGCCCTGCCCCGACCGCTCCTGGGCGTTCTGCTTCCGCAATGCCGTGACGACCGGCTTGTCGTCACCGGCCAAGGCCGTGTACGCCGCATCCGGGATGCGGAGGTCGTCGAGCAAGGCAGGGGTGACGCCGAGTAGCGAATTACCGACCCTAATATGGCCTTCGAGGTAGCCGAGCGGCTTGCCGGGCTCCATCGCCTCCAACCACAGCGAGATTCGCGTGAGTTCGGCGGACAGCTCGTTGACGTCGGCGCCGTAGATGCACCTCCCCACCACCAGACGCATGGCCTCCTGAACGGCAGCCTGGCTCGGTTCGGGCTCATCGGTGCGCTCGATCGCGATGCGCTTGGCGATGCGGCGTGCGGCGCCGACGAGAAAGGAGCCCGACCCACAGGCGGGATCGCAGACCGTGATCTTCTTCAGCGCGGCGATCCGCTTGGCCGGCGTCGGCGCGGCGCACGCCTCATCGAGGAGCGGTTCGAGCGCGGAGTCGAGAAGCCGGTCGATCAGTGCGGAGGGGGTGTAGTAGGCCCCAGTCTTCTTACGGAAGCTGCCCTTGACCCGTTCGAACCAGAAGCTCTGTGTCGTCGGATCCCAGCGTGGGTGCAGCTCGAGGAGCGCCTCGTAGAGGCTTCCGATCTCCTCGGCCGCCATCCGGGACCAGGAGACGCGATGCTTGCGACCGTTGGATCTGCCCGGAAGGACATTGAGCTGGTGAACCGCCCGGAGCAGGCATTCGTTGACGAGGTGCGCGTCCTTCAGCGGGTCATCGAGCACGCTCGGCTCGAAGACCCCACCGAGGCCGGGTAGTCCGAGCATCGGCAGCCCACGCTCCGAGCCGAGGATGCCGAAGACGAGCTTGACGCTCTCCCACAGGTCGCTGTGCCGGGAGTAGCGCCGGACGTCGGCCAGCCGGCGGATCCGCTGGGAAGAAAGATAGGTCTCGTACCTGGACCGGGCTGCCGCGTCGGCCTCGGGATGGAGGAGCACGTCGCGGTCTTCGATCACCATCCAGAAGATCAGCTTATAGACGGCCCGGAGCAGCGATCGTTTGAAGTCGAGCGGGCTCAGCGAAGTGCCGAGCGCATCACGCAGGCCGTGGTTGGCCGGATGGCGCACGAATCCGTCCGCAAGGGTGTCGAGCGCAACCTCGACGCCAGTGCGGAGCTTCGACAGCGCCCGCTCGCCCTCCTTCGCGCTGAACGATCGCCACTCCTCCAACAGGCACGAAGCCGGGCCGGTCGCCTCGTCGCGCACCGCGAGCCGGCTGGAGTGCGCCATCCGGAACAGCACCATGAAGTCGGCGAAGAGATCACCCTCGAAGATCATCTCCACGTCGAAATCGACATAGGCCGCAGAGATGAGGCTTGTGGAGTTCCGGAGCAGGCGCAGGCGGCGGCCATTGGACACCAGACCCCAGAGGCGGCCGTCGCCGTCGTTGAGCAGACGCTGGACGGTGGCGACGGGTGGTCGGACCTTGCCCCGACGGCTCTTTACCCGATCGATATCGTCATCCCAGCTGACGAGATGCACGGGAACCGTGCGCCGCCAGGAGTGGCTGGCGGCCAGTTCGGCGTCGGCCGGTCCATCCCACGGACGGAGTTCCGGATCCTCGTACCTCAGCTCCCGGAGCAGAAGCGTCTGCCAGCTACGCTGGCTCACCCGGCCACGCCGGGCGCCGTTGCCACGCCTGGCGACGTCGGTGAACGTGTCGCGGAGGTAGGAAAACCGCCCGTTGGCGTACCGGCGTACCGACTCACCGGACATCAGCCCGTACGACTGCGGATCGATTCCCGGGATGTCCGAGTCGCCGTCTCTGATCCGCTCAAGGAGATCGGGCGACAGCACTCCGCCGGACAGGCTGACCGCAGGGAACTGAGCAGCCATTGCGCCTCCGACCCATTGCCAAGATCAACGCATTGCTACCGTTCAATCACCGAAAGTGCGCCCACACTAATCACGGAAGCGCATGACGGCCATCAACCATTCGACGGAGCCAGTCCAGTTCGAGTGGTTACGCCAGCCCGTGAATCCGCGCTGACCTCGCCAACCGGCACTCGGGGGAGACCACCGGCGGCGTCGAAAGAGCGGACTGTGAGGTGGAGCGTCAACGACGCCTGTGCTGCCCAGGGTGTAGTCCGCCTGAAGCTCGTTCCGCCCCCGGCACACGGGCACGCCGTACGCGCCTACGGCACAGCCATGTCGGCCGCGTCTGAATCTGCACCCGAGTCAGGCGCTTGCGGCTCGTCGCAAGGACCAAATCGGGTAGCAGGGCTCTCTATAGCGTCGTGGTTCTGCCTCACATATCCCCGGTGCAACTGGCCGGTGCGACTGAGTCGACGGCGGCGATTAGCCCTGCCGCTCGGCGGCGGGGTGGCGCGACCCGTGTCCCGGCGGTGGGACGAGAGGACTCTGGTATGGCTTGCCGGAGGTGGTCGCCTCGGCGAGGGCGTCGTAGCGTTCGAGGATCACGCGCTTGGTGCGGTACTCGCCATGGGCGGCCTCGTCCTTCTGCCGCACGACCTTGAACGTGTCCATGATGTATTCGACGTCTTCGCGCGTGACGTTGTACAGGTGGAAGTAGGCAGCGTCGAGTTCGGCGCGCATGATCTCGCGACGGGCCGGATCCCAGCGGAACGGAGGGCCGTCGTCACCGAGGTCGCGCGCGTAGGCGGCGAGGTCATACGCGGTGTAGGACAGTTCGAGGACACGCGCGGTGACCCAGGCGTCCAGGGAACCGCGGTCCGCATCCCACGCGGGTGCCTCGTCGTACCGGTCCGGCGGCAACACCGGAAGCTGCTTGACGACGTAGTACTTCAGATGCGTTCCGGAGGCCTTCTGTCGGGTGACATAGTCCAGCGCAACCGAACTTAGATTTGCGTGCAGACCCGAACCCGGAGGGATTGGCAGCCCGAGGAGATACGTATCGCCCACACCAGCACGCGGGATGACTGTGGAAATCAGCGTGCGCTCGTCGGTGCTGCGGGCGATATCACGCCAGCCCAGCAGCCAGCCGTGCTGCCATCGCTCGCCCAACCTCTCCTCGACCGCCGGCTCCGCGATCCAGTAGCGCGGCAACGGCAACCGGCTCGGATCGGCGTGGTCGGCATCGCTCAACCGAGGCAACGTCCCTACATTGAGCTGTGCCTGCGTCGCGCCCTCATAGGTTCCGAGCCGGTGATCGAAGAAATGGGCCATCTTCGCCTCGTACAGCGGCAACATGCTGTCCCGTCCACGCACGTACCTGTTGCCCTCTAGCGCCCACCCGTCGTCGTCCAACTGGCTCGCGGTATGGAACCGATCGGAGTCGTTCGCCATGTGCAGCATTGCCATGAACGACATGCCCCAAGGGTTGCCGTTCATGTCGCTTTCGTGCCATAGGACGGGTACCCGCCGGTAGATACCGAGGGTGATCTCCGCGTCTCGCCGGGACAGGAACACCGGGCAGGTGCCGGTGTTCGGGTTGAGCAACGCGATCTCCTCCGGCGTCAACGAGTAGGCGCGTGCGGCGATCTGCACGGCCTGCCGGACCCGGAACACCAGCGAGACCCGCTCGATCACTCGCCGCGATCCGCTCATGGAGAGAAGCGCGAAGCGAAACGAATGGTGCACGCTGGGGAAGACCTTGTCCTCGTTCTCGAAGTCGTACAGCGAAGCCAAACTGCGGCTTACCACGAGGTCCTTGAAGAAGTCCTGAGTGGTGGCGTCGGTGGCGATGCCTGTCGGGAGGATCATGCCGATCAGGCCGCGAGGGTGCAGCACCACACGAGCGGTCTCGGCGAACACCGAGAACGTGTTGATGTCGCCCTTGCCGGTCAGCGGATAACGGCCGGAGGCCCGCAGCAGGTGGCTGACCCCGTCGGCGTCGTGGAGGGCAGTCAACCATTCCTGGTGCAGCGCCCGCTCCGCCGGCTCGTCGCTGCCGGCCAGAGCCGCAATGGCCTTCTTCCGCGTCGCCGCATTTGCCGCTCCGGCGATCTCCGGTGCCCGTGCGGAGAAGAACTCCTGCTCCTGGAGCTTGACACGTTCCCACGGTGGGTTGCCGAGGACGCAGGAGAAGCCGCCCGACCAGCCGGTCGCCCCGTCGACTGTGCCGTGTTCCGGAACGCGGAAGATGTGCGGGAACTCGATGTGCCAGTGGAAGAAGCGGTAGCGCTTCGCGAGGTCGGCGACGGCCTGCTCGACGCCGTGGAGCTCGAGTGTCGGGTCGCCTTGGTCCAGGCGCTCCAGCACCGCCTGGGTGATCGCGCCCGCGCGGGTCTGTGGGTTCTTCTCCTGCACGAATGCCGCGCACCACGCGTCGGCCACCAAACGTGCGTGCTGCCGGTCGACCTCCAGCCGCTGCGCGCGCTTGGCCTGGATATGTACGTCGGCCAGGGAACGCGGGTCGGCGTGCACGATGTCGTCCACCTCGGCGGCGAGCGCGGTGTTGGAGATCCGGATCCCGGCCGAGCCGAACAGCTCTCCCTGACCCGACTGCTCCTGGGCGTTCTGCCGGCGCAGCGCGGTCACCACGGCCTTTTCGTCGCCGGTCAGTGCGGCGAAGGCGGTGTCCCGGATGCCGTCGGCCAGCAGCTTCGGCGTGACGCCGAGCAGCGAGTTGCCGACGCGGATGTTCGCGTCGAGGAAGCCGAGCGGGCGGCCGGGTTCCAGAGCTTCCAACCACAGCGAGACCTTCGCCAGCTCGGCGGCCATCTCGTTCACGTCGACCCCGTAAATACACCGGCCCACCACCCGGCGCATCGCGGCAAGCACGGCCTTCGGGCTGGGTTCGAGCTCGTCGGTCTCCTCGGCCGCGACCCGCTTTGCGATCCGGCGGGCGGCGGCGATGAGGAAGTGCCCCGACCCACAAGCTGGGTCGCAGACGGTCAGGTCGAGCAGCGCGGCCACCCGCTCGACCGCGGTCGGCTTCGCGCATGCCTCGTCGAGCAGCGGGTCAAGCGCCGAGTCGAGCAGGCATTCCACAAGGGACGACGGTGTGTAGTAGGAGCCGGTGGTCTTGCGTTCGTTGCCGGCCAAGCGTTCGGCGTGGAAGTGCCGGGCGGCCGGATCCCACCGCGGGTGCAGTTCGAGCAGCGACTCGTAAACGCTGCCGAGCTCCTCGGCGCCGAGGTGCCGGAAGTCGACGCGTTGCCGGCCGGCGCCCCGGCGCTGCGGCATCACGGCGAGGGCCTCCACCGCGCGCAGCAGCGCCGTGTTGGTCAGGCTTGCCGACTCTAGCGGCTCGTCGAGCGGCCCGCGCTCGAACAGACCGCCGATGCCGGGCAGTGCCAGGCGCGGGTTGCCCGCCTCGTCCCCGAGGATCCTGAACACCAACCGGGTCTGCTCCCACAGGTCGCCGTGCCCGGAGTGCCGGCGGCGTAGCGCGAGGTCGCGCAGCCGCCGCGCGGAGAAGAACGCGTTGTAGCGTTGCCGGGCCGCAAGTCCGGCGTCCGGGTCGAGCAGCACGTCGCGGTCCTCCGCGACGAACCAGAACAGCAGCCGGTACACCAACCGCAGCAGCGACCGCTTGTAGTCCTCCAGCGAGAGCGACACCTCGATGTCCGCCCGGAGGGCGGCATTGTCGGGATGGTCGAGGAAGCCGGTGCCGAGCACCGCGATGGCGACCTCTACGCCGTCGCGCAACTGGTCGAGCGCCCGCTCACCCTGCTTGGCCCCGTACGCCCGCCACTGTTCCAGCGGGCAGGTGGCGGGACCGTCGTCGGCACCGGCCGCGCGGAGGCGGCTGGCGTGGGCAAGCCGCCACAGCAGGACGAAGTCAGGAAAGAGGTCGGCGTCGAAGATGGCTTCGAGATCGAATTCGATGTAGGCCGAACCGACGAGGCTGGTCGAGTCTCGCAGCAACCGTAGCCGCTGTCCGTTGGACAGCACCGCCCACAGGTGGTCCCCGCTGCGGTTCAGCAGTTGCTGCACCATCGAGTGTGGTGCGGCACCGGCGGCGCCGCGCACAGACGCCGTGCGCCGGTCCAGGTCGATCCCCCAGCCCAGTAGGTGCAGCGGGACCTCGGCCATGCGGTGGCTGACCGCGAACGGTCGGTCGTCAACGACGATGCCGCCCTGCAGCGCGTCGAGCTGGTCGAATCCCAGTTCCCGCAGCAGGACCAGTAGCCAGCGTTCCCGGGTGACTCGGGCGGGCACCGTGTCTCCGGCGTGCTCGCGATGCCTGGCGAACTCGCGCCACACGTCCTGGAGGTAGGCGAACGACCGGTTGGCGTACCGACGCACCGACTCGCCCGACTGCAACCCGTACGACGCAGGATCCGAGCATGGCAGGTCGCGGTCTCCGTCACCGATGCGCTGAAGCAGGCTGAAGGGGAGCAGCCCGCCTTCCACCCGGATGGCCGGGTAGACGACCGCGCTCATCAGGCTCCTTCCGGCAGGTAGACGTAGACGCCCAGTAGGTCGGCGGGCTTCTGGGCGGCAACGGTGATCTGGCGCCGGACCCGTTGCCCGGCCGCCTCCCGGACCCGGATGTGCGATTGCCGTAGCCCGTCGGCGAGCGTTTCGGCGACGTCGCTGATATGCGGGGTCAGGGCGTCCAGGCCCGCGATCACCCGCTCGAGCAGCGGCCGGGCCGCCTCAGGTAGGACGTTGCCCGTCGGCGTAGCCGACAGCAGGCGGTCGACCTGGCTGTCGTCGAGCCACTCGGCGGCCTGAGGCGCGCCGCGGAAGGCCAGCACTCGTGCCTCCTCAGCCACCATCCGTCGCGGTTCCGCGCCGGCAGCCCGGGTCGGCAGCGTGAGATGCAATCGGAACCGGACCAGCAGCAGCGTGGTCCGTTTGGCGACCGCTGACGTTCGCATGACGCCGGCACGGCGGGCCGGCCGCTCGGTGTCGGGAACGGTCTCGTCGAGCGCGCTCTCCAGAACGTAGCGTGCGACCGCTGCCACATACGGGTCGGTGCGGTCGAGGTGGGCGGTGCGCGGTCGGATCGGGAGGTCCCGGTGGAACGGCAACGTCGCCGGATGGCCGGTGGGAAACGCGTCGCGCACGGCACGGGGCAGGCCGCCGGTTGTGGCGTCGAAACCGTACGGACGCCCGACCACGTCGGCACCGAGCGCGGCCAACGAGGCACCGGCGAAGCCGGCGACCTCGCCCGGCGACCCGAGACTCGCCCGGATCTCCGCGAGTTCGGCCGCGACCTCGGCCGGCTGGATCGAGCGCTGGGCATACTTCGTGCGCGATTCCTTTTCCTTCGCCGCCGCGCTCTCCCACTGGCGGTGCAGCTCCTCACGCGCATCAGCGGCGAATAGGTCGATGGTGAGCTGTTCGGTGTCGGGCGCGTCGAGCAGCTCCTGCGCGATGGTCTGCAACACGTCGTCGCTGCGGTCTGGCACCGGCACGGAGACACCAAGCGCCTTGCGGATCTGCTCGTGCTTGCGCAGAAGGACTCTCAAGACGATCTCGTCGACCCGGTTGTCCGTCCCGTAGATCATGACCGCGCGGACCTTGGACGCCCGTTGGCCGAACCGGTCGACCCGGCCCTCGCGCTGCTCGTGCCGGGTGGGGTTCCACGCCAGGTCATAGTGGACGACCGCCTGGAAGTGCTCCTGCAGGTTTACGCCCTCTGACAGGCAGTCGGTAGCGACGAGCACCGGCCGCAGCTTCGCGTCCGCGGTCAGCTCTTTGATCCGGGCGCTGCGCTCCTCTGGCGGCAGCGCCCCGGTGACGCAGCCGACCGCGAAGTTCTTCCCCAGCGCCGACTCCAGCCGCTTCGCGACATACTCGGCGGTGTCGATATAGCGGCAGAACACGACCGGGTTATAGCCGTCGGCGAGTAGCGACTTGACCTCCTTGACCACCAGGGCCAGCTTGGCGTCGCTCTGCTCGGCCAGGCCCGCGGCCCGCTTTGCGAACGCCAGCAGCCTACGGCGTTCCGGGCTGCCCGTCTCGGCCCCGGCGTCGGCGCCGGGTACCAGGTCGACGGACTCCTGCGTCTCGTCGTCGGGCAGGTCCAGGACGGCGGCGCGGCCGAGCGCGTCGGCCTCGTCGACATCGGCCGCTTCAGCGTTCGCCGCCCGTGTGCGCAACGTCGCCTCGGCGGCGGCCGGCGAGGACGCCATTGCCCGCAGCAGGGCCAGCGCCGACCAGTACCGGACCCGTCGCCGTACCTGCCCGCCAATCGGGTCACGCACGGTCTGCCGCGCGTAGGTCACGATGTCGTCGAAGAGCCTCTTGTAATCGCCGCTCAGGCGATAGGACCGCTCGGTCGACTCGCGGTCCTCCGGGAACGGGGTGTCCTCCAGGAAGCCACGGATGTCAGCCCGACGGCGCTGCACGAAGTGCCGGGCCAGCATCTCGCGCCCGGTGGTGCGGTCCAGGTCGACGGTCTCCAGCTCCGGATTGAGCAGCCCGACGAGGTTGCGGAAACCGGCTTCCTTGCCGCTGTGCGGGGTCGCGGTCACGAGGATCAGGTGGCGGTCGGTGTTGGCGGCGAGCTTGCGGGCAAGTTCGTAGCGCAGCATTCGCGAGCGGCCGGCGCGGGTGTCGTCGTCGAGGACGCACGTATGCGCTTCGTCGACGATCACCAGGTTTGGGCAGCCACGGAGAAACTGGTCACGCAGCTCCGGCCGTTTGATGTAGTCGGTCGACACGACGACGTTGCGGTACCGATCGAAGATGGACTGTCCGTCCAGGATGTCGCGCTCCAAGCGGCGGACGGTTCCGGGGAGCACCAGCTCCGCGGCGATGCCGAACTTCTCGGCTAGCTCGCGCTGCCACTGTTCTGCGAGGGCGGGGCTGCACAGGACCGCCAACCCGTCGGCGTCACCCTGCGCCATGAGTTCGGCGGCGATCAGGCCAGACTCGACAGTCTTGCCGATGCCGACGTCATCGGCGACCAGCAGCCGCACCGTGTCCTGGCGCAGTGCCATCAGCAGTGGCACGAGTTGGTACGGCCGCGGCTCGACAGCGAGCCCGCCGAGGGACCGGAACGGGCCGCCGGTCGACCGGAAGCCGATGCGCAGCGCCGTGCGGAGCAGGCCGGCCCGGCTGGCGTTGCCCGCGTCGGCTGGGTCGGGGAAGGCGAAGCTGGCCTCGCTGACCGCCTCCAGCTCCGGCAGGACGGCGGCGCGTTCGTCGTCGGACCCGCCCAGCGGGCGGAGCACCAGCACGTCGGGCTCCGACTCCGGCAGCACCACCCACTCACGGCCACGTGCCTTGACGAGGGTGCCCGGCTCGAACCGCTGGCCGGCGACGGTCATTCACTGCCTCCTTCGTGGCGTCCGAAGACGCTCGGGTACCGGTCCACCGCCTGCTTCCACTCACCGGCGGTCACCCGGATCGGCGTCCAACCGGCGTCGTACAGGTCTTCCTCGGCGTCGACCCCGCGCCCGTCCGCGATCGGCTCGCCCGGGGTGTCGACGAACACCGCCGCCCTCGCGTCACGGTAGACGAGATCGGGCCGGGCGCCGGCAACCTGCGTCCCGAGTTCATCCGGGGCGCGGTAGGCGGACTGGGCTAGCCACGCGAGGAAATCCCCGGGCGGGCCGTCGAGGTTCAACGGGTCCTGGGTCGGAGCGGCGTCGGCGGTGACGGTTGCCTCCGCGTGCTGGAGGTCGAGCAGCAGGTCGACGATCAAGTGCCGGTCGATCTGCTTGTGGAACGGCTGGTTCGAGTACGACAAGAGGCAGTCGTAGCAGCCCTGAACGCAGCGATCCTCGTCGCCGTCGCCCTGCTCCGCCTCCTCGCCGTTGTCCTGGAAATGGGCGATGTCGAGCGCCTCAATCGCCACGCGACGGATCGCGTTCGGTTCCTCGACCAGGCGGCGTAGCACCCCGGCGCCACCCTCCGCGCTCTCGATGAACAGCATCCGCCCCTGGCTGTCCGGATCGGGCAGAAGCTCGCCCGTCAGTTCAGAGTCCTCCAACTGGAACACGGTCTCGATGCCGCGCTCTAGCGCGTAGAGCAACGAGCGGGCCGTCTCCTCGGAAACCTTCCCGGTGAGCCGCAGTACCAGAATGTTGCGGCGGTCCTGGACGTAAGGGATAACGCGCTGCTTCAGCTTCACGCCCTCGGCCGGGTCGACGTCCTCCTCGTCGGTTGTCCGTGCCTCGGCGGCCTTCGTCTCCGAAAGCCACTCGCCGCTCGTGGTGTCGAGCCAGAAGCCGCGTATCTTCTCGTCCTTGCGGCGGCTAAGCCCGAGGTTGGCCCGACGCACCGTGGCGGCGTCGCCGTAGATCAACTTTGCGAGCGCAGGCCCGTCCGGCAAGGCGACGGTGGCTTCGAGCCGACCCGGTCGGCTGCCGTGATGGTGGAACTGGTACGAGGTCTCGATCTGGAATCCGGATCGGCGGCGCTCCTCTTCGTCGGAGGAGATGCGCTCGCGTCGCTGGGTCCGCACGGTGAACAGCCGCAGCAGATTGGTGTCGGTTCCACTGAGGTGTTCCTTGCAGTTGTCGCACCGGTCGATACCGACGGTGTCCTCGTGCAGGTGGCCGCAGGCTACGCATCGCCGCGACGAGGTCGTCAGGATGCCTTCCTGGCCGGGTGCCGCGGCCTGCTGGAGTTGCACACCACGCACCATGTAGCGGGCACCCTCGTGGTAGATCAGCGCGCCCGGACCGAACTCGCTGATCCCGATGAACCGGGGGCGATGGATGTAGTCCCCCTGTTTGCGTCCGCCGTACAGGCCCGGAATGTATGCGGCGAGCGGCAGGCGGGGGAACGAGTAGCCCGGCAGGAAGCCTTCCGAGGCGAGGTAGCGGAATGTGTAGAAGTCGGTCTGCGGCTCGTCGGAGTTCTCGTTGGCGAGCAGGTTCAGCTGCACCCGCGCGTCGTCGGCCCGGCGCTTCGCTTCGTCGCGTGCCCAGGCCGCCACGTTGGTGTCGACCGAACGGCGGTTCTGGACCTCGAACTCCTTGCGGGCGGCGTTGTACAGCCTCCGCCACCGGTCGAGGGCGGCCTGGAATTCCTCGAACGCGTTCTCGATCTTGTCGGCGACCCACGACGGTCGCCACCACGGCGCGCCCTGGAGAACAGCCTCGATGTCGCCGGCGAGTGCGGCGGAAGCACGTTCGACGGCCCGCTGGCGGGCGCCAGGGTCGCCAAGCGCCGACTCGATCTTCGGTTTCAGGTCCAGCTTCGGCTGATCGCCGCCGGTCTCCATCAGATCGACCAGTGACGGTGGCAGCTCCTCGCCCGTCTCGGCGAGCCAGATGGCCTGGAGGTGCGAGCGCACAAGATCCTCGTTGGCGAGATCAAGACGGGGCGGGCGGACCGAGCCGCCGACCATGAGCGACGGCCGCTTGAAGTAGTACTGGTCGTGCGCGTTCCCCGTCGAACAGTAAGTGACGACGAGGGCGGGCTGGCCAGACCGGCCGGCGCGGCCGGCACGCTGGGCGTAGTTCGCAGGCGTGGGGGGCACGTTGCGGAGGGCGACCGCGTTCAGAGCGTCGATGTCGACGCCGAGCTCCATGGTCGGGGAGCAGAACAGCAACGGGAGTTCGCCCTCGCGGAACTCGCGCTCGCGCTCCTGCCGCTCCGCCGGGTCGACCTGCGCGGTGTGCTCCTTTGCCTGTAGCCCGGCAAGCAGGTGCGAGGTCTCGCGGTACAGGTCGCGGAAGAATGTGTTGACCCGAGCGCCGGCCTCGCCCGACAGCTCCTTTCGTAAGCGGTCCTCGGCACCGACCTCGCCAGCGCCCGCGTGCCAAATCAACGCATCCGATCGGAGGCGATAGCCGCCGATCGTGTCGTCGTCATCACCGGGAACGACCTGGATCACGAGGCTGGCCTCAGTCAGTACCGTCAGCAGATCCCGGATGATCGCCTGGGCGTCGTCGACCTTGCACGCCTTGCCGTACTTCCGGATCAGGTACTTGCCCAGCGCGCCGCGGCCCGACAGGTGCAGGTAGCTCCTAGGCCTACCCTTGCTGCTCGGCTTCGGGAAGGCGATGCCCGCGACGGTCGCCCGCTCACGGTCGCTGAGCTTCCAGGGCTCCGCGAGGTGCTGATGGGACAACTTGCGGATCTCATCGAAGCCCTCCTCGGTGAGGCACCGCACGTCGATGGCGAGGTTGCGGCGTAGCTCGTCAAGCAGCGTCGCGGCGATCTCGTAGCGGCGTTCGGGTTCATCATCGCGGAGGAGGTGGTGCCTGGACGCCCAGATTTCCTGGTCGGCCGCAACCTCGTCGAGGTACCGGTAGCTGATCCGGAGCAGGCCGGTCTGCTCCAGGTTCGGCATCGTGACTCGCCAACCACGTTCCAAATCGAGGTACAGGCGGTAGTTGACGATCTCGCGCAATGCGCGCCAGATTTCGTCCCTTCCGTACTTGACGTCCGGACGGCGGGCGAACTGGGGAAGCTCCAGATGGAGCGCATCGGTCACCCGCTGGGCAACGCGTTCGTGCGTCAGTCCGTCCGGCGCGGCCGCAACCGCCCGGTAGAGAGCACCTCGCATCTGGACGACCTGGACGAAGTCGTTGAAGTGGCCGGCCTGAAGCGAGGCGTCCTGGCGGTTGTCGACGAAGGACAGGAGCTTGCGCGCCTGTTTCCCCAGGTCCGGCGCAGCGCGGAGGGCGCGAACCACGCTGGCGCCGATCACCGACAGCGCTGAGCTCCGGCCCTCGACGCTGAGCTTCGCCAACTGGGCGAAGTCCTTGCCCCGCTGCCGCTCGTAGGAGACCTGGCAGCGGAGGCAGAACCGGAACGGGGTGGTGACCCAGGCAGCCGGGACGCCACGGCCGGGCGACGTGAACGCACCGTCCGGCTCGACGTGAACCACCTCTGGCAGGTACTTCTCCTTGCCCGGCGCGACCACGGTGCTGCCGTCGTCGGCGAGCACCGTCCAGGAGTACGGCAGGCGCGCATCCCGAATGGCGGCGACTGGATCCTCCGGCCACGGCTGGTCGTCGCTGACATACAGGTATCCGGTCTCGCCGTCGCTTAGGTCCGCCTCGTTGCCTGCCTCGAAGCCGGAAACGGTCCTCCGGACGATCAGGTAGTCCTGGCCACACTCACGACAGAACGCGAGCGGAACAAGAATTTTGCGCTCTGTATCGGTGCTATCCGGGGACACCGCTTGGTAGCGGCTGGTGATGTGCCGACGTGACGAGGCTTCGATCGTGACGTAGACGTTGTCGCCTTTGGACAGAAACTGGTGGAGTCGAAACGCGAACACCGGGCGGCCCGTGTCGGGATGCCGGATCCGGGCACCGGCCTGAAGCACTGCCTGAATGGCAGCGGAACAGTCCAAAGCATCCCTTGTTGTCAGATCGGCGAGGTTGTCAGCCACTTCCGGCAGGGTTCTCGGATGGCGCCGGCGAACCAATGGGCCGGAGTCCTCCTCGGAATCGATGCCGAATGCCGATTCGACCCAATGCGCGAGCGGGTCCGCGATGAACGTTCTGAAGTCGGGCACGTCGTCCGGCGAAGCCGACCAGAATCGGACGCGGTCGGCCAGTAGGCGACCGGTCTCGTCGCGGGGTGGAGTCTCCGTGGCACGGCACAGCGTCTCGCCGATGACGTTTTCCCGCTTCACTACGCTGCCGAACAGCGAACTCGCTACCCGCGCGACCTCCGTCCGCTGGTCGAGCGCCGATCCCTCACTGATCATCGTCGCTGACGTTCCGATGCACTGGAGTGCCGGCGCAGCGCAGGCGTCTCGGGTGCGACGCACGAGGAACGCGACGTCGGCGCCCTGCCGGCCGCGGTAAGTGTGCAGCTCGTCCAGTACGAGGAACCAGAGGCCGTGGGCGGCCCTGACCAGCCGGTCACGTTCCTTCCGCCTGGTCAGGACCAGCTCCAGCATCACGTAGTTGGTCAGTAGGATGTCTGGCGGATCAGCGAGGATCTTGCGGCGGGCCTCGGCGTCTTCCTGACCGGTGTAGCGGTCGAACGTCACCGGTGGCTCGTTGTTCGGCATGCCCCAGCAGAGGAACTTGGTCAGCTCGTGGCGCTGGCTGTTCGCAAGGGCGTTCATCGGGTAGACGATGATCGCTTTTACGCCCGACCGGTAAGTCCCGTCGGCTCTCGCGCGAAGGACGCGGTCGACGATCGGAACGATGTACGACAGGCTCTTGCCGGAGCCGGTCCCAGTTGTCAGCACGTAGCTGTCGCCGCTCTGGGCGGTCTCGATCGCATCGCGCTGATGCTGATGAAGGCGCATGGACTGGCCACCCGCGTCGTTCTCACCTTTTTTGATCCGAAAGACGCGACCGTTGCCGGGGTCCAGGAGCCCGCTCTCAATCAGCTCGTCAACGGTCCCCCCGGAGGCGAAGTTCGGGTTCAACGACAGGAAGGGGGCGGGCCACTGGTAGCCGGACTCGGCCAGCTGGGAGACATGGTCGAGGACTCGCTTGTCACGCGGCTCGACGAAGCTGGACGTGAACTCCTTGTAGTCCTCGATGAGCCTGTCCCGTACATCGAAGACATCCACCGCTACTCCTTGATCGCTCTTGCTGACGGCCCGTCGATTCTTCCATCGACCGCAGAGACGCGTAAGCCGAGTCGCGCTCGATCATCCGGCCGGTCATTGCCACTGGCCACATGAATCTCCTTCAGCAACCGGCGGGCCGTACCCCTCAAACCGACCAGGGGTGAGCGGGCGCGATTCGGTAGCCGTCGAAGCGGGCGTTTCAGCAGAGCGGTCGTACCGCATTCGGCGTGCGCCAGCAGCCGAACCCGGGCCGAACGCGCCCAGCCTGTCGGCGCTCCACGGACCGGTCTGAGGCGGCCCGTTCTGCAGGGCTGTTCCGCACGTCCAGCGTCCACCGGTCGACGGCAGTCCCCTCAGCGGTCGATCACTGCTGATGCCCAGTGGTCCGTCGTGCCCGCCTACCCAGGCTCGGTCCGCGTGGACGTCAAGACCCTGCGGACATGCCGTTCGGTCACGCCGAGGTGTGCGGCGATGTCCGCAACGCTCGCGTCCGGACGCTCCGCTCGCATCCTCCGCACGGCATCGGAGGTCCGCCCGCTCCGTTCGCGTCGTCGTCCGGGTGCCTCGGACCGCCGCGAGCTACCCGACGTCCTCGTCGTCGCGGACCTCTCGATCGTCAGGTCTGGACGGGCCATCGCATCAGGATTCTCAGCGGTAGCGGAAGCAACGGCGTCAGCGGGTTCGTTGACTTGATCAGCGGGGGTTGCGGACGCCGGGCCTCCCCGGGCGCGGGAGAGCATCTCCACGACCAGAAGGAGGGCAACGGCGGGCCAGGCGGCGACGACGCGGGCGCCAAGGGTAGGTTGAGCTGCGGCAATGTTCGCCGCGACGCTCGCCCCGACACCCGCGAGGAAGGCGATCCGGGCTGACCAGCGCACCGGTCGCCCGGAGCGCTGGTCGTCCACCATCGCGGTGGAGGCGACGATAAGCATCCCGTCGACCGAGATCGGCAGGACATACGCGACCTCGGGGCGTTCACCGAACTTCAACGCGACATGGACCATGTGGCTCCACGACGACCAAGCGGCGATGGACGCCACGGCGACCGTGCTGATGTTTCGTGCGATGCGGGTTGGGCTCATGGGTACACCTCCTCTCGGATGCGTTGGTGGATGGTCCGGACCTCGTCTGGGTCAACGGATCGACGTCCGGCGATGACCAAGTGGGTCTGCGCATTGGTCCGCTGGGTCCATAGGCGGACCACTTCGACGTTGCCCGGTCCGGTCACGGCGGCGACGTTCGTAACGGTGGCTCCAGCCCAGAGCGCGGCATGGATGGTGACCGGCTGCCAGCGGCTCCGCCAAGCCACGACGGCAGCCGCGAGCGCCAACTCCGCCAGCGCGTCGTCACGCGCCGAATCGGGAGCGCGATCCGGCGCATGATCGTGCAGGGCGATAGGGAGTTGACGTGAGTCGATCTTCTCGGCGCCGATTAACCGCGTCGGCGGTGAAAGGGCTCGGCTCATCGGCGGCCTCCCTCGACGACGAACACGTTGAGGAGCTCCACCGCGCGGACGAGCCCGGTACGCCTCGGTGTCCGAGGTGGTCTTGCTGGCCAGTGCGTCAAGCAGATGCTTGACCAACGCTGTGACGAGGGCATGGCCTACGGCTTGGCGTGCCAGGAGGCGCAGTACGGTCCACGCGGCCGGGTCGAGCCCGGCCAGGGCTTCGGGGCGTCGGCGGATCGGGCTCATCGGGTACCACCCCGCGCCCGTGACCTGGTCAAACGTAGGGGAAGCGGGTCACCGGCGATGGTCGCGGCTTGGTTCGCATGCTGATGCCTCCGGCCCACCATGGAGAGTGCTTCGGCCGGATACTGGCGCAGTGAAACCGTGGCTGTATCTGAGAGCGGCTGACCTCATCGCGGAGCGCCCGGAGGGCGCCGACGAAGACGTGCACTACCCGGAGGCGCTGGTCGAGGCCGCGCTGGAGGAGCTGACGTCGCCGGGCGACCTGGTCCTCGATCCGTTCGCCGGCTTTGGCACCACGCTCGTGGTGGCCGAGCGGATGGGGCGCCGCGCGATCGGCGTCGAGCTGCTCGACGAGCGCGTCGACCTGATCCGGGGGCGGTTGACCGGCGGCGGCGACGTCAGGGTCGTGCATGGCGACGCCCGCAACCTCGCCGCCCTCGTCGACGGGCCGATCGACATGTGCATGACATCGCCGCCCTACATGACCGCCACCGACCATCCGGAAAACCCGCTCACCGCGTACGAGACGCTGGACGGCGACTACGTGACCTACCTGGCCGAGATCGGCGACGTCTTCCGGCAGGTGGCCGGGTTGCTGCGACCGGGCGGTCACGCGGTGGTCAACGTGGCCAACCTCGAGGACGACGGTCTCATCACGCCGCTCGCGTGGGACATGGGGCGGGTGCTCTGCCGCCACCTTGTGCTGCGGCACGAGACGTTTCTGTGCTGGGACGCGCTGCTGCCCGGGTTGAGCGGCGACTACTGCCTGACCTACCGCAAAAGCTGAGCCTCAGCCGAAGACCTTGGCCGCGAACGCCAGGACCGCCGGGTTTACCAGGTCGGGCGAGTCGGCCTGCGGGTAGTGGCCGGAGTCGGGCACGAGCAGGACCTCGCCGCGCAGGCGGTCGGCGGCGAAGCGGGCCTCGGCCGCCGGGTCGGGAAAGTCGGGGTCCTTCTCGCCCATGACGACCAGCGCGGGCGTGCGCACGTCGTCGAGGCGGGCCTTGACCGGGGCGTGGCTGGTGTGCGTCGTGCGCACGAACGAACGCCAGTGGTCGCCGCGGCGCATGCTGGCGCCGATGCGCTCGATGTGGGCGGCCAGGTCGTCGGGGCGGCGGCCCGGGTAGAGGGTCTTGTAGAACGCCCGCCACGCGGCCGGCCCCCACGGCTTGACGAGCATCAGGCGCTGCACCAGGCCCATGACCGGGTTGGGCTTGGGGTCGCGCACCCACGGGCCCATCAGCGCCAGGCCCGCCACCACCTCGGGCTCCTCGGCGGCCGCGAGGATCGACGCCGCGGCACCCATCGAATTGCCCACCAGCAGCGCCGGCCCGCCGAGGTGGGCGACCAGCGCGCGGATGTCGGAGGCGACCGCGGGATCGTCGTAGGCGCCGAAGCCGTCGTCGCTCTCCCCGTGGCCGCGCAGGTCCATCGCCGCTACCCGGTAGCCGGCCTCCACCAGCGCCGGGATGGTGAAGCGGAAGGTGGAGCGCAGGTCGCCCATGCCGGGCACGCACACGACAAGCGGGCCTTCGCCGTGCAGCTCGTAAGCGATCCGACCTTCGCCACGATCCAGGTAACTAGTTGTCATAGCTAAAAAGCTAACAGCATTAGCCAGCGGCGTCAAGTCACGTTTGACCGGGGTGGCCCGTCCACCCGACATGAAGGTTCTCGTGACAGGCGCGAGCGGGGTGCTCGGCCACGCGGTCGTGCCCCGGCTCGAACAGGACGGCCACGAGGTACGCCGGACCAGTCGGAGCGCCAAGCCGGGCTGGGTGAAGGCAGACCTCGCGACCGGGGAAGGCCTGGCGGAAGCGGTCGCCGGCGTCGACGCGGTGGTCCACCTGGCCTCGGCGACCAAGCAGTACCGCAAGGCCGGCGAGGTGGACGTCGCCGGCACCCGCCGCCTCGCGACCGCGGCCGAGCGGGCCGGTGTGCGGCACTTCGTGTACGTGTCGATCGTCGGCATCGACCGGATCCCGTTCGGCTACTACCGCCACAAGCTGGCCGCCGAGAAGGTGCTCCAAGCGGGTCCGGTGCCGTGGTCGATCCTGCGCGCCACACAGTTTCCACAGCTTGTGGACGAGCGCTTCCTGCCGCTCGCGAGTCGCTTCGGCGTACTCGTCGCCGACCCCGGCATCCCTGTGCAGCTCGTGGACCCACGCGACGTCGCCGACCGGATCGCCGAGCTGCTGGCGGCGGGGCCAAGCCGCCGCGTGGAGGACTTCGGCGGGCCGGAGGTGCAGAGCTCCGAAGAGCTCGTGCGCTCCTGGCTGCGCGCCAGCGGCAAGCGCCGGCCGGTGCTGTCGTTCCGCCTGCCCGGCAAGACGGCGCGAGCCATGCGAGAGGGTGCGCTCACCACGACCGCCAAGCCCACTGGCACGCGGACGTGGGAGGAGTACCTCGCCGAGCGGTACGGGCCGGTGCGAGACTCGCAGGCGTGATAGGGACCTTGAAGACCGAGCCGGCTCGCACCCGGCCTGATCTGCTCGCCGCACCCACCGCCGCCGCACTCGAAGCCTGGCCAGCCGGGGCGCCGGTCGGCGTAGACGAGGTGCTGGTGGCGCCGATCGACCCGACTCTGGCGGACACGGCGGCGTTCTGCAAGGCGTACGAGGTGGGCCTGGACATCTCGGCCAACTGTGTCGTGGTCGCCGGCAAGCGCGAGGGCGTCACGCGGTACGCGGCCTGCGTCATCCTGGCCACCACCCGGGCCGACGTCAACGGCGTCGTGCGCAAGATGCTCGACGTGCGCAAGGCGAGCTTCGCGCCCATGGCGGAGGCGGTGGAGCTGACCGGGATGGAGTATGGCGGGATCACCCCGATCGGCCTCCCCGATGGTTGGCCGATCCTGGTCGACTCCCGGGTGGTCGCGGCGGGATACGTGATCATCGGCTCAGGCGTGCGGCACAGCAAGATCGCGCTGCCCGGTACCGCACTCAGCGCACTGCCTCAAGCGCAGGTCGTAGAGGGTCTAGCCAAGTCCGTCGATACCGTTGCACGTGAAACCTGAAGATCAATTATTGGGTGCGGCCTCGCTGATGTCGCTCAGTGCGGACGACGGGTCCAGGTGCATCGCGAGGTCGCCGAGAGAGACGACGCCCACGAGCTGGCGGTCGGCGTCGCACACGAGCAGCCGCCGCACGGCGCGATCGCGCATCAGCCGGACCGCCTCCTGAGGACTGGCGTCCTGCTGGATCATCACGAGGTCGGCGCTGGCGATCGAGCCGACGGTCAACCGGCCAGGATCCTGCCGCTCGGCGACGGCTCGCACCACGATGTCTCGGTCGGTCAGGATGCCGGCCAGCGCCGGGCCGTCCGTCACCACGACATCGCCGATGTCGGCCTCTCGCATTGCCTGCGCGGCCTCGTCCACAGTGGTCTCGGCGGGAAGGTAGACGACCTGCCTGGTCATGACATCGCCCACAGTTGGGGTACCCATGACGTATCGGTACCCGGATGGGAGAGCGCTACACCCGGTCGAGCGGCACCTCGGTGCGCTCACCGGTGGCCCGGTCACGCCACTCGACGTACCCCTCGGTGAAGCGGCGGCCGACCACGACGGCCTCGGGGATGCCGATCAGCTCGGCGTCGGTGAACTTCACCCCCGCGGAGACCTGCGCCCGGTCGTCGACAAGGACCCGCCGCCCACGGGCGGTGAGGCGACCGCCGAGCTCGAGCGCCGCGGGTCCGAGGTCCTTGCCGGCCGCGACCACATGCACGTCGAACGGCGCCACCTCGCGCGGCCACACCAACCCGCGCTCGTCGTGGTGCTGCTCCGCGATGGCCGCCACCGCGCGGGACAGGCCGATGCCGTAGCAGCCCATCATCGGCCGCACCGGCTTGCCGTCCGGGCCGAGCGCATCCACCTGGAACGCGTCGGTGAAGCGGCGGCCGAGCTGGAAGATGTGCCCGATCTCGATGCCTCGGCGCATGGCGAGCGCGCCGATGCCGCAGCCGGGGCAAGGGTCGCCGGCGCGCACCTCGGCCGCCTCGATCGTGCCGTCCGGGACGAAGTCGCGGCCGCAGACGACGTTGACCGCGTGGCGGCCGGGCTCGTTCGCCCCGGTCAGCCACGAGCTGCCGGGAACGACTCGGGGGTCGGCGAGGTAGCGCAGGTCGAGCTTCTGCGGGCCGATGTAGCCGCGGACCAGGTCCGGCCGGGTCGGCCAGGCGTCGAACATTGCCACGCTCGCCGGGTGCAGCGCGGCCTCCGCCCGCTTGAGATCCACCTCGCGGTCGCCGGGCACGCCGATGACGAGGAGGTACGGGTCGGCGCCGGGCGGTGTGACCGTTACCACGACGTTCTTGAGGGTGTCGGCGGCCGTCCAGTCGGCGCGGCCACCGAGCCGGCGGGCGTTGGCCAGCTCCACCAGCGACTCGATCGTGGGAGTGTCGGGAGTGTCGTGCACCTCCAGGGCCGGGCGCGTGGCCGGGTCGGTCGCCGCCGGCGCGGGCGTGATCACCGCCTCGGTGTTCGCGGCGTAGTCACAGTGGGCGCACCCCACGAACGTGTCCTCGCCCACCGGCGAGGCGGCCAGGAACTCCTCGGACGCCGACCCACCCATCGCACCGGACATCGCAGACACGATCGCGTAGTCCAGCCCCAGGCGGTCGAAGATCCGCTGGTACGCGCCGCGGTGCTTGTCGTACGCCTCGGCGAGGCCGGCCTCGTCCAGGTCGAAGGAGTAGGCGTCCTTCATCAGGAACTCCCGCCCGCGCAGCAGGCCGGCCCGCGGCCGTGCCTCGTCGCGAAACTTGCTCTGCACCTGGTAGAGGATCACCGGGAAGTCCTTGTACGAGCTGAGCGTGTCGCGCACCAGCAGCGCGAACATCTCCTCGTGGGTCGGCGCGAGCAGGTACTCGGCGCCGCGGCGGTCCCTGAGCTTGAAGATATCGGCGCCGTACTCGGTCCAGCGGCCGCTCGTCTCGTACGGCTCGCGCGGCAGGAGGGCTGGAAACGACACCTCCTGGCCGCCGATCGCCACCATCTCCTCGCGGACCACCTGGGTGACCCGGTCGAGCACCAGCTTGCCCACCGGCAGCCAGGTGAACCCGCCCGGTGCGGCCCGCCGGATCATGCCGGCCCGCAGCAACAGCCGGTGGCTCGGCACCTCGGCGTCGGCGGGGTCCTCACGCAGCGTACGAAGAAAGAGCGTGGACATCCGCAGCAACATGAGCGCAGCGTAGGCGCCGTCACTGTCCCGGGGCACCGGGATTACCCGCCGACGGGGTAGTGCGAGACTGGCGATCGTGAGTTGGCGCAGCTTCGTGGCGGTCGGGGACAGCTTCACCGAGGGGATGGACGACCCATACCCCCAGGGCGGTGTCTACCGTGGATGGGCGGATCTCGTGGCGACCCGGCTGGCGGCCGAGGTCGGGCCAGACTTCCGGTACGCAAACCTGGCGATCCGTGGGCGGCTCTTTCCCGGCGTGGTGGCCGAGCAGGTGCCGGCAGCGCTCGCGATGCGTCCCGACCTGATCAGCTTCGCGGCGGGTGGCAACGACATGTTGCGCCGCAACTTCGACATGGACGCGTTGGTCGAACGCTTCTTCAAGGTCGTCGAGGAGCTGCGCGGCAGCGGCGCCGACGTGATCCTCTTCCGGTTTTCGGACGCGTGGGTCACCCGGCTGCCCGGCTCGCGGATCACGCTGCCGCGGGGCACGATGCTCAACCAAGCGGTGGAGCAGGCCGCCGACGCGTCGGGTGCCACCCTCGTCAACCTCAACGCGGACGAGGCGTTCCACAACCCTCTCATGTGGAGCGTCGATCGCCTGCACCTGTCCGCGCTCGGCCACCAGCGGGTGGCCGCGCACGTGCTGACCGCGCTCGGCGTCGGCTGTGACGAGGAGTGGCTACTTGTGCCGCCGCGCCCAGAGCCCACCCCGTGGCTGGCCGCACGCGCGGCCGACGTGCGGTGGGCCGGGCGCTACCTGGCGCCGTGGGTCAAGCGTCGCCTCACCGGCCGCTCCTCCGGCGACTTCATCAGCGCCAAACGCCCCACGCTGGCCCCGGTCGAGCCGGAACACCAGGCATAGGCGCATTGTCCACAAGGGATCGCCGCCCGACCTGATGGTGCGCACCGAATGGCCGAGCGCACCGCGCTCTTCCCCGTCGCGGAGCCACTGCCGGAGGAGGGCGCGTCCGGATTGTGACCTTCGCGGCGCAGGCTGGTCGGATGAGACGGCGAAGCCTGCTTGGAGTGGCGGCAGCCGCTGGGCTCGTCGGTGTGGCCGCCGCTTGTGACGACGAGCCGGCGGCGGCGCCCGCGCCCGCGAGCGCGCCGCCTCTGATTCCCACGGACTGGGCCAGCGTACGTGCCCAGTTCACGGTCAGCCCCGAGATCGCGCATCTTTCCACGTTTGTGTTCGCGCCACACCCGGCGCCGGTGCGCGCGTCGATCGAGCGGCACCGGGCCGGGCTCGACACCGACCCGATCGGCTACCTGCACGAAAACGAGGCCCGGCTGGACGAGCGGGTGGCCGTCGCCGCCGCTGACTACCTCGACGCGCGGCTCGACGACATCGCCTTCACCGACTCGACCACGATGGGGCTGGGCCTGCTCTACACCGGCCTGCGACTGGACCGCGGCGACGAGGTGCTGACCACCGAGCACGACTTCTACGCCACGCACGAGTCGCTGCGGCTGCGGGCCGAGCGCGACGGCGTCTCCGTCCGCCGGGTGCGGCTCTACGCCGACCCCGCCAGCGCCAGCACCGACGAGATCGTGGGCAACCTGACCCGCGCGGTCACCGGGCGTACCAAGGTGGTCGCGGTGACCTGGGTGCACTCCAGCACCGGGGTCAAGCTGCCGATCCGGGCGATAGCCGACGCGCTGCGCGGCCGCGGCGTGCTGCTCTGCGTCGACGCGGTGCACGGCTTCGGTGCGGAGGACGCCAGCCCCGGCGACCTGGGCTGCGACTTCCTCGTGTCCGGCTGCCACAAGTGGCTGCTCGGCCCGCGCGGCACCGGGCTGGTCTGGGGTTCGGCCGACGGCTGGGCCCGGTTCACCCCGGTGATCCCGTCGTTCGACGGGCGCGGCATCGGTGCCTGGCTCGGCTTCGACGGCGGCGCGACCCCGCCCGGTCCGGCGGCCACCCCGGGCGGCTACCACAGCTTCGAGCACCGGTGGGCGCTCGCCGAGGCCTTCGACTTCCACAAGGCGATCGGACGCCAGCGGGTCGCCGCGCGCACCCACGAGCTCGCCGCCGCGCTCAAGGACGGGCTCGGGGGCATCGGCGGGCTCCAGCTCGCCACGCCGAAGAGCCCCGATCTTTCCGCCGGCATTGTCTGCTGCCAGGTGCGTAACGTCGGCGTCGACGAGGCCGTGGCCCGGCTGAGCGGGCTCAAGGTGGTGGCCAGCGCCACGCCGTACCGGCCGACGCTGCTCCGCTTCGGCACCACGATCGTCAACGACGAGGCCGATGTCGAGGCCGCGCTGAAGGCGGCCCGCACGCTCACGTAGGTAAGCGGGCGATCACCTGGCGTAGCGACACAAGGCCGGGCACCATGGTGCGCGACAGCAGCCTGCCGGTGGTCAGGTCGTGGGCGGTGACCGCGCCGTCCTGGCCGACGTAGGCGCGCTCGGTGCCGTCGAGCAGCGCGACACCGCGGACCTGGGACCCGGGCGACCATCGGGTGGGCGAGCCGGCGCCGCTCATCGGCATGACCACCACCTTGTCGCCGCCACCGACGACGAGCCGCTGCCCGTCGGCGCTGAACACGGCGGTCGCCGGGCCCTCGCCGGTCGGTGCCGCCAGCGGCATCGTGGTCACCACGTTGAGGCTTTCCGGGTCGATCACGGCAACCGCGCCGGTGACCGCGTCCACCACACACAGCCGCAGCCCGTCGCCGCTCAGCGCGATGGCGTGCCGCTCGGCCGTCCGCACGCCGAACGGTTCGGGCAGGTCGACGCAGTACGCCCACCGGTGGCCCAGGTGCAGCGTGTGTACGAACGCGTGCACCTGCGGCGCCGAGTCCCGGGCGCCGGCCAGCAGGTCGCGGCTGTGCAGGTGGTCGGGCTGGTGGGTGTAGAGGGTGTAGAGCTGCTGCCGCCCGGCGTCGTACACGGCCTGCCGCCCCTGGCCGCGCATCTCCTCCTCGGCGCCCGGTGGCAGCACCGCCTTCGCGCGGGTGAGCAGCGGCTCCAGCTCGCCGGAGCGGAGGTTGAGCGCGCGCACGCGGTAGCGGTCCGGTGCGGTCGGCGGCAGGTAGTCGAGGACGAACAGGTACTGCCCGGTGACGTCGAACGCCTCCGGGTCGAGATTGCCCGGCAGGTCGACCCGGGTGCGCTCGCCGCTGCCGTCGGCGATCGCGATGGTGGTGCGGCTGCGCGGGCCGGCCGGGGAGGCGAGCGCGACAAGTCGCCCCTCGGCGGAGACCACCCGCGCCTCGAGCTTGTCGCGGACCAGGCCGCCGGCGACCACCTCACCGTCGGGCAGCCGGTACGTGGCGAGCTTGGTGCCCTTGCCGGTCCACTCGGCGCGGACCAGCCGGGTGCGGTCGGCGGTCACGATCGAAGGGGCCGCCGGCACCGTGGCCCGCCCGGTGCCCGCCTCCACGGCCGAGAGCCCCGCCTTCGTCTCGACGATGAGCAGGTCGCCGAGGACGGCTGGAGGCTTGGCGGCGGTGCGGGAGTCGCAGGCGCCGAGCACGACGCCCGCGCCGGTGAGCCCGGCGAGCTGTAGGACTGTGCGCCGATTCGTCATGCCGGGAAGAGGCGTGACAGAGGGTGGTGGTTCCAGGCCGCCGCCGTGCGGACACTTCGCGGGGCGCGCGCCTGACTCCGCTCCGTGACGCCGCCGCAGTCGCTGTCCTCTGTGGACAAGGCGCCGGTGAACGTGTTCGGTGCGGCGTTGGCGGACAGAGGCCGCCGATCGCATGATATGCGTGTGTTGACAATTGGTTACGCTGACCCGGTGACGGTGGAGCAGCAGACGTCGTCGGCGCCGGCCCGCAGGCGGACACGGCGCGACGAGATAATCGAGATCGCTGTGGGCCTCTTCGCGGCCCGCGGTTACCACGGCGTGTCGATGGACGACATCGGCTCAGCCGCCGGGGTCACCGGGCCGGCGCTCTACCATCACTTCGCCGGCAAGGAGGCGATGCTCGTCGCCGCCCTGATCCCGGTCAGCGAGGGCCTCCTCGAGGGCGGCCGGGCCCGTGTGGCCGAGCACCCGGACGGCGCACTTGCCGCGCTGGAGTCGCTGATCGACTTCCACGTCGAGTTCGCGCTCGCCAACCCGGCCGTGATCGCGTTGCACCTGCACGAGCTCGACCGGCTGCCCGAGGAGCCGCGCCGCCAGATCCGGCGCCTCCAGCGGCTGTACGTGGAGGAGTGGGTCAATGTCCTGACCAACCTCCGGGCCGAGCTTGCCGCGGGCGAGGCCCGGGTGCTGGCGCACGCCGCATTCGGCCTCATGAACTCGACGCCGTTCCTCGGCGGCGAGGTCGAGCGCGAGCGCCGCGCGGCGCTGCTGCGCGAGGCGACGCTGGCCGCGCTGGTCGGGCAGTGATGATCGAGTCGCTACTCGTCGCCAACCGGGGCGAGATCGCCCGCCGTGTCATCCGCACCGCCAAGCGCCTCGGTGTCCGCGTGATCGCGGTGCACTCCGAGGCTGACGCCGGGCTTCCGTTCGTCGCGGAGGCCGACGAGGCGGTCAACATCGGCCCGGCCAACCCCGCGCTCAGCTACCGCAACACCGAGGCGATCCTGTCCGCCGCCAAGGCGACCGGCGCCCAGGCGGTGCACCCCGGCTACGGCTTCCTGTCGGAAAACGCCGACTTCGCCCGTACCGTCGAAGCCGCCGGCCTGATCTGGGTCGGGCCTGGCGCCGAGGCGATCACCGCGATGGGCGACAAGATCAATGCCCGCAACCTGATGGCCGCGGCCGGCGTGCCGGTCGCGCCCGGCACCACCGACCCTGCCGCCACGGTCGAGGCCGCCATCGAGGCGTCCATCTCGATCGGCTACCCGGTGATGGTCAAGGCCGCCGCGGGCGGCGGTGGCATGGGCATGGGCGTCGCCGCAGACGGGGCGGCGCTGCGTGCGGAGTACGACAAGGTGCGCGGCTTCGCCGAGCGGATGTTCGGCGACGGCTCGGTGCTGATCGAGCGATACTTCCCGCGCGTGCGCCACATCGAGGTGCAGATCCTCGGGCTGGCCGACGGGCGCGTGGTGGCGCTCGGCGAGCGCGAGTGCTCGGTGCAGCGGCGCAACCAAAAGCTCCTGGAGGAGTCGCCCTCACCCGCGGTCTCACCCGAGCTGCGCGAGCGGCTGCTGGCCGCGGCGGTCCGCGCCGGCGAGGCGGTCGGCTACCGCAACGCGGGCACGGTCGAGTGCCTCTTCGACCCGGGCAGCGGCGACTTCTTCTTCCTGGAGATGAATACCCGACTCCAGGTCGAGCACCCGGTCACCGAGTTCGTCTACGGGTTGGACCTCGTCGAGGAGCAGCTGCGCGTGGCCGCCGGCCTGCCGCCGACGTTCGACCCAGACGGGCTGGCGCCGCGGGGGCACGCGATCGAGCTACGGATCAACGCGGAAGACCCCAAGCGCTTCCTGCCCGGTCCGGGCGCGATCACCGCGTGGAGCGAGCCGTCCGGCGAGGGCGTCCGGGTCGACTCGGGCTACACCGCCGGCACGACCGTCACACCGTTCTACGACTCGCTGATGGCGAAACTGATCGTGTACGGCGATGACCGGGCGACCGCCATCGAGCGGGCCCGCGCGGCCGTCGCCGGTTTCGAGATCGCCGGTCCGAAGTGCAACCTGCCGTTCTTCGCCGAGCTGCTGGACAACGACGAGTTCATTTCCGGCGACTACGACACGGGCATCGTCTCCCGGATGCGGTAAAGACACTTTTCCCGAAATGCGCGGCGTGACCCACGCGCGCCCGTATCGTTACCAATTACGAGCGGCGGTCAAACCGGTCCGAATAGATCGGATCGCCGCCACGAACGGGTAACGCAGGGGAAAGGCGGGACATGACGGGGTCGGGAGTCGAGCGCACTCAGCGCACGGCGACGCGACCGGCGCATGTCCGCATCGGCCTGCGCGTACTGGCCGTCGGCGGTCTGGCGGGAGCGGCCTGGCTCCTGTCCGCCGCCTCGGCACACGCCGCGGAGGGCGCCCTGCCCACCGAGGACGCGCCCACCGACCTTTCGGTGGTTTCGCTGGTCGAAGGCTCCGGACAGTCCACTTTGCTCTCGCCGCTGGCGGAGACGCTGGACACCGCGCTTGTCTCGACCGATCTGGTACACGTGGGCCGGGCCAGCACGGTCGTGCTGCCCAGCGCCACGGCCGCGTCCTCCGTTCCGGTCACCTCGCAGCCGGCTACCCAGCCGGATGGTGACCGGGACAGCACCGCCCGCGCGGCGGTCGGCGACGTGGTGGATGCTCCCACCACCGAGCCACCCGCCGCGCGCGACGGAGCCGTGCTCGGCGCGGTCCGCGGCCTGACCACGCCACTGGGTCTCTCCGGTGCGCTGGCCGGGCCGTCGGACCTGCTCACACCGCTGACCCGAGCGGTCGACCCGGTGGTCGCCCCGCTGGACGGGGTCCTGCGTCCGGTCGCCGGCATGCTGCTCACCGCGGCACAGCCGGTCACCTCGACGCTGGGCTCGGTCACGCGCGCGGCCTTCGGCGGCGACCCGGCGGCGCAGCGGGCGTTCGAGCTGATCCCGGGGGCCAGACTCGTCCCCGGTGCCGGGGTGCAGCCGGCCACCGCCAACTCGGCGGCCGGGCCCGGCCTGCGGACGGTGGGCCTCACCGAGGTCACCGACGATTCCTTCTCCGGCGACCGGCGCTATGCCGGCACGGAGCTGCGCTCGGCCGGATCGCCGGACGAGCGCCCGGGCACGGGCAACGGAAACCTGCCCGATCGGCACTACCCCGCGCCCCTTCGGGCGTACCTCGGGGCGGGTGCCGGGATCCCGGCCGGTGGGCCGGGTTCGCACGCGGAGGGCGGCGCGTTCGCTGTCGTTCCCTCATCGGTCGTGGAGAGCACAGTGGCGTTCCACCGGCTGCCGGTCACGACCGACGTCGAGGTCCTGCGGCACGAGGCCGAGGCCCCGACAGTCTCACCTGACTGAGTGGTGTCCTGTGCCGGTCGTGTGTCGATCGGCCAGGAAACACCCGGCCCCATCCGGCTCTCCGGATAGGCGGCGAAGTGCGGACTAATCCCAGGAGCCGCTCTCACTAGCGGTGGATCTCCCGTACAACGATCACCGAATTGGGCGCAAGTCGACAGGTGGGATCAGGGTTCGAACAGCCATGGCTCCATCGCGCCCGAATACCGGACGGCGAGCGTGTTCGTACGGTCGCTCGCAACAAATAGCAAAATCGACAACCGAATAGCAGTGCCATTTTCCTGACAATTATCGAAGGGCAATTCTTCTCATGAAGACTTGGGTTCGCAAGACGCTCAGCGTCGGTGTGCTGGCCGCGGGTGCGCTCCTGTTCGCGCCGTCGGCCGTGCACGCCGACACCGCCCAGGTGTCGATCGACAACAACGGCATCGCGAACGGCAACCAGGCCTACGCGCCGATCCAGATCCCGGTGAACGTCTGCGGCAACGGCGTGGGCGTCGTGGGTGTCGGCGTCGGCCTGAGCGGGGCGTGCGTCAACGGCGCCGCCCAGGACGTCGACCACTGGAGCAAGTCGTCTCGCAAGAAGGAGTCCTCGCGCACCGAGGACACCCTGCAGTTCAGCTGGGGCAACGACGGCATCGCGAACGGCAACCAGGCCTACGTGCCGGTCCAGGTTCCGGTGAACGTCTGTGGCAACGGTGTGGGCGTCGTCGGTGTCGGCGTCGGCCTGAGCGGCATCTGTGTCAACCACGCCGCGCAGGACGTCGACGTCAAGGAGTCGAAGCGCACCGAGGACACCGCGCAGATCTCGAGCGACAACGACGGGATCCTGAACGGCAACCAGATCTACGTGCCGATCCAGGTGCCGATCAACGTCTGTGGCAACGGCGTCGGCGTGGTCGGTGTGGGTGTGGGCATCAGCGGCGCCTGCTTCAACAGCGCGGTGCAGGACGTCGACCACGGCGGGAAGAAGTCCCACAAGGGGGAGTCGTCCCGCACCGAGGACACCCTCCAGTGGAGCGGTGACAACGACGGGATCCTGAACGGCAACCAGATCTACGTGCCGATCCAGGTGCCGATCAACGTCTGCGGCAACGGCGTGGGCGTGGTCGGTGTGGGCGTGGGCGTCAGCGGTGCCTGCTTCAACGGGGCGGTCCACGACGCGGACTTCAACAAGTCCCGTAAGGGGGAGTCGTCGCGCACCGAGGACACCGCGCAGATCTCGGGTGACAACGACGGGATCCTGAACGGCAACCAGATCTACGTGCCGATCCAGGTGCCGATCAACGTCTGCGGCAACGGCGTGGGCGTGGTTGGCGTCGGTGTGGGCATCAGCGGTGCCTGCCTCAACGGCGCGGCCCAGGACGTCGACGTGAACGACGACCACAAGGGCAACCAGCACTACAAGGGCAAGGACAAGGGTGGCGACCACGGGTACTACAAGAAGAAGGAGGCGCTGCCCCTGGTCGGTGGCCTCGCCGGGACGCTGACGGGTGGCCTGCCCACCGGCGGCCTCCCCACGGGCGGGCTGCCCACCGGTGGCGACACCTCCTCCCTGCCGATCGCGGGTGACCTCGGCAGCGGCGTCAAGACCAGCAAGGTCAACGTCGGCGGCGTGGACCCGATGGGCCTGCTGAACCAGGTCCCCGCCTGACGCGTGGGGATCGTCTGATCCGCTGAAGCACCACAACGGGCAGGGCCTCCGCAACCAGCGGGGGCCCTGCCTTCGTGCGTACGCTGGCCTTCCCCACGCGCCGCGGGATGGTACCCTAACGATCGTTCAGGAAGGGGATGGCGTGACGCTCGACGGTGAGGCGCTCGAACGGCTGCGCAAGCGCGCCCTCGCGGGCGGTGCCGAGAAATACCACGCGGCCAATGCGGCCAAGGGCAAGCTCTTCGCCCGCGAGCGGGTCGCGCTGCTCGTCGACGAGGGCTCGTTCGTCGAAGACGGGCTGTACGCGAACGCGCTGGCCGACGGGCTCCCCGCCGACGGCGTGATCACCGGACAGGCCACTGTCGACGGCCGGCCGGTCTGCCTGATGGCCAACGACTCCACGGTCAAGGCCGGCTCGTGGGGCGCCCGCACCGTCGAGAAGATCATCCGGATCATCGAGCGGGCATACACGACCGGCGTGCCGATGATCTACCTGGTCGACTCGGCCGGCGCCCGCATCACCGACCAGGTCGACCTCTTCCCTGGGCGCCGCGGCGCCGGCAAGATCTTCTGGAACCAGGTGCGCGCCTCCGGCTCCATCCCGCAGGCCTGCGCCCTCTTCGGCCCGTCCGCCGCCGGCGGGGCGTACATCCCGGCCTTCTGCGACGTCGTAGCGATGGTCGAGGGCAACGCGAGCATGTACCTCGGCTCCGACCGGATGGTCGAGATGGTCACCGGCGAGAAGACCACGCTCGAGGCGATGGGTGGCGCGTCGGTGCACACCCGCGAGTCCGGCGTCGGCCACTTCCTCTGCAAGACCGAGGTCGAGGCGCTCGACACGGTCAAGCGCTACCTGTCGTACCTGCCGGACAACTGGACCCAGCAGCCGCCCGCCACTGCGCCGGTCGCCGCGCCGTCCAATGTAGACCTGGCCGCGCTCGTGCCGGATAGCGAGCGGCAGGCCTTCGACATGCGGCGGTACGCGCGCGGCCTGCTCGACGAGGGCAGCTTCTTCGAGATCCAGGCGCTGTGGGCGCGCGAGGTGACGGTCGGGTTTGGCCGGCTGGCCGGCGAGGTGGTCGGCGTCGTGGCCAACAACTCGATGTTCAAGGGCGGCGTGCTCTTCGTCGACTCGGCCGACAAGGCGACCCGCTTCATCCAGCTCTGCGACGCGTTCAACGTGCCCCTGCTCTTTCTCTCCGACGTGCCCGGCTTCATGGTCGGCGCAGCGGTGGAGAAGGAAGGCATCATCCGCCACGGCGCGAAGATGATCACGGCGGTCGCCGAGGCGACCGTACCCAAGATGTGTGTGGTGGTGCGCAAGGCGTACGGCGCGGGGCTGTACGCGATGGCCGGCCCCGGCTTCGAGCCGGATGCGACGATCGCCCTGCCCACTGCGAAGATCGCCGTCATGGGTGCGGAGGCGGCGGTCAACGCCGTCTACGCCAACAAGATCGCGGCCATCACGGACCCCGACGAGCGGGCCGCGTTCGTGGCCGCGAAGCGCGCCGAGTACGAGCGCGACATCGACATCGTCCGCCTGGCCAGCGAGCTCGTGGTCGACGCGGTCGTCGAGCCGCACGAGCTGCGCGAGGAGCTGGTCCGCCGGTTCGCCGCGGCGCGGGGCAAAGAACGGCATTTCTCCAAGCGCCGCCACGGCGTCACGCCCGTCTAGCAAAGGAGTCGACCATGCTCACGCAGGAGCACGAGGCACTGAAGGAGAGCGTGCGCGACTTCGCCCGCGAGGTGGTCGCGCCGGTGATCGGCAAGTTCTACGAGCAGCACGCGTTCCCGTACGACATCGTGCGGCAGATGGGCCGGATGGGCCTGTTCGGCCTGCCCTTCCCCGAGGAGTACGGCGGCGCGGGCGGCGACTACTTCGTGCTCTGCCTGGCGCTGGAGGAGCTCGCCCGGGTCGACTCGTCGGTCGCGATCACGCTGGAGGCGGCGATCTCGCTCGGCGCGATGCCGATCTACCGCTTCGGCACCGAGGCCCAGAAGGCCGAGTGGCTGCCCCGGCTCACCAGTGGCGAGGCGATCGCCGCGTTCGGGCTGACCGAGCCGGGCTTCGGCTCGGACGCCGGTGGCACGCAGACCCGCGCGGTGCTCGACGGCGACGAGTGGGTGATCAACGGCTCGAAGGCGTTCATCACGAACTCCGGCACCGACATCACCGCCTTGGTCACCGTCACGGCCGTGACCGGCACCAACCCCGACGGGTCGAAGGAGCTGTCGGCCATCATCGTGCCGTCCGGCACGCCCGGCTTCACCGTGCAGCCCGGGTACTCGAAGGTGGGCTGGTGTGCCTCGGACACGCACGAGCTGACGTTCAGCGACTGCCGCGTGCCGGCGGCCAACCTGCTCGGCGAGCGGGGGCGGGGGTTCGCCCAGTTCCTCCGGATCCTCGACGAGGGGCGGATCGCGATCGCGGCGCTGGCCGTGGGCCTGGCACAGGGCTGCGTCGACGAGTCGGTCAAGTACGCCAAGGAGCGGCACGCGTTCGGGCAGCCGATCGGTGCGTTCCAGGCGATCCAGTTCAAGATCGCAGACATGGAGGTGGGGGCGCACACCGCCCGCCTCGCCTACTACGACGCGGCTGCCCGCATGCTCGCCGGCGACGACTTCAAGCGGCAGGCCGCGATCGCCAAGCTGCACGCGAGCGAGATCGCGGTGACCAACGCCCGCGAGGCGACCCAGATCCACGGCGGATACGGCTTCATGAACGAGTTCCCGGTAGCCCGTTTCTGGCGCGACTCGAAGATCCTGGAGATCGGCGAGGGCACTTCGGAGGTACAGCGGATGATCATCGCCCGCGACCTGGGGCTCTAGCTCTCCCAACCAAGAACACGATTCCATCGAGCTACCGCGATGTCCGCGGCGGACGGGGTTCGGCCACGGACCATGACGACGTCGTAGTAGCCCAAATGGTCGAAGTATGCGGTGTCGCCGCACCGCCGGTAACGTAGCGTGATCAGATTCGGGGCGTAGGTGTGAATCTAGAACGGTTAGGGTCGATATAGCGCCCTAACCGTTCTAGATCGCGAACCTTGGTGCCCGTTACCGGGCACAGTGGCTACTGCCCGCGACCGAGGCTGCTCGGCTCGGTCGGGGTCGTGAGGCCGGCGGTGCGAGCCCTTTGGGGGCTTGGTGCGCGGAGGTGGCAGCGGGGGCCGGGGGTTTCGGCGAGCCCTGGCGAGCCGCCGGCCGCCGCGGTCTCCGGCGGGAGCGGCGGTCAGCGACTGACGCGGACCCGGGAAATACGCTTGAAACTCGACCAGAGCGGCACTGGATCTGGACCACCGCCGGACATCGCGGTAGCACCAGGCGCGGTCTCGGCCTGTAGGGGCGCGATCACCGAACGGGTGGGACTTTCGGGTTGTCGAGGGCCGTTCTGTCGGGTATCCGAAGGTCCACCGGTCGGCGAGGCGACGCATCGCTCCCCAAGGTTGCTACCGATGCGTACTCTTCGTGGCCATGACCCCGGATCATGGCCCTGACCAGGGCAACACCGCGTTTGACGCGCTGCTGCGCGCCAGACGGCTGGCGGCCGGCCTCACCCAGGCCGAGCTCGCCGGGCGGGCCGGCGTAGGCATCCGGACCGTGCGCGATCTCGAGCGCGGGCGGTCCCGGCCACAGCGCACGACCATGGAGCTGCTCGCCAAGGCGCTCGGCCTGACCGGCCGGGAGCGGGCCGACTTCCTCGGTGCCGCGCGGGGGACGAGCGTGGAAACCGGGTCGTCCGGCCCGGCCGGGGTCGAGCTGCCGCCGGCGGCTGAGCTGATCGGCCGCGACCGCGACATCTCGGAGCTGGCCGCGCTGCTCGCGGGGTTCGACAGCCGCACGGTGAGCCTTGTCGGGCTGGCCGGTGTCGGCAAGACGGGCCTCGCGCTGGCCGTGGCCCACCGCGTCGCGGCCGTCCACCCTGCCGGGGTCGCCGGGATCTTGGTGTCGGACGTGTCGACGCCCGACGACGTGCTCGCCGCGATCGCTTCGGTCTTCGGTGTCGGCCGCGCGGCCGACCTCGCGGGCCGGCTCGCCGGCGCGCCCGCCCTGCTCATGGTCGACGCGGTGGAGCGGGCGCCGGATGCCGTCGCGGTGGCGCTGACCTGGCTCGCCGGGGCCGCGCCTACCCTTCGGGTGCTGGCCACGGGGCGGCACCCGATCGGTGTTCCCGGTGAGCGGGTGTGGCCGGTGGCGCCGCTTGAGGTGCCACCGGCCGACGTCCAGGCGGATCTCGATGCCGTCGCCGGCTACCCGGCGGCGGCGCTGTTTCTGGCCCGGCTCCGGCAGGTGCGCCGCGAGCCGCTGGAGCCGGACGAGGTCGGCGCGCTCATCGGCCTGGTCCGGAAGCTCGGCGGCCTGCCACTCGCGCTGGAGCTGGCCGCAGCACGCGGCCGGGTGCTCGACCTCAACGAGATCCTCAACCGGTACGGCGATCGGGTGCTCGACCTCGCCGGGCCCGCTCCGGCGCAGCCCGACCCGACGAGCGAGCCGGCGGTCACCGTGACCCTGCGCGACGCGGTCGCCGCGAGCTACCGGCTGCTCGAGGCGGACGAGCGGCGGGCGCTGCGGCGGCTCTCCGCGTTTCGCAACCGCTGGTCGGTCGACCTCGCCGAGTCGATGCTCGCCGACGAGACCGGCCAGGTCGCCGGCGGCGACCCGGTCGAGCTGCTCGATCGCCTGATCGCGCTCGGGCTGCTGAGCGTCCGCGGCTCGGGCCCCTTTCGCTTCCGCCTCCTCGACGTGGTACGCGACTTCGCCACCGAGCGGGCCGCGGCCAACGGCGAGCTCGGCCGGATCCGGCGGCGGCACGCGGTGGTCTTTTCGGCCCTCGCCGCGCGGACCGCACCGGAGCTTGCCGGGGGCAGCTTCTCCGCGGCGGTCGGCCGCCTCGACGACGTGGCCAGCGACCTGTGGGCGGCGCTGGCGTACTCGGCCAACGACGACCCGCACACCGCGCTCCGCCTCGCGGCCGGGCTGCCGCGCTGGTGGCGCTTCCGCGGCCGCGACGTGCCCGGCCGGCAGTGGCTGCGGCGGCTGCTCGACGACCCGCGTACCGCCGACGCCGACCAGCTCGTTCGCGCCTGGGCGGGCGTCGGGGTCGGTCAGCTCGCGGCCGAGCACGGGGGCGGCGCGGAGGAGCTGCCGGCCGCCGAGGCCGCGCTGGCGGAGTTTCGGCGCGCGGGCGATCTGACCGGCGAGCTCGCCGCACGCAGCCTGCTCTGCGCCCTGTGGATGACCACCGGCGGGTACGACGAGGCGCGCCGCCACGGCGAGGCGGTGCTCGCGCTGGCCAGCCGGGCCGGCCGTATCCGCGACATGGCCGTGGCGCAGAACAACCTCACCTGGCACGAGATCCGGGTCGGCGACCTGCGGGCCGCGCGGCGGCGCCTCGCCGCGGTCGACCGGCTCGCGGAGCAGTGCGGGGAGCACCGGCTGCGCGCGCTGGCCCGGGCCAACCTGGCCGAGGTGGCCCGCCTCGACGGCCGGTACGTGGAGGCCGAGGTGCTGGGCCGGCGGGCCATCGCGGCCCTTGCCGAGCTCGGCGACCCCGGTCACCGGCGGCGGGTGCTCGGCACGATCGGGCGGGCACACGCACAGGCCGGCCAGGTCGACGAGGCACGCGCGGTGCTCGCGGAGATCCGGCAGCTCGTCGCCGCCTCCGAGCCGGCGACACCGGAACGCCTGGCGCTGGGCCGGGTGGAGTCGGGTGAGGCGGCCTCGATCGAGGCGATCCTGGCCTTCGGCAGGGGCGACAAGGAGTCGGCGGCCGAGTGGTTCAACTCCGCCGCACAGGCGTACGCCGGCGGGCACGACCTGCGTGACGTGGCGGAGGCGCTGGTGTGGCTCGTGGCGAGCACCGAGGAGCCGGAGGCGCGGCGTTCCGCCGTCGACTGGCTGACCTCGGTCTGCAAGGAGGGCGGCATCACACTGCTGCCCCGGGAGCGGGCACTCATCAGCGGGTGACTTCGTGATCAGGGCGCCCTTCAAACCGGCGCGAGTCCGACTTGAAGGGCGCCCTGATCACTTCGTTGGCGCGAACGGAGACGCCCCCCGACTCGGGTCCCCCTCGACCCGCCCGCGCCGCACCCCCGTGGTGCTCCTCCCCGTGCGGTGCACGCTAGCCACTTCTACGGGGATATTTGTCCGCTTAAGACCTAGTTGCAGGAGTCGTCAAATCACTTCTGCCGGTCTTTCTGCCGGTCAGGCCTGATTGGTATCTCTCTGCGTCACACCTCGACCACGACGCGCTCGGATGGCGCGGAACCAGCGGTAGCACCGGGGTTGACGGCGTCACGGATCGTGCGAAGCGCATCGAGGAAGGTGGCCAGCTGATCGGCCGGCAGCTGACCGGTGAGCCAGCGCTCGATCAGCGCGAGGTGATCGGGGAGGATCACCTCCAGCTTGGCGAGGCCGCTCTTCGTGATCACCGCGTATGAGCTGCGGCGGTCGGACGGGCAGGCGCGGCGCGTGATGAAGCCGTCTCGCTCCATGCGGTCGACGACGCGTGTGACACCGCTGGTCGAAAGCGATGTCTGGGAGGCCAGATCGGTCATCCGGAGCTGGTGGCCCGGAGAGCGGGCGAGGCGCATGAGGACCTCGAACTCGACCGGCGATAGGCCGTGCTCACAGAGTTGCACGGCGATCCGGGCGTTGAGCCCCGTATGCACCTCGAAGAACAGCCCGACGGCGGTCAGCCGCGGGTCGTCAAGGAGGTCATCGGACACCAGCCCAGCGTAACACCCCTTGACACGTGGAATATTGCCGTGCGTATAGTTGCTTGAGCAAAGGTAGAACCGTCAAGAATCTCCCGAGGAGTATCCCATGACCGACACATCGCCAGTAACGCGGCAGTTCGAAGGCCTGACCATCCCCGCGCCTGGCACCTACGAGCTCGACCAGGCGCACAAGGTGGTCGGCTTCGTAGCTCGCCACATGATGGTGAGCAAGGTGCGCGGTGTGTTCGACGAGGCGACCGCCACGATCACCGTCGCCGAGGACCCGCTGCAGTCGTCCGTCGTGGCGACCATCCAGGCCGCGAGCATCAACACCAGCGCCCCCGACCGGGACAACCACCTGCGCAGCGGCGACTTCCTCGAGTCGGAGAAGTACCCGACGCTGGAGTTTCGCAGCACCGGCGTGAAGTCGCACAGCGGCAACGAGTTCGTGCTCGCCGGCGACCTCACCATCAAGGACGTCACCCGCCCCGTCGACCTGAAGGTGGAGTTCGAGGGCGTCGGCCGCAGCCCGTTCGGCCAGGACATCTTCGGTTTCACCGCGAGCACCGAGATCGACCGCGAGGACTTCGGCCTGACCTGGAACGTGGCGCTCGAGACGGGCGGCGTGCTGGTCGGCAAGAAGATCAAGATCGAGCTCGAGGGCGAAGCCATCCGCCAGTAACTTTTGCCCCAAAACGTGCCCCGGTAGCCGGTTTCACGGTTACCGGGGCATATTGCTTAGGTGGACTAAGCGCGCTCCCACGCTCACGACCGGTGATAAGTGACTGTTTTGTCCCTAGCCGTAGCGGCGACCTCGCTCCTAACGTGAAGGTCACCGCGCCGACCGGGGGGCCAAGGGTCTTTGTGACGGCGCCCGTATCGCCGTGCGCGCCGGGAGGGGCCATATGGGGAAGGACGTCTCGCAGGGTGCGTTCTCCCGGGAGGATCGCGCCCGGTATCGGCAGAAGGTCCGCCGATGCCTGGACGTCTTCGCGCTGATGCTCGACGATTTCGGCTTCGACGCCGAGCGGCCCACCACCGGTCTGGAGATCGAGCTCAACCTCGTCGACAGCGAAGCCGAGCCGGCGATGCGAAACGCCGAGATCCTGGCCAACCTGGCCGATCCGACATTTCAGACCGAGCTGGGGCAGTTCAACCTGGAGCTCAACGCCCGGCCGCGCCTGATCGAGGGCGAGGGCTTCGCCGACTACGAGCAGGATCTGCAGGCGAGCCTGGGCCGGGCCGAGCACCGCGCGGTGAAGGCCGACTCCACGATCATCCTGATAGGGATACTCCCCACGCTGACGTCGCACCACCTCGTACTTGACAACATCTCCACCAACGAGCGCTACCGCGTGCTCAACGAGCAGATCGTGGCCGCCCGCGGCGAAGACATCGAGCTGGACATCCGCGGCGTGGAGCGGCTGCAGACCTACACCGACTCGATCGCGCCCGAGGCGGCCTGCACGAGCGTGCAGTTTCACCTCCAGGTCTCGCCGGAAAACTTCGCCAACTACTGGAACGCCTCGCAGGCGATCTCGGCCATCCAGGTGGCCGTGGGGGCGAACTCCCCTTTTCTGTACGGACGCCGCCTCTGGGCGGAGACCCGCATCGCGCTCTTCGAGCAGGCCACCGACACCCGGCCGGACGAGCTCAAGGCCCAGGGGGTGCGCCCGCGGGTGTGGTTCGGCGAGCGGTGGATCACGTCCATCTTCGACCTCTTCGAGGAAAACGTGCGCTACTTCTCGCCGCTGCTGCCCATCTGCGACGACGAGGACCCGGTCGAGGTGCTGCACGCCGGCGGTGTGCCACACCTGGGTGAGCTGCGGCTGCACAACGGCACGGTCTACCGGTGGAACCGCCCGGTGTACGACGTGATGAACGGCCGCCCCCACCTGCGCGTGGAAAACCGGGTGCTGCCGGCCGGCCCCACGGTCGTCGACATGCTCGCCAACGCCGCCTTCTACTTTGGACTGACGCGGGAGCTGGCCGAGGCAGACCGGCCGATCTGGTCGCAGCTGACGTTCAGCGCGGCCGAGGAAAACTTCCACGCCGCGGCCCGCCGGGGCATCGAGGCCACCGTCCACTGGCCCCGCGTGGGCGAGATCCGGGTCACCGACCTGGTGCTGGAATCGTTGCTGCCCAAGGCGTACGCGGGACTCGACCGCTTCGGCGTCAGCCCGGCGCTGCGCGACCGGCTGCTCGGCATCATCGAGCAACGCTGCCTGCTCCAGCGCAACGGCGCGGTGTGGCAGACCGAGGCGTTGGCCGCCGCCGAGCACGGCCGCGGCCTCGACCGCGGCGAGGCGCTACACGACATGCTCCAGCGGTACGGCCGCTTCCAGCGCACCAACGAGCCGGTACACAGTTGGCCGGTCGAGTAGAAGCAGATTTCCCGGGTCCGCGTCAGCGGCGGGCCGCCGCTCCCGCCGGAGACCGCGGAGGTCGGCGGCTCGCCAGGGCTCGCCGGGAGCCCCGACCCCCGCCGCCACCTCCGCGCGCCCAGCCCCCAGAGGGGCGGGG
>Ga0081539_10000810_pt1 | contig 60756 bp, 48 predicted proteins | sample TabmetS4T2R2_FD_71023 | JGI IMG/M metagenome (GOLD analysis project Ga0081539, IMG submission 71023) | Tabebuia heterophylla rhizosphere microbial communities from the University of Puerto Rico - S4T2R2 | ecosystem: Host-associated > Plants > Roots > Rhizosphere ...
CCCCCCCGGCGGGCGGCCCTCGCCGAGACGTTCCGGCACCCGACCTATTCAAAAATCGTGCTGGAGTTCTGATGACCCGCTTGATCGTGATCGCACTCACTTTATTCCTGCCCCGCTTGCGGGCACGCTCCTTAATCGCTCCCCCAGCAAAAGGCTATGCGGAGGAGGGCAGGGAGGGGGCATGAGCCGCGTGATCGTGATCGGTGCCGGCGCGATGGGGCTCGCCGCCGCCTACCATGCGCTCAAGCGCGGCCATGAGGTGACCGTGCTCGAGGCCGCGCCGGAGCCGGGTGGCATGGCCGCGCATTTCGATCTCGGCGGGCTCTCGATCGAGCGCTACTACCACTTCGTCTGCAAGGCGGATCGGCCGACTTTCGAGCTGATGGAGGAGCTCGGCATCGGCGACAAGATGCGCTGGGTGGAGACCTCGATGGGCTACTACATCGACGGCGAGCTCCATCGCTGGGGCGATCCGATAGCGCTGCTCAAGTTTCCCAAGCTCTCGCTGCTCGAGAAGCTGCGCTACGGCGCGATGATGTTCATCTCGACCCGGCGCGCGGACGGGCGCAGCCTGGAGAATGTCTCAGCGCAGAAATGGATCACGCGCTGGTGCGGTGCGGACGTCTATGAGCGGCTGTGGGCGCCGCTGTTCCGGCTGAAATTCTTCGAGTATGCCGACAATATCTCGGCGGCCTGGATCTGGACGCGCATCAAGCGGGTCGGGACCTCGCGCAGGTCGCTGCTGCAGGAAGAGCTCGGCTACATCGAGGGCGGGTCGCGGACGCTGGTGCAGGCCTTGACCAGGGCGATCGGCGAAAAGGGCGGCAAGCTGCGTCTCAACGCGCCGGCGCACCGCATCGAGATCGCCGATGGGCGCGTCGTGGGCGTGATCGCAGGCGAGGATTTCTTCGCCGCCGACGCCGTGATCTCGACGGTGCCGATACCTTATGTCGGCAAGCTTGTGCCCGACCTGTCGCCCGCGGAGCGCGGGCGCTATGACGCGATCGCCAATATCGGGGTCGTCTGCGTCGTCTTCCGGCTGAAGCGTTCGGTGACGCCGCACTTCTGGGTCAATATTTCCGACCCGCGTTTCGAAATCCCCGGCATCGTGGAGTTTTCCAATCTGCGTCCGACCGGCGACACCGTCGTCTACATTCCCTATTACATGCCGGCCACGCATCCGAAGTTCGCCAAGGACGATGCCTTCTTCCGCCAGGAAGGCTTGGGCTATCTCAAGCTGCTCAATCCGGCGCTGACCGACGACGACATCGTGGCATTCTCGGTCGGACGCCTGCGCCACGCCCAGCCGGTGTGCCCGCCGGGCTTTGCCGCGATGCTCCCCTCCGTCGAGACCTCGGTGCGCGGGCTGCAGATCGCCGACACCTGTTTCTACTATCCGGAAGACCGCGGCATCGCGGAAAGCGTGCGGTTCGGCAAAATGATGGCTGAGCGCGTGTCGTGATGGTCGCGCGGCGTATCGTCTCGTTTTACTGGTCGGCGCAATTCGCGCGATTTCTCGCCGTTGGTGGCATCGCACTCATCTGTCACTGGCTCAGCCGCTTCGCGTTCAATTGGTTCGTCGGCTACGGCTTCGCGATCGTGCTCGCCTATCTGGTGGGCATCCTCGTTGCGTTCGTGCTCAACAAGATCTACGTCTTTCCCTACAGCGCGCGCTCCCTCAATTTCGAAATGTCCTTCTTCTTTCTGGTGAATATCGCGGCGTTTCCGGTGGTGTGGGTCGTCGCCTATGTGCTGGGCGAGTGGGTGCTGATCCGCTATCTGCGGCCACAGATCGCGCTCGCGCTTGCGCATGGCTTCGCCATCACGCTGCCGGTATTCGCCAACTACGCGCTGCACAAGCTGGTCACGTTCCGCGAGGCGTAAGGTCCAAGGAGGCGAGCGATGCCCGATCTCGCAGCACTTTATCGTTTCCGCTTCCGCGAGAGTGAGCGCGAAAAGAAGATGCTCATTTGGAAGACGCTGTGCGCACAGTACTTCCAGCGGCTCATCGGCGACGGCAAGGTCATCGCTGATCTTGCCTGCGGCTACGGCGAATTCATCAACAACATCGAAGGCGCGAAGAAATACGGCATCGATCTCAATCCAGACGCGCCGAAGTTCCTCAGCAAGGACGTGCAGTTCTGCTTTGCGCGCGCCGACCAGGTCGAGAGCATCGCGAGCGACAGCCTGGACGTAGTTTTTACGTCGAACTTCCTTGAGCATCTGAAGACCAAGGAGGAGTGCGACGCGGTGCTGGCCGAAGTGCGGCGCATGCTCAAGCCGGGCGGACGCTTCATCATCATGGGGCCGAATATCCGCTATCTGGCAGCGGAATACTGGGATTTTTACGATCACTATCTGCCGCTGTCGCACCTGTCTCTTGAGGAAGGGCTGGTGCAGGCTGGTTATGAGGTGGAGAGCATCGTCGCGCGCTTTCTTCCCTATACGACGCGCTCTGCCTTGCCGCAGCATCCTGCGCTCGTCGCGTTGTATCTGAAACTGCCGATCGTCTGGCGCATTCTCGGTAAGCAGTTTCTCGTCGTCGGGCGCAAGCCAGCCGCGTAGAGGCGTGTGCTGGCCAGGTGATGCACCGCGCCCTCACAGCGCGAGATAAAACCCGATCGCCGCCACGACGCCGAGCCAAAGGCTGATGCTATCGCGCAGAGCGAACACGACCGGATCGTCGTGCAGCTCCATGCGATTGCTCAAGAGCCAGATCCGCATCAGCCAAAGGGTAACCACGCCCGGAATAACGTAAAGCCATGCGATTTTATGATAGTAACCGGACGGCGCCGCCTCATTGGTCATGTAGAGCAGCATGATGACGATCGAGACCATGCCGACGCCGATGCCGAAGGTCAGCGTCACCGGCCAGTCGTTGCCCAGATAGCCTCGCCCAACGATCTCGTCGACATCGACGCGCGCAGCGCGCATCACCTCGCCATGACGTTTGGCAAGCGCGAGCGACACGAAGAAGGCGAGTGCGAACGACAACAGCCATGCCGAATGTCCAAGCCCGGCGATCTCAGCGCCCATGACGACGCGGAGCGTGAACAGCACCCCGATGGCGAAGACGTCGGCCAGCGGCACGCGCTTGAGGCCGAACGAGTAGGCGGTCGTCAAAACGAGGTAGGCCAACAGCGCGAGCGCAAAGGCGGGCGCGAGCAGATAGGCGCCGGCGAGCGCCGCCATGATCATCACCGGCGCGAGCATGAGGCCATGCGCGATCTTCAGCCGCCCGCTCGCGAACGGCCGCAGCCGCTTGGTCTCATGCTGGCGGTCGGCGTCGAGGTCCGCGATGTCGTTGATGATGTAGGTGCCGGATGAGAGCAGGCAGAGCAGGCCAAAGCCGAGCGTGGCGGCTGCCAGCGTTGCGAGATTGCCGAAGGCGTGACCGACGAACAGCGGCACGAACAGGATGAGGTTCTTCACCCATTGGTGCACGCGGAAGGCGCGCAGCCAGGCCTGGAATGGATGTGTCGGATAGCTGAGCGCCGCCAGCACCGGGACGCCGGCTCGCGTCACGGCGGCCGCGGTTTGTGCGCCGACATCGCACAGGATCACGCCGCGCGCCGCGCGGAACACCGGCAGGTCGGCCCGGCTGTCGCCGGCGTAGAGGAACCCGTCCGCGAAGCGGCGGCGCAGATGCGTGAGCTTGTTGTCGCCCTTGAGATTATCGACGCCGTTGCTCCCGGCCGCCGACTGGAACAGCCCGAGCTCGCCCGCGATCCTGTCGACGGCGTCCTGATCGGCGGCGCTCACGAGGTGCAGCGGACGGCCGCGGGCGCGTTCCGCCTGCAACAGGGCCACCAGGTCCGCGCGCAGCGGCAGGCTCGCAGGATCAAGCGGGCAGCGCGCCGTGACCGCGCGTTTCACCGCGGCGCGGCCGTGGAGGAGCCGCAGCGCGGCCGCGAGCGCCGCCGCCGGGCTCTGGAACAAGAGCCGCGCAAAGCTCTCCCACAGCGTGTCGGTCACGGTCAGCGTGCCGTCGAGATCGACCACCAGCGGGATCGTCGGGTCGATATCCAACGTCTTGATCATCAAGGTTAATTCCGTTCCCCTAAGGCGCGCAGCGGCACGCTGCGGCCGCCCGAAAGCCTAGGGGTATAAGGCGGAACATGGATAGTGGTTTTTTCGCAGGCGCAAGTTCCGAGAGGCCGGAAACCGCGCCTGTTTGGGCGTCAACCTACAGACGGGTGAAGCGGAAAGCCACGAATCACCCTATCCATAAGCTCCGGTCGAACCTTTCGGGGGCTTGGGACGACTGATGTAACGGGCGTGGCGCCAAAGCGCCCGACGACGCGCGCGTATAATCCGAAAGTTCATCTGCCCGCATCATGGGCGCGGTAACTACGGATTTGATTCATGGGTCGCGGGTGCCATAAGGCTCCGCTAAACAGGCTCGGCGGCACTGATGCCGGCAGGGGCGGAAATGGGGATCTCATGTCATTAGCGAGCCTTGCCCGTCCCGGCTTGAGCGGGGCGCGGACGTCCGAGCTGCGCGAGGCCATGTCGGCCTGCTGGCACGCCTTCATCGCCATCGGCGTGATGAGCGGCCTCGTCAACATTCTCTATCTCACCGGCTCGTTCTACATGCTCGAGGTCTATGACCGCGTGCTGCCGAGCCGCAGCGTGCCGACGCTGGTCGCTCTCTCGATCCTGGCGCTGACGCTGTTCGCTTTCCAGGGCGTGCTCGACGTGATCCGCTCGCGCGTGCTGGTACGCATCGCCGCGACGCTCGATGAGCGCCTTAGCACGCGCGTCTACGATATCGTGGTGCAGCTGCCGTTGCGCACCAAGGCGCAAGGCGACGGTCTCGCGCCGATCCGTGATCTCGACCAGATCCGCTCGTTCCTGGTGACGACCGGCCCGCTCGCGCTGTTCGATCTGCCCTGGATGCCGATCTATGTGCTGATCTGCTTCCTGTTCCATCCCTGGATCGGTGTCGCCGCGCTGATCGGCGCGGCGGTTCTGACCAGCCTGACGCTCGCCTCCGAGTTCATGACGCGCCGGCCCTCGCGCATGGCGGCGATGAATGTCGGCGCGCGCAACGCGCTCGCGGAGTCCGGGCGGCGCAACGCCGAGGTGCTGCGCGCCATGGGCATGGGGCCGCGTATGGCCAGTCTCTGGGTCGACGCGAACATGAAGTATCTGGAGAGCCAGCGGCAGACCTCGGACGTCGCCGGCGGCCTCGGCGCGGCCTCGAAGGTGCTGCGCTTCGTGCTGCAATCCGGCGTGCTCGGGCTCGGCGCCTATCTGGTGATCCAGCAACAGGCGACGGCCGGCATCATCATCGCAAGCTCGATCATCGTGGCGCGCGCCCTCGCGCCGGTCGAGCTCGCCATCGCCAATTGGAAGGGCTTCGTGGCGGCGCGTATCTCCTGGCGGCGCCTGTCCGAGACCCTCGCCGCGATGGACACCACGATCGCGCCGATGTCGCTGCCGGCACCGAAGGAGACGCTGGTCGTTGAGAATGTCACCGCCGGTCCACCCGGTGTGCAGAAGGTTGTGATCCAGGACGTCGCCTTCGCGCTCAAGGCCGGACAGGGCCTCGGCATCATCGGACCGAGTGCGTCGGGCAAGTCCTCGCTGGCGCGCGTGATTGTCGGCGTGTGGAGCGCGCTGCGCGGCAAGGTCCGGCTCGACGGCGCGGCGCTCGATCAATGGTCCTCCGCCGACCTCGGACCGCATATCGGCTATCTGCCGCAGGACGTCGAGCTGTTCGCTGGCACGGTTGGGCAGAATATCTCTCGCTTCGAGAAGGATGCGCCGTCCGAGGCGATCATCGCGGCGGGGCGCGCGGCCGGCGTGCACGACATGATCGTGCGGCTGCCGGAAGGCTATGACACCCAGATCGGCGATCAGGGCGCGGTGCTATCCGCTGGCCAGCGTCAGCGCGTGGGACTGGCGCGTGCGCTCTATCGCGACCCGTTCCTGGTGGTGCTGGACGAGCCCAATTCCAATCTCGACGCCGACGGCGACAAGGCGCTTGCTCAGGCCATTGTCGGCGTGCGCCAGCGCGGCGGCATCGTAGTCGTGATCGCGCATCGTCCGAGCGCGCTTGCGGGCGTCGACCTCGTTCTCGCCATGGTCAATGGCCGGGTGCACACCATGGGCCCGCGCGACGAGGTGCTGGCGAAATTGTTCGGCCCGGCGCAGCAGCCGGCCGCAGCGCCGCCGGCACCCGCGCCCGCGGCGGCTGCCGCAGGCGGCGGTGCAGTCGGGCTGCGGCTGGCAGGGGGGACAGCATGATCAATCCGCGTGAATCCATTCAGCGCCACATTCTGGTCGGCATGGTCGCGGCCGTCGTCCTGGTCGTCGGCATCGGCGGTTGGGCATACTCGACCGAGTTTGCCGGCGCGGTCATCGCGCAGGGCACGCTCGTCGTCGATACCAACGTCAAGAAGGTGCAGCATCCGACCGGCGGCGTCGTCGCCGAGTTGAACGTGCGTGACGGCGCTCAGGTCAAGTCGGGCGAAGTGGTGATCAAGCTCGACGACACCCAAACGCGTGCCAATCTGCAGATCGTCTCCAAGGGCATCGACGAGCTCGCCGCCAAACGCGCGCGCGAGGAGACCGAGCTCGAGGGCGGCACGACGATCACCTTCCCGAAGGAGCTGACCGACCGCGCCGATGATCCCGACGTCGCGCGCACCATGAAGGGCGAGACCCGGCTGTTCGAGAGCCGGCGCAGCGCCCGCGAGGGCCTGCGCGGCCAGCTGACCGAACGCACCGCGCAGTCGCAGGAGGAAATCAGCGGCCTCACGGCGCAGATCGAATCGAAGGACAAGCAGATCGAGTGGATCAAGCAGGAGCTCGAAGGCGTTCGCGACCTGTGGGCCAAGAAGCTGGTGCAGTTCAACCGCGTCACCACGCTCGAGCGCGAGCAGGCGCGGCTCGAGGGCGAGCGCGGGCAGCTCGTTGCCTCGGTCGCGCAGGCCAAGGGCAAGATCGCCGAGACCAAGATCCAGATCCTGCAGATCGACCAGGACATGCGCACCGAGGTCGGCAAGGACCTCGCCGACATTCGCGCCAAGTATGCCGAGCTGGTGGAAAAGAAGGTCGCGGCGGAAGATCAGCTCAAGCGCATCGACATCCGCGCGCCGCAGGACGGCATGGTGCATCAGCTCGATGTGCACACTGTCGGCGGCGTGGTCACCGCCGGCCAGCAGATCATGTTGATCGTGCCGGCCGCCGACAAGCTGATCGTCGAGGCGAAAGTGCAGCCGATGGACATCGATCAGGTCCGCATCGGACAGGCTGCCGTGCTGCGCTTCTCCAACTTCAACAGCCGCACGACGCCCGAGATCGACGGCACCGTCACCGTCGTGTCGGCCGACGTCACGACGGACCAGCGCACCGGCCAGAGCTATTACACGGTGCGTATCGCGGTGACGCCGGACGAGCTTGCCAAGCTTGGCGAGAACAAGCTCGTGCCGGGCATGCCGGTCGAGGTGTTCATCCAGACCACGGTGCGCACCGTGATCTCCTATTTCGTGCGTCCGCTGCAGGATCAAATCGCACGCGCGTTCCGCGAGAAGTGATCCATTAACTGCGGCGGTTTCGCCGCCGTTAACCCTGCGCCCGCGTGCTCCGATACCGCAATTGAGCCGCCTTCGACCTCGAAGGCGGCTCATCTGTATTTTATCGGATGCGCACGTCATGTCGCGCGCGACGGCTCGTTCTGGTCGGCGAGCAGCGTAACTTTTCTCCGAACGCGCGGCGTCACGGTTACCGATGTCTGACGACGCGCATTGCTTCGAGCGCGCGAATTGCATTTTGCGGTTTCGCGAGTCGTGCGGCTTCACCAACTGATGCGTGCCAAGTTGTGCCTGTGCCATCGATATAACTGCGCTACCGGCAATGCGCATGGTTCATCGCGCGCTCGCATGCGAGTCATGCGACATTAACTCAAGTATTTGCGTTGCTGCGCCGCCTCGAGCGTGGCGCAAAAAACTAGTAAGTTTTTTGCGAACGCGCGCGCAAAATTTATCTGCGTTTCATCATACGTGCCAATGAGATTCCATTAAGCGTCTCGCTTTCCCAAATGGAAAGAGGTTGAGCGCGATTTTCCTCGCAACGACGGCACGCAATTCGGGGGACGGATTGCGAATGCCGCACTCGAAGCGGGGATGGCTATGTGTTGCCTGTGTGCGTCTGTCGGAAAGAAATCCGGCGACTTTGGTTGCATCGACGCAGCGTCGACGAGCGATGCTGCGAGCGGAGAACAGACAAACGCACCACAGCCTGGTGACGGAGGAGCGGCCAACGAATCCTCCGGAGCGGACACGGTCGCAGGCTCGACGTCCACTTCCTCTTCGCTGTCGGTCCAGGGCACGGCGCGCGGATGGGTCAACTCTTCCGGCGATCAGGATTGGTACCGTGTCACGCTCGTCGCGGGCCACACCTACACGTTCGCGCTCGATGCCTTCGGTCGGGGCGCGATCCAGGATCCGTTTCTGCATCTGTACAATGCGTCCGGCGTTGAGATCGCGTCGGATGACGACGCCGGTCCGCTCGCCGGCTCGCTGTTGACTTTCACGGCTTCGACCACCGGCACCTATTACATCGCGGCTGCGGGCTACAGCACCGGCACCGGCCAGTATCTCCTGACCATGAACGAAGGGTCGACCGCCTATAAGCCGGTCGCCACCGTTCAGGATGCCGCCGACTATCTGACCAACACTTATTGGGAAGCGACCGGCGGAGCGGCGCGCCACTTCGGCTCGACCACGATCACGTACAACATCGACGGGCTCACCGCCGCGCGTCAGGCGCTCGCGCTCGACGCGTTCCAGCTATGGTCGGAGGTCTGCGGGCTCACCTTCGTGCAGACGCACGGCGCTGCCAACATTACGGTGGACGACACGCAGTCGGGCCAGGCCTATTCGTCGTCGACCCTTTCGGGCGGGCTCATCACCTCGTCGGTGGTGAATGTCGGCGCAGACTGGTACGGCGGCATCAGCTCGGTCGACAGCTATACGCTGCAGACTTTCATCCACGAGATCGGTCACGCGATCGGCCTTGGCCATGCGGGCGCATATAACGGCTCGGCCACCTACGGTTCCGATAACATCTACGCCAACGACACCTGGCAGATGTCGGTCATGTCGTACATGGCGCAGAGCAACTACGGCAACTCCTACCGCTTCGTGATGACGCCGATGATGGCCGACATCCTGGCGGTGCAGGAGATGTACGGCGTGGCGAACACGCGCACCGGCGACACGGTCTACGGCTTCGGCGCAACGGCGGGCTTCATCTACGACTTTTCGCAGTATTCCTCGGCGCCCGCGCTGACGATCTATGACGCTGGCGGCACCGATACGCTGAACGCATCCGGCTACAGCCAGAATCAGTTGATCGATCTGCGTCCGGGCGCGTTCTCGAATATCGGCGGCCTCGTCGGCAATGTCGGGATCTTCCTGACCTCGGTGATCGAGAATGCGATCGGCGGCTCGGGCAGCGACACGATCACCGGCAATGACGCCAATAACCGGATCACCGGCGGCGCCGGCAACGACACGATTGATGGCGGCGCCGGCACCGATACGGCGGTCTTCTCCGGAAACCGCGCGGCCTACACGCTGACCGGTCTTGGCGGCACGAGCGTGCGCGTCGTTGGGCCGGACGGGACCGACACGCTGACCAATGTCGAATACCTGGCCTTCGCGGATCAGACCATCACCTGGACGCCGGCGGCGCTCCCCGATCTCACGGTCGGGAACGTGCATCTGAGCAGCACCTCGGTCACGCCGGGCTCGAGCCTGACGATCAGCTACACCGTCACCAACACCGGCAGCCTCGCCGCCGGCGCTTCGACGGTCGGCTTCTATATGTCGGCTGACGCCACCTTCGATGGCAGCGATACGCTGATTGCGACGCGCTCGATCTCTTCGCTCAATGCCGGCAGCTCGGTCAACGACAGTTTCCAGATCGCGAGCCCGAGCGGCACCTACTACATCCTGGCGGTCGTCGACTACAACAATGGGGTGACCGAGAACAACGAAGTCAACAACGTGTCGAGTGGCGGGCAGGTGACGTCGCAGGCGCCCCTCACGCTGAACGGCAGCGACGGGCCCGACACCCTGCAGGGCGGCCCGCTCAATGACATGCTGCGTGGTAATGGCGGCAACGATACGCTGATCGGCGGCGCGGGGGACGATTTCCTCGACGGCGGTTACGGCGACAATACCGCGGTGTTCTCGCAGAGCCTTGCCAGCTACACGGTGCATGATTTCGGAACCTGGATCAGCGTGCTCGGTCCGGACGGCAACGACATGCTGTTGAACATCCAGCATCTTCGCTTCGCCGACGGCACGGTGAACGTGAACGACGGCAATCCCCTGTTCGATCAGCTCTACTATGATCGCATGTACAGCGACGTGTTCCACGCCGGCATCGATCCGCAATCGCACTACAACAATGGCGGCTGGCGCGAAGGGCGCAATCCGAACGAGTTCTTCGACTCGATGTTCTATCTGCTCACCAATTCCGACGTGCGCAAGTCCGGCGTCAATCCGCTCGACGACTATCACCAGACCGGCTGGAAGCTGGGGCGTGATCCGTCGCCGAATTTCGACACCACGCTGTACCTGATGCACAATCCGGACGTCGCGGCCGCCGGCATCGACCCATTGCAGCACTACCTGCAATCCGGGCGCGCCGAGGGACGGCAGGCCTACGCGGCAGTCGGGAACATCTTCAAGAACGGCTTTGATGCCGAATATTACCTGATGCACAATCCGGATGTCGCGAACGCGGGTCTTGATCCGTATCAGCACTACAGCGCGGCCGGCTGGAAGGAAGGACGCAATCCGAACGCGTTCTTCGACGCGCGGGGCTATCTCGCGCATTATGCGGACGTTGCAGTCTCCGGCATGGACCCGCTCGCGCACTACGAAGCCGTGGGGTGGCGGGAAGGGCGCGATCCGTCGGCGGGCTTCGACACACTCGGCTACTACGCGGCCAATCCGGATGTCGCCGCGCTGCACGTGAACCCGCTCGACCACTATCTGACCAATGGGCAGTTCGAGGGCCGACAGATCGTCAACGACGGAATCTGGCACTCATAAAATCCATGGCCGCCAGGAAGCTGGTCCCGGAGCGGATCCGGGATAAGGCCATGCCCCACCAATAAGGCGTCAAACAACAGGTCGTTCAGACCGCGTCACGCGAGACCATGATCCGGTTGGATCATGGTCTCGCTTCCTTTTTCGGGAGCCACGTCCGAGGTCCGCGTGTCGGCGCTCACGCCGCTGCGCGCGGAATAGTGGGGCGGACCGGCAAGGCGTGGCGGGAACGCGAGCTCGAACTGGCGCGGCGGATCGAGGCTGAGATTGGGATTGTAGCAAGGATCGTTCTCGATCACGGCTTCCCATCGGCGACGCATCAGCGCACGATCATGCTCGAACTGCGCACGTCGATCGGCCGTGGTCGGCGGCCCGAACGTCAGCGACTCGTGATGCGTGAGAGCGGCCAGCCGCGTCCAGATCAAGCGCCAGCCGAGCCGGCGGATGCGCAGACAAAGATCGATGTCATTGAAGGCGGCCGGCAGTGCCGCATCAAACCCGCCCACCGCCTCGAAGGCTTCCCTGCGCATCACCAGGCAGGCGGCGGTCAAGGCGCTGTAATCCTGCTCGAGCACGCCGCGCGCGAAATAGCCGACATGTCCGGGCTCCATGTTGCGGAAAGCATGATCCGCGACGCCCCCGACGCCGAGCAGGATCCCGGCATACTGGATGGCGCCGGATGGGTAGTGCAACAGCGGGCCGGCGGCGCCGACGCCTGCGAGATGGACGCGCGCGACAAGCTCGGTCAGCCAGTCCGGCGTGCCGATCTCGATATCGTCATTGAGGAAGCACAAGACCTGGCCGGACGCCTGCGCGACGCCGAGATTGTTGACCGCGGAATAGTTGAACGGCGTGACGTCGTGCACACAGGTGCGCACGCGGGCGTCGGCGACCAGCGTGTCGAAACCTTTGTTGCCGCGCACCGCCGCGAAATGCGCCTCGGTGGCGAGCAGCAGAATCTCGAAATGGGGATAGCGCGTGCGCGCCAGAATCGAGGCGAGCCATGCGAGCGTGCCGCGATTGCTGAACGTCGACGGGACAATGATGCTGACGAGCGGAGGTGGGTCCGGGAGGGAATAGCTGACCTGATAGTAGCCGTGATGCGCGCGCGCCACTTCGGCTTTGATGCCACGCCGGGCCAAATGGTCCGCAATCGCGCGCCGTCCCGCATCCCAGGCGAATGGCTTGGACGACAGGCTGCTGGCGGTCGACTCCGGCAATACGCGCCAGTGATAGAGCACGCGCGGGATATGGCGGATGCGCTCCGTGCTGGTGGCGTCGGCGCAGCGCAGCACGAGGTCATGGTCCTGCGCGCCCTCATAGCCTTCACGAAAGCGGCCGACTTTTTCGACCAGCGCGCGGCGGAACACGCCGAGGTGCGAGAACGCATTCTGCGACAGCATCAGCGCCGGATTCCACGCGCTCTTGAAATGCGGATCAAAGCGGCGGCCGTGGGCGTCGAGCTTGTCTTCATCCGAGAAGATCAAATCGACATCAGGATGACTGGCGATCGCGTCGGCAACCCAGAACAGCGCATCTTCGGCCAGCACGTCATCAGCGTCGAGCAGCGCCACATAGTCGCCCGTCGCAAGCTCGAGCGCGGTGTTCGAAGCCGCGCAGATATTGCCGTTCCGGGTACGAAACGTGATCTTGATGCGTGGGTCGGCGGCAGCCGCGGCCTCCAGGCACTCGCGCACGCCGGCCAGCGTCGACGCATCATCCGTGATGCACAGCTCCCACACGGGGTAAATCTGCCGGCGGACCGAGTCGATGGCTTCGGAAAGAAATTTCGGATCGATATTGTAGCTCGGCATGATGACCGAGATCAGCGGCTTGGCGCGAAGCGTCTCGATGCGCGCCGCCAATTGTGATCGAGCCTCCGGGTCGAGGGTCGAATACTGGCGCAACCAGCGGGCATAGGTCGAAGCTTCGATCTGAAAAGTCCGCGGTTGGTCGTTCCTGCCGAGCAGCCGGCGCGCAAGCGGCAGTGAGGCGCGCAGCCAGCGGACGAGCCCCCGCAGCGGCGCCGACAGCCGCCAGGATGTCGAGCGCAGGACTGTTTCGAGCTGTTGCCGGTTTTCCTCAAGCTGGCGCCGCAACTCGGCGATTTCGGCCTGGGACCGCTCGAGTTCCGCCCGCAGCCGTGAGGCCTCGTCCAGCTCCAGTCGCGCCGCGACGTCATCGCTTGTGTGGCGGGGGCGTTGCGGATCAGCGCTCATCGTGTGCCTGGCTGTGCCGGAGCGCCGCCGCAAAGGTCGGGTGCGGGATCATGAAGGATCGTGGCGCGTCGCGCGGCTTCGCGCCACTCAAGGTTGGGGTTGTCAGCAAGACCACATTACCGGACCGCAGGCGCGCCGGAAAGCTTTGATCGCGCTTGGCTATTGGCTTCGCGCCGGGGCAGCCGGCGTGCCCCTGCGCGGGCCTTGCGCAACCGCCGTGGACTCGCTAACGACATCGCCTGTTTTGGAGCCGGGGGCGGCAAGGTTGGCTCCTTTTGGGGCGCCGTGTCTTGTGGATTGGCAGCGCGGCCACGATTTGATCACGCCGGAAGCTAGGCTGGGACAAGGGTCGACACATTGCGAATCGGACCTCGCCGCCTCGTGCGGCTCACATGAGCGCTGCGGACATGAGCAGTATGACGAACAACGTCGTGCCGAGCGCCGGCTCGCGGTGGTCGCCCTATGCCAAGGCCCTCGGCGATCTGGTCGAAGGCCTGAGGATGTGGGAACTCTGGAGCACCCTGGGCTGGCACGACATTCGTCAGCGCTATCGCCGCTCGGTGATCGGTCCGTTCTGGCTGACGCTCAGCATGGGCGTGATGATCGGCGGGCTGGCCTATCTTTATGCCGTGCTGCTGCGGCAGGAACTCCAGACGTATCTGCCCTATGTGGCGACCGGCATGATCGTCTTCAGCCTGATCTCTTCGCTCGTGAGCGAAGGCGCCTCGATCTTTATCGGCTCCTCGTCGCTGATCTTACAGCTGCGCGCACCTTTAAGCATATACCTTTACCAAATGATTTGGCGCAACATCATTATTTTTGCCCATAATATCAGCATTTACGCGATCATTCTTGTTTTCAGCAAGGTCGAGCTGGGTTGGAATTTCTTTCTCGCCTTTCCCGGCTTGTTCGTGGTCGCCCTCAATGGGCTTTGGGTCGGAATTATCCTGGGCGGACTGTCGGCGCGATTTCGCGACGTTCCGCCGATCGTCGGCAGCATCATGCAGGTCGCATTCTTTCTCACGCCGGTGTTCTGGACGACCGATGCGCTTGGGGGGCGGGCCTTCTTCGTCCACTTCAACCCCTTCTACTATTTCGTCGAGATCGTCCGCGAGCCGCTGCTCGGCAAGACGCCGACAGCCGAGATCTGGCTTGGCGCGCTCGCGATCAATCTCGTCTGCTGCCTCGTCGCCATCGCGATGTATCCGCGCTTTCGGGCGCGGGTCGCGTACTGGGTATAGGGGCGCGCGATGTCTTCGATCGTACTCGACCGCGTCTCGGTTTCATTTCCGATCTACAGCACGGGAAGCCGTTCGCTCAAGAACGCGATGCTCTCGGCGACGACCGGCGGACGCATCGGGCAGAACGCCAATCATGTTGTCATCCAGGCGCTCGACGAGTTCTCGCTGACTTTGAACGACGGCGACCGCGTCGCGCTGGTTGGACACAACGGCGCCGGCAAGACCACACTGTTGCGCGTGCTGGCGGGAATTTTCGAACCGGTGGCCGGCACAGTGACGGTCGATGGGCGCGTCACGCCGATGTTCGACATCAGCCTGGGCATCGATGCCGAGAGCACCGGCTACGAGAACATCATTCTGCGCGGCCTCTATCTCGGACTGACGCGCGCGGAAATCATGGAGCGCCGCGACGGCATTGCGGAGTTCACCGAGCTCGGCCCGTTCCTGAACCTGCCGGTGCGGACTTATTCGGCCGGCATGCAGGCGCGGCTGGCATTTGCCATGGCAACCTGCATCGAGCCTGACATTCTGTTGCTGGACGAGGGGATCGGGGCGGGCGACGCGGACTTCCTGGTCAAGGCCAATGAACGGCTCGATCAATTCATCAGGAAGGCCGGTATTCTCGTCCTTGCCACACATTCCGTCGATCTCGTCCGCAAGCTCTGCAACAAGGCGATCTTGATGGAGCATGGGCGGCTCATCCACAGCGGCGACGTCGACGAGGTGCTCGACGTCTATGGTGGACGGCAAGTCGTGCCTGCGTAACGCGGCGAGTGTGCGCCGCGTCAGCTCGCCCCGACAATGCAGATCGGGTTGTTGCGCCGATCCATCAGCACCGCGCGCAACGGCGGCTGATGCTCGAGCCTGACGTGCCCGGCCCATGCCGTCTCGACAACCGGCCGGCGCAACGGCCGATAGGCCCAGACCAGATCGAGCCGCGAGTGGACGAAAGCGTAGCCGACGACCTGCTGACGGCTGTCGATCAGCACGAGGCGTGGCCGCAGCATGAACGGGGAGGCGGAGACCAAGCCTCCGACGCGCGCGCCGTCGGCGCCTGAGATGGAATGCGGAGTGTCGATCTTGCCCGCGCAGACCGATTGCGGCGGCACTGCGAACTGGGTCAGCGCGTGGCCGAGCCAGCCCGACCACGGATCCGCATAGATCGAGAGCTTCTGGCTCTTCAGATAGCGCGCGCCGCGCTCGATGTAGTCCAGGTGCAGAAATGTCTGCCGCAGGGCATCGGTGTCGGCCACGTTGGCCAGGAGCGCAGAGGCTGCCAGATCATTGTTGATGCGCTGTTGTTCCGCCACGCGGATGAAGCGCGCTTGCGCGATGATCAAGAACGCGAGCAGAACGAAGCAAGCTGCGGCCGCAACACCTCGCCCGCATCGTCCGAAACTCGGCACGACGCCCGGCGCAAGCAGGAGAATGAACGTCGCGGCGATCATGATGGCGCCGCCGGTGGAATAACGGCTCGCGAGCGCCTGCTCCAACCCGAAGCTCACGCGGCCTAGTCCAGTGATCGTCGCGGTTGCGACAACGAACAAGTTGGTCGCGAGCAGGGCGTAGATGGCCGGACGGATTTCGGCGCGTGTTGTAAGGCTTCTGACCAGGACCAGAAGATTGACAAGACAGATCACGGCACCGCAGGCGATGGCGAGAGTCACTTCGTCGACATGGCGCCCGACAAATTCCAGCGGCCCCGCGGTCAGGGTCCGACCCGCGATGCCGCCCACATAGGTGAAGACGTAGGCCGCAAGCTGTAGCGGATGGGCGAGCGACGCGCCCAAATTCGAATGGTGCGAGGCCGGCGAATACGTCGCCACATACGCGGCCAGCAGAAGCGTCGCCGCAAGCGCCAGCACCGCGATCGCGCGCCACGGCAGCCGCAAGACGGCGGCAAGTGCGACCACGATCAGGCCGACGAGAACGCCGTTTGCCATTTCGCTGGTCGCAACCGCACCCGCCAGGATGGTGAGCGCGAAATGCAGCCCTCGTCGCGTTTCGGCATAGCGGGCAAGCGAGAGGAATGCGGCGGTCGCGGCCGCAAACACGATGACAAACGATGTCTGAAAACCCCAGGTGAGATTTTCATGCTGATGCACGGTGAAAAGCGCACTGACCGCCACCAATGCGGCGAGCACGATTTCGGGGCGGCCGCGCAGTCCGGCGCGCGCGGCAAGCACGATCAGAAAGCCGGCATGAACCGCTTGGGTGACGTAGATGATCGCGAAATTGAGGAGGTAGCCTCCGCCGAAGGCGTCCTCATCGAGCAGCGTGATGAGTTTGGTCAGCAGCGCCCGATGCTCATTGTGTTGCTCGAACAGCCGCGCAAGGATGACCGCAGGCGAAATGAACTGCCATTGATCCCAGAATGGAAGCGCCGAATAGGCATCGAACGCGACAAGCAGCGCGGCGCCGACGATGATGCCGGTCGCCGCGATGCTGCCAAGCAGCACGCAGGCGAGGAGCGTTCTCGAACTGCGGGCCGTCGCGAAGCGGAAGCGGGCCGGCGACGCCTCAGAGGACATTCACCTCTCCAGTGGCGAAGTCATCGACTCCTGCCAAGACGCTTCAGCAGGCGGGCGGTGCGCAGCGTGATCAGCGCGAGTGAGGTGACGCCGGGGATCTGCAGCGCGAGGCGGATGACGCGGCTCGCATATGCGGTGGCGATTTCGGTGCGAATATCGAGAATGGTGCGCGGCACCACGTCGTCGAGCGGGTCGAACAGATCGAGCATGTTGAAGCGCGCGATAAGCTGCGCGTAAGTCAGGCTGGCGAGGGCCTGATCGGTCGCCACGCGTAGCTCGCGGGCGTGGCGATCCCAACCCATCTCACATTGATCCCGCGGCGGATCGTGGGCGATCCATTCGAGCTTCTGCGACGCAGCCAGCTCGACAAGCTCATCCGTGCTCTCGGCGAGATGAATGTTGGGCGTGCCGCCCATTGCCTGGATGATCTCTTCGAATACCGGCAGCCGGCGCGCAACGATCGGCTTCTGGTGCGCCAAGGCATGGATCAGCGGCAGGCCGAAGCCCTCGTAATGCGACGGGTAGATGAAGACGATGGCGTTCGCGTACAATTCGTCGATCTCTCTGGCCGAAAGCAATCCGGACTGGTAGGTCGTGACTCGCTCGGAGGTCTCGAGCTTGTGCCCAAGAACGACGATCGGAATGTCCTTGGTGCGCTCGAGCAGTTTGGCCACCGTCGGAACGACGAATTTGTGGTCGAAATGGTTTCCGACGACGAGCAAGTGCTTGTTGCCGCCCGGCTCCGCCTTCCTCGTCGGGACGAAGTCCGAAATCGCATAGGAGTGGCGCGATATCGTCCGCGCGACCGAATCCGGAATGTCGAAGCGCGCCTCGAATTGCGCCTGCGTGTACTGGCTGTTGTAGATCACCACGCTGCAATGCTGCATCGTCAGGCGCCACAAGCGATAGAGATCGGGCGTGTGCAGATGGATGCAGTCGAGCGCGATGGCGTCGAGCATCGAGACCAGGACCACCGGCGCGCGGCGCAGCACGTCGGCGACGGTCTTCTTGTAGAACGGCTGGCCGAGTCGGATCACGGCAGCGAATGACGCTTCGTCGTCCTCGTCCGCGCGCCGCAGGTTGGGAACCTGATCGAGCTTGTGAAACGCGAAGGCCTCCGCGGAGCAGAACACCGCGACGTGAAACGCGTCGGACCAGGTCGGCGCGATGCGCCTGATCAGCTGCGTCGCAACCTCCGAAGTGCCGGTGTGATACGGGCCGAGGTTCATCGCGTCGAGCGCGAGATGACGGCGGCCATCCGGGCCGGGAACGAGCCCGGCCAGCCGAAGCTCGGCCTCGTATTCGGGCGAGTGGTAGTAGCTGCGCAGTGCGGGCCGGTACTCGGGATAGCGAGCGTAGAGGATCTGGCGGCTTGCGGCGTCGCGCTCGTTGGCGGGGAGGTCGGTCAATGCAAAGGACTGCTCGCCGATATGATAGACGAACGCCTTGTTCGCCAGAACGGCGCGATAGCCGCAGCGGTTCGCGCGCATGATGAGATCGTTTTCTTCGTTGTATCCGTGGCCGTAAGCCGGATCGAAGACGCCGAACTCGCACAGGATCGCGTACTTGATGTAGAGGCAGAACCCGACGACGGTCGGAACGTATCGCTTGCGCGGCAGATAGCGCGACAGCACTTCGAATGCCGCGTAGGCCCGCTCCGGCGGCTGCTTGGCATGCTCGCTCTGCTGCGGAAGCGACGCGATCGTCGCATTGTTCGAGCGCGGATTGACGAACCCGATCATCCGGTCGAGATAGGCGACGTCACGCATCTCGCGCAGCGCGCCGGGGAACACCAGCGTGTCCGAATTCAGCAGCAATACATCGCAGTTGCGTTCCAGCGCATATTCAAGTCCGAAATTCGCCGTCAGCGTGAACCCTTTGTTCTCCGCATTCGTGTGCAACGCGACGTCGAAATGGCGACGCAACGCCGGCAGCGCGCGCTCCAGCGCCCGCGCGAGTTCCACGTCGTCAGGTGAGTCATTGATGAGCAGGATGGAAATGTCGGCGCGGTCGAGATCGTCGCAACAGCGCGCCAGCGATCCGAACAGTCCCGGCACGAGGGCGGCGTTTCGGTAGAGCGGAACGATGATCAGCAGGGGTGGGAGCGCCGTGGCCATTCATTTGCCCTTGCACGACTCTGCAAATTGGCACGAAGCTCGGAACCGTTTGCCGGCCGGCGCATCCATCGGACGGATCAGATCAGCTTGCCTTTGACGCGCTTGAGGTCCGCGTCGACCATTTCGCGGACAATGTCTTCCAGCGTCGCCTTGGGTTCCCAGCCGAGTTGCCGTTTCGCCTTGGCGGGATTGCCGAGAAGGAGATCGACTTCGGCCGGACGCAGGAAATCCGGATTTGTCACGACATAGTCCTGAAAATTCAGGCCGACGCATTCGAAGGCTATGCGGCACATGTCGCGGACCGATGTCGTACGGCCGGTCGCCACGACATAGTCGTCGGGTTTCTCCTGTTGCAGCATGAGCCACATGGCCTCGACGTAGTCGCGCGCATGGCCCCAGTCCCGCTTTGCGTCGAGATTGCCGAGTTGGAGGTTCTTCTGCAGGCCGAGCTTGATGCGGGCCACGCCATCCGTCACCTTGCGCGTCACAAACTCGAGCCCGCGAAGTGGAGACTCATGATTGAAGAGAATGCCGTTGGTCGCGTGCAGGCCGAAGCTTTCGCGGTAATTGATCGTCATCCAGTGCGCATAGACTTTCGCCACCGCATAGGGCGAGCGCGGATAGAACGGGGTCGTTTCGGTCTGGATCGGTTCGCGGACGGATCCGTACATCTCGGACGAGGAGGCCTGATAAAACCGCGCCTTCGGCATCTCCAGGCGCGTGGCCTCGAGCACGTTGGCGGCGCCGATCGCGGTGACGTGACCGGTCAGGAGCGGCTGGTTCCATGAGGATTTCACGAACGATTGCGCGGCGAGGTTGTATATCTCATCGGGCTTGACGTCGCGCAGGCAGCGAATGAGCGACGAGACGTCCGTCAGGTTCCCATCGACGACGCGAACGTCCTTCTCGATTCCGAGCCATCGCAGCTTCGTGTCGATCACGTCGCTTGCGCTGCTACGACGGACCAGCCCGTAGACCTCGTACCCTTTGTTGAGAAGAAGCTGAGAGAGATAGGCGCCGTCCTGTCCTGTGACGCCCGTAATCAGTGCGCGCCGCACGTGCGCCCCCTTTTGATGCTCGGCAACAAGGCGCCTCAATAACAGCAGACCGGGGGGCCTGTCACCACGATAGGCGAATCAGCGGCGGAGCGCATCGCATTGATGGCGCGGCGAAATCGAGAGCGCCCGCACGGGCGGGCGGCCGGCCTTGGCTTTTTGCAGGCCTCTCGCTATGAGAGGTCGCGAAGAAGGCCCTGTGGAAAGTCAGTGACAGAGCGCCCCGAAAAACGCCTCGGCCGGTCCGTGTTGATCGCGTTTTCATGAAGGATGTCATGTCTGCACGCGAGAAGAAATATCGCAAAATCGACGCATGCCGGGTCGGAGGGGGCTCAAACCTCATTACCGTGCTCAGTCTCGGCGAACAGGCGCTCACCGGGGTTTTTCCGCGGTCGCGCGACGTCGAGGTGACACGCGGACCGCTTGAACTCGTCTGGTGTCCCGACAGCGGATTGCTTCAGCTCGGTCATTCCTTTGACGCGAGCGAGATGTACGGCTTCAATTACGGCTACCGCTCCGGGCTCAATCAATCGATGGTTCAGCACCTGACGCGAAAAGTGCGGTTGCTGGAGCGGCAGGTCGAACTCGGTCCCGATGATGTCGTGCTCGATATCGGCTCGAATGACGCGACCACGCTCAAGGCCTACACCGCGAAGGTGAAGAAGATCGGCATCGATCCGACCGGGATCAAGTTCAAGGAGTATTACCCTGAGGACGTGACTCTGGTTCCGGATTTCTTCTCGGCCGCCAACTATCGCAAAGCGACGAGCCGGCCGGCGAAGATCGTGACATCGATCGCGATGTTCTACGATCTTGAAAGCCCGATCAGTTTCGCGCAGCAGATCGCTGAAGTGCTCGCTGATGACGGCATCTGGCACTTCGAGCAGAGCTATATGCCGTCGATGCTGCGGCTCTGCAGCTACGACACGATTTGCCACGAGCATCTCGAATACTATTCGCTCGCCGTGGTGGAGCACATTCTGGCGGCCGCCGACATGATGGTCGTTGACGTGCAGATGAACGCGGTCAACGGCGGTAGCTTCGCCGTCACGGCAGTCAAGAAGCGCGGAGCGAAGCGCCGCAGTCGCGCGGTGGTCGATTGGTTGCTCGAGCAGGAGGAGCGCTTCGGCCTCAACACGCCACGGCCGTACCGCGATTTCGAGGAGCGCGTGTTCCGGCATCGCGCGGACCTGACGCGGTTGCTGCGCTCGCTGGTCGCGGAAGGCAAGACGGTGCTGGGCTATGGCGCATCGACGAAGGGAAATGTGGTGCTGCAATTCTGCGGGTTTACCGAGAAGGACATCCCGGCGATTGCCGAGGTCAACACTGAAAAGTTCGGTGCATTGACGCCCGGCACGCATATTCCAATCATTTCCGAGCAGGAAGCGCGCAAGATGAAGCCGGATTACTTCATCGTGTTTCCTTGGCACTTCAAGGACGGCATCCTGGCGCGCGAGCAGGAGTTCATCGCCGGAGGGGGCAAGATGATTTTCCCGTTTCCGGAAATCGAAATCGTCTAGCAACCAAGCAAGGCGCGGGGCGTGCCGAGTTCCTGTCGTGTACTGATTACCGGGGGCGACGGGTTCGTCGGGCGATACCTCGTTCGCGCGTTCAAGGCGCTGCCGCAGCCGCCGGAGATCCTGATCGGGACCCTCGGCCACGCGGGGCCCTCGGAGGTTCGCAGCGTCGAACTGGATGTGACGGATAGCGAACGCGTGCGCGCGATCATCGCGGCCGAGCAGCCGACCCACGTGGTTCATCTTGCCGGCATCGCAGCCGTCGCGGTCGCTCAGAAAGACATTCGCAAGACCTGGAACACCAATTTCGGCGGGGTGCTGAACGTCGCGCTCGCGATCGGCGAGGCGGCGCCCGACTGCCGTTTGATCTTTTGCGGCAGCGCCGAAGTGTACGGTGCGACCTTTCAGTCCGGAGCGCCGTTGGACGAGAGCGCCGCACTTGACCCGATCACGGCCTATGGGGCGAGCAAGGCCGCGGCCGATCTGATGATCGGGCAGATGGCGCGGCAAGGGTTCAAGGGCATCCGGCTGCGGCCGTTCAACCATACCGGGCCGGGACAGAGCGACCTCTTTGTTATTCCGGCATTCGCGTCGCAGATCGTGCGCATCGAGCGCGGCGAGCAGGAACCGGTGCTGCGCGTCGGCAACCTGTCTGCGCGGCGAGATTTTCTCGACGTCCGTGACGTCGTCGACGCCTATGTCCGCACCGTTCTGCGCTTCGATGACCTGCCATCCGGCTGCGCCATCAACGTCGCGTCGGGGACATCGGTCGGGATCGACGAGGTGCTGAAAACGCTGCTCGAGCTCTCTCCAAAAAAGATCGCCGTGGTGCGCGATGAAGCGCGTTACCGGGCGATCGAGACGGCCTCGATGTCCGGCAATGCGGCGCGTGCGCAGGCGCTGCTCGACTGGAGGCCGCGAATCCCGCTGGCCGAGACGCTGCGGTCGATCCTGCAATTTTATCGTGAGATGCCGAAAACGCCCTGATTGCCAAGAAAATCGGCGAGATTGCCGCCACGAAACAGATAGCCGGGCACGCCGGCCGCCGCGGCCGCCTGGATGTCGATGTCCTTGTCCCCGATCAGGAAGCTCTGCTCCTTGCGCACCGGCCAACGCCTCATGCAATCGAGCAGCATGCCAGGCGCGGGTTTGCGACGATCCGATACCCCTCGATAGCGCTCGACCGTTCCATCCGGATGGAACGGGCAATATTGGAAGCTGTCGACATGCGCGCCGACGGCCTGCAACTCCTCGGTCATCCAGCGATGCAGTGCGACAACGTCACTCTCCGCGTAATATCCGCGCGCGACGCCTGACTGGTTGGTGATGACGAAAACCAGATAGCCGGCGTCATTGAGCAGCTTGATCGCCTGTTTGGCGCCGGGGATCCATTCGACTTGATCTTTGCGGTAGACGTAGTCGCGGTCGACGTTGAGAACGCCGTCGCGGTCGAGGAACGCGGCCGGCCTGCGCCAAATCGCCGGGATGTTGGCTTCCGCGTGGGTGAGGTCGTCGGGTGTCCCGATGTCGACGAAGAAACGATCGTAGCTGCGTCCATAGCCTCGGCCTTCGGAAACGATCGCCGGGAGAATGTCGTGCTCGAGCGACAGCGGCCGCGCGGTGATTCGGTCGACGATGGCGCGTTGCATCAGATAGCAGCCGCTGTTGACGAGTCCGGGCCCGCTCCGTCCGGGCGGATCGAATGCCGTGATCCGTGCGCCGCTCAGTGTGACCGGGCTAAAGCGCCCGGCATCGCTCACTGTCGTCAGTGCGACGCGCGCAAGCCAGTCATCCTCGGCCGGGAGCGTCAGCAGATCGAGCCAGTTGAAATCGAACAGGATATCGCCGTTTGCAAGGAAGAAGGTCTCGTCCAGGCGATCGCGCGCTTGCACAAGCGCTCCGGCGGTGCCGGCCGGGCTCGGCTCGCTCACAACCGATACGTGCACTTCCTGTTCGACCAGCGCGCTTGCGCGCGCGGAGAGCGCACCAAGCTGTTGCTCGAGCACGTCGGCGCGAAATCCCGCCAGCAGCAGGATGTCGGTCAGGCCGTGCCGAGCCGCGTTCTCGATCAGATAGGAGATGAAGGGCCGCCCGGAGACGTCAAGGCACGGCTTCGGCATGTCTTTCGTCTTGCCGCCGAGGCGGGTGCCTCTTCCGCCGACAAGAAAAGCCGCCTGCTTGAGCAAGACAATGTCCTTCCGACAAGGCGCGCCGCGTTGAGGGGCGGGGTGCGTGCGACGCGCGCCGTCTTGATCCGCGAGGCGTCGCCGGTCATTTCGGCCGGCCTTTGCGAGCTTGTCAATTGCCGCGGCCGCCCGCGGCGGAAGCGATGGGCCTCGCGCTGGAGGATTGATCGAGTTATATAACGCCGTCTTCCCTAAGCAAGGTGCTGCATGACACTGTCGAATGAGGAAATGTACGCATGGTGGGATGGCGCCGCCAAATGCAATGCAATGACCGCCATCCTGTCGAACCAGGAGCAATGGGACACCGAGGAGTTCTTCAAGACAGGCGAGCAGTGGCTCGACGGCGTTCTTGCATTCGCCGAACATGCCTCGGTGAGGCTGGAAGGGGATATCGCTTTGGACTTTGGATGCGGCGTCGGTCGCATGACCCATGCGCTGTTGCGGCACTATCGCAAGGGTATTGGCATCGACATCTCGGATGAGATGATCCGGCTGGCGCAATCTCACGCGAGGTCGCGTGCTCTCGAGTTCATCCAGGTTTCGCAGCCGCCGCTTCCGCTTCCCGATCGCTCGATTGATCTGTCGTTCTCGACGATCGTCGTTCAGCACATATCGCCGCCGCATAACTTGAAGATGGTCGATGAGCTGTTCAGAGTTTCACGGAACGCGGTTCTGTTCGACGCGCCGAGTCACAAATTGCAGCCTAGCGACCCTGAACCTTCAGACGGTATTTTCTTGCTCGACAGCGCGGATGTTCGCCGCACCGCCGAGGCTTACGGATTCGAGCTGATCGCGTTGCGCAATTTTCCCGCCACCGCGACGCGGCACTACCAGTATCTGTTCACGAAAAAGTAGCTCGCAAGACGCGGTGCGAGCCGATCTGCGTTGATCGGGCGCTCCGCTTCGGCTTGCCACCGTGCAGGGGATACGACGGAAGTTACGAACGCAAATATTCGCAGCTCGCGCACAGCGCGTTGGTGACGCAGCCGCTCACGAATTCTCGCCGCAGAGCCTGCATCGGCTTGCCGTTCCAGATCTCGCGCAGACTCTGCCGCTGAACATTTCCCAGCACGTATTTGGCGTCGTAATCATAACAGCAAGACAGCACGTCGCCATTCCACGCGACGACGACTCGTTTCCAAGGCCAATCGCACGTCACCTTGAAACCATCGCGATACCGGCGCATCAGCTGGGTGGCAGATGAGGCATCGAACCGGTCCATGGCGATGATCTCCGGCGCATCGCCATTCCAGGTCGTGAAGCCCTTCCACAAGAACGCGTCGATTCCAGGGACCTTGCGCCACTCCACCTCCCAGGCGGCGCGGTTCTCCTCTTCGGTCCGGTCGTTGAGGGGAAAATCGATCACGGACAGCGTGACGTGAACGGGGTTGTCCCTAACGATCTTTTTCTCGAGGAACCGAATCAGGTTGCGCTTCGACTTGTCATAGGCGTCCGCGACCCCGCGAATTTTGGCAAAGCTCTCGTTGTCATGACCGTCGAGCGAGACCTGCAGTTGAACCGGGCCCGCGGCGAGCAACTCGTCACCGATCCGGTCGGACAGCATCAGTGGATTGATCGACATGCGGGTGCCGATTCCGCGGCTGCGCGCGTAGCGGATGAAATCACCGAAACGCGGATGGACCAGGCTCTCGCCAAAGTGGTGCAGCCAAATCGGATCCTGCGACTTGCCATAATCCGGATCGATGGTGAGAAGATCGTCGATGATCTTCTGAAAGACCTCGAACTCCATGTTCCCGAGATGGCGTGTCATGTGATCGGTGCGCGGGCACATCACACACGTGAACGGGCATCTGTTGGTGAGCTCGATCTGCAAGATCGAGAAACGATCGTCCACCGTGATTGGCCGATCTTCCGCCTTCCAGGCGAGTGTTCCCTGAGGGGAGGGGGCCGCTGCCGGGCGAAGCGCCCTCAGATAGGAGTTATGCGGGGCGGCCGCGGCAGCTTCCGGCGAGCACGCGAAGGCCTGAAAGATATCCAGGATGTCGGCGCCATTGCCGAGCAGCTTCATGTAGTGCTGAAACCCACCCGCATCCGGGTTCCGGTTCAGCAGCACGTTGTACAACAGGGTCACCTGAGCGGCGTGCACGGCTTCCTGGTCACAGCCCGCTTCCGCCTTCGCTGCTTGTGTCGCTGTCAGGTCCAGCATCCGCAACTAACAATCATGAGTTCGATGCGCCGGCGGGCGCGGGAAGCGCATGATAGCGTTATCGCAGCGTCCATGCGACATAATTGGCGATCCCGACGGTCACCAGCCCGATCGCCAGCGTGGTTATCCATGGTACCGACGTGCTTTGCAAGCCGTCGGACGGAGAGCCACGGGCCTTGAGCCGCTGGAAGGGCCGCTCGACGAGTGCGTACAAGATGCTGCTGAGGACCACAACCGTCGCAAAAACACCGACCGTGTGGATCGCGCCCGCGAGGACCCCGGCTCCTCGCGGCGAGAAATATTGGAACAGCTGAATCGCCGCAACATGGGCCGCGTACATGCTGTAGGAAAGAATGCCGAGAACGCGCAGGATGGGATGTCGCAACAAACTGCTGATCGCGCTTCCCGAGTTCATCAAGACGGCCAACAGCAGGCCCGCCAACACGACACTCAGGAGGTTATAGATAAGTGGCGAATACCACTTGAATGGCGGAAAGATCGAAATCTTCCAGAGCGCGCCGACCGCGAGCAGCATGCAGAGCCATCCCCAGACCGCGATCGGTGCGGCGGCGGCTTTAAACAGCCAGTGCGACGCAAGCTGCTCGCGGTGCGTATAGCAAAGCGCCGCAAGGCCGCCGACGAGGAATATGTCGACGTAGGAATAGGTGGCGAAATAGATCCCCGCCTGGCCCGCTTGCTCGGGTGGAAGCGTTGCAACGCTGTACACGCGCCATGTGGTCGATATCGCGATCGGCGCCGCCAGCCCGAGTACCCAACCGATGCGACGGGTCAGCAGGAACAAGATCGGTGCCATAACATAGAGATGTTCTTCGGCACCGATGCTCCAAAACGGCGGCAGGATGTTGGGTGGCCAAGCCTGGAATGCTGCCATCCAAAGGTTCGACGAAAACGTCACCAGCTGGAAGAACAGACCAAGATCCTTTTGAAGCGTGCCCGTCAGGAAGGAAATGAGCGCTCCGGCGAGGATCATGGCGAAGTAGAGCGGCCAGATTCGCAGCGCGCGCCTGCGAAAATAGTAATTTATCGCGATGCGGCCCTTCGCCGTGATTTCCCGCTCAAACAGGAAGAACAGAAGGAAGCCGGACAGGGAGAAGAACCCGGCGACCGCGACGTTCGCGAGCGGCAACAGCAAGTATTTGTCGACCAGTGCGCCGTTGAGATGGTGGAAGATGACGCTCATCGCCGCAATCGCGCGCAGGCCGTCGATCTCCGGCAGCCATCCTTCCTTCTTTGGCGTCAGTTGCAAACGCTCGAACGGCGAGGCGGATTGAACGGGTTCGCCCGCCGAAGGTGGGCTCTCATCAAGCAATCTGGCGCGGTCACGAAACATGGCGGCTGCCCGCTTGGGGTCCGAGACTACGGTGCCTCATCATCGCTGAGCAACTGCCTCCCCACGGCTGGAATGCGTTGGAGCTGCAAAAATGCGAGGAGGGAACGTCGATGACGTCCCCTCCTGCAGCACAGGAATGTTGCCGACTAGATAGGTACTGTTACTTATTCGCCGGCAAGGTGGTTGCGGGACTCTGCGTGGCGCCATCCACGACGTTATTCCCCGCGGTGATGAAGTTGCCGCCAAATACGAACCCGTTCGTATTTCCGTAGAGCGAGTTCCGGCTGGCGCGAACATTGCCGCCGCCGGCCGAGTTGATGCCCGTAGCATTGTTCGTGATGAGCGAACCATCGACGTTCAGCGTGCCGCCACTGTTGGCTATGGCCCCGGTACTTGAGGTACCGGCGGCAATCGTCGAATTGCTCACGGTCACGAAAGATCCGGAGTTGGCGCTGACGCCAGTTGCCATGCCGAAGAAATGCGAATTGCTGATCTGGACGATCGCGAAACCGGCGCTGGTCGTAGCCGCGAGGCCCGAACCGCCAACGTTGCTGACGCTCGAATTGAGCACTTCCACATTGCCGGTCGCGGTCTTGTTGATATCGATGCCGTTCTGGCTGAAGTTGAAGATGTCGACGCGATCGACGATCAGCTTGCCGCCGGCGAGGAAGCGAATGCCATTGAGCCCCAAGGTGGTGCCGGCCCCGTTGATCGCCAGGCCACGCAGGGTGATGGCGTCATTAACGCCGGCGTTGATGACGACGCCGTTCACTGCCGAGGCGAGAATCGATCCGTAGGTATAGGGGCAGGAAATCGTGATTGCCTTGGTGATCGTCACGGCGCCGTAACCCCCAGGATCGAGACAATTGATCTCCCCACCGGCCGCCGTCTTCGAGATGGCGCCTGCAAACGTCTTGCAGGGCGCCGTACGGCTGCACGGGTTGACGTCGTCGCCAACGCCCGAGACCCAGGTGCGGGTGGCTTGAGCTTGAGCGGGTGCAAACGGCGAAATAATACCAAAGGTTGCAACGACGGCAGCTGCCGTCAAGACGAGTCGACGCATTGCGATCTTCTCCCTAAGTTTGCTGGAATTTCCTGAGTACAGACGTTAGCGCGACGCGGAAGTCCCCCTTCCGCCCGTGGCCCAACGGGGGTCCCCCGTTGTTACGTCGCGTTATGTCGGAAATCGGTTCAACACCACCAAAGGTTTTTTTCTGCAAAAGGCGTTCTGGATCGCAACCTTGGGCTCGCGATTCCCTTACGTCATGGGCGTGACGGTAAAATCACAAAAGATTTGCGAAAACAAGCTCTTTGTGCGCGGCTGAGCGGCAATGTTTCATGCCGCGGGCTCGGTCATTCCTTTGAAGCATCAGGCATTTCAACTAGCTTGCGACGGCCCAGAACATGATACGGGGCGTCAATGGTTGTTGCTGTGCACCGCAAACGAAGGGATCTGTTGTGAACCGCCTAGCGCTTGCCGTGTTGGATCTGCGCAGCCTGCAAGATCCCAACTATCGCGACCGGGGCGTCGGTCGTCTCGGGTCAAACCTCGTTCGCGCGGTGCGTGGCACGCCGTCCGCATCCGGCGCTCGCGTGGTCGGCCTCATCGATCCGCATCTGCCGGCGCTTGATCAGCACGTACAAGAGGTTGTGGACGAGTTGCGCCCGCATGGGTACTTGCCGGAGTTCGGTGCGTCTACGTGGTTTGTTCAGCTTTCGCCGATGACACACGATCCGCTGTTCATCGCGCGCATCCTTGAGTGTCCGCGGACCTTCAAGGCCTCGGTCGTCCACGATTTCATCCCGCTACGCTACTCCGCGCAATATCTGCCGAGCGCAGCGCAACGGATCGACTACTACACCAAGCTTCGGTGGTTGCGCCGGTACGATCACTTCTTCCCAAATTCCGCGTACACCAAATCCGAAATCACCAAAGTGTTGGGCGCGCCACCCGAGCGCGCGACGATCTCGCCCGCTCCGCTCGATCCGGTCTTTCTCAAGGCCAGCTCTCTGGCGGCGGGATCCTTTTCGGGGCATGTCCTGGTCGCTGGGGGAGGGGATCCGCGCAAGAACGTCGAATGTGCGATCCGCGCCCATGCCCTCAGCCCGGCTGCGCAAAGGGCCCGTGTGCCACTGCTCGTTGCCGGCGGCACTCCGGATTCCAGCCAGCTCGACGCGGCCGTGCTGTATTATCGCGAGGGCGGCAATCCGGAGCTGCTCAAATTCCTGCCCAGGGTGAGCGACGAAGAGCTGGCTGTGCTGTATCGCGACGCCGCCTGCGTCGTGGTGCCGTCGAAAGACGAGGGGTTTTCCATTCCGGTGATCGAGGGAATGTGCGCCGGAACGCCTGTGCTTGCCTCGCGGATCCCGGCGCACCATGAGCTCATCGAAAAAGATGAGTTCATGTTTGATCCAGCCGAGCCCAATGAGTTGGCCGGGCTGGTGGATCGTGTGCTGAGCGAGCCCGGATTCCGAAACGGGATCGTCCAAGACCAGGGTCGGAGATGGCAGCGTTTTCGCGGGGATGACATTGCGCGCAGATTCTGGGCTCGTATGGAGGAGCAGGCGTCGGCGCGAATTGCTGCGCCGCTGGTCGGCGGACGGCGTCCACGCGTCGCCTTTCTTGGCCCACTGCCGCCAGACCGATCCGGAGTCGCCGACTACACGGCGGCGACTTTCAAGGAATTCGGCAAGCTCGCTGATATTCATGCGTTCACGCCGACCGAGAAGGCACCGGTGCCCGAGGGGGCGGCCAGCGTAGGTCCGATCTCGGCATTGCCCTACCTCACCGGCGAATTCGATCGCGTCGTGGGCGTGATGGGCAACTCGCACTTTCACACGGCCGTTTACGAGTTGCTAATGCGTCGCGGCGGCGCATGCATCGAGCACGACAACCGGCTGCTTGGCTTCTACTGCTTCCATGTGAGTCGCGGGCGCGCGCGCGAGCTTGCCGAAGCCGAGCTTGATCGCCCGCTCGCACCGGGCGAGCTCGATAGCTGGCTTGCCGATGAGGCGAATCTGAAAGCTACACTTCTTGGCGAGCTTGCTCTGGCCTGCCAGCCGATGTTTGTCCATTCTCGCGGGACCGCGCGCATCTTGCGAGAACGCATCGGGGTCGAGTCACAATATCTTCCATTCTCAATCTATCGAGAATGGACAGCCGACGAGCTTACGCCACGTGCAAAAGATCTTGCGCGCATCAGGCTTGGCATCTCGCGCGACGAGATCGCTATCGTTTCGGCAGGCTACGTCGCTGCGGCCAAAGCGCCGCTCGATTGCATCTGGGCGCTGGACATGTTGCGCGGATGGGGTGTCCGCGCGAAGCTCTATTTCATCGGCGATATGGCAACCGATCGCATGCCGTTGCTGCAGCTTTGCGAGGAATTGGGGCTGTTGCGATTCGTTCGTTTCATGCCGGGCTATGTCAGCGAGGAGCAATACCGCGATTATCTCAAGGCTGCTGATGTCGGCCTGCAGCTGAGGACGCATTTGCTCGGGGGGTTGTCCGGGGCGCTATTGGATTGTATCGCGATCGGCTTGCCGACTGTGGCGAATGAGGATCTCTGCGCGTCGATGGAAGCGCCGGGCTACATCTTCCCTGTGCCGGATCGACCGAGTCCGGTGTTGATCGCTGAGGCGCTGGTCGCTGCCGTGGAATCGCGGGGGGCGAGCCGCGAACGAGAGGCCGAGCGCAAGCTGTATTGCGAGCAACACAGCTTCCGCAGCTATGCGCGACGCCTTTATAGCGGGCTCGCGCTGGACGACATGCGATCGCAAGCGGCGTAGAGCCAAATGAGCGTCAACAGCCTCTATCTCGATCTTACCGAGCTGCTCGGCAACCCGCTGCGAACCGGGATACAGCGCGTCGAGCGCGAGATCATTCGTCACTGGCCGGGGCCTGCCGCCCTCGTCCCCTGCCGCTATGATCCGCAGGAGCGTGGTTTCGTCGCCGTCTCGGAGAAAGTATTGGGAATTCTCGGAACCGAGGCTGCACAATCTGCGGCTGCCGAACTTGAGCTCTTGCGGCCGCATCTCGCTTCGCTCCGATCGGTTCCGCCGGCGACATTGGCGGCGGGTCTCTTCAATCCCGAGATATTCTACGATCCCGGTCGCGCCTCGGCCTATGTGGAGATTTGCCGAACGCCCGCCGCCAAGGTGAGCTGGCTGCTGTTTGATTTTCTGCCGTATCTGCGTCCCATCGATTATCCGCCCGGGACGGCGAGGAGTTGCATGCATTATCTGCGCGCGCTGCGGGAGGTCCCGCGGATCAGCGCCATCAGCACCCTGACGCGAGATGAGTACACACAGCGGATCATGCGCGATCCGGCGCGCACCGGGCCGGCGTTTCCGTTGGGCGGTGACGCGCTGGAACTGGAAAAACAGTGCTTCTCCCCTGAGCGGAAGAGCTTCGCCTATGTCGGCACGATCGAGCCGCGCAAGAATGTGGCCGTCATTCTCGAAGCTTTCGAACAACTCTGGGAAAAAGGCGTCGACGCCGAGTTGACGGTCATTGGTCGCCTCGATGGCAGGTCAACCAAGGAACTGCCCATGCTTGAACGGCTGGAACACGAAAGGCGCTTCCAGTATCTCGGTCATGCGAGCGACGCCACAGTGCGGGAGACCCTGCGTAAGACACGCGCAACGATTTTCGTGAGCTCGGTCGAGGGATTCGGAATCCCGCCGTTCGAGGCGCTCTATGCCGGAGTTCCAGTCATTGTTTCCCCCCGGCTGCCGAGCACGGCCTTGTTGCCAGCAGGCGGACGCATTACGCTGCCGGAAGTGACCTCAGCGGCGCTTGCGCAGGCAGTCCAGACGCTAATGGACGATCAGTCCGCAGCGCGGCTCTATGACGAGGCGGCGCGGCTCGACATACCGACTTGGCGGAGCTTTGCCGCTGAGGTTGCGGCATGGGCGCAGGACGCGTAAACCTCGGCTCGGCGCAGGCCGATGTCATCGTCCACATATCACCAGGCGCACGCCTCTGACTCCGATCGAAAACAACATTGCCCGGCTGGCTCCATGAACGATCTGAGTCACACGAACGAACAACTGCCAATGTCGAGGATTCTCGAAGCTGTCGAGTCCCAGAGGGCGCCGCCCGCGCAGCTCATGACCAGCTATGCACAGAATGGCGAAGACGTCCTGCTGCAGCGACTCTTCCGCGATGTCGCGCAAGGATTCTATGTCGACATCGGGGCTGCGGATCCCATTGTCGGCTCGGTGACGAAGCACTTCTATGATCGCGGATGGAGCGGGATCAACTTCGAGCCGGGTCTCTTATTTGAGAAACTCGCCGCCGCACGGCCGCGCGACATCAACTTGAATGTTGTTGTTCTCGACCACAGTGGCAGCGTTGATTTTTTCGACGATACCGCCGATCTGGGAACATCGCGTGTCGAGTCCGCCGAAACGCGCAATTCGCGCAAAGTTCGATGCGAGCGGCTTGACGACGTTCTTGCCGAGCGTGCGCCGGGACGTGCGATCAACTTCCTGAAGATCGATGCCGAGGGTTCGGAATTCGCCATTATCACCTCGATCGACTGGGGTAAGGTGCGACCGCAAGTGCTCGTGATCGAGGCTGTCGCACCATGGACCAATGAGTTGATCAGCGGCGACTGGGAGCCGCATTTGCTCGAGAGCGGATATAAGCGCGCCTACTTTGACGGGATCAATCTGTTCTTTGTGCGCGCGGAAGACGATGCACTGCTCCGGCATTTCAACAGGCCGGTGAACGTTCTTGACTGGTTCGAGAAATATGACCCGCTCAAGGCTCACGCGCTCGACTTGGCCGAGGAGAAACACGCTGCCGCACAGATGCTGCAGGAGCGCCTGAACGAAAAGCATGCTTTCGCGGAAGCGCTGCTGGAGCGTTTCGAAAATTGGGCGCGCCAGCTCAACGAGATACTGCTGAAGCGGCGCAAGCTCGCAGCCGGCCGGTCATCCGAACAGAATCCGGACGAGATTGTCGTTCCGGAGCAGCTGCTGAACGAAGTCGACTTGAGCGTCATTGCGGCGAATGAACTCGATCATCTTGCCGAGCGCATCAACCTCGTTCTGGCGATGCGGCGCGTCGAAAAACCAACTGGTGAGATGCCGCCGATTGACCAGCTGATGCAGGAGATCCAGATCGCGATCGAGGTCGCGATGCGTTACGACCGGCTGGTCTCGGATTTGAGGGATCCCGCGGCACCGAAATCCTTGCGCTTGCTGCTGCCCATTGCCCGCGTCATGAGAAGCGGACGCAATGCCGTCGCGCGCCGCGTCAAGAGGCCTGCGGCAGCCTGTCCCGTCGAATCGGGCACGCCGATGCGCTCGACCTTCCGATCGATCCTGCGTGTTTTGACGCTGCCCTTGAAGGCCGTCGTGACGCCGATCACCGGGCGCGTGCGTGCCTATCTTCTTGCGCCAATCGCTCCCCGACTCGACAGGATCGATGCCCTCGCGCATGGCGTCGCGCATGACGTTGCATTCGTCCGTCAGGTCCTCGCCGATGCTCAACGCGATGGCACCTTGTCGCCTGAGTTGGTCAAGAGCATCAACGCTCTGCTGGTCACAAATGCGGTTTCTGATCGTTGAATGCGGGCGGCCCATTTCGGTTCTTATGGTCGCGCATGCCGGCGAGCGCCGCCATCACTTCCGGCTCGAGCGCGGCAGGCCTTGTTTGTGAGCGCCTCGGCTCCAGAAACGTGAAGGCACCATCGTGCGAGGGGCTCTCCAGGTCGGCGCGAACACGCGCGACCAGCCGCGCAAAATAGCCGCGCGCGGCCGGGAGCGGGTTTGGCGTTGCGAAGTCGCGCACGCTGTCGGCGCGCACCTTCGACACGCCGAGAACACTCTCCTTGGCGCGCAGCAACAGATAGGCGACGCGCCATGGCAGCGGAACGAGGATACGATTGACGCCAAGTTGGCCCTCGATGATCCGCAGGACCTCGCGCAGCTTGAGCCGCTGCCGATAGCAGAACGAGAGCGTGTGCGCTCGCTTCGGCGCCGCCGCCGTGAGCCCGAAAATGCCGAGCACGACGGCATCGAGGTCGCAGATGTAAAACCCGCTGTTCGGTGCGGACAGGAGTGGCACGAGTTTAGCGCCGCGTACCGTGCTGATGAGATTGAGAAACGCGGTCCCGGGCGAACCCCACGACACGATCAGCCCCGGACGCACGCTGAGGCCGCGATATCTGGCGAAGAGTTCCTCGACGAACAGCTTCTCGCGTCCATAGTCCGACACGCAGCCCCGATAGGCCGACATCGTCGAAACGTTGATGAGGCGCGTGCCATCCTGCTGCGCCAGGGCCGCGATGTTGTGCTCGAGCCTCGCGTACTTCTCGGCGAAGCCCCCGGATGCAACCGCGGTGAAATCAAAGGCACAGTTGATCAGGATCAGGGGGCCGGCCGGTACGATCTGCGGCGCCCAGTCATCCGTGAAGACATCAGCGCGAACGTATCGGCCGTAGCGCGCGTGGTTGGGCGGGCGCCGCGCCACCGCGATGACCGTGTGGCCGGGAAGGGCGTGGAAGAACGCACACAGCGCCGATCCCAAATAGCCGCCGGCACCGAGGATCACGACGCTGATTGGCCGCAGCCCTTGCGATGCAATGCTCATTCGCCTTCCGGGACTTGCTCGACCTGCACGGACGAGGCTATCTGCGCGCGATGCGTGATCCATACGACGCCGAAAGTCGCGCCCGCAAGGCTGCCGAGGAGCTCGTCGGCGCGGCGGTGACAGCGGTGCTGCCCGCCTATGCGGGCGCAAACAGCCGGATCTTCAAGGTCGAGGCCGCGCACGGTCCGTTCGCGCTCAAGAACTATCCGGTGCGCCCGGGCGACACCCGCAGTCGTGCCGAGGTCGAATGGAAAGCGTTGCATTTTCTCTCTCGGCACTGCAACGGAGCGGCGCCGCGACCGGTCGCACGCGACGCCGCGGGTCAATTCCTGCTGATGGAATGGATCGAGGGCGAGCCGCTCAAGCGCCACACGCCGCAGGATGTCCTGCTGGCGACCGACTTCATCGGGCGCATCTTTGCAAGCTCGGCCGATCCGGAGGCTGCGGCGTTTCCGCTTGCCTCAGAGGCGTGTCTGTCGGCGGCGATCATCGTTCGGCAGATCGAGCAGCGGCTCACCGCGCTCGCGAGCGAGCCGGCGCTGACGGTATTCTTGCGGGAGACGATCTTGCCGGCTTTGGCGGCGGCGAAAGGCGCGATCCCGTCGGCCGACGGGGAATTGGAACAGGAGCTGCGCCGGCTGATCCCGTCGGATTTCGGCTTTCACAATGCCCTGCGTCAGCCCGATGGGCGCGTGCGCTACATCGATTTCGATTATTTCGGCTGGGATGACCCGGTGAAGGTCGCGGCCGATTTCCTGCTGCACCCGGCGATGCAATTGTCGACGCAGGAGAAGATCGATTTCGTCGCCGGGCTCGTGCGCTGGCTGCCGGCCGACCGTGGGTTCTTGCCACGCCTTGCGGCCCGCTTGCCGCTCTACGCGCTGCGCTGGGCGATGATTCTGTTCAATCCGTTCCGGCGCGACCGGGCGCAGGACTTGCCGGCAGACGCGACCAAGCGGGACGCGCTGCGCGAGGAGCGGATCGCCAAGGCGCGCAACCTGATCGCATCGCGCGATGACGCGATGATCGCGACGCTTCAGTCCCAATAAAGACCGGCGCCGCTGATGCCGAGTGCGTTTTGCACCGCAATGATGCGCGCCGCCGTGCGCCGCCCGGCTTCGGTCAGCAGATAGCCGCCGCCCTCGCGCCGGATCAGCCGGCGCCGCTCGAGCATGGCGATGCGCTCCTCGAACGATGTTCGGATGATGCCATTGAGCAGGTGATCGACCGTGGCACTGGCATCGTGCGAATCCGCCATGACCAGCAGCATGCGCACCGACAGGGCTTTCAGCGCGGCGCCATAGGTAAAGATCGTCGCCGCAACGCCGGCGCCGTAGAAAGCGGCGAAATGCCAGGGCGCGACCGTCATCGTGGCGTGCGCGGGCAGCGCGACTGCCGCATAGACGACCGCGGCCAGGGTGATGAGCAGCGTCACACCATGGCGTTGCCGCGTCAGTCGCAGAGCGAGGCCGATCGCGATGAAATAGATCGCGACCGCGACCACGGCGAGCAGGAGGGCTGCGAGGCGCGGATCGCTCATTTGGGATGCGGCAGCCCGAAGATGAAGTACCAGATCCTCAACAGCGCGACTGCGCAATGCGACGATCCCGGCAGCAAGCGGACAACGTCGCCGTCGCGGCGCGCGAGCTTGAAGAAGAAGAGGTGCGCGAGACGGTCGCGCAGGATCTGCTCGAGCGAGCGCCCGCCGGAATAGCGATCGGCCCAGGCCTCGAGATCGAGTGGGCGCTCGGCGCGTGACAACACCACCAGCATGTTCAACGTGACGCCGTAGGCCGGCAGGCTCCACGCGTTGAACGTCACCAAGGTGGCGGCGACGAGCACGGCGGCGCCGGCAAGCCAGTCGAGCAAGGATGAAGTGGCGGGATCGCCGAGCGTGAGCGCCAGCGCGGCCCACAGCAGCCAGGCGAGCAGCACGCTGATCTTGTAGCGCGGACCGGCGGATCGCCAGCGCCGTGGTCCGAAGCTCAATACGACGAGCATCAGCGGCATGGCCAGCCCTGCCGCGATGGCGATCGCGATGATGGGAGGCGGCAGCAGGCTCACGAGCGGGTCTCGGCCGGCGTCGCCGGCATCGGCGTCATGAACCAGATCAGCGCGCCGGCGAGCGCGGACACGAGCCCGAACGAGCCGAGCGCGACGCCAACGAATACCGCGTCGTCGGGCGGCACGCCGAGAAAGCCGAGCGCCAGCAGCATGCCGCCCTCGCGAATGCCCCAGCTGCCGATCGAGATCGGCAGATAGCTGAGCAGCAGGACCGCGGGCAGCACCGCGCCCAGCTGCAGAAAGGTCAGCGCATAGCCGGCCTGGCGCGTCAGGATCAGGCACATCAGGATCGGAATGACGTGGATCGAGATGCCCCAAAGCAGGACCGGAGTGCCTTGGCGCAGGCGGAACAGCCGGCTCGCGGAGGTCTGCAGCAACACGATCCAGCGCAGCATCGCGGTGCGGCGTCGGCGCACCTTGACCGAGCGGCGCAGCCGCAGGAAGGCCCAGACGGTCAGCCGCCGCCCGCTGCGGCTGACGATGAGCGCGACGCCGACGCCTCCGATCACGAGCGCCACCGTAACGCCGAGCGCGATCTGGTTGCTGCCGACCGTCCACACCAGGAGCGGGATCGCAAACACATTGAGAGCCATCAGCGAAATGAAACCCGCCAGCCGATCGGTCAGGACGTTCTTGGCGGCCCGCTGCACCGGAACCGCGAGGCGCGTCAGCCACCACACGCGCAGCGCATCGCCGCCGACCGACGCCGGAAGGCCCTGACTGAAGAACTGGCACGCCATCATGCAGCGCAACAGCTCGCCGAACGGCTCGCGCACGGCGGTGAGGCGGCAGACCAGCGACCAGCGATAGGCGAGCAGCACAATCTGTGCGAAGGCGATGAGCAGGCACACGCCGATGATCATCAGCGGCAGCGAGGCAAAGCGCTGCAGCACGGCCATGACGTTGATCTGCGTGACGATCACGGCGATCATCGCGACAGTCAGCACGGCCTTGAGCAGGAACGATCTCATCAGACGCTCGGCACCGCGGCGATCAAGTTACTCGAAATAGATGAACTCATAGTCGCCGCTATAGCCGAACTGGTCATAGAGCCAGATCCACTCCGAGGTGTGCAGCAGCGACTCGGCGGTCAGCGCCCAGCACTCCAGATTGAACTGCTCGAGCTCGTTCCGATACGCTTCGACCATGACATACTTGTTCTTGCCCACCCGCTCGATTTCAGTCAGCGCAGACTGCAAGTCGAACAGGCGCAGATTGTGCAGCGTCGCGAGCGAGATGACGAGGTCGAATTGCTGGTCGCCATAGGGGAAGGGATCCTGCGCACGGTGGCGCAGCAGATAAGGCCGCACTTCCTCCTTGGCGTCGGCGAGCGCGTGCTGTGAGATATCGAAGCCGCTGATCTCCAGGCTGGGCAGCAAGCGTTTCATCTCAAACAACAGATGGGCCTTGCCACAGCCGACATCGAGCACGCGCGCGCCGTCCTTCAAGCCATAGATGTCGATCAGCGCTTGCGCCACCGGCGTCCAGCGTCCGTCGATGTAGCGATAGCCGCCATAGCCGAAGCGGCGGTCGCCGTCCCAATAATCGAACTCGTATTCCTTCGCCTTGATCATGCAGGCGACCTTGTCGTCCGCCATGCGCGCAAGGTAATCGCGCTTCGTCATCTTGTGCAGCGGCGTGACGATATTCAGAAGCCGGCCCATGCGGTGTCCAGTTCGTCGGTTCCGGTGGAGGACCGCCGATGCCCCAGATGCATGCCGGCGGAACGCCGCCATATGGCATATTTGCCAAAGAGCGTCCACCGAACGAGCGGCGGGCACGCGCGGCGTCAGGAAAGCTGCGCGAGCGCCTGCGCGACGTCCTTCCAGTGGCGGTAAGGCTTGAGAACGCCGCCTTCGGACGGATCCTTGTCCGTGGCGAACCAGATCCCGCGCGTGCGCGTCGGGAACTTGGGATCAAGCAGCACTTCGGCGAGATCATCGACATAGGCATCGCAGCCGATCGCGCCGATGGTCGCGATCTTGCCTGCCCGCGTTTCGGAAAAATGCACATCCTCGCGCCGCAGCCCGTACCCGTCAGGTGCGAAGAAGCCCCGCGTCTCGAGCCAGGACATCGACGCGTCCCAAAGGCTGATGCGGTCGGGGTCGAAATGTCCGTGGCGTGTCTTGTGACTGACGATGCTGACCTTCAGGCCGCGCTTGCGCAGCGTCCGCAGGCAGTCATCCACGCCGTCATAGATGCGGGCGCGGTCGATGTAGCGGCCGTAGACCTGCCCCTGCAGCCGCATCCAGTCTTCCTCGACATGCGGCGGTGTGCGCAGGAATGCCTTCACGGCGTCTTTGCTGGCGAGCCGGTGATCGCGCGCGAGCAGCCCGATCTCACTCCCGACCTCGCCGAAGGCCTGGTCGTAGTCGATGATGGTATTGTCGAGGTCGAGACCAATATGAAGTTCGCGCATCGGCGGGCTTTGCTTCTCGTGCACCTGGCGGCGCAGGCTGGAAGGCGCTGTGTAGCTGGCGTCTCAAAATCTTGCTAGTCAGCCGCGTCGATGCCGGCGGCGCGCTGCGCCGGGAGTGACGGCTCCCGTTTTCATGGAGATTTGCCCTTGCGCCCATGCCTCGTCTGCCGATCGGTCGGAATCGAGCCGATCCTGTCGCTCGGCCAGCAAGCGGTTTCGAGCCACTTCATGGCCGCGGCTGATGCGCAGACGGTCGAGCATGACCTGTCGCTCGGCTTTTGCCCGACCTGTGGCGTCGTGCAGGTGCTGCAGCCGTTCCCGTTTCGGGACCTCGTCCCGCCCTATACCTGGGTGACGTACCGCGAGCCGGAGACGCATCTCGACAAGGTGGCCGAGACGGTCTGCCGCCTCGTCAGCCCGGGCGCGCAAACAGTTATTGCGGGGCTCACGTTCAAGGACAAGACCTCGCTCGAGCGGTTCCGGCCGAGAGGCGTCTCGCGCATCTGGTCGCTCGACCTCGTCGAGGATCTCGGCGCGGATGATGCTAACGCCAATATCGAGTCGGTGCATGGGCTCTTGACGCCGGAACGCGCCGCCGCGATCGCGTCCCGGCGCCCGGCCGCGGATATTCTCTTCGCCCGCCATATTTTCGAGCACACCGAGACGCCATGGCGCTTTCTCCAGGCGGTCGGCCATCTGCTCGCGCCGAACGGCCTCTTGGTGATCGAGGTGCCGGATTGCCGTCCCAATCTCGCGCGGCAGGATTACACGATGATCTGGGAAGAGCACACGCTCTATCTCACGCCTGACAACGTGCCCGGCATTCTGGCGACCGCCGGATATGATTGCGAAGCCGTGGAAATCCACCCATTCCCGTTCGAGGATGTGATCGTCGCCTATGCGCGCAAGTCGGATCGCGCGCATGCCGACAGGACGATTGATCCGGGCAAGGTCGCCGGCAACGCCGCGCTCGCGCGCGCGTTCGGGCAGTCATTCGAGAACTGGACGGCGCGCTATCATGAATTGTTTCGCAGGCTAACCAGTGATGGGCGCAAGCTCGCCGCCTACGGCGCCGGGCATCTCACCTGCGCGTTTCTCAATTTTCACCAGGTTGCGGAGTACTTCGCGTTCGTGGTCGATGACTCGCCGCAAAAGCAGGGGCTGTATCTGCCGAAGTGCCGACTTCCGATCGTGCCGCGCAGCGCGCTCACGTCCGACAAGGTGAGCGCCTGCCTGTTCGGGCTCGACCCGCAGCTCGAGAGCCGGATCCTCGCGAATAACACGGGCTATGCGGCGGCCGGCGGCAAGTTCTATTCGATGTTCGTCGACAGCGAGCGGTCGATTCGACCGCTATTGGATGCCGCGTGAGCGCAGAGCGGGGTTTTCAGCGCGCCGACGCGCTCGTCACTAGCGACGCCACATAGGCGCGGCCGCGTTCGGCCTCCTGCGGGCCGGGCGCCCAGGGTGCGTTTTCGTTGTCGCCGACGCGGAACGGGCCTTTCGTGCTTTCCAGAAACACGAGCAGTTCACTCTTGATCGACAGCGTGTGAAACTGGCGCGCGGGCATGCGGTAGAAGAATGGCTTGCCCGAGGAAGCCGGCCCCATCGCGACAATCTCCGTCACCGCACCATCCTCGTCGAGCAGAATGATGTCGACCGCACCCTCCAGCACGATGAAGGTCTCGGATTTCGCGAGGTGGCGGTGCGGCGCGATATAGGTGTCGCGATCGCTCACGATCAGCATGTCATGCTGGTCGGACTCTGCCGAAGGGTGAGCGCAGAATCGCGCGCGCCGACGCGGCGTCGCACGCGCCGCTTGCTTGAGGAAATCGATCACGCGCTGATCCACAATCGGCAGCGGACGCGGCGAATAGAAGATGCCTTCCCCGGTCTCCGTCAGATCATTTGGCTTTACGATCGCGCCTTCGCTCATGCGGGTTCCTGGCTCCTGGTCGCTTAATCTCGCACGTCTGGCACGCGATTGGCAGGCCGTCGTTTGCGGTCACTCCGGCGGCAGTGTAGAGACGGGCGCTTTCCAGTCTCAGCTCGCGCGGATTTGTGCATGAATGCTCCAGTCAGGATTGGCATGCTCGGCGGCGGCATGATCAATCAGATCGGCCATTTGCCGTTCTATCTTGCTGACAAGCGCTGTGAAATCGTCTGCGTCGCCGAATCCCGCCCTTCCTTGATGGAAGCATTGCGCGCGCAGCTTGGTGCCGAGCGCGTCGTCGAGGACCATCGCGTCATGCTTGCCGACCCGCGCATCGAGGCCGTGGTGATCAGCGTGCCGCGCGCCACGACCGGTCCGTTGACGTTGGAAACACTGCTGGCCGGCAAGCACGTGATGGCCGAAAAGCCGATGGCGCACAGCCTCGAGCAGGCGCGTCAGCTCGTCGACGCCGCGCAGGCGAAAGGCCTGATCTACGCGATCGGTTATATGAAACGTCATGATCCCGGCGTGCATGCCGCAAAGCGGCTGTTCGATGAGATGGTCGCGGAAGGCCGGCTCGGGCGCCTGCTGCTTGCCCGATTTTATGATTTTTCCAACGCCTACGCGATGGCGCCACCTGCGCATGTGCGTCCAAGAGAGAGCCGGGTGCAGCGCTTCGAAACCTGGCCGACCCATCCGGCGTGGTTGCCGGAGCGCTACCACGCCGCCTTCGCGTGGTTCATGAACGCCGCAAGCCACGACGTGAACCTGATGCGCTATTTCTTCCCGGGCGAGCTCGAGGTCGTGAGCGCCTCATGCACTGGCGACACCTGCGTGGTCGCGACCCTGCACCACGCCGGCGATGCGCTTGCATTCGAGGTGACAAAGACGCTTGCCGGGCATTGGGTGGAGGGCGCTGAGTTTCTGTTCGAGCGCGGCCGCATTGTGTTGAGAATCCCGTCGCCGATGGCGACGCAGGGCGTCAGTGAGGTCGTCCTCGACGATCAGGCACGTGGTCTCGTCGGCGAGCGCGTTGCGACCGGTCAAGGCTGGTCGTTCGCGCGCCAGGCCACCGGCTTTATTGATGCGCTCACCGGCACCGCTCCGGCCATGACGAGTGGTGCGGACGGGCTCGCCGACATGGAGCTCACGGAGCGGATCTGGCGCAAGGTGGCGGAACGCTAGCGCATGCCCCACCAGGAATCCGGTTCGGCCGTATCATTTGCGCCAAAGTCTTGAAATCGATCGCTGACCCGGCTTTATGGGCGCGCGGCTCGTGTCCCCGGTTCCGTATGTTGGGGCATTGGCATCCGGAGGGGCGTTGTGATTTCCGTCGTTATCCCTGCGCTCAATGAAGAAGCGAACATCAGGGCAACGGTCCAAACCGTCATCAATGCGGTCCGGGAGTGCGGCGATACGCCTCCTGACATCATCATCGTAAACGATGGCAGCACCGACCGGACCGGCGCGATCGCCGACGAGCTCGCGCGCGAATTTCCTTTTGTGCGCGTCGTGCATCAACCCGTGAACAAAGGGCAGGGCGCCGCGATCCTCGAGGGTCTCAAGCTCGCGAAATTCGATCTGCTCACGATGGTGCCGGGCGACAATGATCTGTCCGGCTACACCATCCGCAACCTGGTCAGGAACCGCGGCGGAGCAGACTACGTGCTCGCCATGATCATGAACATCGAAAGGCGTTCGCGCGGCCGGATTCAGCTTTCATCCGTGTTCACCCACATCTACCGGACCACGTTCGATCTCGCCATCCGCTATATCAATGCGCCCGCGCTCTGGCCGGTCGCGCGGCTGAGGGAAATGGACCTGCAGGCCCGGCGTTTCAGCATGCACGCGGAGATCAATGTCAAACTGCTGCGCCAGCCGATCACGTTCCTGGAAATCGACGGCTACATGGACCCGACCCGCGACAAGAGCGGCGCGCTGAGGCTGAAAAATCTGCTCGAAGTCACGCGCGCCTTCCTACGCCTGTGCTATCAGATCTTCGTGGTCGATCGCGAAAAGTACCAATATCGCGCGACACGTGTGCTGCCGCCCGGCGTCATCAACGATTGACGCGCCTTCGTCCGACAGCTGATGCAGAGCCGAATGGCCGAAACGACAATGAACGAACTCGTCAAGATCCGCACGACCTGCCGCCTTTGCGGCTCGACCCGCCTGGTTTGCAGCGTGAAGCTCACCGATGTCCCGATCGTGTCGCCGAACGTCGGAACCGAATCTGGAAAATCCGGCGAGCGGTTGACGCGCGTGGTCGCTCCGCTCAGCAATTATCTGTGCGAAGACTGCGGCCTGATCCAGCTTGTCCACATCGTCGATCCGGCGCTGCTCTATCGGAACTATCTCTATCGCACCGCTGTGTCGCTCGGGCTCGCCGATCATTTCCGCCGGCTGAGCGAGACCGTGATCGCGCGCGCTGAGCTCAAGCCGAACGACCTGGTCGTCGAGTTCGGCAGCAATGACGGCACTTTGCTGAGCTTTTTCCGCAACGCCGGCCAGCGCGTGCAGGGCATCGATCCGGCGGAGCAGATTGCCGCGGAGGCGACCGCGCGCGGGATCCCGACGCGCGCGGACTTCTTCGGGCCGGCAGTCGCTCAGGAAATCCGCGAGCAATCCGGCGCGGCCCGCGCGGTCATTTCAAACAACGCGATGGCGAACATCGACGATCTCACGGCGATCCTGGCGGGCGTGAAAGCCGTGATGGCGCCCGACGGCGTGTTCGTGTTCGAGACCCAGTACGCGCTCGATGTCTACGAGAAGACGCTGCTCGACGTGATCTATCACGAGCATATTTCGATCTTCGCGGTGCAGCCGGTGGTGCGCGCCTTCGTCCAGCATGGGCTGACCGTGTTCGATGCCGAGCCGATTCCCACGAAAGGAGGCTCGATCCGCTTCTGGGTGCAGCACGCGGGCGGGCCGAAGCCGGTCGCCGCGCGGGTGCAGGAGCTGATCGAGCTCGAGCAGCGCAAAGGTCTCTACGATCTCGCTTACTACCGACGCTTCAGCGACAAGATCGCGTGCATCAAGGCCGATCTGCACGCGCTGATCGCCGAGGCGCGCGCCACGTCCCGGCCGGTTGCGGCCTACGGCACTTCGGTCGGCTGTGCGGCGCTGATCCATCAGTTCGAGCTGGAAGACAAGCTCGACCTGTTGTTCGATGATACGCCGTTCAAGGCGCGCCTCGATGGTCCCGGCTACGATCTCCCCGTGTACACCGCCGAGGGCGTGTCGCAGCATGATCCGGCATTGATCGTGATCCTGGCGTGGCGTTATGCCGATCCGATCATCGCCAAGCACGCGGCTTATCTGCAGCGCGGCGGCCGCTTCGTCATTCCGTTGCCGGACATCTCGGTCAGGGCAGGCTAGAGCGAGATGAATTGAGATCGAATCAACGGCGCCAGCCATGTTTGCCCTCTCCCCATAGCCCGTCAAAGACGGGCTATGGGGAGAGGGCGCAGCGACGAACTCTGCACTCGCGGATGGGAAGCGCGCGGGCTCGCGCAAACCTAAACTCATCACGCTCTAGGCTGCGCACCGGTCCGATCAGGCGCGCTGCCCGATGCGATAGGCATTCGCCATCGTGGTCATGGTGAGATTCTTGGCCGGACCGGAGCCAAGCACCGTCGCGTCGACCGCGAAGACGTTGCGCGCCCCAAGAGGCCGCCCCAGCGGGTCCGTGGTCGTTGGGCTCGCGACGCTGGCGTGCGGCAGCGCCCCGGCGGTTTTTGAGCCGCCGGCCGGCGTGACATCGGCGAAGCGCTTCAGGAACACGACGCCGAGTGCCCGCATGTCGCGCACGAAGTTCGTGAGCGCGATCTGAAGATAGCGCACCGTTTCCGGATTCTGCTTGACCGAAACCGCGATCTTGCCGTCGGGCCGGTACTCCATCGCAAGCTTGTGACAGAAGTCGGCGTGCAGATAGCCCTGGCCGAACACCAGGTAGCGGTTCGCAAACGCGAGCAGCGTCTGCAGCGGGGCGAGCCGCAACAGCGGCAGGCGCGATTTGAGCCCGTCCGGCACCGCCGGATTGTTGAAGTAGAGCTGGAAGTGCGCCGGCTTGTCGGCAAAGGGCGGCAATTGCAAATCGACCGAGAGATGCGATTGGCCATGATGGTGCTGGCGCATTCCGGCACGAACCGACGGCAGGAAGCCCGGGACAATGCAGGTGGCCGAGTCCTGAGCCACCAGCGTGCGGGCGATCGCAGGGCTCGAGCGCCAGAGAATACGCAACGTGCCCATCAGTCCGGCGGCGAGAAAAAGCTGTTTGGCACGTAGCGTCTCCGCGCCGCCGGTGCGCTGGTTCAGCACTTCGACCTCGATCTCTGCCTCGGTCTCGTGGAACCGGTTGACGGTCATCCCGCCGAGATAGCGGAAACGCGGATTGCGCATGAACAGGCCCTCGACCGTTTGCCGGCTGCTGTAGGTGTAGCCGTAAACGCAGCCATACATGCAGGCATTGCAGGCCTTGCATGCCGCCGAGATCGCAAGCGGCGTCGGATAGAGGTCGAGTGGATTGTAGATGTTCCGAGCGTCCATCTCGGCGGCGGATTGGCGGAACCGTCGCAGCATGGCATTCGCGCCGCGCGCGATTTTCAAATGCGTGCCTTCGGGGCGAGACGAAAAAGCCTCCGTGCCCACGGTCCGGCGCACCAGATCCTCGATCTTGGCATAGGCCGGCAACGCGTCGCTGACGACCTCCGCCGGCCAGCCCGCAAGCTCGGTCGGCCGCGCGCGCAACAGCGCACAGCCCCACACGTTCGACAGGCCTCCGAAGGCTTGCGAGCCATAGAGGCGCATGCCCGCAGGCGCATCGATGTCGGGGTCGAGCGAATAGGCGAAGGATGAGCCGAACGTCCGCTTCGGGTTGACCGCTGCCTCTTCGCCGAAGCCGAGCCTGCGGATGATCGCCTTGTCCTGCGCCGACCATTGCGTCGGCTCCTGGCCGGCCATCCTGGCGACCACCGCGGCAGTGGTGGGCTCGATCGTCGCACCGACGTCGAGCATCGCCACCTCGAAACCGCGTTCGAGCAGCGCATGCGCGACCGCAACCGCGTTCGGGCCGCTTCCGACCACAATGCGCAATTCAGTCATCGGATGGTTCGGTTTTCGGGGGAACGCGCCGCAGATAGGGGCGGGGGATGTCCAAAGTCAACCCGGATGCGGTCGCATTCGGCGGGTGTCCGTTCGGAACCGTACTTGACCGGATCGTGAAATCCGGGAGACAACGCGGCTTGCCGCATCTATTGCTGGCTCATCATGCGGACAGGCGGGCTGTGCTGACACGGACCAACGCGAAACCATCTTTCGACGGCGACGCGATCGTGGCCGAGATCCGGCGCGAGATTCCGTCGGGCGCCAGCATCGTCTTCGTATCGGGCAATTTCAACGTCGTCCATCCGGGCCATCTCCGGCTTCTCAAATTCGCCGCTGACAACGGCGATGCGCTGGTCGTGGGCGTCAATGCCGACGGAACCGCGGGGGTCACGGTGCCGGCCCCGCTGCGGCTCGAGGGCATCACCTCGATCGCGATCGTGCGCTACGCCTTCCTGCTCGGCGAGCCGCCTGAGGCTTTCATCGCGCGGCTCAAGCCCGACGTCGTCGTCAAGGGCAAGGAATACGAGGCGCGCCAGAACGCCGAGCAGGCGGCGGTCGACCACTATGGCGGCAAGCTGCTGTTCGGCTCCGGCGAGGTGCGTTTCTCCTCGCTCGAATTGCTGCAGCGGGAATATTTCGAGACGGATTTTTCCACGATCCACAAGCCGCAGGATTTCCCCGCGCGGCATAATTTCGCGATCGGCGATTTGAAAACCGTGCTGCCGCGCTTTGCCGACCTGCGCGTGCTCGTGGTCGGCGACATGATCGTCGACACCTATATCAACTGCGATCCGCTCGGCATGTCGCAGGAAGATCCAACCATCGTGGTCACGCCGATCGAGGAGAAGACCTTCATCGGCGGCGCCGGGATCGTCGCCGCGCATGCGCGCGGGCTCGGCGCGAATGTTCGGTTCGTCACGGTGGTCGGCGACGATATCCAGGCGATATTCAGTCGCGAGCAACTGGAGAAACACGGCGTCGAGGTCGAGCCGCTGCTCGATGCGACCCGTCCGACCACCTGGAAGCAGCGCTACCGTGCCTTGGGCAAGACGCTGCTGCGGGTCAATCATCTGCGCCAGCACGCGATCGACGCCGAACTGGCGCAGCGCGTCTTCAGCGCGGTCGATGCCGCGCTGCCCTCGGTCGATCTCTTGCTGTTTTCCGATTTCAACTATGGCTGCCTGCCGCAGGCGCTGGTGAACGCGATTGCCGAGCGCGCTGCGGCGCGCGGCGTCATGATGGCGGCGGACAGCCAAGCCTCCTCGCAATTCTCCGACATCTCGCGTTTCAAGGGGATGACGCTGATCACCCCGACCGAACGGGAAGCGCGTCTCGCCCTGCAGGACTTCGAGTCAGGACTGATCGTGCTCGCCGAGAAGCTGCACGAGCGCGCGCGCGCCGACCACGTGGTCATCACGCTCGGCGCCGAGGGCCTCTTGGTGTTCGCCGCCAAGGAGACCACGCGCGAGGATCGCCTGCCGGCGTTCAATTCGGCGCCGCGCGACGTCGCGGGGGCAGGGGACAGCTTCTTCTGCTGCACGTCGCTCGCGCTGTGCAGCGGCCTCGACATCTGGCGCAGCACCTATCTGGGCACGCTGGCGGCGGCCTGCCAGGTGTCGCGCGTCGGCAACACGCCGCTTGAGCTGCGCGATCTCGTGACCGAGATCGATCATCCCGGCACCTGAGCGGACCGCATCGCGATGCGCGCGCTTCTCCTCGCCGCCGGGATCGGCAGCAGGCTTCGGCCGATCACCAACACGGTGCCGAAATGCATGGTGCCGATCCACGGGCGTCCGTTGCTCGACTATTGGCTCGATCTGTTGTTCGCACGCGACGCGGTCGAACGGGCCTTGATCAACACGCATTACCTTGCCGAGGTCGTGAACGCCCATATCGCGGCCTCGCGTTGGCGCGATCGCGTCGATCTGGTGCACGAAGCGGAGCTGCTCGGAACCGGCGGAACCATCAAGGCCAATCGGGCCTATTTCGGCGCCGAATCGTTCCTCGTTGCCCATGCGGACAACCTGACCGAGCTCGACGTCCCGGCTTTCTCGGCCGCGCATGCGGCACGGCCGCCCCATTGCGCGCTCTCGATGCTGACCTTCGACACCGACGATCCCCGCTCCTGCGGCATCGTGGAGCTCGACGGGCGCGGCGTGGTGCAGGCGTTTCACGAGAAGGTCGAGAACCCTCCGGGCACGCTCGCCAACGCCGCGGTCTATATGCTCACGTCGGAGGTGGCGGATCGAGCTGCGAGCTTCCCGACCCGTTTCGTCGATTTCAGCACCCAAGTTCTCCCGCTCTATGTCGGCCGCATCTTTGCGGTTCCGACCCGCGGCTATCATCGCGATATCGGCAACGCCGCCAGCCTGGCGCGTGCCGAGCGCGAATTCGCGCCGCGCTGAGCAACGGAAACGCGTGGAGTTGTAGTGGCTTGACGACGCTGGCCGATGCCCCGTCGGAGCCGTCCGGTAGATCAATTAGGACTGTCCCTCGGGTTGCGAACAACAGGAGGGGGGGCTATCAAGACGGCGCTCCGGGCGCGATCCGGGTGGAGCACGGAAAAGCACAGCAAATCACGATGAAAGTCTTTGTGACGGGGGCCTGTGGGTACAAGGGCTCGGTTCTTGTTCCCAAGCTGATTGCGGCTGGCCATCAGGTCGTTGCCTTCGACATCCAGTGGTTCGGCAATTTCCTCCAACCGCACCCGGCGCTGACCGTGGTGAAGGGGGATGTCCGCAACAAGGACGACATCGACCTGACAGGCGTAGACGCCATCGTGCATCTTTCGAGCGTCGCGAACGACCCGTGCGGTGACCTCGATCCCAAACTCACTTGGGAGATCAGCTGCCTCGCCACGATGCAGCTCATCGACCAGGCTCATCGCGCCGGAATCAAGCGCTTCATCTATGCGTCCTCCGGCAGCGTCTATGGGGTGAAGGACGAGGAGCAGGTCACCGAGGACCTCGAGCTGGTTCCGATCTCGGAATACAACAAGACCAAAATGTGCGGCGAGAGGATCGTGCTGTCCTACAAGGACGACATGGTGGTGCAGATCGTGCGCCCCGCGACCGTGTGCGGCTACTCGCCGCGTATGCGCCTCGACGTGTCGGTGAACATGCTGACAATGCAGGCGCTCACCAAGGGAAAGATCACGGTATTCGGCGGCGCGCAGACGCGCCCCAACATTCACATCGACGACATCACCGACCTTTACCTGTTCCTGCTCGATCATCCTGAGCACACCGGCGTGTACAATGCCGGCTTCGAGAACATCTCGATCCTCGACATCGCCAATCTCGTCACGCGTCATGTCGGCGCCGAGATCCTGGTGACGCCCTCGAATGATCCGCGCTCCTACCGGGTGAACTCGGACCGTCTGCTCGCAACCGGATTCCGGCCGAAGAAGAAGGTTGAGGATGCCGTGATCGAAATGATCGGGCTTTACCGGCAGGGCGCGCTCAAGGACGAGGAGCGCTTCCACAATCTCACCTGGATGAAGCGGGAGGTGCTGTCGTGAACATGCACGCGCACAAGGCGCCGACGTCTCACTTCAGCGGTTATGCGGGACGGCTCTCGGCAACGCTCGGGCAATTCGACTGGACCCCGGTGACCCAGCTTGCCGACGAGCTGTTCGATTGCTGGCGCACCGGACGTCAGGTGTTTCTGGCCGGCAATGGCGGCAGCGCCGCCAATGCGGTGCATCTGGCGAATGATTTTCTCTATGCGCTGTCGAAGCGGCCGGGCTCCGGGCTGCGCGTCGAGGCGCTGCCGGCGAACACCGCGGTGATCTCCTGCATCGCCAACGATGAAGGATACGATCAGGTGTTTTCGCTGCAGCTCGCCGTCAAGGCGCGGCCCGGCGACGTGCTGATCGTGCTGACCGGCAGCGGCAACTCGCCCAATATTCTCAAGGCGCTCGAGGAAGCGCGGCGGATCGGGATGCGCTCTTACGCGTTTCTCGGCTTCTCCGGCGGCAAGGCGAAGGCGCTGACCGACGTGCCGATCCACTTCGCGGTCGAGGACATGCAGATCGCCGAGGACGCCCAGCTCATCTCCGGCCACATGATCATGCAGTATCTTTACGCGATGCGTGACCACGTCAGCCCCTGACCTGGCGACACGCGATGCCGGCTGCGGACAAGTTTCTGGTTCTCGGGTCGAACTCGTTTTCGGGGGCGACCTTCTGCGATTATCTCGCCGCGCAAGGCTACGAGGTGATCGCGACCAGCCGCTCCGACGAGCCGCACGAGGCCTTCCTGCCCTATCGCTGGACCAGGCGCCCCGGGGCAGTGCGTTTTGCGCGCGTCGACATCAATCAGGATCTCGACGCGCTCGATGCGCTGATGAGTGCCGAGCGACCCAATATCGTGGTCAACTTCGCGGCGCAGAGCATGGTCGGCGAAAGCTGGCTCTATCCCGACCACTGGATGATGACCAATGTGGTCTCGACCGTGCGGCTGCATGAGCGCCTGCGCCGGGTCGACTTCCTCGACCGCTATGTGCACGTGACGACGCCGGAGGTGTACGGCTCGACCGAAGGATGGGTGCGCGAGGAGACCCCATTCAACCCCTCGACGCCGTACGCGGTCTCGCGCGCGGCCGGCGACATGTCGCTGAAGACTTATTTCGAAACGCACCAGTTTCCGGTGCTGTTTACGCGCGCCGCCAACGTCTACGGGCCCGGCCAGCAGCTCTATCGGATCATCCCGCGCACGATCCTCGCCGCGATGACCGGGCAGAAGTTGAAGCTCGACGGCGGCGGCAAGTCGGTGCGCGTCTTTATCCACATGACTGATGTCTCCGCCGCGACGCTGAAGATCGCGTTGAAAGGCACGCTCGGCACCACGTATCATATCTCCGGCTACGAGCTGGTCTCGATCCGCACCCTGGTGGAGACGATCCTGGCGCGGTTGAACAAGCGTTTCGAGGACTGTGTCGAGATCGGCCCTGAGCGGCCGGGCAAGGACAGCGCCTACATGCTCGACAGTTTCAAGCTGCGCACCGAACTCGGCTGGCAGGACAAGATCTCGCTCGCCGAGGGGATCGACGATACCGTCCGCTGGGCCGAGCGTTTTTCCAGCGAGCTTGCCAAGCTGCCGTCGCGTTACGTGCACAAGGCGTGATAGGAAAAGCACGATGAACGTCGAAGCACGCCACGTTGCGCCGGACACCCCCGGCCTCAAGGCCATCGCGGCGCAGCTGCGCGGCCGCATCATCACCATGTGCCACGAGGCGAGCTCGGCGCATCTCGGCTCCTCGCTCTCCTGCGTCGATATCCTCGCCGCCGCCTACTGGCATGTGCTGAAGATCGATCCCGCCAGTCCGACCGCGCCGTGGCGCGACCGCTTCATCCTGTCGAAGGGCCATGCCGCGATGGCGCTTTACGCGACGCTGGCGCAGCGTGGCTTTTTTCCGCTGGCGGAGCTTGCGACTTATAACAAGGACGACGGCCGGCTCGCCGAGCATCCGCCTGCCAACCTGCTGCCGGGCGTCGAGGCGGCGACTGGATCGCTCGGCCACGGGCTGCCGATCGGCATCGGCATGGCGGTCGCGGGCCGCATCAAGGGCGAGAGCTATCGGGTCTACGCGCTGCTGTCGGACGGCGAGAACAACGAAGGCTCGGTCTGGGAGGCCGCGATGTTCGCGGCCGCGCAAAAGCTCGAAAATGTCTGCGTCATCGTCGACTACAACAAATGGCAGGCGACCGCGCGCTCGAACGAGACGCTGATGCTGGCGCCGCTGCGCGACAAGTGGGCCGCGTTCGGCTGGGACGCGCACGAAGTCGACGGCCATGACGTCGGCGCGCTGGCGCGGCTGATGCAGGAGATCCCCAACGGCTCGGGCAAGCCGGTTGCGCTGGTCGCCCACACCGTCAAAGGGAAGGGCGTGTCGTTCATGGAGGACGACAACAACTGGCATTACCGCGCGCCGACGGCCGACGAGGTGGTCAAGGCCTACAAGGAGCTCGGTCTGTCGTGAGAAACGCGTTCGCGGACGAACTGACCAAGCTCGGCAATGACGACCCGCGCCTCGTGCTGCTGTCGGGCGACATCGGCAACAAGCTATTCGACAAATTCCGCGCCGCGCACCCGGCGCGCTTCATCAATTGCGGCGTCGCCGAGCAGAACATGACCGGCGTTGCGGCTGGTCTCGCGATGTCAGGCATGCGGCCGGTCACCTATACGATCACGCCGTTCGTCACGACCCGCTGCCTCGAGCAGATCCGCACCGATGCCTGCTATCACGACGTGCCGGTCACCGTGGTGGCGGTCGGCGCCGGGCTTGCCTATGCGGGACTCGGCCCGACGCATCACGCCTGCGAGGACATCTCGTTCCTGCGTTCGATCCCCAACATGGTGGTGATCTGCCCGGGCGATGCTTTTGAGGTGCGCGCCGCGTTGCGCGCGGTGATGAAACAAGACAAGCCCTGCTACATCCGCATGGGCAAGAAGGGTGAGCAGGCGATCCATTCCGGCGTTCCGGCCAACTTCGAGATCGGCAAGGCGATCACCATCGCGGACGGCGCGGATATCTGCCTGCTTTCCACCGGCAACATGTTGCCCGAGGCGGTGCATGCCGCACATGCGCTGAAAGAAAAGGGCGTCTCGGCGCGGGTGGTGAGCTTCCATACGGTGAAGCCCTTGGACGAAGCCTGCCTGCGCGAGGCCTTCGCGCGCTTCTCCTTGGTGGCCACGATCGAGGAGCATTCGCTGATCGGCGGTCTTGGTTCGGCCGTTTCCGAATGGGTGATCGACCAGGCGATCGCGCCGAAGGCCTTCATCCGCTTCGGCACGCCCGATGCCTTCTTCAAGAAGTCGGGCGAGCAGGAATTCGCGCGCCACGCGCTGGGACTGACGGGCGACCAGATCGCCGCACGCGTGCTCAACACTCTTCGAGCGTAGATCATGAAAACCGAAGCCGCGCTGCTCGTTCAAACCGGGCAGCCTCTCGTCATTGCCGAAATCGAGATCCCCGCGCTCAAGGCCGGCCAGGTGCTGGTCGAGATCGCGTATTCGGGCGCCTGCGGCACGCAGGTGATGGAGTGGCGCGGCGACAAGGGCGAGGACAAGTGGCTGCCGCACTGTCTCGGCCACGAAGGCACCGGCACCGTCGTCGATGCCGGCGCAGGCGTGTCCAAGGTGAAGGTCGGCGACAAGGTCGTGCTGTCCTGGATCAAGGGCTCCGGCATCGAGGCGGGCGGGGCGGTCTATGGCTGGGGCGACAGACGCGTGAATGCCGGCGGCGTCACGACATTCCAGCGCCACGCGGTTGTGAGCGAGAATCGCCTGACCTTGCTGCCGGCGGGGCTGCCAATGGACGTCGCGGTCCTGCTCGGTTGCGCGGCGCCAACCGGCATGGGCGCGGTGTTCAATGTCCTCAAGGTCCAGGCCGGTGATGCCGTTGCGGTGTTCGGGACCGGCGGCATCGGCCTCAATGCCCTGATGGCCGCGGCGCTCGCCGGCGGAATGCCCCTGATCGGCGTCGATCCGAACCCGACGCGGCGCGCGCTCGCCAAGAGCTATGGGGCGACGCATGTGATCGATCCGAGCGCCGCCGACGCGATCGCCGAGATCAAGAAGATCGTGCCGGCCGGCGTCGATGTGGCGGTCGAGGCCTCCGGCATTCCCGCCGTGATGGACCAGGCTGTGAACGCGACGCGCCAGCAGGGTGGGCGCGCCGTCGTGATCGGCAACGCGAAATATGGCGCGAGCCTGCAGCTCAATCCCGGCGTTTTCAATCAGGGCAAGAGCCTGCTCGGCACCTGGGGCGGCGACAGCGTCCCGGATCGCGACTATGGCCGCTTCGGCCGCCTGCTCGCGTCAGGACGCTTCCCGGTGCGGGATTTGCTCTCGAAGCCCTACAGCCTGCACGGCGCCAATCAGGCGCTCAGCGACCTTGCCTCCGGTGCCGTGGGGCGGCCGCTGATCGATATGTCGATCCGAGCGTAGCTGATCGTTACGGTGCGGCCTCGATCCTGACCGATCGCAGCGTCACGCCAAGATCTCTGTCTTCGTTCGCGATGCCGAGCGTTTTCGGGTTCAGCGGCGGATCGATTTCGAACCGGATGTCGAGCCTTCCGGTTGGGTCAGTGAGGCCGGGTGGAACCGCCACGCGCGTCCAGGGCGGTGTTACGCCGCTGGTGAACGCCCAGGTCGCCGCGAGCTGGTCGTTCAGATAGACCTTGATCGTCTGAGTCCCGCGCGCAAAGCCCATTCCCGTATAGGTCGAGAGATCGAATACGAGCGCCGAAACCGCACCCGAGGGGCCGCCGGCCCTGATCGAGAGCCGCGCCTCGCGGCCGTAGGTCCAGACGCCGCCGGGCTCAGGGGGGCCCCAGCCGGACTGGAGGAAGAAAGTGCCTTGGCAGTCCCAGTCCTTCATCGGCTGGTTGGTCCCGAAATAGATCGTATAGCGCACCTCGATCGAGGTCGCGCATGAGCGCAACTCGCGCTTGAGGTACGACTGGTGCGTGATCTGGATCGAGCTTGGCACCGCGGCGATCTTGTCGAGCAGCCAGAACCGGCCTTTCCGGTCGAGCGGCGTGAGGTCCTTTAATGGGATCTGCTGCAGCATCCCTTGCGCATCCATGAATGTCAGGCGGGCGTTACGCAGCAGCGCGGCATCCGGGCGCTCGACTTGGAGGGCAATCTTGTCCGCCAAGGCCCGCGCGCTGCCCGCTGTCTCCGCCGCCCGCAGCCGCGCGACGACCGTGATGTAGCTCGTGTTGTCGTCGGCGAGAAAATAGTCGAGATAGGCCGTTCCCCGCAGCATGTCCGATGGCGGCATCGCGTCCAGGAAACGCAGATCAGCATTGTAGCGCGCTTTGGCGTAGTCGGACCAATAACTCGCCTCGACCACCGTGAACCATGACCCGTTCTTGAAACGAGGCACCCAGAGCGCCGCCACGTTGAGCTGCGCGGCGCGGATGCTCTCGACCGCGGCGGCAAGGACGCGCCAGCGTCCGCTCTCGAAGCGCATGTCGCGGGCGATTTCGTCGTTCATGCGATACGACACCGCGGCGATGACCCCGATCGCCAGGACCGGAGCGGCCATCAGCCAGGGCCACCAGCGCGCGCGAACACGCCTGAGCAGCGCCGAGGCCGCGGCCGCGAGCAGCAGGCTGAGGCCGAAGTAGGAAAAGATCGCCGTGCTGAACGACGTCGTGCCGTGGTTGTAGTACCAGCCTTGGTACTTGGCGGTTGCGGCCGGCGGAAGCATCGGCAGGACCGCGAGGGCGAGGCCGGCCGTCGCGGCGAACAACTCGGGCACAAAGGCTCGAGTCTTCAACGGGGCGTTCGATGCCCGTGCCGCCGCGGCGCGGCTGAAGTGATACGCCACGATGAAGCCGAACATCACGGCGGTCGGAGCCCAGATCAGCGTGCGAATGAACGTGGACGGTCGATACTCCACGCTGGTGCCGCTGCCGATGACATCGGTGAAGTTGACCCGGTAGGGGTGAAGAATGTCGCGCAAGATCGAATTGCTGGTCACGAACTCGGACGCCACCGTCGCGATGCGAACGACACTGAACGGTGCGAGCACGTGGCCGTCGTAATGCGTCGGATGGAACAGACGCCAAGTGATGAAGACCGCCGCATAGCCGAACACCGCGGCGCCGCACGCAATGACCAGCGTGCGCGTTCTCCCCGGACGAATAAATTCGGAAAGCATTGCGCGCAGGCTTGGCCGCGTTGCCATGTCCTCGAACGCGGTCCAGATGATGACGAGCCCGAACAGCGCGCAGTAGAAGAGTGACATCGCCTCGTTGTTGAATAGCGAGACGAAAAGGCACAGCGCGGCGCCGATCGCGAGCGCGATCCTTCCGCGGCGCATGTAGGCATGTGCGAGCAGCGCCCCGATCATCGCGACCGACCCCAGCACCCACGGAGCAAGGGGCCCGGCGGTCAGACAGGACTCCTCCCAGCGCAACGCGAAGAACGCGAAGAAGAAGCAGCTCGACAACAGGGCCACGCGTCGCCCGCAATAGACGGCGACGAAGATCAGAAAGAGCGCAAAGAAGATCGCGAAGCTTCCGACTCGCAGCAATTCTCCATACGTGGTGCCCAGCCACGCAAGGGTGTGCAGCATCATTGCACCGTATGGGAACGCGTAAATACGGCCTTGAACTCTTGCCCAGTCGCCGGCCGGGTCCTGATCCGGCTTGAATGTCCAAAGCGCCCAGACCGCGTCGTCGTGATGAACAATCCCGAAATTCCAAATGCGCACGCAGAACACGAGAAGCAGGATCGAGATTAATGCGATATCTGTTGAAATCTCAGGGCTCAGACCGCGCCGGCGCAGCATTCTCAAGACCCATCCGGCGCACGGCGCCGCGTGTGAACGTCGGTGAACATGTCGGTTCCGGTTATTAGCCAATGCCTTATGTGTCAGCAACAACTGGTCACGGCTAGCGCCCCTTGCGCCTTGCACGATTGACGCCTAAGCCTGACGCGGCTGAACGAGACGAGGCCAGAATGACGATCCGGTTCCCCATCAAACTCTCTGACCTGCGCGTCAAGCTTTTCACGGATGGCGCCGACAAGGCCCAGATCGTTGACATGGCGCGCAACGGCTGGATCAAGGGCTTTACGACAAACCCGTCCTTGCTGCGCAAGGCGGGCGTGACGGACTACGAAGCTTATGGTCGCGCGCTCGTGGCTGCGGTTCCCGATCGCCACATTTCCTTTGAGGTCTTTTCCGACGATATTCCCGAAATGATCGCGCAGGCGCGACTGATCACGACCTGGGGCGAGAATGTCTATGTCAAGCTGCCGGTCAGCACGACGCGGGGCGAGACGCTGTATCAGGCCGTGCACGACCTGTCGCGCGACGGCGTCAAGATCAACGTCACGGCGATCTTCACCGAAGAACAGGTCATGCGGACCATCGAGGCCCTCGCCGGCGGTGCGCCCGCTTGCGTATCGGTGTTTGCCGGTCGGCTGGGCGATCTCGGGATCGACTATCGGCCGATCATGCGCGCGGCTGTGGGCGGAACGCACGGCACGCCGAACATCGAGATCATCTGGGCGTCCACGCGCGAAGTCTTCAATGTGCTTGAAGCCGACGACATGGGCTGTCACATCATCACGGCTCCTGCCGATGTGCTGAAGAAGCTGCCGGCGCTCGGGACCAAGACCGGCGCCGAGCTTTCGCTCGACGCAGTACGCGCGTTTCGCGAAGACGCCATCGCCGCCGGGCTGTCGCTCAGGCTTCCCGCATCGCGCGCGGCCGAATAGCGTGCGCGCCTCGCGCATGCTCGTCACCTGATTCCGATCGGTCCGCTCGCTCTCACGCTCCCTAATGGCGCTGCGTGTCGGCGCTCGCATTCGCGCGCACGCGCATCCGCCGCCACCAGCGGACTGCGGCTCGAATCGCAGCGGGCCACGGGAGCCGCCGAATGAACGACGACACGGAGCGTTGCTCTATTTTTGGTGTGACATCTGCCGGTGCCGAGATCGCAGCGTCCGCCGCGGCTTCCGCCGACCATTTCGAGGCCACGTAACAGGTCCCGCGTCCGTTTGTGGGCGAGACGCGGCGCTCGGCTGTCCAGCCGGTGCGCCGCAGAACTTCGAGAAAATACTGCTCCTGATACCCAAGCTCCATCCAGCCGTAGTTCTTGACCGCCTGAAGCGAGAGCGCGTCAAGCCGCAGCCCCCACGGGAACGGCACCACAAACGCCCAATAGTCATCCTTGGGAATGATTGGCTCGCCAGCAAACAGCAGGCGGCTCGACGGGGCCGTGATCTCGTGCAACCGGCGCAGCAACCGCTGGTGATCGAGCGCGTGGTGGAAGGCTTCAAAAAACAGCACGAGGTCGAACGTCTGCGGTCCGACATCCGCGAAGAAGTCGCCATGGATGCGGCGGACCGAAAAACCGAAGGGTTCGGATTGGAGGCGGATAGCCTCCAGATATCTTTCCTCGATGTCGACCACGGTCACATCACAGCCCATGCGCGCGAGCGCGAGCGCGATCTGCCCGTCGCCTGCGCCGTATTCGAGCACGCGCTGACCGGGCGACAGATCCGCTATCTGCAGGATTTGACCGATCGCCTCGAGGAACGTGCCGAGATGTCTCGAACCACCATCCGCGTAAATGCTCGGCTTGCGGGCGCGCGCGACGGGGTCGATGGGGATCAGCTCGTCGCGCTCCGGCCGGTAGCCATCACGGCCCGAGACATAGGCATGAATGCCGACGACCTGATCGCGATAGGCGGCCGAAAATGGGTCGAGCCCATTCAACATGAGCTTCGGATCTTGCACGAAATGGTCGCATAGCAGCTTGACGCGGGCCTGCTCATCGCCAAGCGCCGCACCCTGGCGCATCAGTTCTTCAAGCTCGGCCAAGCTCCCGAGAGCCTTCATCTGCCCTTATTCCCCGCATCCGCGAACTCTAAAGGTAAGGCGGTATGGGCGGACCTTAACAGGTAATTGTGCGCCGATACAACGCGCGGCACGGCGTGCAGCCGTATGCGTTGCCGCACCAACAACCCGAGCAGCGGGCGAACGCGCTTCGGTGCTCGCGTTGGCGCGCAGAGCGTTCTGTGTGTGCGGCTGCCTCGGACCGGATCCTTGCCGTCCCAGTCATGAGCAGGAAGGCAGCCTTCTGACATCGCGCGCGCAAGCGAAGCCGCGCGACCTCGCCGCGGGCCGCAATCATGAACCACACCGACGCGTACAGTTTGATGACGGTTCGGTTCGAGGCGCGGAACAAATCCGCGTCGGCGCACAGCTTCGCTTGGCCGCAGCGCGCACGGCCTGCAACATTCGCGTCGCAACCGAAGGGTGTTATTGCGCAATGATTGAAGAAATTCGTGGACTCGCGCGGAGCCCGCCGATAGGTTCAATCGCCGCGTGGGGTGGGCGTTTCCTCAAAATTCTGGCTGGGAGAAGTTCTTGATGGCCAATCACAATCCGACCATCACTTCGTCGAATGCGACCGGAAGTTTCAGCGAAGACCCCAACACCACCGGCTCGACCGCCCTGCATCAATTGTCGGGCACGATGAATTTCAGCGACAGCGATCGCAACGACACGCACACAACGAGCGCCACACTGAAAACCGCGGTGCTGTCGAGCGGCACGATCATCCCGTCGACCACGCTCGCGCATCTGAGCAGCGCCTTGAGCTCGTCGATCCTCACCGACAGCAACGGGTCGGGCAAGCTGAAATGGTCGTTCAGCGCGGAGGATAACGACTTCGATTTCCTCTCCAAGAATCAGAAGCTGACGCTGACCTATCAGATTACGCTGTCCGACAATCATGGCGGTTCGACAACCAAGACCGTCACGGTCACGGTGACCGGCACCGACGACAAGCCGGTGATCGATTTCGGCACCACCGCCTTCGTGACCGAGCAGGCGGGCCAGACGCTATCTTTGACCCCCGACACGGTTCATGTCGCCGTGCATTTCGTGGATCCGGACCTGACCAATACGGGTCACACCGCGACGGTCGTCGGCGCATCCGCCGCCGGCAACACCAGCGGCCTCTTGCCCGGCTCGCTCGGCACCGCCGAGCTCATGAGCTTCTTCCACATCGACAACGTCGTGAAGACGTCGGGTTCGAGCAACGGCACGATCAACACCACGTTCTCGGCGCCCGATCTCGCATTCGACTATTTGGCGCAGGGCGAAACGCTCGATATCACCTACACGCTACAGATTGATGATCATGCCGGCGGGGTCACCACCCAGACCGTCATGGTCACGGTGATCGGCACCAATGACGCGCCGATCTATCTCAGTGGTCCCGACGTCGCACATCTGACCGAGGGACAGGATCTCTCGCCGTCGGGCGATCTCACGGCGCAGGGCGATCTTTGCTTCACCGACATCGACCTCGCGGATACCCACGTAGCGGCAGCGACCAGCGTCACCGCGACACGCTCCGGCGGCGGCGCGATTCCACTGACCGAAGCGCAATTGCTGGCCGCGCTGACGGCCTCGGTCGAGGATTCCACCGGCCACCTGCTCGGGCAAGTCGACTGGAGCTTCGCACTCGACAATGATGCGGTGAGCTTTCTCAGCGCGGGCGAGACACTGACGCTGACTTACCAGGTGACGGTTACCGACGACGCGGGCGGAAGCGCCAGCCAGACCGTCACCGTCACGATCCTCGGCACCAATCATCCGGTGGTGATCACCAGCGGCCCGGAAGCGGCGTCGCTCACCGAGTTC